>Ga0126305_10000171_pt1 | contig 28964 bp, 27 predicted proteins | sample Plot26_FD_92536 | JGI IMG/M metagenome (GOLD analysis project Ga0126305, IMG submission 92536) | Serpentine soil microbial communities from UC McLaughlin Reserve, CA, USA - Plot26 | ecosystem: Environmental > Terrestrial > Soil > Grasslands | place: USA: UC McLaughlin Reserve, Lake County... | reverse complement strand
TGATGATTAGTTAATGATAACGTAAATAGAAATACTGTCCCTTTACTATCATTTGTAGTATTATTATTCTCTGTCCATATCTTTCCACCATGAGCTTCCACAATATTTTTTGAAATGTACAGACCAAGACCAGTTCCTCTATCAGATTTTGTTGCAAATTTGTCAAATAGACGTGGCAATATTTCTGAATCTATACCTGTTCCAGTATCCTGTATTCTAATTTTTGCATAGTTATTGTCATTGTATTTTTCAATTGATATATTTATTTCACCTTTCTCTGTAAATTTAGATGCATTATCCAAGAGATTAAAAATTACTTGCTGTATTCTATTTTTATCTGCAAAAGCAAATATTTTATTATCATTATTAGATTTATTATGAGGAAAATTTATGTTTACATCTTTTTTAATATTTGAAGGTTTACTAAAAAATTCTCTTGCTGATTCCTCTACTATTTCGTTTAATTCAATTTTTTCTATATCTAGCTTTAACGAATTACTTTCTATTCTTGCTACATCTAATATATCCTGTGTAAGTTTGTATAACCTTTCAGAATTTCTTTTTATAGGAGTTAGAAAATCCTCTTTTTTTCAGGAAATGCCTCTAACATTTCACAATATCCAATTATAGATTGAGTAGGTGTACGTAGTTCATGAGCAGCAACATTAATGAATTCTGTCTTTAGAATATCTGCTTGTTTTAGTTGTTGTAACAATTCTGTTTGTCTCCACAAAGTTTCAAATATCGAAAGATAAGATAAAACTGTAGATTTACTATTGGAATAGATTGATGTTCCTAGTATCGTTGTTATAGGTGTACTAAAATTTTCTTTTTCTTCTTTTTGTCTTAAGTAATTGTTATTGTTATTTGCATTTTTAATACCATGAAAGACTCTAGTATTTTCTTCTTCTGCTATACTACTTTCTTCATCATGGATAGGATGTTCATTATTGATGATGAAATTATTATTATTATTATCTAGTTTATAGTGATTATTATTTTCTTCTAGTTCTTCTTTTTTATTATTACTATTAGGAAATATTATTCTCACACTTTCCTACCATTATCATGATATACTATCACTCTTTCTAATAGATTAGATGTCATTATCTTACTTAAAGGTAAGTATCTATATCAAATATTATGTATATAATTATCTCAATTGTTGAAATGCTAAGAAAAAGAGAATTAAAACAAAGAATGATAACGTCTTCCTTTTGTGATCTATAAATAGTTCATGATGTTGCAAAAAATTTCCTAGATGTTATTGTTATTCCTTTAATTATGAAACTTTGCTTTTTTGCATAACCCATTAACTATTAATTATATCCATACTCAAATATGAAATATGAGTAATAAGGATTTAAATTCTAAGTTTTTAACTGTTGAGAAAAACCAATCTTCTTCTGATCTTGAAATTACATCAGAAGACTTACAAGAAAAACTACATGACAAATCAGGAAAACCTATAATGATTTTTGATATAGGAAATAAACAAAGATATACAGAGGAACACATTCCAGGCTCTAAATTTGCTGTGTGCGATCAATAAACAATAAACAATTTACTTCCAAAATTACCAAAAGATGTAGATATTGTTTTGGTAGCTGAAGAGGAAAATTATGCAAGACAAATGGCTCAAATGGCCAGAAAGAGAGGTGGCCTTAGAACAAAGTATTTGAAAGGAGGCATATCTGCTTGGAATGGTGAAAGAACAGAAGGACAAGATCCCAAAATATCTTCAAAAGATTTGAAAGAAGCAATAGAGGAAGATAAAGTAAAGAGAGGTGAGATTTTCTTGCTTGATGTAAGAGAGCCTGAAGAATTTAAGGAATGGAATATTGAAGGAAGCAAAAATGTTCCTCTCAGTCAAATTTCTAATTCCTTAAATGAAATACCAAAAGACAAAGAAATTGTAACCATATGTCCACATGGCAACAGAGCTGGCATGGCTACGTTTATGCTACAAAGAAAAGGATACAATATAAGGACATTAGAAGAAGGGTTAACTGGATGGTCGTCTACTTTATAATCATTGTTTTCATCAATAAGAATTACAAATTGATAGAATGTAAAGATAGCACAATATAGATAACTCAAGCTCAAACCTATTGCAGGATCTCATTAAATAACTCATGTAAAACTAATTATCATTTCCTATATCGTCAAAAACCATTTCACTGACAATTATGGCTGTCCCATCTGCAATTTCTTTAGTTATTCCATATTGACGTCGATATTCTACTGCTCTATTTCTCATCCATGATTTGAATATTGCAGATATTGCAAGTTCAAGCTGTTTATAAGGATCATTAGGAAAATCAATATTATATTGTTCTTTAATCAATGATTTCATTTTCTTTATTAAAAGAGGATATTGATCTTGTTTTCCATTCAAAAGATTATGATGAATTTTTTGCTGATCTTCTTTAATTTCTTTAAAACTGTCCCCACATATTCCTAATACAACAGTTGAAAAGGAATTGACAAATCTAAGATAAAATTCCCATACTGTATGTTGATCATATCTTTGTTTAATTAGTCCTTTAACAGTTGAATCATTCATTCCCAAATTTGATATATTATCTATTATTCCAGGGATTGGAACAGCGGGACTAGAATCAACAGATACAAATAACGGATTTTCCGGATCTCCAAATATTTTCCCTGTTATTTTTTCTAATTTTCTAATAGCTACCTGAATTTCACCCATTAAAAATTGAAGTAATTTTTCTTGATTATCATAAAATAATAAACACATTGCAGACGTAACAATAAAACCTGTCGGAACGAGAGATCCTTGTTTAGTCATTTCCATTAATCTTGTTCCTTTCTCACCAAAAAGTTTCTTATTTTTTTCATCAGTATCGTTAAAAAAATAAAGTGGTTTATATTTGTCTTCCAAGTTATTTAATTTTAAATTTTTAGAAATATATTAATTACTTTTATTCGTTAATTTCATTTTTATACAACTACTAAACATAATATTATATGATAATTGATCAAGTATAATGGTTTACATTTGTCTTTTTTAACGTATTCATTAATAAATAGATGAGGATAAAATGTTTGGGTCGAGTCATAATATCTAAAATTAATAAATAAATTATTATTATTTTGGATGAATAAGTTATTCATTAATTTGAATATTCTATCGCCAGCCAATTAACATTAGAATAAATGATAAAATTTCATTCAAGATTAGCTTTTATTAAATTAGCTTTTCAAGTGCCTGCCTGCTTGTATGTAAAAAGATTAAATAAACATTAATTACGAATAAATCTAGTTACTAAACTGTATTCATTTTATATATTACATGAAATTAAATTATTAAATTTAATAATCTTATTTACTACATAATTCGATTGTCATTTCTTTTGTATGCAAAAGTTCTTCCTTTCCATTCAATAGATTTAGAATATAACAGTAATGGAATTATGGTTGAAAGATATGCAATAATAAGAAAAATTGATCCTATTGGACTTAGTAAAGTATAAAGAGGATTGATTTTATATGTTTTTACTGTTTTAATATATATTCCTATTAGTGACATTAAACAAGCAATTAAATTAAATATCAATAGAATATGATAATAGTTACCAAAGATATGAATACTATTTTGAAGATCTAAAGTATTTGAATATATAAAGTTTAAGTAAATAGTATATAGGAGCAATATATGAGGTAATGTAGTCATAAAAATAATAGATATGAAATTAATAAAAACTTTCTCCTTTTCTTTAAGAATCATGGGTGCAAGTGTTCTTCCAATTCCATGCCATAAAGTATACAAATCACGAGACCACAAGGCACGAATAAGATTATCCATTGGTATCATTCTCAATTTATATCCTGATTCTTTTATTTTGACTCCCAAGGCTTGATCTTCTTGTATTGCATTTTTAACTGATTTAAAAGTACCAATACTTTCGAATACTTCCCTTTTGATCATAACAAAACACCCCATAAGCAGTGCAACTTTAGATTTTGGATTATTGACATCTTTAACATCTTTTCCTAATGTAAATGACATAAGTCTCCATAATGGCATCGATATTTTTGACCAAAAGTCTCTTAATTCAATAAATGGATCACCCGTTATAACATCAAGTTTGTTTGATAGCATATAAGAAACTACATATGAAATTACATTTTTTTTATAAATAGTGTCTGCATCGGTAAATAGTAAAATATTACCTGTACTTTTGAGATAACCTTGGTCGGATGCCCATGTTTTACCAGTCCAATCATCAGGTTTATCTTTCAGTGATATTATCTTTAAAATTGTGTAATTACGCTTTGTTTGTCCAAATTTTGGTAATCTCTTATTTTTTTGCTTATTATTGTATTCTTTTTGTACCTCAAACATTAATGATAATGTATTATCAGATGAATTATCATCAACTGCAATTATTTCAAAATTACAATAATCTTGAGCTAATAACGAATGTAGGCATTTCTTAATATTCTCTTGTTCGTTTCTTGCAGGTAATATTATACTTACGAAGGGAAAAGATGTTTTAGTATTTTTATCAAAATTTTTAGTATTTTTACTTTTATTAGTTGTTATTATCGATAATTCACTACCATGTAAACGACTCGACCAATAAGAAGTAAATAATTTTGCAAAAAGATAAATCCATCCAGAAAGTATTGATGTAAATATACTTATAAAAATTAATAAATCAGAATATAAAAAAATATTGTTCATACTATAACTAAAAAAATAATAATACTCGTACATCCCTACAATACATCCTTTATTTCAAAATTGTTCTACCTACATTTAAATCAAGATCTATAAAAGCATACACATCTGAACGGTAATAATAAAATCCGATTTTGCCATAAATAGAATATAACATATTAAAGTACAATAGTTTAACCTTTATTTAACAATTATATAGTTTATGTTAAAATAATTTATTTGAACTTAAAACACGCTATTTTATCATACAAGGATAATTACAATGTTTCTCTTAAATATTCTAATATAATTTTATTATAATAGTTCATATATTTTTATTTAATACTACTATTGATTAGATAAATAATCCTAGAAGAATAAAAAAACGCCAAATTAAGCAGGGGGAGTATTTGGCGATACATCTTTTGATGATGCACTCTCAGAGGACTGTAGACTTTCTTCTTTAGAATAATCAATAGTTTCTGATTTTATACCCTTTTGTTTTAGAGAACAATCATCACAAATCCAATTTCCATTAAAATGTTTACCTAATTTAATTACATTATCATTTTCAACTTTGATAGAAACTAAATCTGTAACGGCAGAACCACATTCTATACATTTATGAATATTATGATTTTCCATATAACTTGTTGGTCAAACAAGTTTTTAAAGATTAGATAATCAAAAAAAAGAGATATATTTTTAGTTATAGAAATGTGAATATAATTTTTCATTTTTATTTAATTTGATCAATTTAAATAGTTTTATCAAAAATAAATAATAAAAAAACAGCATATATTATCTATTTATATTGTTATGGAACGATGCAATAATTTCTACCAATAATATAAGAGATTGATCTTCAAAAAGAAATTGAATTAACGAGTCTAGGCCAAACCAAGTAAAAAATTTAAAATTATTATGATTTTTTGTAAATACACTATATCAGGATATAGACATAGTACCTAATAGTTTAGAATTGTAATCTCTAGTAATTAGTTCTTTTAACAATCGATCTTGCAATATTTGTTTATTATTTGGAAATTGTAAAAATCTATAATAGGTAGAACTTTTATAATTCTTATCCTTCACCTATTGTTGTTGTTGTAGTTTTTTTTCTACCTATAACCACAAATCGTTCATTTAGAATCTCTTTTAATATGTCAGATCTTGAACAAATTCCAATTATTCGTCCATCGTCCTCAACAACTGGAATCATGGAAATACGGTTTTTATTTATAATATCAATTGTTTCCTCAATGTCTTTATTTTGGTTAATCACTATGGGATTAACTGTCATTATATCTCCTATTGTGGTACTGTTTATATCTTTTCCATCTTTAATAGCACCCAATATATCTAGTGTAGTTATAATTCCAATTACCATTCCATCATCATTTATTATAGGAATTCCATTAAATCCACCTAAAACAATTCTTGTTGCCGCTTCTATAATTGTCGCATTTTTCTTTGCACAAACAATATCAACAGACATTACATCATAAATTTTCATGTTATGAAAGCTTAAATATTACATAAATATAGATTTATTCCTTAACTTAACATCCATGAAACTCTTCATCTATTAAGATCATCCATATGACTTTGCATGTTCAATATTCTATTATATTTGAATATTAAAATTATAAGATAATATATATACGGATAATTGAAGTTTCATTTTTTTCATTTTTATTGCTTTTGAATTTTAGGTAATATTTATTATGTTATTATACAATATTGAATCAAACTAAACGTGTTCCTGTTTTAGAATCAAAGAAATGTATGTTTTTGTATTTTACTACCAAATTAAAGACATGATTTTGTTTATCGTGCAAACTATCTAAATTTGATGAAACTTTTATTAAACTATTATTTTCTAATCTAAATTCATGGATGACTTCATCTCCAAGCAATTCTGTAAATAAGAGTTTCCCCTTAAAAGATAGTGTATCAGTTCCGTTCTTTTGACTTTTATCATCAATTACAAAATCTTTAGGTCTTATACCTAAAATAACATTAGATGATTTATTTCTTAAAAATGGTAAATATATTTTTGAAACTGGAATATTAATTGAATCAGACCTGAGACAAATATCTTTAGTGTTTTGTGATATATTAAAATTTAAGATATTCATAGGCGGACTTCCAATAAAATTTGCAACAAAGAGGTTCTGAGGTGTATAATAAATCTCTTTAGGAGAACCTATTTGTTGAATTATGCCTTTATCCATAACAATAATTTGATCTGCCATACTCATAGCTTCAATTTGGTCATGAGTTATATAGATCGTTGTAATTCCTATTTTCTTTTGTAATTTCTTTATCTCTGTTCTCATTTGCATACGTAATTTTGCGTCCAAATTACTCAATGGTTCATCCATCAAAAATAATTTTGGTTTCCTAACTAGTGCTCTAGCTAAAGCTACTCTTTGCATTTGACCTCCACTCAATTCTTTAGGTTTTCGTTTTAGAAATGGAATAAGATCTAATAACCTGGCTGTGTTTTCTACTTGATTTTTTATAACATCCTTTGATATTTTTCTCATTTTTAAAGGAAAGGCAATGTTATCATATATGCTCATGTGTGGATATAATGCATAGCTTTGAAATACCATTGCTACATCTCGTTGTTTGGGTGGAAGTTTATTTATCAAAATATCATCAATGTAAATTTGTCCTTCTGTAGGATCAATAAGCCCTGCTATACACTTTATTATAGTAGTTTTTCCGCAACCAGAAGGTCCTAATAAGACTACAAATTTGCCTGAATCAATTTCTACCGAAAATTTCGTTACTGCAGCTACAACTCCATAACTTTTATTTAAATCTTTAATTGTTATTCTTGACAGAAAATACTCACTAAATCTACTAAAAAACTAATATTTAATCTATTTTGCAAATATAACATAAAATAAACCAATACTAATAATAGAACTGGGTATCATAATAACAACAACAGATCTAGAGCAACAGATACACTTAGATAACCTTTAAAAAACTACATTTATTACACAATAATGAATAATAATAGCAATTGTGAATTATTTTATAAATCTAAAACGTCCACCTTAAAATTTTTAATAATAGTATCTTTTGTAATGCTATCTTTGCTATTTATTTCAAAAATAAATTTTATAGCCATTATTGCTCAAGAAGAAATAACCCTTAATGCTATATTTGCTGAACCTAAGGAAAGATGGGAAATACTTTTGGAGAATGCAACAAAGATACTAAATGAAAGACATCCAGATAAAAAGATCATAATAGATTATAGAGTGTTACCTTATTCGGATACACGAACTCAAATCCTTACTGCAATGGCAGGAAAAACTCCAATTGATCTTGTTTCAATAGATCAGATATGGCTGGGTGAATTTGCAGAAGGTGGATTTTTATCGGATCTTACAGCCAATTCGAAAAATTGGAATAAGTCATCTGATTGGTATAGTCAAAATTGGGAGGGAGGATTATATAATGATCAAGTCAAAGGAATTTGGGCATGGACAGATGTTAGAGCATTATGGTATTGGAAGGATCTTTTGGATAAAGCAGAGATAAATCCAGATCAGTTAAAGAATTGGAATGAATACATATCTTCTTCTAAAAAACTCAATGAAATTTTAGAAAAGGATAGAATTCAAGCTATGCATTTAGTAGGTGCCGACCATTCACCTGATATGTGGTATCCATATCTATGGATGCTAGGTGGAGAAATACTAGAACAACGAGAAGGACATCCTAAAAAGAGCAATTACTGGTATCCTATTTATAACAATGATTTAGGTGTAAAAGCTCTTCAATTCTTAAAAGATCAAGTTGATGCTGGAATTAAACCTCAAATCAATCATTTCTGGGGTCAAGAATTTGCAGACAAAAAATTTGCTGTAATGCTTGAAGGGTCATGGATATTAGGACAATTTCCAAAGAATGAATGGAGTACATTAAAGGAAAAAATAGGAATGATTCCCATGTTTCCAGTCCCTAGCAGTTCAAATTCAACAAATACATCTACTTTAATGGGAGGCTGGATCTTAAGTATCCCTGAAACATCACAAAATAAGGAATTAGCATGGGAGCTTCTTACTATAATGCTAGAACCTGAAGTTTTGATTCCCATGTTACTACAACAAGGATATCTTCCCACACAAAAAAGCATAGGAGAAGGTTCATACTCGGAGAAGCTAAAATTAACAATTCCCTATTATGAAGAACTAGTATCCTTAATCTCATTAGGAAAGGGAAGACCAAATATTCCTGAATATCCTATTATTGCAGAGCATATAAGAAATGCAATTGAACAAGTATACAATGGAATGGATCCAAAAATTGCATTAGATCAAGCCTCAAAACAATCAGAAAAAGCCTTAGGTTGGTAACTAGTCAGGTCTAATTTTCTTTCTTAATTTATTCCATAAGCAATTCAATGTTATTCTTAAAAAAGTTTGAACCTTATCTTTTTCTATTACCTGCTATAATAATATTATTCCTTTTTCTTTTCTTTCCGTTACTCTGGAACATATATATATCATTACATGATGTCTCTATTCTTACAATAATAAAAGATTGGGAATTTGTAGGATTCGAGAACTTTAATAACATATTTGAAGATCCTAATTTTTTTAATTCACTCAAAGTTACATTAGTTTTTGTATTTGGAACCGTCCTTTTACAGTTTGGAATTGGATTATTAATAGCTCTTTTGTTGAATCAACAAATTAGAGCATCAGGACTTTTTCGAACACTATTTATTATTCCATGGACAGTATCCACAGTTATTACAGGTTTCTCATTTAAGTTTCTCTTTGATGATAATTTTGGTATTATTAATTATGGAATTGAAAAATTTGGATTAGACTCTATTCAATGGTTTTCCGATACTGCATTAGCTATATGGATAATTATTATAGCAAATACATGGTATGGAACACCATTCACAATATTATTTCTTACTGCAGGATTACTTTCAATCAATCCTACACTTTATGAAGCAGCTATTATTGATGGAGCGACAAAATTTCGAAGATTTGCTTACATAACTCTTCCACTTTTAAAACCATTTATTTTAACAAATTTAATATTAGTAACAGTTTGGACAATTAATTTTTTTGATTTACAATTGATTATGACCAATGGTGGTCCCTTATCTTCAACAACAACAATGTCTTTATACATGTATAAACAAGCTTTTGAATTTGGATTTTTCTCAGAAGGAGCAGCAGTTGGTATATTACTTATTATTATGAATATAGCAGTTGCATTTGTATACCTTAAAGTATTTGCGGGAAGAAATAAATAATAATAAAATATCAAATAGATATGAAAATAAATTATCATTCATTATTTACATATTCGAAATGGTTCTATGCGGAAAAATCAGTTATATACATATTACTATTTACATATCTCTTTATTACTATAGTACCACTAGTTTGGGTTCTTTCGACCTCATTAAAATCTAATGAAGAAGCAACATCTATACCACCACAATTCATTCCTAAAAATCCTACTCTTGAAAACTATCTATTTGTAATTACAGAACCTCATATAGCCAATAGTCTGTTTAACAGTTTCCTAGTTAGTATAGGAAGTACTATAATCAGTGTTGGAATAAGTGCTTTGGGCGGTTATGCATTTGCTAGATTTCAATTCACAGGTAAAAATATTTTGCTTAGTATTGTATTAGGGTTGTTTATGATACCAGTATTAATTAATATTATTCCATTATATATTATGTTCTCTCAGATAGGCTTATTAAACTCTATTATAGGTTTAATATTGACTTTTCAAATCTTAATCATTCCTTTAAATATATTTTTACTTAAAAGCTATTTTGAAACTATCCCTAAAGAGTTAGAGGAAGCTGCACTAATAGACGGATGTTCAAATTTAGGAGTATTAATACGAATAACCATCCCTTTGTCAATGCCTGGATTTGCTATTGCGGCAGTTTTAGCATTTAGATTCTCATGGAATGAATTTATACTCCCAATAGTTTTAGCTAATAGCCCAGATTCAATGGTTTTTCAAGTAGCATTATATGAATTTGTTTCTTTATATAGAATCGAATGGGGATACTTGACTGCTGGAATAAACATAGCTTTAGTTCCAATTTTAGTATTGATGCTAATATTCCAAAAACAAATGATCCAAGGACTTACTATAGGAGCTATCAGGCAGTAAAATCAAAATCAAAATACAAATATTCTATAAAAATATAAACGGCAAAAGAGTTATGATTTTGCTAATTTTACATAAATTGGTAAATAATTTATTGCGTATTAATTCATTGATAACGCATGTCAAAAGATAAAAAAGAAAAAGAAGAGGGAACTAAAAATCTAGAAAACAGTAAAGACATTAAACATGATGATGAACTCCAAAATGAATTAAAGGAATGGGAAGTAGAATCTACCGAGTCAGCTGGATAGGTAAACCAAATTTTTTTTATTATATTATTTATTATAGTATAATAGGTTTTTAGCTCTAGATTTCTACTGTTGGAAAAAGGAAGAAGAATATGTACCTAGTGTGATGGCATCCAATATTCATATCAATTTAACAAAAGACTATTTTATAGAAATATATAATTATAGTAGTACTGATAATATTATGAATAATACTACAATAACTATTACTAACATTCCTAATGACAAGGTTTGATCTCATAGAATATCTAATAAAAATATGCTAAAACAGAGAAATGAAAGATCTCTAAAAGAAATAGAGAGTATAGATACTATCATAGGATAAGATCACAACTTATAGAATTACTAGGAGGTAAGTGGATTATTCCTAACTGTAAAACTCTTTTAGATGAAAGAAAAACATTATTAGAAATAGATCATATCTATAGAACTGTTATAAAGCAAAATGAAAAATAAGAGTAGGTTGTATTCATTCTAGCTTTCAATCCTCAATGAATTATCAAAAAGAAATTACAATTGCTTTGTAAATACTGTAGTATAGAAAATAGTAAAGAAAAGATAAAAGAAGTTTTCAAATATTTAGAAAATATTATAGTTTATAGTACGGACGGAATTACTATTATTAAAGGAGGAGTAGGAAGTAGAAGAAAAAATATAAAAACAATAAATTATAAGCAACCAAAGAGGATGTAATAATTTTTCATTTTTAAAAAAAGATAGAACGTTAATTTAATAACAAAATTATGAAGATATTTTCTTATATCCGTGTTGATATATTATACTGTAAAAAGAATGACTATGATAAACCATGTAGAAACTATACCTGAAATGGTTTCTAATGTTTATAAAAAATCTAGGAAAAACATTTCACTCTATAAAGAAAAAAATAATCAGGGACCTCTTACATTAAGTGAAAAAATATTGATAGGTCATCTTTTTGACATAGAGAAAGATGATCAAAATCAAAAGTTAGAAAGAGGAGAAAGTTATGTGTTCCTACGTCCAGATAGAGTTGCATTACAAGATGTAACTGGACAAATGACTCTTTTACAATTTATGCAGTCAGGTTTAAAACGAACAACCTTACCCACTACTGTTCATTGCGATCATTTAATTCAAGCAAGAATAGAAGGGATATCAGATACCCAAGCTGCCGTATATGAAAATAATGAAGTGTATAAATTTTTAGAATCTGCCTCAAGAAAATGTGGGGTTGGGTTTTGGAAACCTGGAGCAGGTATTATCCACCAAGTAGTCTTGGAAAACTATGCTTTTCCTGGAGGTTTAATGATTGGAACTGATTCACATACTCCTAATGCAGGAGGATTAGGAATGATAGCTGTCGGAGTTGGAGGTTTAGATGCTGCGGAAACCATGGCAGGTATGCCATGGGAAATCTTGTATCCAAAACGAATAGGAATTTATCTTACAGGAGAGTTAAATGGATGGACAGCCCCAAAAGATATTATTTTGTATATAGCATCGAAATTAACTGTTTCTGGTGGTACAAATGCAATAATAGAATATTTTGGTCCTGGTTCTAAATCAATTAGTTGTACTGGAAAAGCTACAATAACCAACATGGGTGCAGAAATTGGAGCTACATGTTCAATTTTTGAATATGACCAAAGAATGGAAACATATCTTAGGTCTACCGATAGATCAGAAATTGCAGATCTTGCTAACAAAAATATAGACATTTTAACCCAGGATACCGAGGTTCAAAATGAGCCTGAAAAATATTTCGATCAAGTATTTAGAATTGATCTATCCACTTTAGAACCTCATATAGTTGGACCTCATACACCAGATCTAGCTAGACCAATTTCACAGATGAAAAATGATGTTTTAAGAAATAACTACATAGATAAAATTTCAGTAGCTCTCATTGGTAGTTGTACAAATTCATCTTATGAGGATATGTCCAGAGCAGCAAGTATTGCAGAACAGGCCGACCAGAATGGTGCTAAAACAAAAACCTCTCTTTTGGTAACACCTGGATCGGAAATGATTAGAGCAACAATTGAGAGAGATGGACAAATAAAAATACTCAAAGATATTGGTGCTACTGTTTTAGCAAATGCTTGTGGTCCATGTATAGGTCAGTGGAGTAGGCCTGAAATCAAAAGTGGAGAACCAAATACCATTATTACCTCCTACAACAGAAATTTTCCCGGAAGAAATGATGGAAAGAGAGAGACAATGAATTTCATAGCCAGTCCTGAGATTGTAATTGCATTGGCTATTGGTGGAAGACTATCTTTTAATCCTCTTACAGATATAATTGAAGGAAAAGATGGAACCGCATTTATACTTAAACCTCCACAAATAGCTCCTGAAGTACCATCAAAGGGATTTGAAAATGTCAAGGATGTTTATGTAGAACCTAGAGATGATCCAGATAATGTCGAGGTAGTAATTGATAACAATAGTGAAAGATTACAAAGGTTAGAACCATTCTTGCCATGGGACGGCAAAGACTTTATAGAACTCCCAATTCTTGCAAAAGTAAAAGGAAAATGTACTACTGATCATATATCCCCAGCAGGCGCATGGCTAATGTATAGAGGCCACATTAATAGAATAAGTGATAATTTGTTATTAGGTGCTGTAAATGCATTTCGTGATGAACAGATAGGGAATGGAAAGAATTTATTCAATGGAAAAATAGAGTCTTATCCGCACATTGCAAGGGAATACAAGGAAAAAGGTCTCAAATGGATCATAATAGGAGATACTAACTATGGAGAAGGTAGCAGCAGAGAACATGCGGCGATGACTCCTAGATACCTCGGATGTGCTGCCGTTATCTCTAAGAGTTTTGCCAGAATTCATGAAACAAATCTAAAAAAACAGGGAATCTTAGCACTTACTTTTGAAAATAGTTCCGACTATGATAAAATAGATGAAGAAGATAGAATAAACATAATAGGATTAGATGAATTAGAACCATCAAAACCTGTAAGATGTAAAATTATTCACAAGAAAGAAGAGGGCATAATAAGAGAAGAAGAAATTACTTTGAAACATTCATACAACCATCACCAAATAGAATGGTTTAATTCTGGTTCTGCGCTAAATGTCCTTAAATCAAAGAGTCAACAACGATAATAATAAAAAATTTTTTATTTCTAGACAGACAAAATAATCCTTTACTATTAATCAACTTCACTATTAAGTTCTTTATTTTAATCTTTTTAAAATTATACATATCATTCTAATTTTAGTGTGGTGATAAAGAGTTCAAGAAAATTATTCATTCATAGCGGATTCGATGTTAGGAAAAATTGCCAGAAAATTAAGGATTCTAGGATTTGATACAATTTATATCTTAGATACAGAAGATGGAGAAATATTAGATTTACTAATTCAAACAAAAAGAATTTTACTGACAAGTGATAAAGAATTATTTCATAGAGCTATAAAATGTAATTGTCAATCAATTTTTATAAATAAAAATACAGAAATAGAAAATTTAGTAACTATTTTTAGCAACTTGGAAATAAAATTTATAGATATTGAACTAAATTGCTTTCGTTGTTCAATTTGTAACACCAAGCTTAATGCTATAGAAGATCTAAATACAATAAAAAATGAAGTTCATTTAAAAGTATTCGAGAATAATACAATATTTTATAGATGTTATAGATGTAATAAATTGTATTGGTCGGGAAGCCACATTAAAAATATATCTTTATTGATAGAAAAAATTAATAAAATTTTATAATTTAAATTAGGTATACTACCTTGATAAATAATCAACCATTGAAAGAGAGATTGTCCATAAATTTTAATTAGAAATTTTACCATAATCAATTAATTAATAAGAAATAAAGATAATAAGACTTTAACACGAAAGAGAATCAAACACATTAATAACAACAATGATTAAACTTATATAAAGACCAAAAATATCAATAAATTATATTTTTGAAAAAGGTTATTTAAAATTCTAAATAGGAAAATCTTAATAATCTTTTTTATACTATTTGTGCTAATGTATAAAAAATCTCTTGATTCAAGTATATTTTCTAATCCTGTCAATTATGTTCCCAAGGCAATTTTTTTTACAAAAGGTAAAGGGGTACACAAGGATTATTTAACAAGTTTTGAGCTTGCATTAAGGGATGCTAGAATTTCAGACTTAAATTTAGTAACAGTTTCAAGTATTAAGCCTCCACAATGTAAAATAATTAGTATTCAAGAAGGTCGAAAATATCTTTTACCTGGTCAAATTACATTTGCAGTAATGGCTAGATCATCAACCAATGAACCCAATCGACTTATTGCATCTTCCGTAGGCTTAGCATATCCTGCCGATAATGATCAATATGGTTATCTTTCTGAACATCATTCCACAGGAGAAACGGCACAAAAAGCAGGAGATTATGCGGAGGACATGGCTATGGAAATGCTAGCTACTATAATTGGATTACCAAACGATTCTTCATTGACATGGAATGAAAAGAAAGAAGAATGGAAGTTATCAGGTAAAATTTACAAAACCCAAAATTTTACTCAATCAGCAGAAGGACACAAAGATGGAATGTGGACCACTGTTTTAAGTGCAGCAGTATTTATTCTATAATTTTTTGAAATATATATTATGTGCTAGATTGAATACAATTATAATGAGAAACATTTAGATAATCAAATATTTACATAAGTGTAAGTTTTACTTTTTTAATAATTCATTATTGATGTAATATATTTATATAATATCTCACGTGCCTCTAATGATAATAAGATATTATAATAATATTTGATTTTTGGATTAATATTTCGAGCAAGATTATTATTCTTCATGGCATTTAAAATGATTATGCAAAAACATATTTATTATTTTATAATTTTTGGATTTTTTCTTTGAATATAATTATAAATTTTGTATATGGTAATAGAGAAACTACTCAAACTCTCATTGTAAATAATACAATTAACCAATAACAAAATTAAAGAACTAGAACATTTTATATAGCTACTTCACTAGAATGTTTTAATTCAAAAGAAATCAAGTCTCATTCTTATACAGTTTTTGAAGATAATTGTATAAAGCTACAATAAATGGAATAAGAAAAATAGCCAATCAGGGAACTTTTTAAACACAGTTATTGAAAATAAAACAGTTTTTGGTCAAGGAAATGGAACAATTTCTACAGAAGATGAGCAATCATCAATAGATTGGAATTCTTATGATGCAAATTTAATAAAAGGAGCATATCGTGGCTATAGAGGTATAATATATTTTAATTCTATTACGGATGATAAATTTGCATTTCTCAATAATACTGTATGGATATATGAAAGTGACTCAGATACGGTTAGATCAATATGGTTATGGGAATAAAATCTATATACCATTAAATGATGAATTCATTATTAATTATGGTTTAAGTCTCCGAACTTTTCAATTATTGTACTTATGCATTTTGTTGTTTTATTTAATAAATCCAATCTAGCAAATTCATTTGGTGAATGAGATTTACCATATTTATAAGATGAACCTATACAGACACAAGGTATATCTAAGATGTTTAAAAAGTAGTGCATAGGTCCAGTTGCTGCTGATGATATACTTTTTATTACAGAACCAAATACAACGAAAGCAGATTCTTCAACAACTTTTATAAATGGAGAATCAACCAGTTTTGTTCGTGCTGGCCACTCCTTATTTAATAAGTTAATTTCTAGTAAATCTTCGGTAAAGCCATGATTTCTAAAATGGTCATAAAGCCTTTTAAACTGCACAATTGGATTCATATCTGGTACTAGACGAAAATCTAATTTTGCAATAGCTTTATATGGAATTATTGTTTTAGAACCTTCTCCACTATACCCAGCTATTAGACTGCTTATATTACATGTTGGTGTTCCTTCATAGATTTTTTTTACATCAATACCCTTTACATTATTTAAAAATTTACTAATGCCATATTCTTTTTTGAATACTTCTTCATCGAAAGGTTCTTTATCTAATATATTGAGTTCAGCTTGTGAAAAGGTTTTTACCTCTTTATACCAATCTTTTATTAAAATTCTACCATCTTTATTGCGTAGTGTTTTGAGTGCATCCACAAGGATCCAAGCAGGATTTTCTATGAGTGTTGCAAGACTTGAGTGAACCTCACGTGACGGTCCTCCTTTAGATATAAGTTCAACAAATAAAATACCTTTAACTCCCAACATAATAATGGGTCTTTCTTTTTCGTCTATGTAACCAAATTCCCATATTACACCATCACACTTTAGTTTTTCTTTATATTGTAAAAGAAACTTTTCTAAGTTTGGGCTTCCAATTTCCTCTTCTCCTTCAACTATGAATTTTATATTACATGGAACATCTCCATAACTCTTTAAAAGATATTCAACCGCTTTTATCCTAGTTATTAATTCTCCTTTATCATCGGATGATCCTCTTCCATAAATATAATTTCCATTGACTCTCCCACTAAAAGGTTCTTTATTTTCCCATAATTCTATAGGATCTTCTGGTTGTACATCGTAATGGTTATAAAATAAAAGAGTCTTCCCATTGGGATTTCTTTTTGATTTAACTTCTCCATATATTAATGGAGGTATAGAACAAATATTATCAATTTCAGAATCTATTTTGAGATTGTTATTTTTATAATTAGTATTATTTTCTTGAAGAGAAAGTAGCTCGGTTTCTATACCAGCTTTTTCCATTATTTTTTTTACTAAATGAGAACATTCAAGCAACCCATTTTTCTTGGCTGAAACACTTGGCTGCCTTATTAAAAGTTGAAGATCTGAAACAAGGTCATTCATATTTGAATCAATTATAGAGCTAATATTTTTCAAATTAACTATTTTTATAAGTTTGGAGGATATATATTTAAATTTGTAAATATCACTAAAAATAAATAATTAATAATTCATAGTACTTTATTCTAGCTAACACCTATGCTACATTATTGGACGGTTATTTTTTGTTCTCTCCCACATTTGAGAAATTATCTCAAATACTGTTTGATTAATTGATCCATTAAATTTCTCGTCCCATAAATTGGCAACATATTCGCTTGGCGATATTCTGTTTTTTACTCTATCTTCTAGCACATTTAAAAATTCAGGTTTAACGTTTAAGTCAGATAATCCTTTTCTGGCATAGTCAAGCTGAACTTTTATTGTATCTATCATATGAAAATGAGATGAAGCATTGAAACCTGATTGTACAGAAGCTTGTCTTTCTTCTCTCAATATGGAAAGATTTCTTAACAATTTCTGACCATGTGACTCTTCAAGGATAGCCTTATATAGATATCCAACAAAAAATTCAATCATAGCCATCAATGCTTTTGGTGTTGTCTGTACAGATACTATCCTTGTTTCAACACGATAAAATTCAGAATTCAACCGTATTCGTACATCATCATGCCTTTCTTTTTCAAGCTCAAAGTAATCTTTTGCAATTATAGGTTTTCTTGATTTTATATAATCTATATAATCGTCCATATTATTTAGGTATGTGGCAATTGTAGGAAATCCAGAATTTTGTTGCTCAGAATGATCATATAGATATATTCGTGGTTCATGAAATGAAAATACTTTCCCAGCAAAAAGTTTGCTATTAGCTCCAAGTACTATTGCAGATGAGATAAGATTTAAAATATGGTTAAACATCAAAACTGCGTATGTAGGATTTCTTCCCTGTAGATGAAAATGAAAACCCTGAATTGCTGCAGGAATATGTGCAGCTTTAAATTTTCTGCCATCTAATTCTATATCAGAGAACTTACTTTGCCATTCAAAGAACTTATTATATCTATCTTTATTTGTTATTATATTATCTTGAAGAATATTTGGAGAAGGATTACCCCCAAGAAAGACTGGAATAACTATTTTACTTTTATACACTTTTTGAATGGTTTTTTCTAAATGTTCAATTATAAAATCTTCATACAATACCTCGAGATCTAACAAATTTGTAAAAGATATAGGAGGAGTTTTAAATTCAAATTGGCATGAACCATACTCATAATCAATCATACACCTAGAATTTCGAAAAAATTGAGAATTTAGTAATTCTTCAATTAAGGGTGAAGCATTTACAGGTTCTCCTTTGTCATCTAATAAACAGGCTTCAACTTCAGTTCCCACTTTGAATAGAGGGTCATATCTTACAGAATCGTTTTGCGCTCTTAATTTTAATTCTTCTGCTTGAGACTCTATAAACATGGCATTATTTTCCATAATATATAGAAGTCACAATACAATATATTACTTAATATTGACAATATTCTTGACATATAGCATGTGATAAATAAGTAACAATAGTATGAAATTCTTAAATAAGAGAATATAATTATATTATCTTTCTATCAGAACGGCTTTGGTTACATCGTATCATTATTATATAATTATTATATAATGTGCTAGTATTTTTTCTACATTTTACCTTTATAATGATCTTTGAATTATAAGTTCCTTTATATATATTGAAATTTAAAATTCTTGATAAAATTTTGATGCCATTATATCTCTACTATTTTGATACTTATTATTGGTATTATATTCTCTATCAATTTCTCCAATAATATCATTATAATAAATTTGACAGATAGTAACCAAAGGATAAATTTTTGTTTTTTTAATAACTGATATAGGAATTGTCCAATGACCAGAATATCCTATATCACCAAAGCCTGCATTATTAATTATATTGATATGAAGTCTTGCTATAGAAGAACGTGTTTTGATAATTGGAACTAAATTTTTAGTAATTGTATACTCCATTGTTCTACCAAGATAGGTTTCACCAGGTTCTAGCCATATTCCATCATTTGGAATTTTTATTACCTTTATAGAATTATCTTTTTTCATATCTAATAGATCACAATCATAAAATTTCAGCTCATCGTACAAAGTAAGATTATAACTATTAGGATTTAAATTTTTAATATCAAATGGATCAATTATTATATCTTTATTTAAACGGTTTTGAATCTCTTTACCAGTGAGGATAGCCATAGACATTGTATAACTATCAAAGACTTAATTATTATGGAAAATAGAATAATAAACTCCTTCAAGAAAAGTGAATTATTATATTTTTTGTTAAACTTATTGACTAAGAAAATTATATAATTAATTAATTTTAAATAATTACTATTCTTTATATACAATTTCTCCTTCTGCAAATACTGTTTTTGGATAGCTAGACAATAAAAATGGGTCATCATTCCATAAAGTAAGTGATGCTTTAAAACCAGGTTTTATTTGTCCAATATTACTAGCACCAATTATTTCAGCAGGTTCTTTAGTAATTTTGGAAATTGCTTCTGCCCTTGTACAACCAAATCTCAATAAATATCTCAAACCATAAAATAGATTTCGTTGTAATAATACGGGATGATCAGTCATTAGAGCAAATTTAGAATTTGATCTTAATAACTTTTCTATATTTCTCCAACTTTCATGTTTTAATTCTACTTTATATGGAAATGAATCTAATGGCCCGTAAATAATAGGAATTCCATTTAATCGTAGTTGAGAAAAAATATTCTCGTTATGTACATCACACAAATGATTTGCAATAGCTTTTATCTTAAATTCTTTAATTAGTTCTAACATAATCATAACATCATCTTCCTTATGCACATGTACCATCAATTTGTATTTGTTTTCCAAAATATCTATAAAAATTTCCATTTGAGGATCAATTTCCTCAACTCTTTTTTTCTTTTTTTCTAAAAGTGCTATTGTTTTTTTAGCTTTCAATAAGCTATCACGAAGAATTGCTATTGAACCCATTCTAGTTGAAGGTCTTGTTCCTTTCCATTTTATAGTACTTCTTGGATTAAATCCTAATGCTGTTTTTATCCCTATATCTGCTATAAAAGCGTTAGTTATATTAGATGCAAAATTTCGAATTAAAACTGCTTTACCACTTATTATGTTTCCACTACCAGGTAATACCACTGAATAAAGTACTCCTGCTTCAATAGACTCATTAAAAGACGGATCATCCATATAGATACTATGCAAAGCATTAGATAGTGGATAAACAGAATCCATTTGTTCATTTGCTTCTTCCTCTCTTGCTGGTTCTCCACTTCTAACCATACCAATATGACTATGAGCATCAATAAAAGAAGGAGTTATTGCACCAACATTTGCTATAATTTCATGTTTTCCTGAAGGTTTATTAGTACCAACAAATTTTATATCACTCTTTTCAATTCCAATGTAACAATCTTTTTGCTCATTAATTCCATCAAATAATAATTTTGTTTGTATCAATTTCATAATGATCTTTATTTTTTCCTTTCCTTTTTATATTTATTATAATCTTCGTAGACTTTTTCAATTATTCATATTATATTTTATTTTGTATTTTAAATAAATAAATAAATAAATAAATAATTATTTTGTCTTTTTTCTAGTACTTTTTTTCGCATTTTCGATATTTTCTATTTCTAATAACTTTATTCTTAATTGATTACTACTATTCAAGTAAAGTATTGTGGAAGCAACTAATACAATTATAACGAATGGGCCAAAAAGATTATTAAAGCTAATTTTTTCAAACGATATAATATTAGGAATGCCAGTAAAAATTGTTTTATTATTATTAATAGTATTACCGTTCTTATTGTCCATTGTTGATGTTTCTTGGTTTGTATTTGTTATTGTTGGTTGTGAAGCAACAGAAGGAATAAATTTAGTCGTAATTTTTCCCAGAGCATTACCTCTCTGTTCAGCAAACCATACATCTTTTTTAGAATCTGTTACAAGATACTGAACAAATGAACTCGATGTTGGAATATCAATATTAGTAGTTTCTCCTGTTTCTGGGTCTAATATTGCTAATGTGTCTGAAATATGTTGAGCAATCCATAAATTACCATAGGCATCAAGAGCCATTCCAAATGCCAATCCATTAGGATCAGTTAATTTATATTCTTTAAAATCAGAAGTTAAGGTATTAAACAGAAAGATAGAATTTTTTTCATGGTCACTAATATATATATTAGAGGTTTGAGGATCCAAAAGAAGGAAAGTTGGCTCATCTAAAATATTATTACCTATAGTATTTGATTCATTGACATTAGGATATTCTGAAAAGGTCTCAGACTTTATATCTAATTGACCTATTTTTCCTACTGCTGATTCTGCAAACCAAACATAGTCATTGTTTCCATCATAAGTAATTCCCAAAGGTCTGGAATTTTCTGTAGGAATTTTAAATGTTTCAAATTCATTTTTATTTATGTCATATTTTAGAATAGAATTATCTTGAATTACAGTCATCCATATATTTTCATTGTTATCTATTGTTAAACCTGATATTACGCCTTTAACTGGCAGTTTAAATGTTTCAGTTTCATTAGTATCAGTATTATATTTACCTAATATACTAGAAGTTGGATCAAGAAACCATAAAATGTTTCTATTGGCAGTATCAAAAACAGATAAGGTAACTAGATTAATACCGTTAATTTTATGTTCTTTGTAACTCTGATTTTCAATTTTAAACTCCCATAATCTTCCACTTCCAGGCTGAGAATCACCAACCCATATCGAATTAGTACTTGATTGATATACAGGATATAGCAATAAGCCACTTTCTGGAGTTTTATATTCTGTAATATTATATTGTAAATCCGTGATCTTAGGTTTTATATTGACCTCCAAATTGGCAATAATATTTGGTGTATTAGGTTGTAATGTCTTTCCCTGAACCTCTAGATTCCATAGACCCAATGTACTAATTGGAATTATTGCATAAAATCTTCCATTAGAAATTTTTTTCATATCTATTTGGATAGGTCCTATATTTCGCTCTAATTGTGATAATTTTACTGTAGCATTACTTATGATATCTATTGGTTTATTATTATAATCAGTAAAATCAACAAAAATGTTATTCTGTCCTAATCTTGCAGGTTGTAAATTGAGTCCCATTTTTTGATCTTCTGTATAAACAACTGTAGAATAAATATCGCTGTTTGTAGTTTGGTTTTGAAAGTTAATAGTTTCAATATAATTGGTAATGTTTGTAGAAGGTATTTCTCCTGAAGGTAATACCATATTAGCTAATACCGAAACTACAAACAAAAGGGCTATCCCTAAAATTGTCTCGATTCTTAAACTCCACATTAATTTTTTAAAAATATTTGTTTCATGTGCAATTGTTTCTTTGCTATAACCTTTTTTTCCAATATTTCCTATTGATAACGTTGAAATTCTTTTTTCAGTTATAAATTGATGATATCCTCCTATTATGATCATGATACCAGCAATTACTAATTTGATAATCAATATTTTACCATATAGAGAAGCAATGGTTGTTGATAGATTGCTTTCTAAGGACCACAACAAGGTTGGTCCAGTTATAGATATACTACCTAAAACTGGTATTACTATAATTGAAAATTGGGGGATCACTGTTGAAATGATTTTTGATTTTAATTCCTCATCTTTTATTAAAAATATTTTTGAAACAAAAACAAATGTCAAAAATATTAAACCTCCAATCCAAAATGACGCAGCTATTCCATGGAAATAATCTATTAAAATAGGGCCAAAATTGTTCAATGCTGCAGAATGAGAAATCAAACTATTGGTAAATAATATACTCAATCCTACGCCTGATATTGTAATAAAATATTTAGGTATGTTGATCTCTCTTTTAGATCTATTAAATTTGTTATAACAAAATAATAAAAAACCTAATAGTATAAAAGCCAGACTTAATCTTACTATGATAATCTTACCAAATTCAGTAGTAAAAACATCTCCAATTGATCCTCCTATAGCATAAGATTGAATTAATACTGTTGCACCAATAGAAAGAAAAATTAGGGTATCTCCAAGAATTATCAATTTTATTGCATTCTTTCTAATTAGATACAAATTTGGTTTGAGAAAACTTTTTAACCATTCAAACTTGAACAAAGGTTTTTGTATCCATAAAAACATGAATGCTGCTCCAACTATAACTATCTGACCTATATATCCAGGTATTCTACTAAGAGCATTTTCTATTGATAGCAAGTCAAAGATATCTTTGGAGCCAGACTCTACTTGAGTAAAATCTCCTTTTCCTTCACCAATACTAAAAACTAGCGACTCATCAACTACATGTCCATCAACAGCAGAAAGAACTTTAGTATTAATAGTAAAAGTTCCTTCACTCAAATCACTTTTCAATGGAACAGAAATGGTTGATGAATCACCATTATAATTTTCAGCATTTCCATCATCAACTCTATTTCCTTCAGAATCAATAACAGATATCTGACTGTATTGTAAAACTATAGGCTCGGTAAAATAAACTACAACTCTGTCTGGTGCAGTCTCTAAAGATTGAAATTGCTTAGGATTTGAATCAGTTACTATTGGATGACCATAAACTAAAGACGACGTAAAATAACATGAACTACATAACAAGAAAGAAATTATTAAACTAGCAAATAAGAAAGTTTTTGTGAATTCCCTCATTGATGGATACTACTATAATTTTATACATTTGAAGAATTAATTTGTTTTCTTGAAATTCTGTCATCCAGTTTAATTTTATCCTTTTTTAGATATTCTTACTATTTATAATGTTATAAGTTAGATTTTACTTATTTTAGATTTTATGATCATTGCTAAAATATATTTACGTCTCAAGTATATATTTTTGAGATATTAATGACATATTTGAAAAAACTTTCCTTTACCCTAATAAGTTTAGTTTCTTTAACAGGAACACTATACTTTATTTCTCTTTCTATTTTCGATGATAATGATAATGAAGTATATGCGCATATTTTTTCAGGTACTCCTAATTCCATATTTAAAGAAAAAGATGGATATAGTGTAGCATTCCTATCTTATCCTGCAATACCAAAAGTAGGTGATAATAATACTTTATTGAGTTTTAATGTCCAAAAAAATGGAAGTGATGTTACAAATACTTTTATATCTTTAATAATAAAGAAGAAAGATTCAAATAGAATAGTTCATCAAGTGCCATATAAATTTCATGAATTTTCTGATATCATTTATTCATATACTTTTCAAAAACAATCTAAATATTCTTTATCATTATTAACTAAAATTGCAGGCGATCCTAAATATGAGAATAACCCTCTTATTGTAAGTTTTGATATTGAAATATCTAATTTTAATAATGCACTTGTAGTTACTATACTATTCTTTGTGGCTTTCTTTCTAATAATAGCTATTATTTTTGTTCCAAATATTAGAAAAAAGACATATGAATTTTTCAAAAGAGTTTTTACAAATAATTGATCTAAAAAAATAAGAAATTTTTTTTTAATTAAAGTGATATAACTCAATAATTTTTTAATCAATACAATATAGATAATCATTTTACTTGTGGAAATTTGTCATTATTTTCTAGTTATAATAATAATTTTTTTATTATATTTTTTTGTTTTGATTCTTTCATAGAATGTTTTCATGTAATGGTCTAATTATCTAGTTTATCAACCGACTGTTGACACCTGTATTTTTTGGAAGAATCAACTGAAAAGTAGACAAAGCCTGGAATTCACATAATGTAAATAAAAATTAATTTAAGATTAATATTTTTTATAATAATATGTTGCGTATAAAAAGACGTCTAATAACTAGTATCCGTTATTGCTTTTTGTTTTGTTTTACAATAATTTTATATTTAAATAATTACTCTATAGTTTATTCTCATATATCTAGCAATAATATCGCCATTCAAGAAATTATGGATCAAAATGACGAAATTAAGGTACAATTTGTCTATGACCCTAAAAATATAAAATTAAACACTTTATCAGATCTAAAATTCAGTGTTTTAAATTCAACAACAAATGAACATATTAAAAAACTCATAGCAAGAGTAGTTGTTACATAAGGATCAGAAATATTCGGATTCACTAATATAATAGTGAATGATGGGGACTTTTCAGTGAAACATTCTTTTACTAATTATGGAAATCATCAAGTTATATTACGAATAGATACAAATTCTTCTATTATTAGAGCATCATTTGACGTTACGGTACCTTATCAATCATCATCTCCATTTCTTGTTGATTCAGATAAATCAAACTGAGATGGTGATGAACAATTACTAAAAAATTTCCAAAATTTATTTAGTTAATTAAAAAAAAGGAAAAGTTAGATTTAGAAGTTATTTATTATATTATTCTGTATGTCCAGCTTCTGCTGTACTAGTAGATGCATGTTCTGCTGCACCTTCAGAATGTTCATCATATTCTCCCTTCATTACTTTATTTATACCTATTACAACTGTTGAAGTTGGTGGAAATTCTATATCTTCTTCTCCAGTATTAGATAGAGCAATATCTGTAAGTGTTGTTACATTTCCAGAAGGTTTCAAATCAACATGATATAGACATTGTTCTCCTGGAGTTGACATAGAAGGAACATTTTCAAGAGTTGCTGCTGTCATGTTTGGAGCTGAACCAATTAAAACTTGAATTGGAGAAGTACTATCGTCTCCACATGGAGCTTTTAAAGCAATATGTCCATTCATTATATGAGATGGTGTAGAATCGTAAAGATGTATAAAATCTCCAGCTGGAATACTTCTGTCTTGTAATAATACTGTAACTGAATCTCTTACAGTACTAGTTTTATCATATTCTTTTCCCTCCTCTTCTGCTGAATATCCAGCTTCTGTGTTGGAATATTGTTCTTCTGTTGCTGTTTGAGTTTGATTTGCCATTGGTGTTGTAGTAGTTTGATTACCTTCTTGAGCAAATGATGGTATATTATTAAAAAGTCCTGCTACAATTGATAGAGTTAAAATTGCAACAATACTGTATTTTTGTAAATTTTGCATTTAACTTTTCTAGAGTAAATTTACTTTTATACTTTATAGTACATTCTTCGAATATTTCTCTATAGAACGGTTAATTATTGTATTTGTTTAATATGATTTATTTTTATTCATTAAAAGATGTACCAAAATACATTTATGTAAATTATTGATGTTATTTTTGTTGTTAAGGAATTACAATAACCCTGATGCTTTTTACAATAAGCCAAGACTATTGGTATTAATTGCAACTATTGTTATTTCTCTGTCTATAGTTCCATTTGTTCTTCCTCATGTTTTTCATCCTGAAATGATATATCATATTCTTTTGCATCTTGTTGCTTTGATAATATCTCAATTCCTTGCAGTTGTTTCTCTCTTGGCGTATCTCAAAGCTAGTACTACTCGTATATTGTTTATGACCTTAGGATTTATGACACTAGTTGTTGCCGAATATGTATATTTATTGAGTACTACTGGAGATTTGTATGTAGTATTTATTCCTCTAGTGAATATGGAGATTTCTCATTTCATATTGTTAGTAATGGTTATATTTTTTGGTATTTCTTTCTTGAAAAGTTCAAGGTGAATTTAATAGTATAACTAGTAATAAATATGAACAAAAATAATTTGATTCAAGAAAAATTTATTCAATTTGTTAATGAATCATATGGATATGAGATTTATATCCAAAAGAGATATTTTAACTAAATTATTTTTTCTTGCATTTATAACCTTCTTCATCTAAAGGATGAGGAGAATTATCATTATCAACAAATTTCCAATTGTTAACAAACTTGACAGATTCTAATTCACAGGCAGATACCTTTGTTATAACTTCATCTATATTAGGAGACATCAGAGTATTTTTAAAATTTGCATGTCCTAGACCCAGAGCATGACCAAATTCATGTTTTGCAATATGTTCTAATGTAGGTGTATTCAATGTAATACCATATGATTTTTTTGAGATTGAGATATCTGTATGATCAATAAATCCATAATAATCAAAATATGTTACAGTTTTTCCGACTTTTTTTCCTTTTCCCTTTTGAAATTCAATTTTAATATCTGCATCAGAATCATCATCCTTTACATATTTGAATTTTACTGCCCCATCGAGTAATTTTTCCCAATCATTTATAGCTAGTTTTACAATTTTGGCTAAATCTGATCCTCCATCCTTAATAGAAAAAGTCAGAATACCATCCTTTAAAGAATCCCCCCACGGACAACACAATTCAATTATTTTCTTTGATTTGGAATCTTCTTTTTCGGCAAAAGCACTATCAGTATCAAATACAGCCATTGCCATAAGAAGAGCAAATAGAAAAACGATTGGAATAATGTAAACTTTCAAGTTTATTTTACCTCATATTCTTTAATCTGGAATCGATCTATGCTACAGTATTTTCGAATTATGTTTCCCTTAGTAACATTCTTGTAGGTAATAACACTGTACTTTCTATATTCTTCATTTCTAGATAAAATTCTACTTGAATAATTTTGCATAGACTATAAATTGCGTATCAGATATATATCCTGTTTAGGATCAAATTCTATATATTTTTTCTAGAATTTAATATCAAAATAATTTTCATATTTTAGAAACTTTATATTTTATTGTCTATCCTTTAACATTAAGTTCCAAGTAACTATTCTTATTTCTAAATTAATTCTATCTGTATTTGAAAATTAATTATTGGGTTTGTTTTGTAAATTCACTTATATGATAGCCTCCTAATGAATTATTATATTATTATCTTTTTCATTATCATTTATAATAATTAAATTACTTTTAGAACAACCTTATTTTAGACAAATATTCTGAAAGTCCTTCTTCATTTTTAATATTGTAATATTTCAATTAGTTCTATCTCCACTATATATTGAATATAAAAAAAATTAAAATTTGATTGCTTTAGAGTAATAATTTTAATACCTTATTCCATGTCCATTTGTCCATCCATGTCCATTTGTCCATCCATGTCCATTTGTCCATCCATGTCCATTTGTCCATCCATGGCCATCTTCGTTTGTAATCCAAATC
>Ga0126305_10000168_pt1 | contig 29079 bp, 28 predicted proteins | sample Plot26_FD_92536 | JGI IMG/M metagenome (GOLD analysis project Ga0126305, IMG submission 92536) | Serpentine soil microbial communities from UC McLaughlin Reserve, CA, USA - Plot26 | ecosystem: Environmental > Terrestrial > Soil > Grasslands | place: USA: UC McLaughlin Reserve, Lake County... | reverse complement strand
TCGCGGCCTGGGCCGGCGACACGACCAGCTTCTTCCTCGGCCGCCGGCTCGGCCGCGAGTTCGTGATGCGAAACGGCCCCCGTTTCGGGATCAGCCACGAGCGCTTCGAGAAAGTCGAGGACTACTTCTCCCGCCACGGCGGCAAGACGATCTTCATCGGCCGCTGGATCAGCCTCGTCCGCGCCTTCGCCCCCTTCATCGCCGGCAGCTCCGGGATGGGCTACCGCGCCTTCGTCCCCTACAGCATCCTCGGCACCGGGCTCTGGGCCTCGTTGCACATCCTCATCGGCTACTTCTTCTCGCGCAGCATCGAGACTGCAGGCCATTACGCGGCGCGGGGGGCGGTGGCACTGGCGACGCTGATCGCCGTCATCGCCGGCACCGTCTGGATCGTCCGCCGCCTGCGGGAGGAGAAGAACCGCGACGCGGTGGTGCGCTGGATGGAGCGGCAGGGCGCCACCCGCTGGCTGGTCGACCTGGCGCGGCGGCGGGAGCTGCGCTTCCTCTGGGATCGGGTCACCCCCGGCGGCACCTTCGGGCTCGAATTCACCTCGCTGATGGCGACGCTGGCGGTCTCGCTGTTCGTGCTTGTCGCCTATGCGGTGATGATCGGCGGCGACCCGGGGCCGACGCCGGGCGACGAAACCGCGATCGAAGTCGTCGAATATCTCCAGACCGGGGCGCTGACCAGCGTCGCCAAGGTCGTCTCCTTCTTCGGCTCGGCTGGCTTCACCTGGGCCCTGGCGCTGATCGGCGCGGCGCTACTTGCCTGGCGCCGGCGCTGGACCGAGTTCTGGGTGCTGCTGGCGGGGATGACGATCACCCAGATCGGGCTCGAGGTGCTCGAGGGCTCAATCGACAGGCCATCCCCGCCGGAGCCGCTGGCCGCCGCCCCGAGCTCCTCGTTCCCCAGCGGTCACGTCGCCCACTCCGTCATCTACCTCTGGCTGGCGGCGACGATCGTGCTGCGCCTGCGGCCGGGGATGGCGCGGGCGACTGCGGTCGTCGTCGCCGGCATCGTCGTCACGGCGCTGATCGGGCTTTCCCGCGTCTACCTCGAGGTCCACTACCTCAGCGACGTCAGCGCCGGCTGGGCGCTCGGGGCCGCCGCCTTCTCCTTCTGCGCCGCCGTCGGGCTGGTCGTCTCGCAAGTGCGCCAAAATCCCCAGCAGTGACTCTCTACGCGCTAACCGACCTCGGGCACCAGTACCTGCTCTATGGGATCGCGGCGACGGTCTGTCTGGTGGTCTTCGTGACCCTGATCCTCTCGCCGGCGCTGAGCGCCTACGGGCGGATCTGGGAGAAGGCGGCGGCGGGCTTCCTCTCCGTCTTCGTGCTGGCGGGGCTGGTGATCGGCGGTGTCGTCATCGGCCTCGCAGTCGTCTACTACTACACGGACCTCGCCAACCTGCTCGGTCTCTAACCGGGCGGGCGGTGGACCGGCGCCCGCTTGGTCCGGCGCCTCCAGGGGCGCACCCGGATAATGGCCCGATGCCTAGCTCTGCATCCAGCGAGCGCGCGGGCCTGCTCGAGGCCCTCTCCGAAGCGGTCGAGTCCGGCGCCGGCCTGCCCGCGGTGGCGCGGGCGGCGGCGCGGCTGCTTGACGCCAGCGTCGCCCTGATCGACCGCTCCAGCGCCGTGCTCGCGGTTGCCGGCGCCTCCTCAGACCAGGAGCAGAAGCTCCTCTCCGGGGGCGAGGGCGTGACGACGGTGGAGCTGCGGGTGGCCGATGCCGCGGTCGGCGAGCTGCGCTACCGGGCCAAAGCGGCGCCCGACCCGGTGATCGCGCGGATGGTGGCGACGCTGCTGGCGCTGGAGCTGGAGCGGTCGCGCTCGCCCGAGTGGGAGAGCGAGGAGGCTGCCGGTGCCTTCGTGCGGGCGGTGCTGCGGCGCGAGGTGACCGACCGCCGCGACATCGTCGCCCAGGCCTCCGAGCTCGGCGCCGATCTCGACCGCGGCGCCGGCGTCGTCGTCCTGCGGGCGGCCCCGCGGGCGGCGCAGACGGGCGAGTGGCGTGAGCGGGTGCTGGTCCTCGCCCAACGGGCGCTGCGAGCGCTGGCCCCGGGTTCGCTGGCGGCCAGCGACGGCGGCGAGGCCGCGGCCGAGATCGCGGCGATCGTCCCTGCCGAGGACGACGAGCGCCTGGCGCGGGCGGCGGCCGGCCTCTCCCGCGAGCTCGACGACAGCCTCTCCGGCTTCCACCTCACCGTCGGCCGCAGCCGCCGCTGCGCCGACCCGGTCGACCTCTACCGGGCCGGCAGCGAGGCGCACCTCGCGGTCAACGTCGGCGAGGCCGAGGGCCGGGCGATGCTCGCCTTCGAGGACACCGGCGCCTACCGCCTCCTGCTGCCGGCGATGAGCGAGGACCCGGGCGAGCTCGAACGCTTCTACGCGGAGACGGTCCAGCCGCTGGTCGAATACGACGACCAGTACGAGACCGAGCTTGTCACCACCGTCGAGGCCTACCTCGACAACGACGGCAACGTCGCCGCCACCGCCAAACAGCTCTTCACCCACCGCCACACGATCCGCTACCGCCTAGAGCGCGTCCGCGAGCTCTGCGGCCACGACGTCAGCGCCACCGAAGGGCGAGAGAAGCTGGGACTGGGCCTGAAGGCGATGCGAGTCCTGGGTATTGCGTCGCCGCGGGGACCGGCGATGGAGCCCGGGGCGAAGGGCGGCAAAGTGGCTCGCGCGACGGAGGAGTAGCAGGCGAGGCCCTAAGCTTTGTCTCCCTTTGGGGAGTGGTGTAATAGGCAACACTGGTCACTTTGGATGACCCATTCCCGGTTCGAGCCCGGGCTCCCCAGTGAAACTTTCCGTCTGCGGTGTTTGCAATGCTTCTCCTATGGCAGGGAGGAGACTTAGCTACACGGAAGATCAGGCCAGAGAGGCAATTGCCAGCTCCTTTTCATGGGCGGAGAGCCTCCGCAAGCTCGGCCTTTGTCCTAGCGGGGGCGCCTGGCGAGTGCTTAAGAAATACGCCGACCTCTGGTGCATCTCAACTGATCATTTCGATCCTGCGAAATGCATCGAGGGAAACCTTCGCCTGCCGGCGCGTCCGCTGGACAAGGTGCTGGTCGAAAACTCCACCTACTCGCGGCAGCACGTGAAGCGGCGGCTCTTCCAAGATGGTCTGAAGGAGCCGGTATGCGAGATGTGCGGGCAGGGCGAGATGTGGCACGGCCGCCCGATGGGGATGATCCTCGATCACATCAACGGGGTTCGGGACGATCACCGCTTGGAGAACCTGAGAATCGTCTGTCCCAATTGTGCTGCCACTTTGGATACGCACTGCGGACGAAAGAATCGGGTGGAGAAAGCGAAGCGATCCTGTCGTCGTTGCGGAGCTCCCTTCGTCCCGGGACGTCCCGAGCAGCGCTATTGCTCTCGCAATTGCGGGATGCGGTGGGATCGTTCAACGCTTCGAGGCCGACCGAAGCCAGCCGTCAGGCGCACTAAGCGGCCGCCCTACGAGCAGCTCCTCGCCGAGATCGAGGCGACGAGCTACTGCGCAGTCGGCCGCAAGTACGGCGTCTCCGACAACGCGGTCCGCAAGTGGATCAAGTTCTACGAGCGGGAACGGGAGCGAGAGGGGTCGACCTGACCCGCTGCGCGGGCGGAGGCGCCGAAGCTGAGGAGGCGGCCGCCGAAGGCGATTGCGCAGGCGGCGAACCAGGCCCAGCCGAGGGCGAGGCCGCCGAGGACGTCGGTGAGCCAGTGGACGTCGAGGAGGACGCGGCTTAGGGCGACGCCGACGGCTATACCGACGGCGGCGCCGGCGAGCGCTGGCCACGCTCGTCGCCCCCACCAGCGCCCGGCGACGAGGGCGAATGCCGCCCATGAGGCGGCGGCGGTAGAGGTGTGGCCGCTGGGGAAGGAGGGGCCGAGGGTCGCAGCGACGGCCTCGAGCGTCGGCCGGGCGCGGTCGACGAGCTCCTTGACGCCTGCCGTCAAGAGCTTGTCTCCCAGGATCACCGCCAGCAGGAACAGGACAACCCAGCGGCTGCGCGTTCGGGCGTACTCGATGGCCGCCACCACGATCGCGACGACGGTCACGGTCACCGTCTCGCCGAGATAGGTGACGAGGGTGAGGGCGTCGTGCGACCAGGCGCTCGCGTGCCGGTTTCCCCACTCGGCGACGCTGCTGTCGATGCCCGAGAGGGCGTCGGTGTGGCGGACGATGACCGCAAGCAACGCCAGCAGCAAGCCGCCGATGAGGATCGCCGCGAGCGCCAGCGGCAGCGCCAGCCCCGTCGCCTTCTCCGGATCGAGCCGCGCCGCGCGCACCGCGCGCCGGCCTGCCGGCCCGGTGGCGTGCTCTCCGGCCTCGCGCGCCACCTCGACGACGGCAGGCCGGGTCGCGCTGCCGGGATACCGGCGCGTCAGAAAAGCGGCCCCGAGGCCGGCGAGCACGGAAATCAGCAGGAGGAGGAAAAACGGCATCAGGAGGAGGAATTACCCCGCTAATCGCAATGAACACCGCCATTGGTTCAACGAGCTGATGCATATTATGCGCGCCCCTCGGGGATAGACCGGGGCGTGACCGTCGAGGAGAGATCACGCTCGGTGCCCCCTGTCGGGGAGCGCTCAAGCGACCGCCATGCTGTCTCGATCTTCGAGGCGCGCCCCGGCGGCCTGGCCGATCGCTTCGCCGGCGCGCTCGACGCCCGCCACCCCGCCCTCGTCTTCTTCCTCGCCCTCCTCGCCGGCTTCCTCGTCTTGGCCGTGGCCTCGATCCTGCTCGCCCTCTTCGTCGTCCACGTCCTCGTCAGCGGCAGCGGGCTCGGCCTCGAAGGAGCCGACGAGAGCGTCAACAGCACGCTCGCAGAGAACCGCTCCGGCACCCTCACCACGCTCGCCGAAATCGGCTCCCAGGTCGGCGGCGCCCCGGTCCTGCCGATCATCGTCGGCATCGTCGCCCTCGTCGCCGCCTTCTTCCGCCGCTGGCTGATCGCCGCCTTCGCGGTTTTCGTCCTCACCGTCGAGTCGGCGACCTACCGCGTCACCTCGATCGCGGTCCCCCGCGACCGCCCGTCGGTCCCCCGCCTTGAAAGCCTGGAAGTCGACGCCAGCTACCCCTCGGGACACACCGCCGCTTCGATCGCGGTCTACTCCGGCCTCGTCCTCCTCCTCACCACCCGCTTCACCAGCAGCTTGAAGAAGGCGCTGGCCTGGACTGCCGCGATCCTGCTCACCACCTTCGTCGCCCTTTCGCGCATGTACGAGGGAATGCACCATCCGCTCGACGTCGCCGGTGGCGTCCTCGTCGGGATCGGCGCGATCCTGGTGCTGCTGTTCGCCTGCCGCGCGGCAGGCACCGCGGCGGAGAGGCGCCCGCGCTCATGAAGGTCGCAGTCGTCGCCCATGCGGGCAAGACGGTCGGCGGCGGGCTCCCCGAGCTGCGGCGAACGCTCGAGCGGGCCGGCGTTTCCGATCCCCTTTGGACCGAGGTGCCGAAGAGCAAGCGGGCGCCGGCGGCCGTCGAGCAGGCGCTGGAAGAAGGCGCAGAGCTGCTCCTCGCCTGGGGCGGGGACGGGATGGTCCGGCGCTGCGTCAACGCGCTCAAGGACAGCCAGGTCCCGCTCGCGATCGTCCCCGCCGGGACCTCGAACCTCTTCGCCACCCACCTCGGGATCGAACGCGACATCGAGCAGGCGGTCGAGGTAGCGCTGCACGGCGACCGCCGCCGGCTCGACGTCGGCCGCTTCGACGACGAGCGTTTCGCGGTGATGGCCGGCGCCGGCTTCGATGCGGCGATGATCAAAGGCGCCGACGACCTCAAGGAGCGGCTCGGCCGCGCCGCCTATGTCGTCAGCGGGGCGGCAAAGCTGGACAGCGAGAGCTTCGAGGCGAAGATCAAGGTCGACGGGACGCGCTGGTACAAGGGCCCGGCGAGCTGCATCCTGGTCGGCAACGTCGGCGAGCTGTTCGGCGGCATCGAGGTCTTCGCCGACGCCGAGCCCGACGACGGCAAGCTCGAGGTCGGCGTCCTCACCTCGGAGGGCCCTGCCCAGCTGGTGCGGGCGGCGGCGCGGACCGCCATCGGCAGCGCCGAGAAGTCCCCGTTCGTGCGGGTAACCCAAGCTCAGTCGGTACGGGTGAAGCTGGACCGCAAGGTCCGCTACGAGCTCGACGGCGGCGACCGCAAGAAGGTGAAGAGCTTCAAGGTCGAGGTGGAACCCGAGGCGATCACGGTGTGCGTGCCATGAACCCCGACCAGCTCGCGCACGCGAAAACGCTCGGATGGCTGGCGCGGGCGGGCCTTGTCGCCCGCGGCGTCGTCTACGGCGTCATCGGCGTGCTGGCGCTGAAGCTCGCCCTCGGCGATGGCGGCAAGGCGACCAACCAGCAGGGTGCGCTGCAGACGATCGCCCACCAGTCGTTCGGCAAGGCGCTGCTCGTCCTCGTCGCGATCGGGCTCGGGGGCTACGCGCTCTGGCGGCTGATCCGCGCGATCGTCGGCCATGGCGCCGAACAGACCGACAGCGGCTTCGAGCGTCTCTCGGCCCTGGACAGCGGCATCGCCTACGGGATCCTCTGCGCGACGGCGATCCAGATCCTCACCTCGTCCGCCAGCGGCTCGGGGACGCCGAAGGAGACGACCGGCGGCGTCCTCGGGTGGACGGGCGGCACCGTTCTCGTCGCCATCGCCGGCGCAGTCCTGATCGGCGTCGCCATCTACCAGGCGTACAAGGGCCTGACGAGGGAGTTCCTCGAGGACGCGAAAACGGGAGAAATGAGCGAGGGAGTCGAAAAGGGTTACACCGCCCTTGGCGTCTTCGGGCACGTCGCCCGAGCCGTCATCTTCGCCCTGATCGGCTACGGGCTGATCAAAGCGGCGCTGGACTACAACTCGAAGGAGGCGATCGGGCTGGACGGCGCCCTCCGCAACCTCGCCGATGCCTCCTACGGCCCCGCTTTGCTGGGCCTGGTCGCCGCCGGCCTCGCCGGGTTCGCGCTCTATTCGATCGTCGACGCCCGCTACCGCAAGGTCTGACCGACAGCCGCCCGCGCGGCGTCCGCGCGGCGGATTAGCTTCTTCTTCATGGAGATCGGAGGAGCGTCGCTTGATCCGGAAGTCCGCGAGGGGCTGAGCCGCAGCTGGAAGGCGCTGATGTTCGTCGGCGTCGCCGCAATCGTGCTCGGCTGCATCGCGATCCTCGTCCCGGCGGTTGCCGCGGTGGGGACGGCGATCTTCATCGGCTGGCTGCTGCTCTTCCTCGGCGTGATCCTGGTCGCGGCAGCATTCTCGGCGCACTCGGTCGGGACGCTGGTGCTGCGACTGGCGTGGGCGATCCTGACCGTGATCGTCGGCCTCTGGCTGATCGTCGAACCGCACAACGGGACGCTGACGCTGACCCTGATTCTCGGCATCTACTTCCTCTTCATGGGCCTGACCCGGACGGCCGTCGCCTTCATCTCCCGCGGTCAGCCGAACGCCGGCCTGCTCGGCCTCAGCGGCGTCGCCGGTCTCTTGGTCGGCATCCTCATCCTCGCCAAGTGGCCGGACTCTGCCGACTGGGCGATCGGCCTCCTGGTCGGCATCGACCTGATCTTCGCCGGCTGGACGCTCACCTCGGTCGCCCTGCTTGGCAAAGATCTGGCCAAGCGCGCCTGAGACCCGCAGTCGGCTCTCATTCCAGAATACGATTCTGGAAGTGAGCTCCCCCCTAGTTCTCGTCATGGCGGCGGGCGAGGGCACGCGCATGCGTTCCTCGACGCCGAAGATGCTGCATCCCGTCTGCGGCCGGCCGATGGTGGCCTGGCCGATCGTCGCCGCGCGCGAAGCCGGCGCCGGCCGGGTGGCGGCGATCGTCTCCCCGGGACGTGACCTCTCATCCGGTCTCCCCGAGGGCGTCGAGACGGTCGAGCAGCCGACCGCCGACGGGACCGGGGGCGCGATCCGCGCCGCCCTGCCGCTGATCGAGGAAAGCGAGACGGTCCTGATCCTCTCCGGCGACGTGCCGCTGATCTCGGCGGCGGTGATCGAGGACTTCCTCCACGCTCACGCCTCCAGCGAGGCGGCGGCGACGATGATGACGATCGAGCTCGATGACCCGGGCGCCTACGGCCGCGTTGTCCGCGACTCCTCAGGCGCGGTCGAACGCGTCGTCGAGGCGAAAGCCGACGGCGACGCCGAGGCCTGGCAGCTGGAGATCCGCGAGATCAACGCCGGCACCTACGCCTTCGACGCGGCGCCCCTGGCAGCCGCCCTGCAGGCGCTCTCCAACGACAACGCCCAGGGCGAGTACTACCTGCCCGACGTCTTCCCAGCCCTGCGCGAGGCCGGTCACAGCGTCTTCGCCCACAAGACCGGCGACCTCGCGGTGACGATGGGGGTCAACAACCGCGTCGACCTCGCCGCCGTCGAGGCCGAGGGCCGCCGCCGTCTCCTCGAGGCGCACATGCTCGCCGGCGTCACCTTCGTCGACCCCGCCTCGACCTGGGTCGACGCCGGGGTCGAGATCGCCGCTGACGCGAGGATCGAGCCCGGCACCACCCTGAAGGGCGAGACGGCGATCGCCGAGGGCGCCGTCGTCGGCCCCCTCAGCACGCTGATCGACTGCTCCGTCGGCGCCGGCTCCCAGGTCCTGCACTCCTACCTGGTCGAGTGCGACGTCCGCGCCGGCTGCTCGGTCGGGCCCTTCGCCTACCTGCGCCCGGGCGCCCTGCTCGAGGACGGCGCCAAGGCCGGGACCTTCGTTGAGATCAAGAACTCGCAGGTGGGGGAGGGCAGCAAGGTGCCGCACCTCTCCTACGTCGGCGACGCCGATATCGGCCCCGGCAGCAATCTCGGCGCCGGCACGATCACCGCAAACTACGACGGATTCCGCAAGAACCGGACCGTGATCGGCCGCGATGTGCGGATCGGCGTTGACACGATGCTGATCGCACCGGTAGAAGTCGGCGACTCCGCCTACACTGGCGCTGGCGCGGTGATCAAGGACGACGTCCCCGATGGGGCTCTCGCCGTCAGTGAGAACGCGCAACGGAACATCGACGGATACGCCGCTCGCAAGGCGGCCGAGATGCGAGAGGACGACAAGACCCCGTGAGCATGATCGAGGAGCGCCCGCAGGTGGCGACTGGCATCGACCACGACTACACCAAGCGGATGATGGTCTTCGGTGGCCGCTGCTCGATGGACCTGGCCGCCAAAGTCGCCGGCAAGCTCGAGCTCGACCTCGGGCAGGCGACGCTGACGACCTTCGCCAACGGCGAGGTCTACTGCCGCTACGAGGAGTCGATCCGCGGCTCCGACGTCTTCCTCGTCCAGTCGACCTGCGCCAACGAGCAGGAAGGGATGACCCCCAACGACGCCCTGATGGAGCTGCTGACGATGGCGGACGCCGCCCAAGGCGCCTCCGCGCACAGGATCATCGCCGTCCTCCCCTGGTACGGCTACGCCCGCCAGGACAAGAAGTCCGCCCCGCGGGAGCCGATCTCAGCCCGGATCGTCGCCAAGTGCCTGGAGACGGTCGGCGTCGACCGTGTCCTCACGATGGACCTCCACGCCGGTCAGGTCCAGGGCTTCTTCCACATCCCGGTCGACCACATGACGGCGATGCCGATGCTGACCCAGTGGTTCATCGACCAGGAACTGAAAGACGAGCTGGTGATCGTCAGCCCCGATGCCGGCCGGGTCAAGACCGCGCGCAACTTCGCCCGCCGCATCGGTACCCACTGGGCGGTGATGGAGAAGGAGCGCCCGGCCCAGCAGGTGGCCGAGATCGGCTACGTGGTCGGCGACGTCAAAGGCAAGACCGCGGTTCTCGTCGACGACATGATCGATACCGCCGGCACCCTCTGCGCCGCCGCCCAGACCGTGATCGACGAGGGCGCGGCGCGGGTCATCGCCTGCGCCACCCATGGCGTCTTCTCCGGCCCCGCCTTCGAGCGGCTGGAAAACTCGGCGATCGAGCAGATCGTCGTCACCGACACCCTGCCGCTCCGCCCCGACGCGCCGGACAACATCACCGTCCTCTCGACCGCCAGCACCTTCGCCGACTCGATCCGCCGCATCTTCACCGACGACTCCGTCTCGGAGATCTTCGCCGGCGAGAACCAGCTGTTCTGAGAGCCGCGCCGTCAGAGGGGCGCAAACTGCGCCTGGTCGGCCACAAGGGGGCCGACCTCGTCGCGCCCGGCAACACGGTCGAGAGCTTCGGCGCCGCCGTCGAGGCCGGCGTCGACACGATCGAGATGGACGTGCTCTGGCTGCCGGACGCGCACCTGCCGATGGAGCAGCGGCACCCGCTGGTGATCGCCCACGACTGGGAGGACGCGGAGCGGCGGACGCCGCTGAAGCTGACCGAGGCGCTCGACGCCTTCCTCGAGCCGCCGCTCGACCAGGTCGAGATTGACCTCGACATCAAGCTGCCGGGCCGGGAGGAGGAGATCGTCGAGGCGCTGGGGGAGCGCGGCCTGATCGAGCGCTCGATGATCTCGACGATGGAGCTGCACACGCTGGGCCGGATCCTCGAGCTGCAGCCGGCGCTGCGGCGCGGCTGGACCTATCCCAAAGTGACCAAGGACTGGAACTCGAAGCCCTGGGCGAAGGGGCCGATTCTGGCGGCGATGGTGGCGATGCGCCACCGCCTCCCCGGCCTCGCTGCGCAGAAGCTGCCCCAGTTCGGGGTCGAGGCGATGTGGGTCTACCACCCGCTTGTGACGCCGCGCCTGGCGCGGATCTGCAGCCTGGCCCAGGTCGAGCTGATCGCCTGGACCGTCGATGATCTGCCGCGGATGCAGAAGCTCGTCGCGATGGGCGTCGACGGCATCTGCTCCAACGACCCGCGGTTGTTCGCCCAGCTTTAGATCGTGGTCGGGGTGGCGCCCGGCGGGCTTGCCATGCCGCCACGGCGGCCCTTCACCTTGACCGCCGACTCGAGATCCTCCTGGGTGAAGCCGCCGACCACCTCGCCGTCGAGGGCATAGCGGTACAGCGCGACGCCGAAGATGCCGCTGAGGGCGCGGGAGATGAGCATCGCGATCGCCAGCACCAGCGCCCCGATCACGACCAGCAGCGCGCCGAGGAAAGAGGCCGACGACCAGAGGGCGACGCCGGCGACGATGAGGAGGACCGCCGGCAGCACCCCGATCAGGAAGACGGCACCGCCGATCGCCAGGTTGCCGGTGATCTGCTGGCCCCAGCGCTCGCGGAAGAGGGAGGCGGAGCGTTTGATCGTCTCGAACGGGCCGGTGCCCTCGATCGCGATCACCGGTATCGAGATGAAGGTGATCAGCGACCAAGCCATCCCGACCAGGCGGGCTGCGACCGTCCCCAGCGTCCCACCCTGGTTTTCGAGCAGGCCCATGACGAGGCTGATTGCGGCGGAGACCGCAGCCCAGCCGCTGATCTGGGCGATCCGGGTGCGGGCGACGGCGAGCCCGTCGCCGACGCTCGCTTCCTGGCCGCGGAAGATCATGTCGGCGCAGGCGGCGAGCCCGACGCTGAAGTAGACGCCGACGAAGCTGAGGACGTAGACGCCGATCACGATCAGCGGGATCGCCCCAGCCAACTGGTCGTCGTCCCAGAGGTACAAGCCAGGGCCGAGGGTGAGAATCGCCAGCAGCGTCGTCGCCACGGCGCCGTAGAGCGGGAAGCGGATCAAGGACGGGTGTTCGCGAAGCAGAGACCAGCTCTTCTTGGTCAGGGCCCAACCGCGTTTGATCCTGCGCATCGCTTCTCCTTCATTCGGGGGCTCAGAAGGTTTCGGCGAGCCCCGGCGTCCGCTTGACCCCGCGCTCCTCGAAGTAGTCCCACTCGAGGGTGCCGAGCTCGGTCGCCGGCGGGTCCGCATAAACCCACTCCCGCGCAATTCGGTGCCAGTTCCGCTTCGCCTGCAACTGGCCGAGGACGGCGACGACGCCGATTTCCATCCGCCTCCCCATCAGCTCCTCCGCGGGGAGGGACTCGCGCCGCATCAGGTCGAAGTACTCCGAGCGCGGGTCGTTGGTCGCCTCGATGATCTTCATCACCCGCCGCGGCGTGATTTCCAGCTCCCGGTCCTCGGTCACGAACCAGCCGCCGACGACGCGCATGTGCTCGAGCAGCCGCTCGGCGTCGAGCTTGGACGGCTTCTTGACGAAGCCGAGGTCGTGTAGAGCTTGGCGGAAGGCCTCGGGATCGTTGCGGGAGGCGGCGTCGAAGGCGCGCTGCTCGAGCAGGATCTGCTCGCGGTCGAGCTTCTTCGTCATCCCGAAGTCGAGGAAGGCGACCCGGCCGTCGTCCATGAGGATGTAGTTGCCGGGGTGGGGGTCGGCGTTGAAGTGCTGCAGGTGGTAGATCGAGCCGAAGCTGCCGCGGAAGACGATCTCGCCGAAGCGGCTGCGCTCCTCGTGCGGCAGCTTCTTGATCTCCTCGAAGCCGCGGCCGCTGACGAACTCGGTAACGAGAACCCGTCGCCGCGAGAGCCGCGTCACCACTTCCGGGACGTAGATGAAGGGGTGTTCGCGGTAGGCGCGGGCGAAGGACCGCTGGTTCTGGGCCTCGTACTCGTAGTCGAGCTCCTCCATCACCCGCTCGCGGATCTCCTCGGCGATCGCCTTGGCGTCGAGCCCGGGCGCGAGCACCTTCGCCAGGCGGACGATCGTGCCGGCGTTGCGGAGGTCCGCGTCGAGAGCCTCGGCGATCCCCGGGTACTGGATCTTCACCGCCACCTGGCGCCCGTCGAGGAGCTCGGCGCGGTGAACCTGGCCGATCGAGGCGGCGGCGAAAGCCTCGGTCTCGAACTCGGCGAAGAGCTCGGAAAGCGGTTCGCCGTCGTACTCCTCCTCCAGCAACGGCTCGACTTTCTCCCAGGGCATCGAGGGCGCGTCGGTGCGCAGTTTCGCCAGCTGCTCCTGGTAGATCTCGCGGTACTCCTCGGGGATGAACTCGGTGTCGATGAAGGAGGCGAACTGCCCCAGCTTCATCGCTGCGCCCTTCATCTGGCCCAGGGCGCCGACCATTTTCATCGCCGTCTCCAGGTGGCGCTGCTCGAGCGCCTCTTTGCTCTCGTCCTCGGAGCGGCCGACGTTGGCGGCTTTGGTCCCGGCGTAGCGCACGCCCTGGGCGCCGACGATCGAGCCCAGCTTGGCGGAGCGGCGAATCCGCCCTTTGGGGATCTTCGAGTCGTCAGGCACGGAGGTTGAAGGGTGTCACAGGCTTCGATTTGGGCGAGTTCTCTATTCTCTCCCGTCCGATGGCGAGCAAACGCTCAACGCTCAAAGCTGCACCCCGTGCCGATTTCGGTTCGCGCTCCTCGCGCCGCATGCGCCGCGACGGGCTCGTTCCGGGCGTCGTCTACGCGGGCGGCAAAGACGCCAAGCCCTTCCAGGTGAGCGAACGGGACATCCGCGGCGTCCTCAGCGAGGGTGCCGCCCTGTTCGACCTCGAGATCGAGGGCAGCAAAGCGGTCCCGGTCGTGATCAAGGAAGAACAGCACCACCCGGTCCGCGGCAGCATCCAGCACCTCGACCTGATGCAGGTGAAACTCGACGAGGCGATCCAGGCTGAGGTCGCGATCGAGCTCGAAGGAGTCGAGGACGCCCCTGGCGTCAAGGGCGGCGGCGTGCTCGAGCACGTCACCCGCGAGATCACGATCGAAGCGCTGCCGACCGAGATCCCGGACAACATCTGCATCGACGTCTCGGCGATGGAAGTCAACGAGACGCTCCAGCTCTCCTCCGTCACCGCCCCCGACGGGGTCAAATTCGTCGCCGACGATCCCGAGGAGGTCACGATCGTCACCCTCTCACCGCCGCGCGTCGAAGAGGCCGCGCCGGAGGTCGAGGAGGAGACCGAGCTGATCGGCGAGGGCGCCGAGGGCGATGCCGCCGAGGGCGACGGCGACTCGGGCGACTCCGGGGGCGAGTAGCTCCTGTCGCTGTTCCGCCGTTCTGACCGAAAGGGCGGCGAGGGGGACCGCATCCTCATCGTCGGCCTCGGCAACCCGGGGCCGGAGTACGAGCGCACCCGACACAATGTCGGCTTCGCCGTCGCCAGCGAGCTGGCCGAGCGCTGGCAGCTGCCGAAGCCGAAGCAGAAGTTCAACGGGGCGATCTCCGAAGGGCGGACCGGCCCCGGCGGGCCGCGGGTCGCGTTGCTGCAGCCGCGCACCTACATGAACGAATCGGGCACCGCGGCGGGGCCGGCGCGGGGTTCGTTGAAGGTGCCGCTTGACCGCGTCGTCGTCGTCCACGACGAGATCGACCTGCCGTTCGGTGAGATCCAGACCCGGCTCGGCGGCGGTCTCGCCGGCCACAACGGCCTCAAGAGCCTCAAACGCGGCTTCGGCGACGCCGAGTTCTGGCGCGTGCGGGTGGGGGTGGGGCGGCCGGACTCGAGCGATCCGGAGATCGTCTCGCGCCACGTGCTCGGCCGCTTCAGCGAGCCGAAGGCCGAGGTCGAGAGCCTCGTCGCCGGCGCCGCCGAGGAGACCGAGCGCCTCGTCGAGCGGATAGCGTCCGAGTCATGAGCGCAGAGAACGGCACCCCGTCTGAGAACGAGGTCACGAGCTACTCCGTCGACGAGCAGGGGATCGCGGCGATTCGCCTGAATCGGCCGCGGGCGCGGAACGCGATCGACACCCAGATGCTGCTGGAGCTGCTGGAGCACCTGGCAGTCGCCCGCGGTGACTAGGCGGTCCGGGTGCTGGTTGTCAGCTCCGCCGACCACCTCGGCCTCTCGGCCGGCGCCGACGTCAAGGAGCAGCTCGACGAGGAGGGCAAGGTGCGCCGGATGCAGCTCTTCGCCGACCTCTACGACGCCGTCGTCGCTTTCCCGAAGCCGACGATCGCCGCCTGCCACGGCGACGTCGTCGGCGGCGGCGCCGAGATCGCCGTCGCCTGCGACATGCGGGTCGGCGGCGCCAACCTGCGGATGCGCTTCCCCGGCGCCGCGCTCGGCGTCCCGGTCGGCCCAGCCCGGCTGATCACCCTCTGCGGCCTCGCCGCCGCCAAGTATTTGCTGCTGAGCAGTCGCACCGTAGGCGCCGACGAGGCCCTGCGGCTCGGCCTCGTCAACCGCGTCGCCCCGGCGGCCGGGACCGAGCAGGCCGCCCTCGAGCTCGCCACCGAAGTCGCCGCCCACCCGCCCGAGGCGGTCGCCCAGCTGAAGCGGATGCTGCACGAGTGGGACGACGTCGTCGGCCGCTCCGCCGCCGAGGGCCGCGGCCAGGTCGAGTGGCAACGCACCGGGCCGGGTCTGCCCTCCCGCGACTGAGAACTCGGTTGTCTTTGACTTAAACCAGAGGGCGGGCGAGACTGGCGGCCCGCGCCCTTGGGGCGGATGAACGACCGATGGCCGAGCCAGAGCTCAAACCACCACCTGAGAAAGCCGACCCGCGCTCGCCGGTTCGCTGGATCCCGGCCGACGAGGAACGGGCGCCGCCGACGTCGGGGATCGGGCTTTGCCTCTCGGGCGGCGGCTATCGGGCGATGCTGTTCCATGCCGGCGCCCTCTGGCGGCTGAACGAGCTCGGCTATCTGAAGCGGCTGACGCGGGTCTCCAGCGTCTCCGGTGGCTCGATCGCGGCGGCGGTACTCGGCCTTCATTGGGCCGACCTCGAGTTCGCGCCTTCTGGGCCCGACGGAGCGCCCGTCGCCACCAACCTGGAGGACCAGGTCGTCGCCCCGCTCCGCGGGCTTGCGGCCCGCACGCTCGACGTCCCCGCGGTCCTCGGCGGCATGCTGCTGCCGGGTGCGACGATCAACACCAGGCTCGCCGCCGCCTATCGCCGCCACCTCTTCGGGACCGCGACCCTCCAGAACCTGCCGCGCGACGAGGAAGGCCCGCGCTTCGTGATCAATGCGACCAACCTGCAGTCGGGCGTCCTCTGGCGCATCTCCCGCCCGTACATGGCCGACTACCGGGTGGGGTGCGTCAACGAACCGACGGTAACGCTGGCCGACGCGGTCGCCGCCTCCTCCGCCTTCCCACCGATCCTCGCCCCGTCGCGGATGCGGTTCCGTGAGGACCAGTACGTCCCCGAAAGCGGCGAAGACCTGCAGACACCGCCCTTCACCACCCGTCCCACCCTCGCCGACGGCGGCGTCTACGACAACCTCGGACTGGAGACGGCGTGGAAGACCTGCAAGACGGTCCTGGTCAGCGATGGCGGCGGCGCCATGGAACCGGACGGCGGCAGGCTGGGGCCGTTCAACGGCTACCGCTGGCGCGACTGGGCGACGCAGATGATCCGGGTGACGAACGTGATCGACAACCAGGTGCGGAGCTTGCGCAAACAGCAGACGATCGAGGGCTACGGCGCCCCGGAAGGCTCCGACCAGCACCGGTTCGGCGCCTACTGGGGGATCCGCAGCGACATCGCCAACTTCGAGCTGCCGACGGGCATGGAAGCCCCCTACGAAGAGACGCTGAAGCTGGCCACGGTCGCGACCAGGCTGGCGAGCCTCGACGAGGCGACCCAGGATCTACTTGTCAACTGGGGCTACGCGATCTGCGACACGGCGATGCGGAAATGGGTGGATGGCGCTCTGCCGCAGCCACCCGGCTTTCCCTATCCGGGCCACCCGCTCGGCCGGGCCTGATCTGTATCTAGAATCGGTCGCCGCCCCCGGATCGCCCGATCCGGCGTTTCCGCTGCCATGAGCCTCAGGCCACTGATTGACATCGCCGCCGAGAACGAGCGCATGCACGCGCTCGCGGCTCGCGTGCGCTCAGCCGGCGAGGGAGGGGACCAGGTCGCAGTCCGTGCCTCCTCGATGCTGCGGCCGCTGCTGCTGGCGACGCTGCTCGAGGACGAGCGGGGGCTGGCCGAGCGGCCGGTGCTGCTGGTCGGCGCCGACGACCGCTCCGCCCGCGACCTCGCCGCCGACCTGCGGGCCTACCTGGCGCCCCGGCGCGTCCGCCTCTACCCCTCGCGCGGAACCGGCTACGCCTCGCATGTCTCGCCGCCGCCGCACCTCGTCGGCCTGCGGATCGACGCGCTCGACGCGCTCGGCACCGAATCCGACGCCGTCGTCGTCGCTTCCGCCCCGGCGCTGGCCGAGGCGGTGCCGGATGCCTCGCTACGCCCGGCGGGCTTCGCAATCGCCCTCGGCGAGGAGATCGAGCTCGACACGGTCGCCGACGACCTCGTCGCCGCCGGCTACGAACGCGTCGAGCAGGTCGAGGAGCGCGGCCAGTTCGCGGTCCGCGGCGGCATCCTCGACGTCTACCCGGCGACCGAGGAACGGGCGGTGCGGATCGAGCTCTTCGGCGACGAGGTCGAGTCGATGCGCTGGTTCTCGACCTTCACCCAGCGCTCGCTGGGCGAGGCGGAGCGGGTCGAGCTGGCCCCGGCCGCCGAGCTCGACGCCGAGCACCGCGAAATCGCCGAGCTGGCGGCGATGGCGGCCGAGGAGGAGGGGGCGGAGTCGCCGAACCTGGCCGAAGCGCTGCCGCTGGAGCACTTCCGGGCGCCGCTGGAGCTGGTCTCCGACGCCACCGCGGTCGTCCTCGTCGGCGCCGAGGAGATCGAGCCGGCGCTGCGCGACCACTGGGAGGACGTGACGACGGCGATGCACGCCGACGACGCCCAGCACCTCTACGTCGACGTCGCCGAGCCGCTGAGCGAGCGAGCCGCCCTCTCGCTGACCGCCGCCGGCGAGGACGACGAGGACGCCTTTCGCGCCGCCCGCGCCGAGTCCCCCGCCCGCAGCATCAAAGAGGCCGAGGGGGAGCTGCAGAAACTCGTCCGCTCGGGCTACCGCGCCGTCGTCGCCTTCGACAGCCGCGGCGAGGCCGAGCGCGCCCGCTACGGCCTCGACCGGCTCGACGCCCGCATCCTCGAAGGCGGCCGCCTCTCGCCCGACCCCGGCCTCTCCTTCGCCGAGGCGCGCCTGCGCGAGGGCTTCGTCAGCCCCGAGCTGAAGCTCGCCGTCTACCCCTTCCGCCGCCTCGTCCACCGCCGCCGCAGCGAGGAGCCGGCGCCCGGCGCCGGTCGCGGCCGCCTCGCCTTCAGCGAACTGCGGGTCGGCGACTACGTCGTCCACGAGGACCACGGCGTCGCCCGCTTCGCCGGCTTCGAGACCCGCGAGGTCGGCGGCGTCACCCGCGATTACCTCTACCTCGAATACAAAGGCGAGGACCGGGTCTACGTCCCCACCGACCAGCTGGCGAAGCTGAGCCGCTACGTCGGCGCCGGCGGCGAACCCTCGCTCTCGGCCCTCGGCGGCAAACGCTGGCAGAACATGAAGGCGCGGGCGCGGAAAGCCGCCGGCGCCCTCGCCGGAGAGCTGCTCAACCTCTACGCCGAGCGCCGCGCCCGCAAAGGCCACCCCTTCCCGCCGGACGGCGAATGGCAGATCGCGATGGAGACCGCCTTCCCCTACCGCGAGACGGCCGACCAGTTGGAAGCGATCGAGACGGTGAAGGGGGACATGGAATCCGAGCGGCCGATGGACCGCCTCGTCTGCGGCGACGTCGGCTTCGGCAAGACCGAGGTGGCGCTGCGCGCCGCCGTCAAGGCCGCCTCCGACGGCAAGCAGGTGATGGTCCTGGTCCCGACCACGATCCTCGCCCAGCAGCATTTCGGCACCTTCCGGGAGCGTCTGCGCGAGCTGCCGTTCCGGGTCGAGGGGGTTTCGCGGTTGCGTCCGCAAGCCGAGGTCAAAGCGGTGCTGAAGGACTTCGAGGCGGGGAAGGTCGACATCCTCATCGGCACCCACCGGCTGCTCTCGCGCGACGTCCGCGCCAAGGACCTCGGCCTCGTCGTCGTTGACGAGGAGCAGCGCTTCGGGGTCAAGCAGAAGGAGTTGCTGCGGCAGCTGAAGCTGAAAGTCGACGTCCTCGCGCTCTCGGCGACGCCGATCCCGCGGACCCTGCAGATGAGCCTCGCCGGGCTGCGCGACATCTCGGTGATCGAGACGCCGCCCGAGGGCCGCCGCCCTGTCCGTACCTACGTCGGCCCCTACGACGAGGACCTGGTCGCCAAGGCGATCCGGCGCGAGATCGAGCGCAAAGGGCAGGCCTTCGTCCTCCACAACCGGATCGACTCGCTGCCGGAAACGACCGAGCGGCTGCGGGCGCTGATCCCGGGCGGGCGCTTCCTCGAAGCGCACGGGCAGATGGACGAGCACCAGCTCGAGGAGACGATGCTCGCCTTCCTCCGCGGCGAGGCCGACTGCCTGGTGACGACGACGATCATCGAGTCCGGCCTCGACATCCCGACCGCGAACACCCTGATCGTTGAGCGCGCCGACCAGCTCGGGCTCTCGCAGGCCTACCAAATCCGCGGCCGCGTCGGCCGCTCTCGCGAGCGCGCCTTTGCCTACCTGCTCTATCCCTCGGCCGAGGCGCTGACCGAGGAGGCGGCGGCGCGGCTCTCGACCCTCGCCGACCACACCGAGCTCGGCTCCGGCTTCCGGATCGCGATGCGGGACCTCGACATCCGCGGCGCCGGCAATCTGCTCGGCGACGAGCAGTCCGGCCACGTCGCTGCGGTCGGGTTCGAGCTCTACTGCCAGATGATCGACGAAGCGGTCGCTGAGGCCGCCGAGGGAGAGGAGGAGCGCGAGGAGACTCCGGAGCCCGTCCGCCTCGACGTCCCGGTCGACGCCTACCTGCCTGCCACCTTCGTCCCCTTCGAGGCGGCGAAGATCGACATCCACCGCCGCATCGTCGCCGCCCGCGAGCCGGGCCAGCTGCGGGCGATCCGCGACGAGCTCGACGACCGCTTCGGGCAGCTGCCGCCACCGGCCGAGAACCTGCTGAAGCTGCAACAGGCGCGGATCGAGCTGGGCCTCGCCGGGGCGCGCAGTGTCGAGTTCCGCGGCGGTCGCCTCAGCGTCACCGGGGTCGAGCTCGACTCCGAGGCGGCCGGCGTTCTTGCCGAGCAGGTGGAGGGCGCGCTCTACGAATGGCGCGAGCAGACGGCCGCGATTCGGGTCGCCGGCGACCCGGAGGAGCGACTCGCGGCGGTGCTGGCGATGGCCGCCGGATTGCGCGAGGCACGGCAGGCCGCAGAGCCCACCGCTGCCTAAAGCCTGCTTAAGCCAACGGTTTTGACTATGCTGCCCGCTTCGTGGGAGCGAAAGCAGGCAAGAAAGGCGCTCCGAGGGGTCGGAGCGATAAGGACGCAGGGCGCCAGCGCCTGGCGCTGATTGTCTTTGGCGCCCTCCTCGTCCTGCTCTTCGTCGGTTTCGCGGTCACCCAGGGCATCGGCTCGCCGAGTGTCCCTTCCGGCGACGTCGCCGTCGTCGAAGACGTTCCCGGCGACGCCGGCCGCATCAGCGAAAAGGACCTCGAGCGCGCGGTCGAGCAGCAGGTTGCCGAAGCGAAACTGAAAAAAACGCCGGAGCCGGGCAGCGATAAATACGAAGAACTTCGCGATGCCGCCTTCGGCGAAATGCTGGAACGGACCTGGATCTTCGGACAGGCGGAAGAACTCGACGTCAGCATCACCGACAAACAGGTCGAAGACGAACTCGCGACGATCAAAAAATCGAATTTCGGATCTGAGAAGGCCTACCAGAAATTTCTCAAGGAATCGAAATTCACCGAGGAGGACGTCAACGAGCGAGTCCGCCTCCAGCTCCTGAGCACGAAAGTCCAGGAAGCCGTCAGCGCCTCGGCCCCGCCCCCTTCGGAATCTCAGATCGAGAACTACTACGCCGAACAGAAGGACGCCCAGTTCACGGAAAAAGAGAGCCGGGACGTCCGCGTCATCATCAACAAAGACAAAGCCGAGGTCGAAGCGGCGAAGAAAGCCCTCGAAGCGGACAACTCTCCGGGGAGCTGGAAAAAAGTCGCGGCCAAGTACTCGATCGACCCGACCAGCAAAACCAAAGGCGGCCTGCAGAAAGGGATCAGCGAAGAATTCGTCAAAGGCCCACTGAAGGCCGCGATCTTCGGTTCTGCAACCGGCGAACTTGCCGGACCGGTGAAATTCGAACAGAACTACATCCTGGTCGAAGTCGTGAAATTGAACCCGGAGAAAAGCAAATCCCTGGCGGAAGTGAAAAGCCAGATCAGCTCGACGCTCTCACAGGAACAGCAGCAGGAATTCTTCTCCGAATTCGTCAGTGATTTCCGCACGAAGTGGGAACAGCGGACTCAGTGCGCCGACGGGTTCGTGATCGAAAGGTGCTCCAACTTTGTCGGCGACGGTCGTCCCGCCAACGCGCCGCCCGCCTGTTACGAAGCCGACCCGAAAACGCCGGCAACCCAATGCCCGGCGCCGGTGACGCCGATCTCTCCGGCGCTGCCGGGGACGGTCACCGAAGCGAAACCAAAAGGCGAACCGTTCCCGCAGCGGCCGCTGCCCGAAGCCTCGGCCGAACAGGGCGAAGAAGTCCCGGCGGGCGCTGTCCCCGGTGCCGCGCCTGAAGGCGAAGCGCCTCCCGCCGAAACCGGCGAATAGCGCACGGCAAGCCGCCGGTAGCTGGGAATAGACTGGCGCGCCCGTGAGCACGATCAGCTCCATTCACGCCCGCCAGATCCTCGACTCGCGCGGCAACCCCACGGTCGAGGTGGAAGTCGTGCTGGAGTCCGGCGCGCGCGGTCTGGCCGCTGTGCCCTCGGGTGCTTCGACCGGTGAGTTCGAGGCGGTGGAGCTGCGCGACGGCGGCGACGCCTGGGCCGGAAAGGGCGTTGGCCGGGCCGTCGCCAACGTCAACGGCGAGATCGCCGCGGCCCTGACCGGTGCCCGCGCCGCCGAGCAGGGGGCGCTCGACCGGACGATGATCGAGCTCGACGGCACGCCCAACAAGGGCCGCCTCGGCGCCAACGCGCTCCTCGGCGTCTCGCTCGCGGCGGCCAAGGCCGCCGCCGCCGACTCCGAGCAGCCGCTCTACCGCTACCTCGCCGAGCTCTACGGCGGCGGCGAGCCGTCGGTCCTGCCGGTGCCGATGATGAACGTCCTCAACGGCGGCGCCCACGCCGACAACTCGGTCGACTTCCAGGAGTTCATGATCGTCCCCGCCGGCGCCGAGAGCTTCTCCGAGTGCTTGCGGATGGGCGCAGAGGTCTTCCACGCGCTGAAGAAGTCCCTCTCTTCCCAGGGCCTTTCGACCGCAGGCGGCGACGAGGGTGGTTTCGCGCCCAACCTCGAGTCGAACGAGGCGGCGCTGCAGGCGGTCCTGGCCGGTGTCGAGGCAGCCGGATACGAGCCCGGCAAGGACGTCTTCATTGCCCTCGATCCCGCCACCAGCGAGGTCTTCGAGAACGGCTCCTACAAGCTCCAGCACGAGGGCCGCACGCTCTCCTCGGAGGAGATGGCCGCCTACTGGCAGGACGCCTGCTCCCGCTACCCGATCGTCTCGATCGAGGACGGGATGGACGAGGAGGACTGGGACGGCTGGAAGCTGCTGACCGAGGGTCTCGGCGAGCGGGTGCAGCTGGTCGGCGATGACCTCTTCGTCACCAACCCGGAGCGACTGCAGCGCGGCATCGAGCTCGGCGTCGGCAACTCGATCCTGGTCAAGGTGAACCAGATCGGCACCCTCTCAGAGACCCTTGAGGCAATCCGGATCGCCCGCGAGGCTGGCTACACCGCCGTCATCTCCCACCGCTCGGGCGAGACCGAGGACACGACGATCGCCGACCTCGCCGTCGCCACCGGCGCCGGCCAGATCAAGACCGGCGCCCCCTCGCGCTCAGACCGGGTTGCGAAGTACAACCGGCTGCTGCGGATCGAGGAGGAGTTGGGCTCCTCGGCCGAGTTCCCCGGCCTGAACGCTTTCGTCCAACGCCGGTCCTAGCCCGCCATCCAATGAAGGAAAGCGGCGCCCGGCCGCGTAGCTCCGGGTATGGCGACGCGTGCGCAGGCTGGACGCTCGAAATCGACTGCCCGTCGCCGTCCCGCCGCTCGCAAAGCCAGGCCCGCGGCGCGCAAGGGCCCGAGTCGCATCCAATGGGACCGCGTCGGCCGCGTCGTTCTAACGGTGGTCCTCTTCGCGGTCCTCTACTCCTACTTCAACCCGTCGATCGACTTCTACAAGACCTACACCGGGACCTCGGCGGCAAAAGCCAAGCGCCTCGAACTCCTGCGCGAAAACCACCACCTCCACCAGCGCATCCAGTCCTCGGGCGAGCCGCTGGTCGTCCAGCGCGAAGCTCGGAGCCAGGGCATGGTCGCCGAAGGCGAGACCCCGGTCGTAATCCAGGGCAGCCTCGGCGGGTAGCCGCCGCCGCGGGGAACCTTCATGGTTGACCTCGGGGGCTACCTGCTGGGAGTCCTCCAGCTGGCGCTGGTCGTAGTCCCGGTCGCGTTCAGCGCCTTCGGGCTGCGGCAGCGGCTGCTGCCGGCATGGGAGGGGGCACCGGCTCGGCTGGTCGAGTCGATCCTTGGGATAGCGCTGGTTATCGGGATTTCGGAGTTGCTCGGGGTGGTCGGGCTGTTCTATGCCGGCGCGGTGATCGGGGCGTCGCTCTTGGTTGCAGGGACGGTGGCGTTTTGGCCGGCGGGTCCTGCCGCCGCAGGGGACCCACCCCCCCTTCCGGTAGCTAAAGCTTCCTCAGGGGGGGTCCCCCCTACGGCGTCACCCACCGGTGAATCGCTTTGGGCCGTGGGACTGATGGCGCTGGTGATCGCGGGGACTGTGTTCAGCTACGCGGTAACCACTAAGCATGCGCTCGATCGGGGGGTTTTCAACTTCGACAGCCTCTGGTACCACCTGCCGTTCGCTGTGGACATGGTGCAAACGCATTCGACGGTTGGAATGCATCACACGGACACGGTCTTCACGAACTGGTTCTATCCGCAGAACTCCGAGCTGCTGCACGCCATTGGGATCCTGCTCACGGGCCGGGACACGCTTTCACTGTTCCTCAACCTTGGCTGGCTCGCCGTGGCGTTCCTGGCGGCCTACTGCGTCGGCCGTCCGTACGGGCGGGGGGCCGTAACGGTGATCGCCGCTGCGATTCTGCTCGAGTGCCACACGCTCGTCGTCAGGGATCCCGGCGCCGCCAAGAACGACCTGATGGCCGCGGCTCTCCTCCTAGCCGCAATCGCGATCTTGGTCGAGACCTGGGCTGAGGCCGCCCATCCGTCTGTTCCTTTGCCGTCCCAGGCAACGAAAGGGAACAGGCGAATGGATTGCTGGGCTGTGGCGGCGGGTGGGCTCGCTGCGGGTCTGGCGGCTGGGACGCGGGTTACGGCTTTGGCGATGGCGGCTGCGCTGACGGTGGCTGTGGTGGTGCTGGCTCCCGCCGGGAGGCGATGGGCGGCGGCGGGGTGGTGGTTTGGGGCGGCGCTCGCTGGTGGGGTGTTCTGGTACCTGCGGAACCTGGTCGTCGCCGGCAACCCGATCCCAGAGGTTCACTCGCTGGGGCCGATCTCGCTGCCGCACCCGGAGCGGCTGCAGGAGGGGCGACCGGACTTCAACATCGTCCATTACGCGACTGACACCGGTGTCTGGCGCGAGTACTTCAGCCCCGGCCTGCACGAGGCCTTCGGGGCGCTCTGGCCGCTTGTCATCTTCGTCGCCGTCGCCGCGGCCCTCGTGGCCGTCCTGCGCGGGCGTGACCGGGTGGTGCGCTGGATGGGAGCGGTCGCCCTCTTCGGCGCCCTCGCCTACCTCTTCACGCCCCTCAGCGCGGCTGGGGCGGAGGGGGAACCGGTCGGCTTCGGGATCAACATCCGCTACGTCATCCCCGCTCTTCTAGCCGGGATCGTCCTCCTCCCGCTCGAGCGCTGGCTCGACGGTGAGCGGCGGCAGTGGGGGTTAATCGGCGCCCTTGTCCTCGTCTTCCTCGTCACCAACCGCCCCGAGGACCCACTCCACGACAAGGCCCGCGTCTTCGCCTTCTTCCTCACCGTGCTGGTCGTACTGGTGCCCGCCCTGCTGCTGTACCTGCGATCGCGCGGCGCCGGCGCCGCTTCCCTCGCCGCTACCGCTGCAGGGTTGCTCCTCTGCCTCGTCGCGATCGGCTACCCGGTCCAGCGCCACTACCTGGAGAACCGTTTCGCCAACGACGGCCCGGCCGAGGAGCGCATTCCAGGCATGGACCTCGACAGCGCTTATCGCTGGGCGCGAGGGGTCGAGGACGCTCGGATCGGCCTCGTCGGGACCTCCGCCGGCTTCGCCGGCTACGGCTTCTACGGCACCGACCTCACCAACCGGGTGCGCTACCTCGGCGCAGACGGTCCCCACGGCGCCTTCAACGCGATCCCCAACTGCGCTGCCTTCCGCGCTGCCGTCAACGAGGCCGACCTCGATTACCTCGTCACCGCCCCGTTCCTCAACTTCCTCCACCCGGGCGACCCGATCGACTCTCCCGAGGCCCGCTGGCTGCGGGGGGAAGAGGCACTGAGCCCGGTTCTGCGCGAAGGCGGGGTAACGGTCTGGAAGGTAAAGGGCGAGCTCGACCCGGGCGGCTGCGGCCCCGACAATGCGCCCCTGCGCCAGGTCCCGCAGACGCCGGCTTCTTAGGAGGGCTCGGCGAAACCCCCGCGCACGCCTGGCGGCGGCGGACACTGCGCGGGGCGGCGTCCTCAGTCGGCCAAATAGCGCTGCTATTCGGCCTCCCTGCGTCCTTGCCCCGCTTGGTCCGGCGCTCGCCAGTCGCACCCGTGGGTTCCACCAAACCCTCCTCCTGATTGCCCGCGGAAGTTGCCGGGTAATCTCGGCTCCCATGGCCTATCCCCTCGAGAACGCGCTCTTTCAGTGGGAGGAGGGACGGCGGTCGCTGCAGGCGATCGACGACCCGCGTCGCCGACGGCAGGCTGACCGGGTGGTCGAGGCCGTCCGCGACGAACTGCGCCGCCGGATCGGCCCCACCTTCAGCGCCGAGGAGCTCGCCGAGCTCTACGGCGAGGGAACCGACTGGGCGCAGCAGGTAGCGCTCGACGTCGCCCCCGCGGTCGAGGACGATTCGCAGGCACTGGCCGACGCGGCCTTCTGGCTCTACCTCAGAGGCGCTACGGATTTCGCCGGCGGCAGACGGCTAGAGGTCTAGTTGTTCGTCTGACCAAGCAGTGCAAGGACGCAGGGAGCGTGGCGTGCTCTGCACGCGAGCGACCGAGGACGCCGCAATGCGCCGGTCAGACGGGCAACTACTCGTCCGAGTCGTCGGACTCGGACTCATCCGAGGCGCCGCCCTGGCCGCCCTCGCCGGGGCGGCGGATGACGATCTGGTCGGCCTCGATGCGGACGGTGACGTCGCGCTTGCCGGCCCAGTGCTCGGTGTAGACGGGGTTGTCCTTGATCGCGGCGTCGAGCCAGAGGCCGTAGCCGTCGGTCTCGCCGTGGTCGAAGGTCGCCTCGATCTCTTTACGGCGGCCTCGACCGCCGCGGCGCCCGCGACGGCGACGGCGACGACGACTGGCGCCGGCACCGCCCTCGGAGCGCTCCTCGCGCTCGTCGTCCTGCTCCTCGTCCTCGTCCTCACCCTCGTCGTCGTCGGCCTTTTCGGCCTCCTCCGCCTCGGTCGCGGCCTCGATCTCGGCTTCGATCTCGTCGCGCAGGTCGATTTCGCTCGAGCCGGCGTTCTCGTCGTCGGCCGAGAGGTCGTACTGCTTGCGGAACTCGCGCAGCTCCGTCGCGCTGACTTCGAGCTGGTGGGCGATCCAGGCGTCGGTCCGCCCCTGGTGGACCCAGGCGCGGATCTGGTTCAGCTGCGGCTTCAGTGAGCGTCTGGCCATCGGCGCGCGAGTCTATTGAAGGAAGGCATTCGTACGCGGCGAGGCAAGGGACCTATGCCATCAAAAAGGCGAGCGCCTCGAACATCGCCACCACCACGACGACGACGGTGACGGTGAGGCAGACGGCAAGAACGCTGAAGCGGACCTTGCCCTCCTGCTCGACACGGGTGATTTTCCGCGCCCGGGATCGGTTCGCGGCGCGGCGGCGCAGCTGCTCGCGGCGGCGGCGCTCGAGGTAGGTCTCCTGCTCGAACGCCGTCTCGAACTGGGAGATGCTCTGTCGCATTCTCATAAGGAAGGGGCCCGAGGGCCAGGCGGCACCGTAGCAAAAGATCTTGCACGGCTCACGATCCGCTCACATTTCAGCAGGCGCCCCAGAGGCCCCGGCCGGCCCGCGCAGCCGCTATCTCAAGCCGTTTCAGCCGTCCGGCGAAGCGATCGTTCGGCGGGATCGTCAGCGTCCGCGCCAGGCCCCTGCGGACCAACTCGGCGTTGACGAAGCGGCCGTCGAGATAGACGTAGGCGAGCAGCCTCCCGTAGACGTCCCGGCGCTCGGCCCCGAACACGAGCCGCACCCGCTTGCCCTCGACCAGGCGATGGTTGAACGTGGACGCCTGCGGGCCGAAGCAGCCCACCGGCTCACCCGGCTTCACCGTCTCCGGCGTGTCGACGCCGATGTAGCGGACGTCCTCCTCGGCGCCATCGAGCCGCACCTCGACCGTGTCGCCGTCGACGACCCGCGTCACCACCACCGTCGCGCTCGCGGGCGGCTCGTCCTTCCAGAACCCGTCCCAGGACTCCCACGGCCGCAGCAGGACGAGCGCAGCTAAAACGATCAAGACCGCGCTTCCGGTTCCTGATCTCACGTTCTAAGCACCGAGAGGCGCCGCCTATCGATGCTTAGGGGGTGCGGCGGACGTTCGAGAGCAGGCTCTCTTTGATCTGCTCGACGATCGAGACCGCCTCGTTCCACTCGCGCTGCCAGACGTTGCGGCCGAAGATGACGCCGGAGCCGCCGGCGGCCATCACGTCGCGGGTGTTCTGCAGGACGGTCTCGTCATCCGTCTTGGAGCCGCCGGAGAGGACGACAAGCGCGCGACCGGCCGATTCGACGCACTGGCGGATCGCCTCGGTCTGGTCGACTTCCATCTCGTTGTAGGGCGCCGGGGCGTCCTTGTCCTTGCCGGGGTCGACCTTCGGCATGTTGAGCTTGACCACGTCGGCGCCCATCTCCATCGCCATCCGCGCCGCGTAGTCGATCGCGTAGAAGGAGTTCTGGCCGCCCTTCGCCTCGACCGCTTCGCCGCGCGGGTAGGACCAGACGACCAGCGGCATCCCGAAGCGGTCGCATTCCTCGCGAACGCGGCGCAACTGGGCGAGGTCCTCGTCCTGGCGCGGGGAGCCGACGTAGAGCGTGTAGCCGATCGCGTCGGCGCCGAGGCGGACGCCGTCCTCGACGCTGGCGTTGCAGCTGGAGAAGGCCTTGGCGGAGGAGGGGAGGTCGGTCTTGCCGTTGACCTTGAGGATCAGCGGCACCCGGCCGGCGTAGTCGGGGTAGTACTTCTCGGCCATCCCGATCTGGCAGGCAAGCGCGGAATACCCGGCCTCGGCGGCGAGCCGGAACTGGTAATCGGGGTCCTTGGAGGCGGGGTTGGGGAAGAAGTCCCGGGGGCCGTGCTCGATCCCCTGGTCGATCGGCAGCAGCATCAGGGTCCCGTTGCCCGGGCCGAACTCGAACAGAAGGCGGTGCAGGCGGGCGCGTTTCCCGGGCGGCAGGACCTCCAGCAGCGATTTCTGCTCGGTCAGACTCTTCAGCTCCACGTCAAGTTCCTCCTAGAGAGATCGTTGTCCAGGCAGTATCGCGCATTCCTACTGGCAATCGAGCGGTGGCGGGTATCCTCGGAACATGAGCGAGACTGAGCTCAGCGTCATCTGCAAGAACTGCGGCTCGGAGGTCAGTCCGTACGTGACCGAGTGCCCCTACTGCGGGGCCCGGCTGCGCAAGCGGGCGCCGAAGCTGGAGCGCCGCGGCGACGGGCTGGAGGCCCAGCAGCCGCGCCGCCGCCGGCGCCGGGTCCCGCGCCTCGGCCGGCCTGGCTTCGCCGTCTCCGGCGACCGGCCCTACGCGACGATCGCGGTGATCCTCGCCTCGGCGATCCTGCTGCTGGTCCAGAAGGCGACGGGGTACTGGCTCGACAGCTTCGGCGGCATCCTCGTCCCCCTGCAGGAAGAATGGTGGCGCTACTTCACGGCGCCGTTCGCCTACGTCGATGTCGGCTTCCTCTTCGTCGTCGCCATCGGCCTGGCGATCTTCTCGACCGGGGTCGAGCGGCGGCTGGGGACGATCCCAACGCTGCTGCTGCTCCTCGCCTGCGGCTCGCTCGGCGCCCTCGCGGCCACGGCGGCGGCAAGCGACGACTCCTGCACCTGCATCGCCGGCGGCAACGGGATGGCACTCGGCGCCCTCACCGCCTGGTTCGTGCTGCGCCGCCACGAGTCTCAG
>Ga0126305_10000167_pt1 | contig 29169 bp, 28 predicted proteins | sample Plot26_FD_92536 | JGI IMG/M metagenome (GOLD analysis project Ga0126305, IMG submission 92536) | Serpentine soil microbial communities from UC McLaughlin Reserve, CA, USA - Plot26 | ecosystem: Environmental > Terrestrial > Soil > Grasslands | place: USA: UC McLaughlin Reserve, Lake County... | reverse complement strand
GGCACGTTCACCAGCTTCAGCGAGGAGGCCCCGTTCACCCTTCGCCGCAAGCGTCCGAACCTCTACCGGTTCGACTCCAGGATGACCCGGAAGGAGATGATCCTCGCTCAGGGTGCCCAAGGGCCCTGGTGGCTCTATCCTCTCTATGGGATCGACAGCCCGGCAAGGGTGGAGGAGTCCCCTGTGGTGGTCATGACCGCCCGCGATGCGGAGATCGAGCCGGCCCTCTTCGGCTATCAGGAAAAGGGCCACAAGGTCGTCCTGGCCGGCCGGGGAGACGTGAGCGGTCAGGAGACCCTCCGTCTCGAGCTCACCCGGTCCAACGGCTGGGTGGAGACCTGGCACCTCGATCCCCGGACGTACCTGGAGGTTGCGGTCGACTCCAAGGTCTTCGACTACTCCCAGCTTCCCCAGGAGATGCAGGAACGGGCCTACTTCTCCGACTTCCGAACCGTCGACGGCCTGGTCATCCCCCACCGGATCGAGAAGGAGTACGGCGCCCGGCACACCCTGACGAGGGTCGAGAGGATCCGTGTGAACCCTGAGGTGGAAGACAGGGTGTTCGCGATGCCTGCCACGTCATCGAGTACAGCATCCAGTCCGCGGGGCGCCCAGGCAGGACGCCCCGGCGGAGTCGTCAGAGTTGATCTCCCAAGCGGCTACGGCCGCCCGGTGGGCGCCGCCGCCGCGGGCACCGGGAACCCGCGCTCGCGCATCAGCGCCGCGGTACCGGGATCCTTGCCGCGGAAGGCCCGGTAGGCGTCGGCGGGATCGATGGTATTCCCGACCGAGAAGACGTGGTCGGCCAGGCGCTTCGCCACCGCCTTGTCATAAGCGCCGCCCGCCTCCTCGAAGGCCTGCCAGGCGTCCGCGGAGAGGGTGTCCGACCAGAGATAGCTGTAGTATCCCGCCGAGTAGCCGTCGCCGGAGAAGATGTGGCTGAACTGCGGCGTGCGATGCCGCATCACGACCTCCTTCGGCATGCCAAGGGCGACCAGAGTCTCGCGCTCGAAGGCATCGGGATCGATGTCCTTTTCGGGTGTCGCCGCGAGGTGCAGCTTCATGTCCACCAAGGCCCCCGCCAGGTACTCGACCGTCGTGAAGCCCTGGTTGAACTTTGCGGCTCTCTCGATGCGTTCGACCAGCTCCTTGGGGATCGGCTTACCGGTCTGGTAATGCAGTGCGAAGCGGTTGAGGACCTCGGGCGTCGACAGCCAGTGCTCCAGAAGCTGGGACGGGAACTCGACGTAATCCCGCGCCACGCTGGTTCCGGCCAGCCCCGGGTACGTCACCGACGAGGCCAAGCCGTGCAAGGCGTGCCCGAACTCGTGAAAGAGCGTCGCGGCGTCGTCCCAACTGATCAGGACCGGCTCACCCGGCTTGGCTTTGCCGAAGTTGGTGTTGTTGGAGACGATCGTCGTCACCGGGCCCTCGAACCGTTCCTGGTCGCGGTAGGCGTTCATCCAGGCGCCGGAATTCTTGCCGGGGCGTGCATAGGGATCGAAGTACCACAGGCCCACGTGCTGGCCCGTCCGGCCAGTCACCTCCCAGACCCGGATATCGGGAGTCAGGGTCGGGACACCCTGGACCGGCTTGAAGCGGAACCCGAACAGCTCGCCGGCGACCCAGAACATGCCTTCGCGCAGCTTTTCGAGCTGCAGGTAGGGGGTGACGGCGTTCTGATCGAGGTCGTACTTCGCCTTGCGCACCTTCTCGGCGTAGTACCGGTAGTCCCAGGGCTCGATGGTGAGATTCGCGCCTTCCTTCTTAGCCAGCGCAGCCATGTCCGCGACTTCTTCGTCGACGCGTGCGACCGCGGGCTTCCAAACCGACTCCATCAGCTCCATGGCCCGCTCCGGCGTCTGTGCCATGGTGTCCTCCAGACGCCAATGGGCGTGGGTTGGGTAGCCGAGGAGCTTCGCCCTCTCGGCCCGCAGCTTCAGGATCTCGGCAATGATCTTGTTGTTGTCCTTGGCGTCGCCGTTGTCGCCGCGGTTGTAGTAGGTCCGCCAGACCTTCTCGCGCAGATCGCGCCGGTCCGAGTAGGTAAGGAACGGATCCATGCTGGAGCGCGTGTTGAGGATCGCCCATTTCCCCTTTTGGCCCCGCGACTCGGCGGCGAGGGCGGCGGCTTGCCGCATCGGCTCGGGAAGCCCCGCGAGATCCGCTTCCTTTTCGAGCACGAGCATGTAGTTGGCCTCGTCGGCCAGCAGGTTCTGGCTGAAGTCCGTGAACAGGGAAGCGAGGCGCTGGTTGATGGCCGACATGCGCTCCTTGGCCGGCTTGTCGAGGCGGGCGCCGGCGCGTGCGAAGCTCGTGTAGCGGAGCCAGACAAGGCGCTTCTGCTCGGCGCTGAGATTCGAGGAGTCGCGCGTTTCGTAAACAGCGGCCAGGCGGGAGAAGAGCTTTTCATTCTGCGTGATCTGATCGCTGAAAGCCGCCAGCTTGGGCGCCATCTCGCTCTCGACCGCCTGGAACTCCGGCGTCGAGAGGGTCGAGCTGAAGACGCCGAAGAGAGACGCGACCCGGCCCAGGGTCCGTCCTGACCGCTCCAGGGCGGCAATGGTGTTCTCGAAGTCGGGCTTGGCCGGATTCGAGGCGATGGCCTCGATTTCCGCCAACTGCTCGGCCATCGCGGCTTCGAGAGCGGGTTTGAAATGCTCGACCCGAACCGCGTCGAACGGCGGCACACCGCCGTACGGGCCGGTCCACTGGGCGAGGAGCGGATTCGCCGGCGGGGCAGCCGCCATCACCGGCGAGCCCAGGAGCAGGACGGCGAGGCCGACTCCGACTGTGAGAAGGTGATATCTGGACATGAGGTGAGCTCTCCTTGGGGTATTTTGCAGGCGTACCGGGACGTCAGACCCTACCAACCGCCACGCCCCTCGCGGGATTCCCCCGGGTCGGTTTGCGAGGGGCAAGCGAGGTGCGACACTCGCCGCCGCCATCCCACTATGAGGGAGACGGAAAGCGACTCCGCTTTCAATTCTTTTGGGGGAGGACGTGATGAAGACGAGATGGATGGCCGTATGGGTGGGGATCAGCCTGGGCGCTGCGGGATCGGCTTCGGCGGTGGTGGAATACTGTCAGCTCGAGCCGGTGTCTCAGCAGTCGCAGTACCAGGAGGTTTTTCAGCCGACCTGCCACAATTGTTACGAGATCGGAGTAGCCGGAGCGATGGGGGCGAGGACCTTCAAGGAAGTTCTCGATCAGGTCAAGAACGTCGAGGTCGACTTCTGGGACACGAAGAACGGGGTCGGCGGGGGCGTCGCGCAGGAGTGGTACGTCCGGCACAGCTCGAGCACGTCGTTTCCATCGGGCAACGACAACAACTGTACGAGCACCAATGGTCCGAACAATCTCGGCGCCTGTCTGACCGACGTCAAGCAGTGGAGCGATGCCCATCCGGGCCACGACCCGGTCACGCTGTTCCTCGACAAGAAGGAAGGGTGGAGCAGCGTGAGCGAAGGCCGCCGGCCGGTGGATCTGGACAACCTCGTCCAGGCCAGGCTCGGCAGCGCGCTCTACAAGCCGGGAAGCCTCCAGGGGACCTATCCCACCTTGCGCGAGGCCGCCAGGAGGAGCGCCTGGCCCTCGATGTCAGCTCTCGCGGGCAAGGTGATCGTGGTGCTCACGGGCGGGAGCCTCCTGAATCACAACGCCACGCTGAGCGAGTACGTCCAGGACCGCCGCGTCGGGGCCGCGCTGTTCGTCGCCGCCGACGCCGACGAGACGAGCGACATCAATGGGGTTCCGCAACAGTTCACGACCGACACGGCCAACTACGTGGTGTTCTATAACATCAAGGACGAGGACGGCCACGCCTCGCTGGGCAAGACCACGCGGGTCAACAACTACGTGTCGCGGCTGTGGAACGGCGACGGCCACGACTCGTGCGCGATCCTCGCGAACTGCATCAACGACAACGGGCTCGATCGATGGACCGCCGGCGCCTGCTCGGGCCAGTCTTCCGGCACCTTGCATCTGCTGGATCCGAACGATTGGATGGCCGAGCAGCGCGAGTCGAGCAGCAATTTCGTCTGCCCGGCGGGGAAGGTGATGGCAGGCCGCTGGCACGATTGCAAGAACAAGGACGAGAAGTGCGATGAGAACGGCAACTCGACGGTGTACTGCATCAGCATCTCGGCCAACGGCGTCCAGTTCACGGTCGGCACGGGAACCTGGTCCGGGGCGATCAAAGAGAGCGACGGCACCTACTATCTCTGTCCCTCGAATACGATCATGACCGGCCGCCAGCACCAGGGCGATGAGAACGGCGACACGAAATATCAATGCGCGTCGCTGAGCTATCAGGGCCGGAGCATCGCCGTGAACCCGAACGCCGGCTCCTGGTCCCAGGCGATCATCGAGTCGACCAGCCAGTTCGTCTGCCCGAACGGCCAGATCCTCAACGGCCGCTGGCACGACGACGACGAGAACGGCCCGACCAAGTACCACTGCATCCCGGTCCCGACTCCCTGAGCCGCCCAGGAGAGGGCCGCCGGGGGCAGGGCTCGCGGGAGCCCACCCCCGGCCGGCTCGAAGGGCCGTCCCAGGTTCTGGAGGAATCTCGCGGGCACCGGGATGTGCCGTCCCGCATCCGGGACTTGAGCGCCCCCGTCGAGTAGTTCCTTCATTGACGAGCCGCGGAAGCCAGCGTAAGATACGTATGTGTCATGGATTGAACAACATAGGCGACTCTCGGCAGTATCAAAGGAGGCTTTCCATGACGCAGACCCCGCTCGCCACCTGGCATGAGCTCGTGCGAACCCGGGACGCGAGAGGCCTGAGCTCGATCCTCGCGGACGACGTCGTTTTCTACTCCCCGGTCGTCCATACGCCTCAGGCCGGAAAGGCGCTGACGCTTCAGTACCTGTCCGCCGCCTTCCACGTTTTCTTCGACGAGTCGTTTCGCTACGTGAGAGAGCTCGCCGACGGTCGCAACGCAGTACTGGAGTTCCAGGTCGAGATCGACGGGATCACTGTCAACGGGGTTGACATGATCCAGTGGAACGACGAGGGCAAGATCGTCGAATTCAAGGTGCTGATCCGTCCTCTAAAGGCCATCAACCTGATTCATCAGAAAATGGCCGCGATGCTCCAGGCGAACCCATAGCGCATGAAGCGGCAAGATAGAGGAGGCATCAAGTGGGCCGATTCGTAAGCCTGACCGAGCCGATCGGTTTCGAGGAGGTCTTCGCCGCGCTTCCGCTGCTTCATGCGACGCCCCGCTCCTGGGCGGAGCTCGCGGCCGCGCGCTTGCCTGAGTTCCTGGCCGATCACGCGGTCTGCGAACAGCAGGTCGCGATGTATGCCCTGTCGCTTGCCGGCTACTATCCCGACGACGCCGAGCTCGTCGAGCGCGCCGCGGCGCTGGCGGCCGAAGAGGTGCAGCATTTCCGGCGGGTGGTGGCGATCCTGAGGCAGCGGGGCTGGCCGCTTGGGGGACGGCGGAAGAACCCCTGGGCTCAGAGCCTGAGGGCGCGGATCGTTCCCGGCCGGGAGCCCTGGACAAAGGTCGACCGCCTGCTCTTCGGCGCCATGATCGAGGCGCGGAGCTGCGAGCGGTTCACCCGGCTCCTGGAGGTCGTCGAAGACCAGGAGGTCGCGCATCTCCTCGCCGATCTCGGCCCCGCGGAGCGCCGCCATTGGCAGCTCTTCTACGAGCTCGCCGGCCGCGAGGCCGACGCGGAGGCTCTCGCCGCCCGCTTCCTGCACTGGCGGGAGTTCGAGGCCGACCTCGCGCGCGGCCTCGGGACTTCTCCCGCGGTTCACGGCTGACCGGGAGTCTTTTCGCCCGCCGTGGGCCGCCGCGTTGCCATCCCCGGGCCGCCGCGATAGCATCGCCGGGCCCTTCCCCTAGGGCCCCAGAGGAGGAGAACGTTCGTGGACTTTGCCCTGACCGACGAGCAGCGCGCCATCCAGGAGACCGCGCGGGAGTTCGCCCGCCGCGAGGTCGATCCGATCGTCGACGAGATCGACGAGTCGCAGAAGTTCCCCCGCGAGGTGATCAGGAAGGCGGGAGAGCTGGGATTCCTCGGTATCATCTTCCCCGAGGAGTACGGCGGCGCCGGGCTCGGCTACGTCGAATACGTGATCGTGGTCACGGAGCTGTCGAAGGTCGACCCTTCCGTGGGCATCAGCATCGCCGCCCATAACTCCTTGTGCACCAATCACATCTACAAGTTCGGCAACGAGGAGCAGCGGCAGCGCTGGGTGGTGCCGCTGGCCAAGGGGGAGAAGATCGGCGCCTGGAGCCTGACGGAGCCCGGGGCCGGCTCGGACGCCGCGGGCACCCGCACCCGCGCCGAGCGGGTGGATGGCGGCTGGATCCTGAACGGCTCGAAGACGTTCACCACCCATGGCAGCGTCGGCGACGTCTGCGTCGTCTTCGCCGTGACGGACACGGGCGGCAAGCGCGGCCACAACATCTCGGCCTTCGCCCTGGACAAGGGGATGGAAGGCTTCCGCCCCGGCAAGAAGGAGAACAAGCTGGGCATCCGCGCCTCGGACACGGCCGAGGTGGTGATGGAGAACTGCTTCGTTTCCGAGGACCGGCTGCTGGGCAAGGAGGGGGAAGGCTTCGTCCAGGCCCTGCAGATCCTCGACGGCGGCCGCATCTCGATCGCCGCCCTGGGGCTCGGCACGGCCATCGGCGCCTTCGACACGGCGGTCGCCTACTCGAAAGAGCGTGAGCAGTTCGGCAAACCGATCTCCCAGTTCCAGGCCATGCAGTTCGCCATCGCGGAGATGTCGACCCGCATCGCCGCGGCCGAGGCCCTGACGTTCGCCGCGGCCGAGGCCATGGACCGGGGCGAGAAGGTGTCGCGCCTGGCCTCCGAGGCCAAGCTCTACACCGGCGAGACGGCGGTCTTCTGCTCGGAGCGCGGCGTCCAGATCCACGGCGGTTACGGGTTCATCAAGGACTACCGGGCCGAGAAGTACTACCGCGACGCCAAGATCTGCACCATCGGCGAGGGCACCAGCGAGATCCAGCGCCTGGTGATCGCCCGCCTGCTCCTGAAGGGGCGTTGATGGCCCTGCGGGCGCGGCACGCAGGCGAGCTCGGCGCCACGCTCGATCCGCTGGTGCCGCGGCTGCTCGAGCGCCAGCCGCGGGCCCTCGGGCGGGCCATCTCCTACATCGAGGACGGCGGCGAGGGGCAGCGCGAGCTGGTCCGCCGCGTCTACGGCGAGACGGGCAAGGCCCGGGTGGTCGGGATCACCGGCCCGCCGGGCGCCGGCAAGAGCACGCTGGTGGACCGCCTGGCCAAACTGTGCCGGAAGCGGGGGGAGACGGTGGGCATCCTGGCCGTCGATCCCACCAGCCCGTTCACCGGCGGTGCCCTGCTGGGCGACCGCATCCGCATGCAGTCCCTCTACACCGATCCCGGCGTCTTCATCCGCTCCATGGCCACCCGCGGCGCCATGGGCGGGCTGGCCCGCGCCTCGCGCGACGCCGTCGACGTGCTGGACGCCGCCGGCTTCGACTGGGTGCTGGTGGAGACGGTGGGCGTCGGCCAGGACGAGGTGGACGTGGTGCGCAGCGTCGACTCGGTGGTGATGGTGACCGTCCCCGGGATGGGGGACGACATCCAGGCGATCAAGGCGGGCATCCTGGAGATCGCCGACGTCTTCGTCATCAACAAGGCGGACCGCGAGGGCGTCGAGCGCACGGCCCGCGACCTGGAGATGATGCTGTCGATCGGCGAGCACGGCCCGTGGCTGCCGCCGATCCTGAAGACGGTGGCCGCCCGCGACCAGGGGATCGACCGCCTGCTCGAGGAGATCGAGCGGCACCGCCAGCATCTCGCCGAGAGCGGCGAGATCGAGCGCCGGCGCCGCTCGCACCTGCGGCTGCGGGTGGAGACGATTCTCAAGGAGCGGGTGGTGGCCGCCGCCGACCGCGTGCTCGGCCTGGACCGCGAGGTCGAGCGCGGCTACGGGCAGCGGCTCGACCCCTACCGCGTGGCCGACCGGCTGTTCAGCGGCGTCCTGGAGGACGCCCGCGAGGAGGCCGGGGTGGCGGCGGCCGAGAGCGGCCCCGCCGGACTGACTGAAGAGCGCATGGCCTGAAGGGGATGAGAAGAAAATGATTGGACGGATCGATCACGTGGGAATCGCGGTGCGCTCGATCGAGGAGGCGCGGAAGATCTATGAGGCGATGGGTCTCCACGTCGAGGCGATCGAGGACGTGCCGTACGACGGCGTGCGGGTGGCGATGATCCCCTGCGGCGAGACGCGTATCGAGCTCCTGGAGCCCCTCTCGGAGGACTCGCCCGTCGGCCGGTTCCTGGCCAAGCGCGGCCCGGGCATCCACCATCTGTGTCTGGCGAGCGACGACGTGCGGAGCGAGAGCGACCGCCTGCGCGAAGGCGGTTTCCAGGTGCTCCGCCCGGAGCCCACCCAGGGGGCCGGCGGCTGCTGGGTGCAGTTCATCCACCCCAAGAGCGCCGGCGGGGTGCTGCTGGAGCTCTCGGAAGGCACCCATGGGACCCACGAGACCCCCGGCGAGGGGGAAGGGCACGGCGAGCCGTGATCCGCCCGGGCTCCCTGGTGATCGTCCACCTGATCAACCCCACGGAGAAATTCTGGGGCATCCTCCAGGAGCTGGGCGTGGCGGGCGTGATGCTGCGCGGCATCAGCGTCTCGAGCTTCGACGACTGGATGGCGCAGGCCGTCCGCCCGGGCGATCAGACGCTGGGGCTGTCGACGATGTTCGTCCCCCTCTTCCGCGTCGAGCGGCTCTTCCTCGACGAGGCGGTGGGGGAGGTCGAGAGCTATCGCCAGCGTTTTCAGCAGCGCGTCGGCGTGCCCGTGGAGCGCTACCTGGGGCTGCAGGAGGGCGGGGAGGAGGAGTCCTCCGAGGTGCCTTCCTAGAACTGGACGTTCTTGACGAAGAAGGAGGTCACGTCGACCTTCTTGGAGATCAGGTCCGTCGCCATGTCGGGTGTCAGGACGAACTGGCCGGCCCGCTCGCGCGAGGGGGTGGTCAGCAGCAGCTCGAGGGCCGCCACGCGGTCCGGGAAGAGGCCGCGGATGTGGAGCAGCGCGTTCGAGGCGGTGGTGAGCGCCTTGAAGACGGAGCCCTCGGAGTTGGTGCTGATCTCGATCATCGTGCGGTCCGCCCGCGTGCCTTCGTAGATCTCCACCCCCTCGAGCCCCTGGCCGCGGAAGAACTGCTGCAGCGCGGAGGTGACGTCGCCGTGGGGGTAGGGCTTGCGGGCCAGGGTGGCCAGGTCGTAGAAGCCCGCCTTGGTCTTGAGGAGATGGCCGGGCGTGGGCTCGCTCTTCTCCCGCCGGCTCTTCGGCAGCTCGCGGGGAGCGGCGTCCCGGGCGGCGATGAGGTCGGCCAAGGTCTTGTCCTTCACCGGCTGCGTGGCCGCGGCGCTCAGGTCCTGGGACGCCCCGGGCAGGACGACGGCGCCGCCGTAGCCATCGCGGTTGGCCTCATCGGTCCGCCGCACGTCGATCTGGCCGGCAGGCACGAAGCTCTGGGTGCCGTTGGGCAGGGTGATGAGCGCCCGGCCGTTCTCGATCCTGTACTTCTCCTTGGCCGCGATGCGCGAGCCGTCCTTCAGGTAGATGACGTACCCGGCGGCCATCAGGGGAGCCGTGGTGAGCAGGGCCAGGAACGCCAGGATCGCGAGGCGTTGGAAGCGCGGGTGCCGCATACCGTTTCTCCTCAATTCATAGACTTTCGGCCATGATACCCTGACGGCGCCCTCCGTGGTATGTGCACGGAGAGGAATTTCACCAACCACTTCGGGGACCTTCGATCTTGAAAGCGCCCGCTCCGCAGCCTGGCATCCTCGTGCTCGAAGACGGCTCCGTGTTCGAGGGGGAGACCGTCGCGCCCGGCACCCGCTTCGGCGAGGTGGTGTTCAATACTTCCATGACCGGCTACCAGGAGGTGCTCACCGATCCCTCCTACCGCGGCCAGATCGTGGTGATGACCCAGCCGCACATCGGCAACTACGGCACCACGCCCGAGGTCGCCGAGTCGGGCCACCCCTGGGTGGAAGGGTTCATCGCCCGGCAGTTCACCCTCCGCCCCTCGGGGCGCGCGGGCGACGAAGGGCTGGTCTCCTACCTGCGGCGCTTCGGCGTGCCGGCCCTGCAGGGGATCGACACCCGCGCCCTGGTGCGGCGGCTGCGCGAGCGGGGGGCCCTGCGCGGCGTGCTGACCGCCGAGCGGTCGGACGCCGGTCAGTTGGCGGCCGAGCTGGCCGACTTCCCCTCCATGGCCGGCCGGGCGCTGGTGGACGAGGTGACCTGCGCCGACGCCTACGAGATCCCGGCCGTGGGCGAGGAGCGCCGGCATCTCGCCGTGTACGATTTCGGGGTCAAGACGAACATCCTCCGCTCCCTCGCGGAGCGCGGGGCGCGGCTGACGGTGCTGCCCGCCCGCACGCCGGCGAGCCACGCGCTGTCGCTGGGGGCGGACGGCGTCGTGCTCTCGAACGGCCCGGGCGATCCGGAGCCCTTGACGGAGATCATCGGCAACGTCCGCGAGCTGGTGGCGGCCGAGATCCCCGTGTTCGGCATCTGCCTGGGGCACCAGCTCCTCGGGCTGGCCCTGGGCGGCCGGACCTTCAAGCTCAAATTCGGCCACCACGGCGGCAACCAGCCGGTGCGCGACACCCTGACGGGCCGGGTGGCCATCACCAGCCAGAACCACGGCTTCGCCGTCGATCCCGCCTCGCTGCCGGCCTCCTGCGCCGTCACCCAGGTCAACCTGAACGACGGCACGGTCGAAGGCTTCGCCGTCTCCGGCCGGCCGGTGTACTCCGTGCAGTACCACCCGGAGGCCGCTCCCGGCCCGCACGACGCCTCGGGCCTCTTCGACGCGTTCCTGGACAACACGGCGCGGAAGTGAGCCCCTCTCCTCCCCAGGCCCCCCTCCTCAAGGGCCCCCTGCCCTGGGTGATCGCCTGGCGGTTCCTGCGCGGCCGGCGGAGCCGCCTGCTGGACGGCACGGCGCGGGCCGCCCTGCTGTCGACGGCCTTGGGCGTGACGGCCATGATCATCGCCATGGCGCTGATGACCGGCTACCGTGAGGATCTGCAGGGCAAGCTGGTGCGGGGCAACGCGGCGGTGATCGCCTACCCGGTGGGCGGCGAATCGAGCGAGCTCCGCCCGGGCAAGGAGCGGGCCCTGCTCGCCATTCCGGGAGTGGAGAAGATCGGCCGGGTCGCCTACGGCCAGGGGGCCCTCTCGACGGCCCGGCGGCCGGAGGGGCTGGAGGTGATCCTGCGCGGCGTCGATGCGGGAGGGGGGCAGCTCACGGCCACCGCCGAGCAGCTCCGGCCGAGCCCCGAGGGGATCCCCTCCGCCGTGCTCGGCAAGGACCTCGCGGACAAGCTCGGCGCCCGGCCGGGCGACGTCCTGCGGCTGGTCTCCCTCGGCCTCGGCGACGGCCGGCCGCGGTTCCGCTACCAGAGCCTGAAGGTTTCCGCCACCTTCTCGACCGGCTTCGCCGAGTTCGACCGGAGCTGGGTGCTGCTCGACCGCGCCCTGGTCGAGCGGCTGATGGGCGGCGAGACCGCCATGGACCTCCTGGAGTTCACGGTGGCCGAGCCCGAGGAGGCGCCGCGGGTCGCCGAGGCCGCGATGGGCATACTGGAACCGGACTTCGTGGTCACCGACTGGCGGCAGCTCAACCGCGAGCTGTTCACCGCCCTGCAGCTCCAGCAGGTGGCTCTCTTCCTGGTGCTGGGCCTGATCGTGCTGGTCTCCACCTTCAACGTCGCCTCGACCCTGGTGGTGCTGGTGCGGGAGCGTATGCGCGACATCGGCCTGCTGGGGGCGCTGGGTCTGCGGCCCACCGGGCTCCGGCTCGTCTTCCTGGTCTACGGTGGGTTCCTCGGCGCCTTCGGCACCCTCCTCGGGGTGATCGCCGGCTGGGGGATCTGCTGGGTGCTCACCACCTTCGAGGTCATCCGCTTCGACCCCGAGGTGGCGGCGATCTACTTCATCGACTCCGTGCCGTTCCACGTCAAGGGGCGGGACCTGCTGGCGGTGGTCGTCTTCGCCCTGCTGGTGACCCTGATCGCCTGTTTCATCCCGGCTTGGCGGGCGGCGCGGGTCGATCCGTCGTCGGCCCTCAGATACGAGTAGGGTCTACGCCGATACGCTCTCGTTCCGCTCGCCGGACATGATCCGCCAGCCGATGACCTTCTCGTCGATCTCGCGCAGGCGGTTGGCGACCAGGCGGCAGAGGAGCTGAAGGAACTCGAGGGCGGCGTGGGGGTCCATGGCGAGCACTTCGCGGACGGTCCCCTGGTCGAGGGCCAGCACGGTGAGCGGGCCGGCGTGAGCGCGGGCGTCGGCCGAGCGCGGCTCGCCGTCGATCAGCGACATCTCGCCGAAGAAGTCGCCCCGCTCCAGGATGGCGAGGGCCTCTTCGCCCGCCCCCGGGATGTACTTCGAGATCATTGCCCGCCCCTCGAGGATGATGTACATCTCCGAGCCCTCGTCCCCCTCCTGGAACAGCGAGGCCCCGGGGGTGAAGCGCTTCTCCTTGGAGAAGGTGGCGAGGGTCATCAGCTCCCGGCGCGACAGGCCTTGCTCGCGGAACAGGCGGATCTTGTCCGAGGGCTCCACCGTCACCGACGAGGCGGGCCCCGCCGGCTGCTTGCGCAGGCGCAGGAAGTTCTCCGGCATGGATTCGGAGGAGAAGAAGGTCTTGAGCTGGTCGTTGGTGGCGCGCAGCTTGCGGGCCAGGCTGTGCCAGAGGGACCAGTAGATCTGGACGCCCATCTCAGGCGAGCCCTCGAGCAGGAGGTCGATGACCTCGGCCTCGAGGCGGAACACCTGGCTCGGCGCGGCCGCGAGGGCGTCGGAGTTGCGCTCCTGGCCGGTGATGAAGCCGGTCTCGCCGAAGAAGTCCCCGGCCTCCACCATGCCGAGTGCGAAGGTGCCATAGGAGGTGGTGCGCTGCGCCGTGATGTCGCCCCGTTCCAGCACGTAGAGGTCCCGCCCCTGGGTGCGGTGGCTGTAGATCAGGCTGCCGACGTCATGGAGCTCCTCGTGCACGGCCTGGGTCAGCCGGAAGATCTGCTCGTCGGAGAAGTGGGCGAGGGGCTTCAGCCGCCGTAGCCGGGAAGCCAACTCGAGCTGGCCGCCCGTGCTCCGCCGCTTCGGCAGGGGGGCGGTGATCGACAGGTTGGACCCAGGCAGCCCGCCCTGCTCGAGGAAGCGCTCGCGGTGCCACTCCAGCCGCTCGAAAGACGTGTGCACCAGTTCCTGGCGTTCGCGGAACATCCCTGACAGCTCGCGGTTTCCCCAGCCGAGGATCTGCTTGAGGGTCTGAATGCGCCGCCGCAGCCGCCGCACCCCTTCGTCGTCGCCGTCGTTCAAAAGCAGGAAGGCGTGCACCGTGGCGCCGAGGGCCTCTTCGAACCGCTTGCGCTCGTACTCGACACGGCCCAGGCTCTCGGCCGTCTCGCGGTCGAAGGGGTTGTAGCGCAGGGCCCGGCCGAACTCCTCGGCGGCGCCGTCGAAGTCGCGGCGGCGGAAGAGCAGCCGGCCGTGCAGCTTGTGGTTGGAGGGGTTAGCCAGGTCCTTGGCCTTGGCCACCTCGATGCACTCGATGGCCCGCGCGTTCTCTCCTTTCTCGGCGTAGAGGTGGGCGAGGCCGAGGAAGTGGGCGGCGTCGATGGCGTTGCGCCGGAAGCCCTCGCGCATGATGTCGCGCAGGCTGCGGGAGCTGCCGCCGCCGCGGTTCTGCTGCTGGCGTTTGCGGATCTCGGCCAGACCCAGCTTGACGCTGAGGTTCTTCGGCTCCAGGCGCAGGGCCAGGAGCAGGAGGTCCGCCGCCTCCTCGTGCTTCCCGCCCTCGGAGAAGCGCCGCGCCAGGTCGGTCAGCTCCTGGATCTCTTGGGCGGAGGGATTCTGCGGATTGCTCATCGCCGACATCCTCTTTGTTGCAAAGATCGGCAGTTTAGCACGGCGGCGCCGTCCGGGAGCCCTCCGCTTGAAACCAGGCTGTCTTTTATGTACATTGCACTATTATTCGAGTTTCGATGGATCTCGGCTCGCGAAGGGCCGGGGAGGGGTTCCGAATATGGCCGCGAGCCTGTTGACCGGCGCCTTGAAGCTGGGTATTGAGTGCTGCCGCAGAGGGGACTGGAACGAGGGGATGCACCACCTGGGGCGGATCGCGGAGAGGGGGGAGTCAGACCTGCCGGGGCTCTTCTACTCCTACCTGGGGTATGGCATCGCTTTGCGCGAGCATCGCTTCCAGGAGGGGCTGAAGCTCTGCCGCCACTCGATAAAGTTGGAGTTCTACCAGGTCGAGAACTACCTGAACCTGGCCCGCACCTGTATCCTGGCCAAGGACCGCAAGGGAGCCGTCCGGGCCATCCGGGGCGGCCTGAAGGTCGATCCCCACAACCCGGAGCTGCTCGTCCTGTACAAGGATCTGGGCATCCGCGGCCTGCCGGTGCTGCCGTTCCTCGACCGCGCGCATTTCCTGAACCAGCTCCTCGGCAGGTTCCGCCACGCCTGGCGGGGAAGTCGCCCCTAAAAAGCGAACCCCCCTCGCCCGGCTGGGCTGAGGGGGGCGGCGTGGAGAATCGCTGGATTCCCGCCGGCTGGGCGCCTAGGGCGCGCCCGTTGCGGGGGCGGCGCCGGCGCCCCTCAAATCGTCGAACACGATGCCGAGGTTTTCGGCGCCGCTGTCGCGGACCTCGTCCATGAAGTCCGCCACCTTGTCGTAGTCGAGCTCGCCGTCGGCGGCGAAGAACACCACCTTGGCCTGGCGCCCGGTCAGCGTCTCGCGCAGCCTGCCGGCGAACTGGGCGCGGGGGATGAGGGCCTTGTTGATGTAAGTCTGCCCCTGGGCGTCCATCCGCACGATGACCTGATCTTCCATCGGGGGTGGCGCCTGGGTCACGACCTTCGGCGGTACCTGCACGGGATAGCCCATCTGGAGCAGGGGCACCGAGACCATGAAGATGATCAGCAGCACCAGGATCACGTCGACCATCGGCGTGATGTTGATCTCGCTCCGGACTCCACCGGAACCGCCCACGTTCATTGCCATGGCGTTACTCCTTCAGGACGCCGCCTAGGCGGTGCCCTTCTCCTTGTCGGTGATGACGCCCACGCGGCTGAAACCGGACTCGTTGATCATCTGCATCACGCTCCGGACCTTCTTGTACTTGAGCCGCCGGTCGGCCTTGATGACCACCTCTTTGTCGGGGTTCGCTGTGTGAACCTCTTCGAAGGCGGCCTTCAGGTTCTCGTCCGTGACCCAGTTCGGCCCCACGAAGACGGTGCCGTCCTGCTTGATGCTCACCGTGAGCTGCTTCTGGTTCTCCGGCATCTTGTCCGGCGTCGAGGTCTCCGGCAGCGTCACGTCCACCCCCTTCTGCAGCATGGGGGTGACGACCATGAAAATGATCAACAGCACCAAGCAGACATCAACGAGGGGAGTGATGTTGATATCGCTCCGCACCCCCTTGATGAGATTGGGCTTGCTGTGCTTAGGCAGCATGCTTGCTCCTCTGGCGCTTCATGAAGAAGTCGATCAGCTCGGAGGAGGAGTTCGACATTTCGATCTGCAGCCGCTCGAGGACGTTGGTGAAGTAGTTGAACATCCAGGCCGCCGGAATGGCGACCGCGAGGCCGAACGCGGTCGCGACGAGGGCCTCGGCGATACCGGCCGACACGGCGCCGATACCACCCGAGCCGGTGAGGGCGATGCCGGTGAAGGCGTTGATGATGCCGATCACGGTGCCGAACAGGCCGATGAAGGGGGTGATGGTGGCGATCGTGGCCAGCGAGCCGATGCCGCGCTTGAGGTCCGACGTGGTCAGCAGCGTGGCGCGCTCGACGGCGCGGGTGGCGGCCTCGACGACCTCGACCTCGGACAGCGGGCTGGTCTGGCTCTCATATTGGAACGACTGCAGGCCGGCCGAGACGACGCGGGCCAGGTGGCTCTGGGGGTACTTCATGGCGGCGTCGATGGCGGCCTGCGGCCGGTCGTTCTTGAGGTGCTCGGTCGCCTGCTTGGCGAACTGGAGCGACTGCTTGCGGGCCTTGCGGAACATGATCAGCCTCTCGACGGTGACGTAGAGCGACCAGATCGACAGGATGATCAGGATGAGGATGACCCCCTTGTTGAGGATGGTCATCTGTTCCCAGATGGCAAGAGGATTCATTTCCATGCGCTTCTCCTTTTTTCTGAAAGCCTAGGCGCTCACTGCACCTGGAAGTTGACCGTCAGTACGTAATAGACCTTGACCGGCCTTCCCTCGAGCGTGGCCGGCTTGAATTTCCACCGCTGCACTGCGTCGACCGCGGACTTGTCGAGGCCCATCGGCAGGCCCTTGAGGACCCGCACGTTGGTGACGTTGCCGCTGGTGTCGATGATGGCCTCGACGATCACCGTACCGGTGACGCGGGCGCGGCGGGCCAGCTCGGTGTAGACCGGCTTGACCTGGTTGATGATCTCCGGCCGGCTGACGGCGCCGCCGACGCGCAGAGGAGCCTCGTCGACGCCGCCCGGCACGCCGCCGACGACACCGCCGACGACGCCGCCCGGCACGCCGCCGACGACACCGCCAACGACTCCGCCGACCACGCCACCGACGACGCCGCCTTCAACGCCGCCTTCGACGCCGCCCTCGGCGGTCGCCTCGGCCGGCGCGGTGGACGGCTCCGGCACCCGGTCCGGAATCTCGACCGGCTGCACCGGCTCGGTCGGCACGATCCTGGGGACCTCCCGCGGCACGACCGGCGTCGGCGTGGCGGCGGCCGGCGGCGGCGGGGGAGGCGGCGGCGGAGGCGGCGGCGGCGCCGCGCTGATGAACATGACGTTGATCGGCGGCTCTTCCACGGGAGGGACGTTCCAGTACTGCACGAACAGCAGCGCGCCGCCGGCCACCAGGTGGAGGACGAGCGCCACCGGCATGAGCCACCAGCGCACGCCGCGCTTGTGTACCGTGTCCAGATCGATCAGTGAGTTCTCAAACATGGTTTCACCTATGGGGGGTCTCTAGGTGTTAGCGGGAGCCGGCGCCGGTTGCGCGGCTGCCTTCTTGCGGGCCTCGATCGCCTTCTTCTGCCACTGCTCGGCGGATGCCTGGTACTCCAGCCGCTTGGCGCCATCGGTCTCGACGGCGGCCTTCTGACGGAAGAGGAGGCCGTAGTAGATCATCGAGTCGACGTAGTCCGGCTTGATCTCGAGCGACTTCTTCAGCGCGTCCAGCCCCATGCCGATGAGCCGGTTCTTCGACTCGAAATCCATTGTGCCCGGGTCGTGGAACACCTTGTCCCAGGCCGACACGCCGATCGAGTAGAGAGCGAGGGCGCGCTCGTCGCCCTGCACCTGCGAGGCGAGCTGGAAGGCCTTGTCGAGCCGCCCGGCCTGGGTCAGGATCCGGATCTGGTAGCCGTTGAGCTTCGCGGCCTCCTCCGGCCTTTCCTGGACCCGCCGCTCGATGAAGGCGAGCGCCTCGTCGAACTTGCGGGCGTTGACGTAGGTCGACAGCAGGTAGTCCTCGACCTTCTCGTCGTCCGGGTAATCGGCCAGATACTTCTCGAAGGCGTCGACGGCGGTGTCGGCGTACTGGAGGTTCTTCGGGGTGGTGTCGCCCGGACGGTACAAGGCGAGAGCGGACAGTCCCATGGAGCGCCAGGCGAACGTGGCGTCGGGATCCAGGTCCATTCCCCGTTTGTAGTGCACCAGCGCGTTGGCGTACTGCTCCTGCGTGTAAAGGGAGTTTCCCTCCTTGAGCTCCGCCCGGGCCTGGACCTTGCCGCAGCCAACGGCCGGCAGCACCAGAAGGGCTGCGACGGGAAGGATCAAAATTCTCTGCATAGTCACCTCTCCACCACTTAGAAGGGGGAAACTCCAAAAGAGTTCCCGGAAGACTTCGGCCCGGTTTCAGGGAGGTTCGAGGAGGGTTTTCAGGTTCCCTCGGGCACCCCCCTCACGCGGTGCCAATGCAACAGTTGTACCGGCTTCAGCTATTTCCCGGGGCGAGCCGCCTGCCGGCGCCCCGGATTCCTGCTAGGCGTCGGCCGTCAGGATCGGCGGAGGGACCTCTCCCTCCCCGCGCGAGACGACCACCGCAGCGGCCAGATCACCCGTGACGTTGAGCACCGTACGGCACATGTCGAGGAAACGGTCGACGCCCAGGATCAGGCCGATTCCCTCGGCCGGAATCCCCACCAGCCCGAGGATCATCGCAACCACCGGGATCGATCCCGACGGCACCCCGGCCGTGCCGATGCCGCCCAGGATGCAGATGACGACCACCGTGAGCTGCTGGGTCAGGCTGAGCGGCACGCCGTAGAACTGGGCGAGGAACAGCACGGTCACGCCTTCGAACAGGGCGGTGCCGTTCTGGTTCATGGTCGCGCCGATGGTCAGCACGAAGCGGCTGACGTTCGCCGGCAGCCGCAGCTCCTCCTCGGCCACCCGCAGGGCGGTCGGCAGGGTGGCGTTGCTCGAAGAGGTCGAGAAGGCGGTGACCATCGCCTCCTGGATGCCGCGGAAGAAGGTGAGCGGGCTCATGCCGCCCAGGAACTTCACGGCCAGCGAGTAGACGACGAACTGGTGGATGCCGAGGGCCAGCAGCACCACGCCGACGTAGCGGGCGAGCTGCCCGAGCACCTCGTAGCCGAGCTGGGCGGTGAGGTTGAAGAGCAGGGCGGCCACCCCCAGGGGGGCGAAGCCGATCACGATGTCGATCAGCCGCATGCTGACGTCGAGCAGCCCCTCGACGGCCTCCTGGAAGCGCAGGGCTGCCGGCGTGCGGGTGAGGGCGAGGCCGAGGCCCACCATCAGCGAGAAGAACATGATCGCCAGGAAATCGCCGTCGGCGGCCGCCTTGACCGGGTTGCGCGGCACGATCTCGACCAGCAGGTCGACGGGGCTCTTGTCCGCTACCGCTGGAGCCGCGGCGGGAGCGGGAGCCGGGGCCGCGGGTCCCCCAGGTGCTGCCGGCGCCGTGGTCTTCTGCAGGGCGCTGGCGGCGAGCCGCGCCTTGAGCTCGGGAGAGAGCCCCTCCCCGGGCCGCAGCACGTTGACCAGGGTGACGCCGATGAGCACGGCGATGGCCGATACCGCCACCGTGTAGAGCAGCGACTTGAGGCCGATGCGGCCGAGGGCCCGCGGATCGCCGATGCCCGCCACCCCCAGCACCAGCGCCGAGAAGATCAGCGGGATCACCAGCATGAACAGCAGGCGCAGGAAGATCTGCCCGACCGGCAGGGTGACGTACTTGATGAAGGCGGCGAGGCCCGGGCTGTCGGCGCCCAGCGCGAAGCGGGCGAGGATTCCCCCGGCGACTCCCAGGAGGCCGCCGATCAGGATCTTGGTGTGGAGAGGCAGTTTTTTTCTTGCCATGAGGCGGGCCGGAATCCTAGAGGAAAAAGACCGCGGATGCCAAATCCGGGCGGCAAGCCGCTGGACTGGGGCGGAAAGGAGGCGGGCGCTGATTGAGATTCCCCGCCGTTGCGCCCCTCCCTCTCGCCGTGTCACACTCCGCCGCGCACATTTCAACCCATAGAAGGGGAGGCCCTGCTTGCTCCGAGGCATCTTCCAGACCAAGAAGCTGGACGACATCATGGCGGCGGCCGAGGGCAAGAACTCGCTGCGCCGCGACCTGGGAGCGCTCCAGGTCACGCTCCTGGGCATCGGCGCCATCGTCGGCGCCGGCATCTTCGCCACCATCGGCACCGCCGCGGCCGGCGACGCCGTCCGCCCGGGCGCCGGCCCGTCGCTGATGCTCTCCTTCGTCATCACGGCGGCCGTCTGCGCGTTCACCGCCCTCTGCTATGCCGAGTTCGCCGCCCTGGTGCCCATCTCCGGTTCGGCTTACACCTACTCCTACGCCACCCTCGGCGAGCTGATCGCCTGGATCATCGGCTGGGACCTCATCATCGAGTACGCCGTGGGCAACGTGGCGGTGGCCATCAGTTGGGCCAACTACTTCCGGACGCTGCTCGAGAACCTCGGCATCAACTTCCCGCAATGGCTCGCCACCGACTACCGGACGGCGGCCAAGATCCCCGGCCTCTACGAGAACGCGCCCCATCTCTTCGGCGTGCCGATCGTCTTCAACCTGCTGGCGGTCCTCATCGTCGCCCTCATCACCATGGTCCTGGTGGCCGGCATCCGCGAGTCGGCCCGCTTCAACGCCGGCATGGTGATCATCAAGATCCTGGTCCTCCTCTTCTTCGTGGTGGTGGCGCTGAAGTACGTCGCCCCGTCGCAGATGGCCGCCAACTGGCACCCGTTCCAGCCCAACGGCTGGAAGGGGACCTTCACCGGCGCGGCCGTGGTCTTCTTCGCCTACATCGGCTTCGACGCCGTCTCGACGGTGGCGGAGGAGACCCGCAATCCCGGCCGCAACCTGCCGATCGGCATCATCGCCTCGCTGATCATCTGCACTCTGCTCTACGTCGGCGTGGCGGCAGTCTTCACCGGCATGCTCCCTTACGGAACGCTGGTCAGCAAGCTCTCGACCGAGCAGGCCGAGCCCCTCACCATGGCCCTCGACCACGTGGCGCCGGGGCAGAACTGGGCGACGATCATCGTCGCCCTGGGCTCCGTGATCGCCCATACGGCGGTGCTGCTGGTCTTCCAGCTCGGCCAGCCGCGCATCTTCTTCTCCATGGCCCGCGACGGGCTGCTCCCCCAGTCCTTCGCCCGCGTCCACCCGAAGTACCGCACGCCGCACGTCACCACCATCCTCACCGGCGTCCTGGTGGGCGGGGTGGCGGCCTTCGCCAGCATCGACGAGATGGTGGACCTGACGAACATCGGCACCCTCTTCGCGTTCGTGCTGGTGTGCGTCGGCATCCCCATTCTCCGCTACACGAACCCGGACCGGCCGCGGCCCTTCCGGGTGCCGTTCGGGCCGTACCTGCTGCCGCTGCTGGGCGCCGCTTCGTGCATCTTCCTGATGTTCTACCTGCCGCCCGCCTCCTGGTGGCGGTTCATCGGCTGGCTGGTGCTCGGGTTCGCCATCTACAGCGCCTATGGCTACAGCCGCAGCGTGATCGGCCAGAAGATGGGCCGGCCTACCCGCACCTCGGGGCCGCTCAAGCTGGCCTCCGTCGGGTTCCTGCTGACAGCCGTCGGGCTGTTCACGATTCCGCACAACGCGGGGCTCACCCAGCTTCTCGCCGAGGCGGGCAACGCGGCGTCGGCCGATCACGACCGGGCCCTGTTCGGCCTGGCGCTGATCGGGGTGGGCCTGATTCTGGGGATCATCGGCATGACGATCGAGACCGGCAACCGGCGCACGGCCTCCTAGACGGGGCCTGGAGGACTGCGCGATGAACCTGGCCCTGCTGGCCCTCGGCTTCGCGGTGTTGCTCGTCACGGCCTACCGCCTCTACGGCGGCTGGGTGGCGCGCCAGTTCGCCATCGACGACAGCCGGACGACGCCGGCGCACGAGCTCAACGACGGCGTCGACTTCGTCCCCACCCGGCCGTTCTATCTCTTCGCCCAGCACTTCTCGGCGATCGCCGCCGCCGGCCCGATCGCCGGCCCGATCATCGCCTGCCAGGCGTTCGGCTGGCTGCCGTGCCTCCTCTGGATCGGCCTCGGCGTGGTGCTGATCGGCGCCGTCCATGACTTCTCGAGCCTCACGGCCTCCGTGCGGCACGGCGCCACCTCGATCGCCGAGATCACCGGCGAGCACCTGGGCCGCAAAGCCGGCCTCGCCATGATGGCTTTCATCTGGATCGCCCTCGTCTACGTCATCACGGCCTTCGCGGACATCACGGCCCGCAGCTTCGTCGTCGGCACCGAGGAGCTGCAGGCCGGCGCCCACAGCTTCCATCCCGGCGGCGCCGTGGCGGCGGCGAGCGTCCTCTACCTCCTGATCTCGCTGGTCCTCGGGTTCGTCCAGAAGGCCTGGAACCCGCCCCTGTGGCTGGTGACGGTGATCTTCGTGCCCGCGGCCTTCGCCTCCGCCTGGGTGGGCACCTACGTCTCGACCCTCCTGGTGTTCGACGCCACGACCTGGGGGATGCTGATCCTGATCTACTGCGCCCTGGCCTCCGTGGTGCCCGTCTGGGCGCTGCTCCAGCCGCGCGGCTATCTGGGCGGCTTCGTGCTCTACGCCGCGCTCGCCCTGGGGGTGATCGGCATCTTCTTCGGCGGGTACCACATCGAGCAGCCGGCCTTCAAGAGCTGGGACGTGGGAGGCATGACGGGGACCCTGTTCCCCTTCCTCTTCGTCACCATCGCCTGCGGCGCCTGCTCGGGCTTCCACGGCCTGGTCTGCTCGGGCACCACCTCGAAGCAGGTGGACCGCGAGTCGCACCTCCAGCCGGTGGGCTACGGCGCCATGCTGGCCGAGGGGTTCGTGGCCCTGATCGCCCTGGTGACGGTGATGATCGTCACCTCCGACAAGCTGCAGGGCTTGGGGCCCGGCACGATCTACGGCAACGGCATCGGCGAGTTCCTGACCCTGCTGATCGGCAAGGAGAACCTCCCCTTCGCCATGACCTTCGGCGCCATGGCGTTCTCGACCTTCGTCTTCGACACCATCGACGTCTCGACCCGCCTCGGCCGCTATCTCATTCAGGAGCTGCTCGGCTGGCGCGGCCGGCCGGGAGCGTGGGCAGGGACGCTGGTGACGGTGATCGCGCCGGCGCTGCTCCTCTCCTTCGCCGGCGAGGGGATGTGGCAGAAGTTCTGGACCCTCTTCGGCGCCTCGAACCAGCTCCTGGCGGCGCTCACCCTGCTGTCGATCACCGTCTGGCTCCACAAGGCCCGCAAGCGGATCGGCTTCACGCTCTACCCGATGATCTTCGTGCTGACGATCACCCTCTGGGCCCTGAGCAAGCTGACCTGGGCCAACCTCCAGGCCTCCCACGGCTTCGACGTCGAGCTGCTCAACGCCGTCGCGGCGGCCCTGCTGATCGCCCTCGCCCTCTACCTGGCGGTGACGGCGCTGGTGAAGCTGCGGGGAGAGCGGGGGGCGGGAGCGGTGCCGGCGGAGGCGTAGGCTGCTCTTGCGTGCTTGTCGCAGGCGCGCCGTTCACGTAAGGTGGGAGATATGACGAAGACCCAAATTCAGCGGGAGGTCCTCCAACTACCCGTCGAAGAGCAACTCGAGCTGGCCGAAGCCATCTGGGAACGCCTGGAGACCGAGCCCCAGCCAGCCCTTCCAGACTGGCAGAGGCGCCTCCTGGACGAACGTCTTGCCGAGGAGGAAGCGGCTCCGGACGCCGGCTCTCCCTGGCCCGAGGTCAAGCAGAGAATTCTCGAAGCTCTATGACTCCTTTCCTCCTGTCGGTCAGCCCGCGGGCCGAGGAGGAGGCATTGAGGGCGGCCCAGTGGTATGAGCAGCAATCCCAGGGGCTCGGCGCTGCCTTTCTCGAGATCCTGGAACAGACGCTCGCGAGCGTTGTCGAGAATCCGCTTCGGTTTCCTCTTGTCCATCGGGATTTCCGCCGAGCTCTGATGAAGCGTTTTCCCTACGGACTGTTTTTCCGTGTGCGCGGTCCTCGTATCCGGATCTCCGCCATAACACACCTTTCGCGGGACCCCGATCGTTGGCGGCGCCGCCCGTAAGACTGCATTAAAGTTCTCCGGTCACCGGAGCCCTCGCACGGGAGCGGGCCACTGGGCGGCCGCGGCCTGGGCCATCGCCCGCTTGGAGTCCCTGACGAAGCGCGTCTGCAGGTGGCGGGCGAGAGGCCTGGCGAGCCTGGCCAGCGGATGGCTCGGCCGGGAGAAGGCGGAGATGTCGTACCACACGGAGCCGTCGCCGTGGTGCCATTCGACGGTGAACCGCTCCTCACCCTGCTCGGCGTGGTCGGGCAGCGTTCCGTAGGCGAACCCGAAGCGCACGATGGGCCCCTCGTCGTCGATCGTGTAGACGATCCGGCAGGCGTTCAGCGACCAGAACCCAAAGTGCCGGCAGCGCACCGCGACCGTGGTGCCGGGCTCGATCGGCGCGGTGTCGGGGTACACCGAGATCCAGCCCAGGTCGAACATCTTCCAGTTCCGCAGGGCCTCCACGGCCCGCGCGAAGGATGCCCGGCCCTCGCCGAGCTGCACGCGGTTGTGGTCCATCTGATAGCCCGGCGGTCCACCCTTCCGCGAGTGGCCGACCTCGCGGTAGGAGAACGTGCGGTTCCGCTGGAGGACCAGGAACCGCTCGATCCGTTTCTGGGTGGGCTTCGTCAGGAGGAACACGCGGCGACGGAGCGTACCACGCCCCGGCGGCATTGAGAGCCGCGAGTGTGGTGTGACAGAGGGATTACAGAATATTTGTGATGTCTCGTTTTCCTTGGGGCTAGCACCTAGTCTTTTAGTACTAACGCCGTTCCCGGCACCCCTCGAAAGGAGGAGGAATGAGCCGCCTTCGTTCCCATCTCAACCGCAAGCTCGTCGCCGTCCTGTTCGTGCTCGCCCTCGGAGGCTCGCTGCTCGGCTACGCCGCCTCGAGCACGACGTCGTCCAGCCAGACCCGGTCGGACCTCGGCACGGCCGACCAGCAGACCCAGGTGAGGACCAGCCGCGAGACTTCGCTGCTGCCTATCCGGTCCACGTGCCCAGTGGTCCCCGACAAGGAGCTCTTCATCACCAACGTCTCGGTGGTGGACGACTGCCTCCGCACCACCTGGGGCCCGTGCATCACTCCCCCGGGACCGCTTCCCGCCACCCAGGGCGCCTGGACCTTCGCCGCCAACATGGCGGCGGTCGCCGGCACCAACGCTCCGGCCGCGCTCTCGGCCTACACCACCAACTGGCTGAACCAGTGGAACGTCAACCTGATCATCAATGGCGATCCCGTGCCGTCGCGTACCGCGGTGCAGACGGAGATCATCGATCCCTGGCGCACGGCGAGCGGCGGCACCAAGGTCCTCGACATGACCAAGGCGCCATTCCGGCTGCTGGCGATCGTGGCGCGGCTCGACCTTCGCGGCCAGAGCGGCTACGTGCCCGGCGCAACCACCGCTGGCGAGGGCCGCTTCATCTACAACCTGCTGGACCAGTTCGGCAACCCAACCCAGTATCTGGTCATCTTCGAGTACGGGCTCGACGCTGAGGATTGCGTCGCCATCCTCAACTGGGCGCGGGCTTGGCATTCCCTGGGCAGCCTGTCGTTCGGGCCGAGCTACAACGCGGCCTTGCAGCAGATCACCGACCGGTTCGCCACCATCGGAGCTTCCCCCCGGAAGCCGAACCGCAGCGCCATCAACCAGGTACGCACGAACGACTTCCACCTCGACCGCCCCTGGGAGCTGCGGGAGTCCCAGCTCGATCCGCGCAGCCTGGCCGCTCCCGTGCCGCTCCTCAACGTTACGGTGGCGCAGACGCCGGCCCGCAGCCTGCAGCAGACGGCGGCCATTTCCACCTTCGTCAATTCCAATACGCCGGCCATCCTGTCCCACACTCACGTCGTGCCGTTGAGCTGGGCCGGCAACCCCTTCCGCGGCGGCGCCTCTCCGCATAGCCTCGATCTGGGCTGGGATGGCCCGCCCCCGAGCTGCACCTCGATCACCGATCCGGAAGCCCGGCATGCCTTCTCGCTCGACACCTGCAGCGGCTGCCACGGCGAGGAGACCGCCACCTTCTTCAAGCACGTCGAGCCGCGCAACGCGGGCGTACCTTCGGCTCTCTCGGCCTTCCTGACGGGGTCGGGCCCCGTTGTCGACCGCTGCGGCCGCAGCCACACCTTCAGTGACATCGACCGCCGCCGGGTCGACCTCTGCCAGCTCCTGGAGAGGACCTGCAGAGAGATCGACGAGGAGCCCGTGATCACGTTCGTCCACTGATCTTCGCGTTGGGTCTTCATGTCCCATCCGGGCCGGCGGTCCTTGCCGCCGGCCCTTTCAGTGCTACCCTGTTGGACTTGGATGCCGCCGCTGGCGGCCGAACGCCATGAAACGGACGCCCATCGTACTCTTCCTGCTGCTCGCCATCGCCCTCGGGCTGAGCGCCGGGCCCCATCCGTGCCACGCCGCGGAAGGACCGGTCCCCGCCATGGCGCCGGCCATGGAAGAGCACGCCTCCTGCCACGCCCAGCCACCCGCGGCGAAGGCGCCGGCTCAGGAGAAGGACCACGACTGCTGCGATCCCGTAAAGGGCGGCCACATCCTGTGTGACCAGGCGTGCCAGGGCTCGGCCGTGCTCGGCTTCGCGTCCGCCGTGCCGGCTTTCCGCTCGTTCCAGGAGCTGTCGGCGCCCGTCCTGAGCCGCCCCGTCTCTCTGTTCGTCCTCTCGATCGACCACGTTCCCCTGGCCTGAATCCCCCCTCTCCTCGTGACCGCGCGCCGCGGAGCCCGTCCGCCGGCGTGCAGACCGGACTTTTTCTGGGGATTTGGAGCCATGGAACGAAAGACACCGCAGATCCTGGGCGCTTTGGCGCTCTCCTTCCTGCTCGCCGGACCTGCTCTGGCGCAGCACGAGCATCATCAGCCGCAGGAGCCCGAGCCCAAGCCGGAAGACCACTCGATGCACGACATGCAGGGCAAGCAGGAGGACCACTCCATGCATGACATGCACGAGATGCCGGGCCTGCTCGGACCTTACGGCATGTCGCGCGAGGCCTCGGGCACGGCTTGGCAGCCCGATTCGGCCCCCCATATGGGGATCCACACCAACCGCGGGCCTTGGGACCTGATGGTCCACGGTTTCGCGACCCTGATCTACGACGACCAGGACGGCCCTCGGGGCGACCAGAAGACCTTCAGCGAGAACATGCTGATGGGCATGGCCTCCCGTCCTCTCGGACCCGGCAGGCTGGGACTGCGGACGATGCTGTCGGCCGAGCCTCTGACCATTGGCAAGGAAGGTTATCCACTCCTCTTCCAGACCGGCGAGACCGCCAACGGCGTGGACCCTCTGGTCGACCGCCAGCACCCGCACGACCTGTTCATGGAGCTCTCCGCGAGCTACAGCCTGCCCCTGGGGGAGAAGGATTCGGCCTTCGTCTACCTCGGCCTGCCGGGTGAGCCGGCGCTGGGGCCGGCGACCTTCATGCACCGCTTCTCGGGTATGGAGAACCCCGAGGCTCCGCTCTCACACCACTGGCTCGACTCGACCCACATCACCTACGGCGTCGCCACCCTGGGGTGGATCCGAAATAACGTCAAGCTGGAAGGCTCGGTCTTCACCGGCCGCGAGCCGGACGAGAACCGCGATGGGATCGAGAGTCCCAAGATGGACTCCTGGTCCCTCCGGGCCTCGTGGAACCCGTCGCCGGACTGGTCCTTCCAGGTCAGCCGCGGCCATCTCAAGGGACCCGAGCAACTGGAGCCGGAGACCGACCTCGACCGCACGACGGCCTCGGCGGCCTACAACCGTCCACTCGCCAACGGCAACTGGCAAACCACCCTTGCCTGGGGCCGGAACGATCGCGACGGCACGGCGACGGACGCCTTGCTCCTCGAATCCGCGGCGACCTGCCGCCGGCACACCCTGTTCGGCCGGGCCGAACGGCTGGAGAACGACGAGCTATTTGGCCATGGGCACGAGGGCGAGGTGCCGGACGATGATCATGGCCAGGAAGGCAGCGAAGGCGAGGCGTTCACCGTCGGCAAGATCTCCCTCGGCTACATCTACGATGCCATCCTGGGGGACCGCTGGCGTGGCGGCATCGGCCTTCTGGGCAGCGTTGCCCTCGTGCCGGAAGATCTAAAAACGGTCTATGGCGACACTCCCGTCTCCTGGATGGCGTTTCTGCGCGTGAAGATCTGAAGTCCAGAAAGCTGAAGGACTTGGCGGCCGCCGCCCGGCGGCCGCCGACAGTCGATCGTAAAATCCTTTTCGATTTCGTGGATTGACACCCTCCCGCCTGGATGGGACAATAACTCTTTACGCCTATTCGACAGCGAATACACAGAAAGAGGAGGAGTCTATGCGTTTGAAGACTGCTGGGTCTCGTATTTTAATGGCCGCGATCATGGTGCTGGCCTTCGGCTCGGCCGCGCACGCTCAGGCGTCGCGGACCTGGGTGTCCGGAGTCGGCGACGACGTCAACCCCTGCAGCCGCACGGCGCCCTGCAAGACGTTCGCGGGCGCCATCTCGAAGACCGCCGCGGGCGGCGTCATCAACGTCCTCGACAACGGGGCCTACGGCGTCCTCACGATCACCAAGGCCATTACCGTCCAGGCCGACGAGAATTTCGCCGGCGTCCTGTCCTCCGGCACCAACGGGTTCATCGTCAACGCGGGCGCGGCCGACGCGGTGATCATCAAGGGGGTCAGCATCGAGGGCTTCGGGACCGGCCTCAACGGCATCCGCTTCATCGCCGGCCTTTCGCTGACGGTGGAGAACGTCGACATCAACCGCGTCACCCTCTTTGGCATCGACTTCCAGCCTTCCGGCAACAGCCTGCTGTTCCTGCGCAACGTGTCGATCCGCAACGCCAACTTCGGAACGGGTGGCGGCATCCTGATCAGGCCTGGGGCGGCCGGCTCGGCTCTGGCGACGATAGACAACGTGCGCGTCGAGCGTAGCGCGTTCGGCATCGAGGTGCAGGACCGCGGCAAGGCGACGGTTATGAACAGCGTCATGTCGCGCAACACCAATAGTGGTTTCCGCGCCCTCTCGTTGACTGGAGCCGGCGCCGAGATCACCGTCGTCGACTCGGTGGCCACCTTCAACCTGGGCTCCGGTTTGAGGGCCGAAGGCACGAATGCGATGGTCCGCATGGACAACGTGACGATCACCGGCAACGCCAGCGGTATCACCAACGCGCTCGGCGGGGTCACTGCCAGCTTCGGCAACAACAAGAACTCCGGAAACACGGCGAACGGTGCGCCGAGCGCGCTCCTGACCCCCCTGCAGTAAGCATCAGATTCCTCGAGAATGAAAAGGGCCGTCCCTGGGCAGGGGCGGCCCTTTTTGATTCTCGTTCCACCCGGCGGGAGACTCATTCCGGCCGGCGGGCCAACTTTTGACCCCGGCGGGCCATCCGTTCCTACCGGCGGACGGCCCGTTCTGGCCGGCGAGCCAACTTTTGACTCCGGCGGGCCATCCGTTCCGACCGGCGGACGGCCCGTTCCGGCCGGCGAGCCAACTTTTGACTCCGGCGGGCCATCCGTTCCGGTCGGCGGATGAACTTTAAGCCGAAGTTCTTCCAACGGTGAAGCCTTAAATTATAGCAAATAATGATGTTAAGGCTTCTCGCGCTTGCGCGCTGCTGGCTACACCGGGAGGATGACTTCCAGCAGAG
>Ga0126305_10000166_pt1 | contig 29171 bp, 26 predicted proteins | sample Plot26_FD_92536 | JGI IMG/M metagenome (GOLD analysis project Ga0126305, IMG submission 92536) | Serpentine soil microbial communities from UC McLaughlin Reserve, CA, USA - Plot26 | ecosystem: Environmental > Terrestrial > Soil > Grasslands | place: USA: UC McLaughlin Reserve, Lake County... | reverse complement strand
CCGCCAGCAGAGCGTGCCGCGCGCCGTGCTGGCCGGCCGGGTGAAGCGCTACGCCCGCGAGATCGTGCCGGCCTTCAACGCCTACTTCTACTTCCGCATCGGCTACTGGGTCTCCAAGCGGGTGGCGCGCTTCCTCTACCGCGTGCGCCTGGGCTTCTCGGACGAAGCGGGCCTCGCCGGCGTCGCCCACGGCTCGACGGTGGTCTTCCTGATGAACCACCGCAGCAACATGGACTACATCCTGGTCGCCTACCTGGCGGCGGACCGCACCGCCCTCTCCTACGCGGTGGGCGAATGGGCGCGGGTCTGGCCCCTCCAGACCCTCATCCGCTCGACCGGCGCCTACTTCGTGCGGCGCAGCTCCGGCGATCCGCTCTACCGCCGGGTGCTCGAGCGCTACATCCACATGGCGACCTCCGCGGGCGTGCCCCAGGCCGTCTATCCCGAGGGCGGGCTCTCCCGCGACGGCCGTCTGCGGCCACCGAAGCTGGGCATCCTTGACTACATGATGCGATCCTTCGATCCATTTCATGGCGAGCGCGATCTCGTATTCATTCCGGTGGGCATCAACTACGACCGCGTCCTGGAGGACCGCACCCTCCTGCTCGACCTCGAGCCGGAGAAGAAACCGCGCCGCGGCCCCCTTCACGCCGCGACCACCACCCTGCGCTTCGTCCTGCACAATCTCAGCCTGATGGCGCGCAGCCGCTGGCACCGCTTCGGCTACGCCTGCGTGAACTTCGGCAGCCCCATCTCGATGCGCGGCTATCTCGGCGAGCGGGGGCTCGACCTGCGCAACCTCTCGCGGGAAGAGCGCGCCGTTCACCTGGAGCGCCTGGGGGCCGAGCTGATGGCGGCGATCGGCGGCGTGATCCCCGTCCTGCCCGTCCCCCTGGTCGCCACCGTCCTCCTCCGCCACGAAGGAGAGCCGATCTCCGAGCTCGAGATCAAGTCCCGCGCCTGGCGCCTGATGCAGGAGCTCGAAGCCACGGGAGCCCACGTCTACATCCCCCGCCGGGACCAGGACTACGCCATCGTCGCCGGCCTGAGGATGCTCACCCAGCGGCATCTGATCGAGGAGAAGGACGGGCTCTTCGCGGCGAAGCCGGAGGAGATGCGGATGCTGCGGTATTACGCGAGCTCGATCGAGCATTTGGGGGCGTGAGCTTGCCTGCACCTTCTTCCCTGATGGGGGCGGCATGCCCTCCGAAAACCTCACCCTCGGTCCCTCTCCTAAAGGAGAGGGAGGTCTCATGGCGAGACGGCGGGGTTATTCTCCCTCTCCTTTAGGAGAGGGTCGGGGTGAGGTCGCCGAAGGGCATGCCGCCTCGAATGGCAAGCTGTCGAAAAGCCGGAATCTAAACCCCACGCCCCCTAATCCCGTATCTCTCCCCATGAAGCGACGACCCAAAGGCCCGGGCAATGTCCAGCGCGTTCAGGATTTCTTCCGGGAGTACACGGACGGCCTGAACACCAGGGACGTGCGGCGCCTGTTCGACCGCGACGCGTCCCGGGCCTACAAGGTGCTCACCCGCGAGCACAGCCAGGTGCCCGAGCCCAAGGATGGAGTCAACCGCTTCTTCTTCCGGGCCAAGCTGGCCTTCCTGGGCCTCTCCTCCAAGCTCTCGCCGCCGCGCCGGCTGCTCTTCGGGCTCTCCCTCGTGGCGTTCGTCCTGGGGATGCTCACCGATTCGGGCGTCGTCTACAACGGCGCCAAGCTGAGGGTCTCGATCGCCTTCTCCCCCTTCTGGTTCGGGGTCAGCGTCGGCTGCCTGATCTTCCTCCTCGCCCTCGAGATGGTGGACCGCGTCCGCGTGCGCGACGAGCTGGAGGTGGCCCGCGAGCTCCAGGCCGACCTGCTGCCCCACGACCTGCCGCCGCTGCCGGGGTACCTGTTCGCCCATTCCTACCGCACGGCCAACGAGGTGGGCGGCGACTACTACGACCTCACCCGCCTGCCGGACGGGCGCATGTCGCTGATCGTGGGCGACGCCAGCGGCCACGGCATGGCCGCCGGACTGGTGATGGCGATCGCCAACGCCACCCTCAAGACGGCCCTCGACCTCGATCCCAGCCCGGAGCGGGTGCTGGCGCTGCTCAACCGCACCCTCTGCCGCACCGGCACCAACCGGACCTTCATGAGCGTCTTCTACGCCGTGCTGACCCCGGAGACCGGCGAGCTCGAGTACGTCTGCGCCGGCCATCCCTTCCCCTTCCTGCGGCGGGCCGACGGCTCGATCGAGGAGCTCGGCTGCGGCGGCTTCCCCCTCGGCATGCGCGAGCCCCTGGAATTCGTCCGCCAGAAGGTCTTCCTGTCGCCCGGAGACCTCCTGGTGCTCTACACCGACGGCCTGGCCGAAGCCGTGGACGCCCAGGGCCGCGCCGCCTTCGGCTACGAGCGCATCCAGTCCGCCGTCGAGCTCGGCGGCTCCCCCCAGACCGTCCACGACGGCATCCTCCAGAGCTTCGACCGTCACGTGGGCGGCGAGCCGCTGCTGGACGATCTGACGCTGGTGGTGGTGGCGCGGCTGCCGCCGTTGCCGGTGCCCTCACCTCCCCGGCCCTCCTCTCCCGACCCCTCCCTCCCGTGATCACCGCGGCTCCTTCGGAGCCGGCCCTCATAACCCCCTACCCCCTTCTCTCCCAGCCTCCCTCCCGCCGCCGGGAGAGAAGGGGAATGAAGAAGCAGAGACCCCACCCAGGACCTACCAGACAAACCTCTCCCTCTTCTCCCGGCGGGCGGGAGGGAGGCTGGGAGAAGAGGGCCGGGGTGATGAGGGCGCTCACGGCGCGACCGCCTCTAGCTGACAAAGTAATCTGTCTTTCCCCTCTCCCGGTGTGGGGGGGAGGGAGGGGTCGGGAGAGGGGCAGGGGTGAGGGTCTTCGGGCGGGGGAGAGCAGAGGGGGGCTTTCCCCTACCGCAAAACCGTCCGCAACCACCGCCGAAAGCTGAACCGCCGCCCCACCCCCGCCTCCCGCGCCGTCTCCCGCGAGACCCCCAGCTCCGCCAGCAGGGCCTTCGTCTGCTCCCCCAGCTCCGGCACCGTTCCCCCCGCCAGGGGCCGCTCGCCGTCGAACCGAGCGGGAAAGCCGAGGCGCGGCAGGTGGTCCGCCCCTTTGGCGAGGAGGCCGCGGGCCTGGACCTGGGGATGGGCGCGGGCCTCGGCCGCGGAGAGCACCGGCTCGGCGGGGACGTCCTCGCGGCCGGCGAGCGCCATCCACTCGGCGAGAGTGCGGCCTTGGATCAGCTCCTTCACCTTTCGGTGCACGCGGGGCGAGGAGTCGTATTGCAGGCGGATCAGGTCCTTGCGCCCCGCCGCCAGACAGAAGCGGCTCCAGAAGTGGGGCTCCAGGGCGGCGAGCGCCAGGGTCCGGCCGTCCGCCGTCTCGTAGAGGTTGTAGCAGGGGAGCGCGCCGGTCAGGGGCAGCTTCTCCCCCACCGCCTTGCCGCCGCCCGCCTCCATGGCCCAGCCGACCACGTTGGCGTGGATGCCCGCGTCGAGCAGCGCGGTGTCGATCCGGCTCCCTTCGCCCGTCCGCTCCCGCGCCAGCAGGGCCGCCAGGATCGACGACGCCGCGCTCCACGCCCCGATCAGGTCCGACACCGGCAGCGCCGGCATGGCCGCCGCCGTCGAGGCGAGCGCTCCCGCGACGGCCTGGTAGGTGAGGTCGTGCCCCGCCCGCGCCGCGTACGGCCCCTCCTGACCCCAGCCGCTCATCGAGCAGATCACCAATCGGGGAAACCGGCTCCGCAGCTCCTCCGGCGCGAAGCCGAACCGCGCCAGCGTGCCGGGACGGAAGCTCTCCAGCAGCACGTCCGCCCGGGCCAGCAGCTTCTCCAGCACCTCGCGCCCCGCCGGCTGTTTGAGGTCCAGGGCCACGCTCTCCACCCCCGGCAGCAGGATCGCGGCGAGCCCGCCCACCCCCTCGCGCACCGGCGGCGACAGCCGCACCGGATCCCCCAGCGCCGGCTCCTCCACCTTCACCACGCGAGCCCCGAGGTCCGCCAGCAGCTTCGCCGCCAGCGGACCGGGGAGATGACGGGAGAGGTCGACGACCAGCGTGCCGGCGAGCGGAGAGGGCATTTTGGACTTAAACCAAAACGGCCTTTTACTCGCGCTCGACGACCATCGCGAACCCCACCCCGCCCGCCGCGCAGACGGTGACCAGGCCGAGGTTCTGGCCGCGGCGGCGAAGCTCGTGGAGGAGCTGCGTGACCACGCGGACGCCGGTGGCGCCGAAGGGATGGCCGATGGCGATCGAGCCGCCGGTCACGTTGTAGCGCTCGAAGTCGACGACGCCCAGGGGCTCCGAGCGGCCCAGCTCCCGCTCGGCGAACTTCTTCGAGGCGAACGCCTTCAGGTTGGAGAGGATCTGCGCCGCGAACGCCTCGTGCATCTCCACGAGGTCGATGTCCGACAGCTTCAACCCCGCCGCGTCGAGGGCCGCGGGCGCGGCGTAGGCCGGCCCCTGGAGGAGCTGGTCGCCCGGGTTGAGCGCCGTGAACGAGTAGGAGCGGATGTAGCCGAGCGGCGTGTAGCCGAGGGCTTTCGCCTTCTCCTCGCTCATCAGCAGCATGGCCGAGCCGCCGTCCGTCAGCGGGCTCGAGTTGCCGGCCGTGAGCGTGCCGTAGCGCTTGTCGAACACCGGCTTCAGCTTGGCCAGCGCCTCGGCCGACGTGTCGGCGCGGATGCCGTTGTCGCGGCTGACGGCCTTGTCGTAGGCCGGGGGCGGGAAGGCCGGCGCGATCTGGGACGTCAGGCGGCCGTCCGCCGTGGCGGCGGCGGCCCGGTGATGCGACATCAGGGCGATCTCGTCCTGGGCGCGGCGGGAGATGTCGTTCTCCTTGGCCATCTTCTCCGCCGACTCGCCCATCGACAGCCCCGTCGTGTACTCGGCGATGGCGGGCGCGACGGGCGCCAGGTCGGCCGGCCGCAGCTTGCTCAGCGTGCCCACCTTCTGCGGCAGCGTCTTGGCGCGGCTCAGCTCCATGAACGTCCGCGCCGCCTTGCGCGAGAACTGGATCGGCACGTTGGTCAGCGACTCCGCCCCGCCGCACAGCACCACGTCGACCTCGCCGGAGAGGATCGCCCCGGCGCCGAAGGTGACGGCGCGGGTCGACGAGGCGCACGCCAGGTTCACCGTCACGCCCGGGATGCGCATCGGCAGCGAGGTGCGGAACACCACCTCCCGGCCCAGGTTCGGAGCGTGCAGCGCCGGCACCACGACGCCGAAGATCGACAGCCCGATCTCGTCTGGATCGATGGCCGTCCGCGCGATCAGCTCCGACGCCGCGACGCTCGCGAGGTCGGTGACGTCCATGCTCGCGAGCTCCGAGCCCGACCTGGCGAACGGCGTCCGGCAGCCATCCACGATCGCCACCCGTCCCCGCGGCCCCTTGAGCTCGCGGCGCGAGGACGTCTGAATCTTGACCGGCGGTCCCGACCCCCGAGTCCAGACCGTATCGGCCCGCTCGGTGATCTCCTCGAGCGCCGAGGCATTGTTGGGCGGCCGCAAAGGGTTGGGCGGCCGCAACGGCGCGGGCGGCATGGCTTCCGGGGCAGCGTTCTCGGACATCGTTTCTCCCTCCTCGCAGGAGTTATATACCACGGTTACGCCGCTGTGCGGCAAGACCTCAGTCCCCCTGTTCTCCTCTCCAGCAGGTAGAATGGAGGAGGATCCCTCAAGAACGAATGAGGATTCCTCAGTAGGAGCGAGCGATGTCACCAAGGACGGCCCATAAGACCCAGGCAGACGACGATTCCCCGCTCAGGGCGACTCCGGGAACAGTCACCCTGAACGTGCTCGGATACCTGGAGGACGGCGAATGGGTGGCCCTGGCGCTGGAGATGGACCTGCGGGGGTATGGCCAGAGCTTCAAGGAGGCGCTGGAAGAGCTTACGGATCTGGTCGCGACGCAGATCCGTTTCGCCCAGTTCAAGGGCCAGGCCGAGCTGGTCTGGAAGTCCTCTGAGCCCGTTTGGTTCGAGCGGTTCGCGGACGTTCGGAGGGAGCGCCTGAATGCCCTGGTCCAGGACCGTGAGCCCTCAGACCTCTCCTACGACGTGGCCTGTCTGATGATCCCACCGGCCCATTCCGCCGGGGCCCCGAAGGGGTCCAATTTGAATAGCCCGGTGCTTTAGCGCCGGGTAAAAGGTCCCTCCTTTCCCGCCCCGAAGGGCCGGTACCCAACTTTCCCTGGCTGGAGCGGCACCGCCGAGAGGCACCGCCCCCTCGGGGCGGATGGAAGGATGGAAACGCCGACCCGGCGCTAAAGCACCGGGCTATTCAAATTGGACCCCTTCGGGGCCGTGCAGGTTGGCAGCCAGATAGCAAAGGAGAGAGCGGATGTCCGAAAAGCCCAAAATGCGCCATCCTTTCCAGAGGTTCGGCCAGAGGTCCTGGAAAACATCGGCCATGCTGCTCCTGATGCTGACCGCGACCGTCGGCGCCGCCGTCCCCGCCGTCCTCCGGGCCGCCGAGGGCGCCGGGCCGGCGTGGCCCGCGAACGCCAAGGTGATCGACGCGCGGGTCGCCAAGCTCGTCTTCCCTGAAGGCCAGCAGGAATTCCCCCTCCCCCAGCTCCGGATCTACGACCGCCAGGGCCGGCGCGTGCTCGAGAGGCTCGGCTTTCACGCCCCGACCTTCAACACCTTCGTCACCCGCGCGCTCGACGGCGGCAACTCGCCCAGTCCGCACCTCCTGGCCAACGAGCTCGCCCTGGTCCTCGCCCCGGACGGCAAACCCCTCGCCACCCTCCCGGACGCCGACTACACCATCGTCGACTACTGGGCGGCCTGGTGCGCCCCCTGCCACGCCCAGGACCGCGAGCTCCTGAAGGTCCTCTCCGCCCGCCCCAAGACCCGCGTCAACCTCCTCCGCGTCGAGGCCGACCTCAGCCAGAAGACCGCCGCGGAAGTGCAGAAGATGATCGACGAGGGCACCGCGGCCGCCGCCGCCGCGAAGAAGAAGGGCAAGGGCTGAGGGAGGCTCCGGCGCCCAGGCTACGATCCGGCGCCGCCCGGCATGAAGGCCATGCCATTCCACACATCTTGCCCTTGTAGGCGTCCTGCCCTCCGAAAACCTCACCCTCGGTCCCTCTCCTGAAGGAGAGGGATGGCTGGTCCCGAAACGTTCTGCCATGAGACCCCTCTCCTTTAGCTCTGTCAGCTCGGCGGGCGAGCACATAGGGGGTTGAGGAAGAGCCCTGCTCCTCAGGAGGCCCAACGGGCCGTGATCCCTCAGCCCAGGGCAACGCCCTGGGTCGGGTGGGCGGCACGGCGTCCGGGAGAGCCCGCGGCCGATCCCACGAACCCAGCCCGATGGGCTGGGCTGAGGGAACCCAGGCCGTTGGCCCGGAACAGCACGCCCTCTTCCTCAGGAGGAGAGGGGCCGGGGGTGAGGTCGCCGGAGAGCAGAAAGGCCCGAAGGCAAAGATGTGTGGAATGGCATGGCATTCATGCCCGGGCGGAGCTCTGGAACACTCCGGCCCATATTTTGCATTTCTGTTAATATAGTGAAATTGAGTTGGTTCGGCAACGCTGCGATCCAACGGAACGAAACAGCGCTGTCCTGCGGACACCTATACGAAAGAGGAGATACCAATGAAGCGACTCATTCTTTGCGCCCTGGCTGCCCTGCTCACCTCGGGCGCTCTCGTCAGCGTCCCCGCCTACGCCTGCACCACGGATCCGCAGTGCTCCGGCAATGAGGAGTGCACTGCTTCCTGTATCAGTCGGGGCTACCGCACTGGAACCTGCAATTGGTGTACGGGCAGGTGTGTCTGCGCCCGGTAAGGCGCCAGGATCGTCGGGCGCTGGCGTTGCACAACACAAGCAATGCAACGCGGCGCCCCCTGTCGAGGATGCAACGCAAACTCCCTGTGGCGCACTCGCCCCTCGTGAATTCCGAGTCCGCGCTCCCGGAAACCGGTAGCGCCTCCGCGAATTTTCTTTCCGCCTTCGCCGTGGCGCAACGCGAACTCGCGAATTCTCGTCGCGCCCCCGCGAATTCTCGTTGTGCCCCCGCCAATTTGCGTTGTGAATTCGCGAATTCTCGTTGCGAACTCGCGAATTCTCGTTGTGCCCTCGCGAATTTGCGTCGCGCCCCCGCCAATTCTCGTTGCGAACTCGCGAATTTGCGTTGTGCCCCCGCGAATTCTCGTTGCGCCCCAGCGAATTTGCATAGCGCCCCCGCCGTGGCGCGTTGCGCCCGCTCCCATTCCCCAACGTTTCGCCAGGGTTCCGGGACGTCCAGCCAAGGTTCCGGGACGTTCCACCAGAGCTCCGGAGCCTTCCGCCAGGATTCCGGAGCGTCTCGCCAGCCTTCTGGGGCGTTCCGCCACAGCTCCGGGGCGTCTCGCCTACATTCCGGGAGGTCTCGCCAGGGTTCCCGAAGGTTCCGCCGAGGCTGGCGGACGGCGCGCCACCCTTGGCGAAGGTCCCGCCAGGCCTCCCGAACCTCCCGCCAGGGTTCCGGGGAGACCCGGAAAGCCTCCCGAATCGGCCGCCAGGGTTGGCGAGCCGTCCGCCAGAGTCGTTCGTTCTCCCCGAAGCCCGCCCGGCTCGGCTAAAATGGTCCCCACCTGAGCCTGATCCCGATGCGCCTGCGAATCGCCGTCACCGACAACGACTGGTTCCGCTACCTCCGGAGCCAGCCGGACGTCGACGAGGTGAATTTCTGGCAGCCCGGCGGCGAGCGGGCCTTCCGCGCCCTGGAGCCGGGAGAGCTCCTGCTCTTCAAGCTCCACCATCCCCAGAACTATATCGTGGGCGGCGGCTTCTTCGTCCGTTTCCTCTTCCTCCCCTGGTCCTTCGCCTGGGACGCCTTCGGCCCGAAGAACGGCGCCCCGACTCTGGCGGAGATGAAGCAGAGGATCGAGAAGTACCGCCGCAAGCCGGTCGGCCCCGCCGACCCCATCGGCTGCATCCTGCTGCGCCAGCCCTTCTTCTTCGACGAGCTCCTCTGGATCCCCTCGCCGGCGGACTTCGCCCCGAACATCGTCCAGGGCAAGACCTATGAGCCGGACACCGCGACCGGGAGGGATCTCTGGGAGAAGGTCAGCGCCCGCCTCCTCGCCTCAGCGGGAGAGGTGGCCGAGCCCTCCGTCGAGGAGCCGGCGATGTGGGGAGACCCGGTCCTCGTCCGCCCCCGCCTGGGCCAGGGGACCTTCCGGGTCCTGGTGACCGACAACTACCAGCGCCGCTGCGCCGTGACCGGAGAGAAGGCCCTCCCCGTCCTGGACGCCGCCCACATCCGTCCCGTGGCGGAAGGAGGCCACCACCGTCTCGACAACGGCCTCCTCCTCCGCTCCGACGTCCACCGCCTCTTCGACACCGGCTACGTCACCGTCACCCCCGACGGCCGCTTCCTCGTCAGCCACCGCCTCAAGGACGACTTCGACAACGGCGAGCCCTACATGCCCTTCCACGGGGAGAGGATCTGGATGCCCGGGGAGGTTGGGAGTCGGCCGAGTCGGGAGGGGCTGGAGTGGCATGGGGATACGGTGTTTCTGGGGTGAGGGTGGTACCTTCAAGGAGCTGGCTCGTGCTGATCTTGTGTGCGAGCTTGCTTAACGAGACACTCTCAAACGCTGCTTCGACGACAAGTTCCACCCCTGGGTAGATCAGATCTGAAATCAGGACTGACCGTCCCGCTCTACACCTGGTAGAATCCCGGCATGAGTCTACCGGCGCCACCTCGGAGATCATCGCGGATGGCAGATCCCCAAGTGTTTAAATGAGGAGGTCGCCATGGCTGAAGGACGTTTGCTTCGCAAGCTCATAAGGGCTGGCAGTGGAGCTGATAACGAAGATTTCCGAACCGCTGCCGAGGAATTGATTCGGCTGGAGCGGGAAAAAAAGCACCACCTTCTTGCAAACGATCTAGAGCGAATCCTCTATGGCGAGCGCTCGTCACCAGCGAGGTCTTCGCGTCCCCTTTTTCAAGCCCTGCCCAAAGACCGGGAACGCGGTCTAGATCTGGTTGAATTCCGCGAGCCCGTACGCGACCTTAACGATCTGGTGCTTTCGGACGAGAACCGTTCCGTTCTCCAAGAGACCCTCCTCGAGCAGGACAGAATAGAACTGCTCGCAAGCTTTGGGCTCAAACCCATCTCGCGTCTCCTCTTCTGCGGCCCCCCTGGTTGCGGAAAGACACTGGCTGCTGAGGTACTGGCGACTGAACTTGGGCTCCCACTCGCGACTGTGCGCTTCGACGCCGTGGTGTCATCCTTCTTAGGTGAAACAGCCGCAAACCTGCGCAAAGTGTTTGATTTTTTAGGAGTTCACAGAGTTGTAGCGTTGTTCGACGAGTTTGATGCTATCGGGAAGGAGCGCGAGGATCCAACCGAGCATGGAGAATTAAAAAGAGTCGTCAACTCCTTTCTTCAGATGGTTGATTCCTACCGCGGCCCGAGCTTACTGATTGCTGCAACTAACCACGAACGGGTTCTCGACAGGGCAATATGGCGACGTTTCGACGAAGTCCTCTTCTTTGACAAGCCCAACCTGGAGCAGATTCGGCAGCTCCTCCCCGTCAAGCTCCGTGGCGTACGCTATGAACTGCCTCTGAGCGATCCCGGTTTCCTCAATCAGTTCACAGGTTTCACGCATGCATCTATCGAGCGGGTACTGATTCGCTCGATCAAAGCCATGGCTCTCAAAGGGAGACAATTTCTAACGATCGACCTCCTCTCCGAATCCCGAGAGCGAGAAGAGCGCCGCACCACCCTTCTTTCGAAGCTGTGAAAAGCTTCCATTTATGCCAGACCCTCTACGCCACCTCTCACTGCCACGGCTCGAGCCAGTCAACGCTCGCCGCACACAACAGGCTCGTCCTCCTCGTTTCGTACCGGCTGATCCGAGGGCTCATGCCAACCTACTGAGCCGGGAGCTCGATCTGAGGGTCGACGTCTCCAAAAAAGAAACGGGCGCCTTCGATCCACGGCTACTAATAAAGATAGAGGTGGAAGGTATACAACCGGGAGACCTGGAGGCTGTCCCTGGTCTTCAATTAGTTAGCCAGGAAGGAAAATCGTTGGTGGTTCTCTTCGCCAGCGCCGCAGGCCTCTCAGAGTTCCGGGGTCGGCTTGCCCTAGTCGCTAGTGGAAAGAGAGCTATACGTCAGGATCTCCTCTTCGCTATTAGAGGAATTGACGGTTGGAACCGACAGGATAGAACGGGAATGGCGTTGCGGCGGGAAGGTGCACCCTCAGCCCAAAATTTCACATTAGACGTGGAACTCTGGCCCCTCGAACGCCGCCCCGAACGCCAAAGAATGATCTTGGCTTTTCGAGAGTGGTGCAACGCGCATAGCATTCAACTTCTTGACCAATTGGATCAAGAGACCATTGTTCTCTACCGCGTCCTGCTGGCTGCCGATGGTTTAGAGGCCCTTCTTAATCACAGAGACGTGCGCCAAACCGACCTCCCCCCTAAGTATCAACTCAACCTGAGCCTACTGGGCCTAGAGCTTCAATCAATTCCAGACATCTCGGCTCCTAACGATGGCGCTGCTGGCGTAGTTGTCTTAGATAGCGGCTTAACCACAAATCACCCCTTACTCGCGCCTGCGATAGGTGATTCCCAGAGTTTCGTTGACGGTTTGGGGGCGGAGGACGAGCACGGACATGGAACCATGGTAGGGGGGATTGCTCTTTACGGTGACTTTGAGAAGCTTGCCGAAAACGGTAGGTTCTCCCCTTTGTTGCGTTTGTTCAGTGGTCGAATCACCAACGAACAAAATGAAAACAGTAGCAACCTTGTCGAGAGACACATTGAAGAGGCCGTTAGATATTTCACCTCAAACTATGGCTGCAAGGTCTTCAGCCTCTCCTTCGGTGATGCTCGGAAACCTTTTGAAGAAGGACACGTCCGAGGATTGGCAGCCGTCCTGGATTCACTGGCACGACTACACAACGTTCTGTTTGTCGTGTCTGCTGGTAATTTCACGGGAAACGAGGATTCGCCCCTGGACTGGCGTGCGGAGTATCCCCACTACCTACTCAGAGACGAAGCTCGCATCCTTGACCCTGCTCCGGGCCTTAATCTGCTGACAGTAGGGAGTCTTGCGCGTTACGAAGTACCGAGGATGGGCCAACGCTTTCCAAATGACCCCGCGTATCAGGCGATCGCCCGCCGGGATCAGCCTTCGCCGTTCTCGCGGTCCGGACCAGGCCCTGGCGGTGCAATCAAGCCTGAAGTCGTCGAATATGGAGGCAATCAATATGTGGACCTGCGCACCGGACAACCCACTCCACGAGGCTTGACGGAACTCGGGGAATTGGGACCGTCACGGAACTTTGCTGGGGGGAAACTCTTCTCTATCGACTCAGGCACTAGCTACGCTGCGCCGAAAGTCGCACATCTCGCTGGCCGCCTACTCAGCGAGTATCCGACTGCCTCTCCAAATCTGCTCCGGGCTTTGATCGTTGCTCATAGCCGGCAACCCTTCGGGGCTGCCGGACTTTTGGGAGAGAATGAGCAAAGTATTTATCAGTTGTTTGGCTACGGGAAGCCAGACCATGACTCGGCGCTATTTTCAAATGAACGCAATGTTACCCTCGTTCACGAGGATCGTCTCGGGGAAAACCAGCACCACTTCTACCAAATCCCGCTGCCCGAAGACTTCTTTCGTCCACCGGCTCGGAGAGCCCGCAAGATTACTGTTGCCCTCGCCCATACACCCTTCGTTCGGAGGACAAGATTCGAGTACCGCGCGAGCACTTTCCAATTCCGAGTGGTACGCAGCAAAAATATACATGAGATCGTTAGCATTTTTCGACGAACCTCTCCGGAAGAGCGGGAAGAGCTGATTCCCGAGGCCGGAAATTTTCGGCCCAAAGGACAACGACGGAGCAAGGGGACAGTGCAAGCTGCCCATTGGGACATCCGGCAAGTTGATTCTCGATGGCAGGAGCAGAGCCTGTTCCTCATTGTCACTCGGACGGTGCCTACGTGGGCACACGGCTTATCCGATAGAGAGCCGTACGCCGTCACAGCGGTCGTCGAAGATCAATCCACTGAGCAGGTAAGATATTACACTCAGCTGGCTCAGCGGCTCCGGGTGCCCCGGATACGCCTCTAACGCGGAGAACCGTCACGACTCGCTGCGAACTCGCACATTCTCAGGGGAGGTCCGTCGTTTAATCAGTGTGATCGACTTGTATCCCTGACGAGATCAAGCCGGCTTGCCTATCTGGGGTTCCGTCGGGACGGCCTCATTGTCCTGAGTCCAAGTCACCATGCCTTGCCTCTTTACAGACCCGTCCACCTCGTGTGGATCGCTAGTGCATCGGGACTAGGACTCTGCCGGGGATCAGAAGGTCTTCGTGCGCGGACGCCCACAAGCTCCCTGTAGCTTGTGGTGCTAAGACTTGGAGCGAGCAGAACCTCCAATGCTTCAGGCTCCACCGTTAGCAAACCCAGATCGAAGAGGGTGTGAATATCGGCTCGGAGCAGCAAACCATTCTGGACGTCATCCGTGGCCGGTCCCATGTAAGGAACGATATGGGCTGCCTCAAGCACCTCTACTTGGTCGCAACCGGTGATCGCGCAGCGCCGGTCATAAGCTGCCAGCAGTTTCTCGCGGAACTGCCGCTGCCCTCTACGCCGGACAATCTGTGCTAGGACTCGCTCCCGAGCATCAATGACACCGTGGGCATCAAAGGCATGGCTCTCGAAAGCAGATCTCTCCTGCTCTGCCGAGAGCAACTCTATTTCGGTTCCACTCCCTCCGGAATGCGCGAAACCATCCAGCCTAAATCCTTCAAAAAAGAAGTAACCACCGTCCCAACCCACGACGAGAGCCAACCCTAGAATCTGATACCGAACGTTAGGCTTCGGTCTCGTTTGCCTCATCACTCCAATAGGTACAGAGTCTCGCAAGCAGAGCATAAGGCCGCGGTTTGTGGCCTCGGAATCGCGCGCTGCGGGATCATCGTTCTCCTGGAAATAGCCGTAATGCCAGGTGCCATCCTCGCGGAAGCGCGGTCCTTTTTCGGGATAGCGGCTCTTTAGAACTTGTCTCGCACTGAGAGCGTACTCAGACCAGACCGGCTTATAGATTCCCTTGGCTCGGGTGGCGAGAAGAGTGGTTCCCTCAAGAGCCTCGATCCCATTCGGCCAGGGTTGCTCCGTGCCAGCGCTCCGCCGGAACCACTCCAAGGCGTTGCGATGCCGTGGAGGGAGACGTGCGAGTAAATCCTGGAGGATCTTCACTTATGAATCTCATGGGGCGTGGACAGTCTCAAGGAGTAGCACGGCGGTTTGCAGGGATCAATGACGGAAGGGCATAACGGAATTCATGAGAATCCACGAGTCGTCGCAGTCTTCGGCAATCTGTAGCTGAGTCGGAATGAAAAATTTTGGATGGAAACGTTGAGAACGCGCGAAGATCGGGCGCAGATCCCTTCCCGAGCCTCGCCCTGAAGGGGCGGGAGTTGACCAGCCCGGGGTGGCAACCCCGGGGACGAAAACAACTTTTAGCCAAGCCCTGGAGGGCCGGCATCCAGCTCTAGCGAGCCTTGGCCGACAGGTCTGGTCCCCTTCCACCGCTCGACTGAATGTCGGCCCTTCGGGACTTGGCACGGGAGGTGGCCTGCGTTCCCGGGGTTGCCACCCCGGGCTGATCAGATTTCGCCCTTTCAGGGCAAGGTCTCCAGGAACTCGTCCCAGGGCTGAAGCCCTGAGCTACACGCCTATGCTCCTGACTGAGCGGAGTTTGCGAGCTTCATGGTTCAAGGCAGGAAGGGCCTGAGCGGTGAGGCCTCAAGGGGCAGACGCTCTCGACGGAGGGCTCTGCAGCCCTCCAGGATGGCCGTCCGATGCCAGGCCCTTGATCCCCCGAGATCGTTGCTTTCGCGTATATGAAAGCAACCAAGGGAGCCGGCAGGGCTGGAGCGGACTGGTCCGCGCGCTTCCAGGAGATCCCATGCGCAAGCTCTTCCTCCTCTCGATCCTCTCCATCCTGCTCCCTCTCGCCCTCTCCTCCACGGCGGAAGGCCGGAGCGGGTGCTGCTCCAGTCATGGCGGCGTCTGCGGATGCAGGTGCTGCGACGGGACTCCCCTCTCGAACGTCTGCTCGTGCGGCCCCACGACCACCATCCCCTCGGCGCCTTCGGGTCTCGGCTCGACGGTGGTGTCCAGCTCGCGGATCTCGCTCTCCTGGATCGACAACTCGTCGGACGAGACCTCCTTCCGGATCGAGTCCCGGACCGACCTGACCGCTTTCGTGGAGATCGGCTCCGTGGGAGCCAACGTCACTTCGACGTTCATCGGGAACCTGACGCCCGATACGATCTACTACTTCCGTATCCTCGCGGTGAACGCGGCGGGCAATTCACGCTACGCGGGCCCGACGAGCGTCCGGACGCCGCCGGTCGAGGTCCCCGTCCCCGTCTGCACGGACGCGACCCCCTGCTTCACCGGCAACCGCTTCAAGGTGGAGGCCCGCTGGCAGACGCGGGACGGCGGCTCGGGCAATGCCACCACCGTCCGGCTCACGGGGGATTCCGGATACCTCTGGTTCTTCAACGCCTCGAACGTCGAGGTCGTGTTCAAGGTGATCGACGCGTGCTCGGCCCGGGGCTATTTCTGGTTCTTCGCGGGAGGCCTGACGAACGTGCAGACCACGATCACCGTCACCGACACGGTGACGAACCGGGTCAAGACCTATGTCAATCCCCAAGGCACGGCCTTCCTGCCGATCCAGGACAACCAGGCGTTTGCCTGCCAGTAGGGGGCGGCCGGGGCTCGCGGAACTCCTGAGGATCGGGGATGCTGGTACCCCGGGCTGACGCCCGGGGCTACCATCTGCTGCCCTCCGGGCTCGCGGGTTCTCCCGCTCCTCGCTGCACCGGCCCCTCGGCGCTGAGGCTCTGCGGACGAGCACTTCCGTCGCCATCGCCTTCTCCTGGATTCTAAACATCGAGCGGCATCCAAGGGTCTCTTCCCTTGACGAACGCTGACGCACCTGGGCCGGTCAGCGACCCTGACGGAGGCCACATGGGACCCGAAGAGGATCGGAGACCCGAGAGGGCAGACGCGACGAGGCCGGGACTGGTAATGCGCGGCCTTCCCTACTTGCGGGTGGGTTTCCCCTGGGTTGGGCTAACGGTCCTGGCACTTCTCAGCCTACCGGGAGCTCCCGGGTCCATGGCAAGGGCTTGGGGCCGGATTCATGTGAACGAGTCGGATCTCGCGCCAGGGGATGTCCTGTTCCGTCGTGGCCGGAGCCTGGTCAGCCGGGCCGTGCTGGCGGTCGACGGCCACGGCGAGTACTCGCATGTAGGGCTGGTGGCTCTTGCGGCGGGGCGGGCTTGGGTGCTCCATGCGACACCACCGGAGCAGCCCGACATAGCCGGAGGTGTCATCGCCGAGCCGCTGGCTCTGTTCCTGGCCACGGACCGAGCCTCCGCAGCGGCGGTGTATCGGCCAAGAGACCGGCAGGCCGCGCGGGCCGCCGAGCGGGTTGCCTGGGGATACGTGCGCGGCCATCTGCGGTTCGATGACGACTTCGACCTCGTGAGCTCGGACCGCCTCTACTGCACGGAGCTGGTCTGGAAGGCTTACCTGTCGGCGGGAGTCGACCTGGAGGCCGGAGTGCCGGGACCGCGAGGCCGGTACCTGCTCCCCGGCCGGCTGGAGGAAAGTCCGCAGTTGGAACGATTTCGGGTCTTTCAAGAGGAGGTTGGATACCCATGAGAAGGAAAAGCGTCATTTGTACCCTGCTGGTCTGCGCCGCCCTGGCCTGGGGCTGCACGGGGAGATCGCCCTCGTCCGCGGTCCAGTCGTTCTACAAAGCCCTCGGCGACGGTGATAGCGACAAGGCCATGAGCCTGTTCTCACAACAAACCATCAATATGATCGGCGAGGAAAAGCTGAAGGCGGGCATCCAAGGCGCAGCCCTGAAGCTCATGGAGAAAGGCGGCCTCAAGCATCTCGAGATCACCAACGAGCAAGTCAGCGGCAACCTGGCAACGGTGGTCGCGGTCCTGAAATACGGCGAGGGGAGCATGGAAACCGAGAAGATTCAACTTGTCAAGGAGCAGGGCGGCTGGCGGCTGCAGCCACAGAAATAAGGATCCACTCTATCAAGCTCGCGTTGGAGCTCAAGGAGAATTGATATGCCTGATGATGTGATGAGGTTTCTGCGTGTCTCCATTCAGGCGATCCGCGGTCTGGGGTGGTTGTTTCTGGCTTGGAATTATATGGCCCTCTTTTTCTTTGTTCGTCCATGGGGGATATTGTTCCTGACGGCATGCTTGATACCTGCCGCCATGGCTTACGTGAAAGACAAAGAACGAGAGGCCCGGGGCATGGACGACTTCCGCGGAGATTGGCTTTTCTTCCGATACGGTGAACAGATCCACCACGCGGTGATCTCCATACCCGTCAAGCCGGATTGGGAGGGAGCCGAAACGTTGATGTTCGCTGAGACTCTGCGCAGGAACCTCGCGCGGCGCCTCGCAGGCCGACTCCCTCCCGGCTCGGTTGAAGTGTTAGAAACCCTGACGGTAGTCGATAATGAGAAGGCGATCAAGAAGGACTTTCTCCGGATGGTCGCGCGCTCTACCTACGGCAGCATGGTGACTCATTTCGTACACTATGCGCCCTTCGGGCAGACCATCTCCGCCCACTACTTTACCTATCTTCGGGGTAGTCAAAGCGACTGGGCTCTGATGAAATTCGTGCTCACAAGCCCCTTCACGATCTGGCTCTGGGGAGGTCCTTGGCTGCTCAACCGCCACAGCATTCTGGCGAGCCTGAGCCATTTCCACGAGAGCTCTTTCGACGGAATTGAGCTGGCGACTCTCTACAGCCTGACACACGAGGTCGTCTATGAGGAAACGCTCGAGATCTTGGACGAATTCGGACTTCTGACGGAAAACGTCAAGCAGCAGATCATCTACCAGATTCAGCAGAAGATTGAAATCAAGCAATCTTCCGGCGTATCGATCGGCAACGTGAAACAAGGCCATCCCGAGCCGTTCAAGCCTGCCACGACATAGGGGCAGTTGCCATGAAAAACTCGCAGAAGGTTCAGATCACCGGTTCCACGGGAGTGAGTATCGGCGACGTCTCCCAGACGTTGAACGACGCCGCCGCGGCCCCCCATCCGGAACCAGCCTCGCAGCCGGTACGCATTCTTTTCCTGGCGTCCAATCCCGAAGGGACATCGCCCCTGCGTCTCGACCGGGAGGTGAGGGCGATTTCAGAGGGGTTGTCGTCGTCTCGGCTGCGCGACCGCTTTGAGCTCCAGCAGATTTGGGCAGCGGGGGACAAAGAGATCCAAGATGGGCTACTCCTCCATCAGCCGGACATCCTGCATCTGAGTGGTCATGGGAGCCGGGAGGGGCGGCTCCTCCTTGAAAGGGAAGGTTCAATGCGAGATCTTGGCAGCCATTTGCCCGCCGCTACGTCAACGGACGATCTCTGGCTGCGGGGGCTGGTGCGGGTCGTCGCCGCGACGCGGGGGCGTGTCCGCTGCGTGGTGCTCAACGCCTGCCATTCGGAAACGGTGGCCCGAGCCTTGGCGCAAGTCACGGGCTGCGTGGTAGGTATGTCGGACTCGATCGGAGACGCGGCGGCTATCCGCTTTTCGTGGTCCTTTTACAACGCCCTGGGGCACGGATTGAACGTCAAAGCCGCCTTCGACGCCGCCACGGGTCAGATTGCAATGGGTGGTTGGCCTCTGGACAGCGTGCCAAGCTTGGTTGCCCCAGGGGGGGTAGATCCTGCAGGGCTGGTGTTTGGGTGACGGACTGGACCCTTGGAGTGGCACGGCCTTCAGCTGATCCAGCATACCTGACGCCCCGGGCCCGCCTTGACGGCTGCCATTCCTTGAGGTACATAGGATGCGCTCCTCCGAGATCTTCCGAGAGTTCGCGCATGCCTCCAAAGCCTCCCGTCCAGGGCCCAGGCGCCCCTGCCCGCATAGCGCAGTCCCATGTCCACAGGGCCGTCGCGGCCTCGGTACAGGCCAAAGCCGGGACGGCGAACGTCCCCAGGGCCCCGGCTCCCCACGTACAGGCCGCGATGGCCAGTGCTCAGCCGAAGATCGCCGGCTCTCCGGATGGCGGGCGGCGGCTCGCGCCCCACGTGCAGGCGGCCGTGGCGATTCAGGCGAAGCCGGCGGCTTCCGGCGGCCGGCCCGTGCCGGGGCCGGCGCGGCAGAAGATCGGGGCGGACGGCGCCCGGCCTGCTTCCCCGTTCAACGCGGAGAGCGCCAAGGCCGAGGTCCGATCAGCCTTCGGAGCGTCGCGAGGCGTGGTTCAGCCCGCCGCCGTTGAGAGGAAGAGGGGAGGAGGCTCCAGGGTATGGGCGGGGCCGAGCAAGAAGGCCGACAAGCAAAAAAAGCAGACCGAGCGGAACCAGAAAGTCGTAGCGGACGACAAGAAGGCGGAGGTCGCGGCCGTCGAGTTGAAGGTGAACTTCGCCGCCAACTTCAACACCCATGTCCAGTCGGGTGAGGCTTCGGGCACTACGCACACCGGCTACCACTCGCAGAGCACCACGAGCTTCGAGGCTTTCGGCGTGTGCAACATGATCGGCGTGCGCGACGGTCACGGGATCTACAGGGCCAGTTGCATCATGACGGGTCAATCGGTCGCCAAGGAGAGCACCTTCTTTCCCGACGGCTGGGACATCGCCCGGATCCGCAGGGAGGTGACCCACGCGTGCAGCCATCCGGTCGCTCCCAGTCAGGGAGCCGCCTGGTGCGGTAGTGCCGCAACGGACGGCATCATCATCGGCGGCCTCGGTCCGAAGAGCGCCATCATGACAGCCTTCCCGATCATCTGACTCCTGCTACGATCCGCTCCGCGCCGGGCGGGCCCCTCAGGCTCCCGGCGCTTCCCACGTCCCGAGGAGAGTCCCATGTACCGCGAGCCCGATTTCTCGATTCCCCGTCTGGCGAACGCTCCCGAGTGCCGGTTCGAGCCGGCGCCGGGGGATACGGTCCTGCCGGACGGCTTCATGTCGACGACGAACCATCCCACGTATGTAAAGGTCGGCGGGCGCTGGCGGATGCCGGAGCGGCCGCGGATGGATTCGCACCTGGTGTGGGACCCGGCCACGGAGCGGCTGGCGATCAAGGAGTTCCGTCTGGTCCGCAAGGGCGATCTGGTGGCGGTGGCCTCTGCCGAGGACGGTGCGGAGGGGGTGCTGGTGTGGGACCGCGGGTTCCTCGGCGAGGTGGACGACACGCACATCCCCGAGGCGTTCGCGTTCATGGCCTCGGAGGTGAGTCGCGAGAAGCCGGTGAACTACGACGCGATCTTCCGCGAGTTCGTGCACAACCGCGGAAAGGACGGCTTCATCCTCTGGGTGATCGGGCCGGCCCTGGTGCACGCCCGCGGGCGGATCGCCATGGAGTGGCTGATCCACAACGGCTATTGCCACGGCGTGATCACGGGCAACGCGGTAGGGGTGCACGACGTGGAGGCCTCGCTGTTCGGCACGACGCTCGGCATGCTGGCCGACGGCTCGGGCACGGCGGGCGGCCACTCGACGCACATGCGGGCGATCAACGAGGTGAAGAAGGCGGGGTCGATCGCGGCGCTGGTGGAGTCGGGGCGGCTCCCGGGGGGCATCATGCACGCCCTGACGACGACCGGGACGCCGTACGTGCTCGCCGGCTCGATCCGCGACGACGGGCCGCTGCCGGAGACGATCCCCTCGGCCCTGGACGCCCAGGAAGCGATGCGCGAGCTGACCGTGAAGGCGACGATGGTGGTGATGGTGGCGACCGCCCTCCACGCCATCGCCGTCGGCAACATGCTGCCGACGTTCTGCGTCCGCCCGGACGGCTCGTTCTCGGAGATCACCACGATCTGCGTCGACCAGACGGAGTTCGTGGTCGGCAAGCTGAAGGACCGCGGCACCCACCAGGCGTTCGGGGTGGTGACGAACGCCCAGGACTTCATGCGGCTGGTGCAGTTGGAGCTGATGGGGCGGGGGTAGTTGCCCGAAAAACAGCGGCCCTGGCGGGCCGGCCCTCATAACCCCCTACCCCCTTCTCTCCCCGCCTCCCTCCCCTCCCCCGGGAGAGAAGGGGAATGAAAAAGCTCTGAAGGCTCTCTTCGACAAACTTCTCCCTCTTCTCCCGGTCGGCGGGAGGGAGGCGGGGAGAAGAGGGCCGGGGTGATGAGGGCCCCGCCCCGCGATAAGATCCCCCTCGTCAGGAAAGGGGGCCGGGATGGACTCGATCACGATCGTCAATCAAGCCAGCGAGCCGGTGCGGGTCGCCATCTTCCGGCGGCCGCCTTCGAATGGCGGCGTGGCCGTCGCGTGGCGGATCGCCGAGGTGCCGCCTCGGGGCAGGACCCGGCTGGCCGGAGAGAGTTACGGGATCTCCCTGGCGGCCCAGCTTCCCGCCGGGCTCGAGCGGGGCGAGGTGGTGGAGCTCGCGGGACCGCCGGCCCGGTTCGAGATCCGGCCGAACCCGCTTCCCGAGCCGCCGATCCTGATCCTGACGTCGGCGGACGCGGGGGACGACGAGGTCCAGGTGGGGAACGGGGCCGACGTGCCGGTGCAGGTCTTCCTCTACCGGGAGAGCCAGGAGATCGGGCGCTCGCCCTTCCTGGAGCGTGGAGAGGAGTTCTCGTTCCACGTCCGCTCGGAGCTCTACGCCGCTCTCGTGGAATCGGTCCAGCCCGGCGACGAGATGCCGCCCGAGCTGGCCGGCCAGGCGGTGCGCATCTACAGCGGCCAGACGGCGACGGTGACGGAGGCGGCGGGGGGCGGGCTGGGGATTGAGGTGGGGTGAGGGGGAAGGCGCAATTTGCGACCTCAAAGGTGTCGAGCGGCGGCTCCCGCCGCCGGCCCTCACTCCCCAACCCCTCTCTCCCCGCCTCCCTCCCATCCGCCGGGAGAGAGGGGCTTTAAGAGATTCTCTTTCAGACAAATCCAGACAAACTTCTCCCTCTTCTCCCGGCGGAAGGGGGGGAGGCGGGGAGAAGAGGGCCGGGGTGATGAGGGCCCTACCCCGGCTTGTACAACGCCAGGTAGGCCGCCAGACCGCCCAGCAACGGCAGGATCCACCAGAGGAGCGTCGCGGCGCTCGGGGAGCGGCGGATGAGGACGATGACGCCGCCGAAGGCCAGCCAGATCAGGGCCTTGATCCAGACCCAGGTGGGCCAGCTCGCCGGGTTCGAGAACCCGAGCCGGGCCAGGGCGCCGAAGCCGCTGAACAGGATCAGGATGAGCGCGATGCCGTGGGTCATGCCCGCGGTCTTGCGGCTGACGCCGGTGTCCACCCGGGCGCGGGAGGCCAGGAGCAGGCCGCCCAAGGCGGTGAACATCAGCACGACGCCGAGGATGTGGATCAATCGGTAAGCGGGAAGCTCCATCAGGGTATCCCTCCAGGAAAAGATTGGCGGGATTGTATCCCGGACACGCCGGTCCGGAAGCCGCGGTTATAATCACGTCCCCTCGCACGGGGACTCCACCGCCATGACGCCCAACCGATCCGATACGCCAGCCACCCCCACCGCCATCCGCTGCCATGGGCTGGTGAAGCGGTACGACGACGTGGTGGCCGTCAACGGCCTCGACCTGGAGGTCGGGCGCGGCGAGTGCTTCGGGCTGCTCGGCCCCAACGGCGCCGGCAAGACGACGACGATCGAGATCCTCGAGGGGCTGACGGAGCCGGACGCCGGCGAGGTGGAGATCCTGGGCTCGACCTGGACGCGCAACGGCAAGGAGCTGCGCGAGCGGCTGGGCATCTCGCTCCAGGAGACTCAGCTCAACGAGAAGCTGACCGTGGGCGAGACGGTGCGCCTGTTCCGCTCGTTCTACAAGCACGGGCGGGACCCGGAGGCGGTGCTGGCCCGGCTGTCGCTCGAGGAGAAGCGCGGCGCCCGGGTGGGCAAGCTCTCGGGCGGCCAGAAGCAGCGCCTGGCCGTGGCCTGCGCCCTGGTGGGCGACCCGGAGGTGCTGTTCCTCGACGAGCCCACGACCGGCCTCGATCCGCAGAGCCGGCTGCAGCTCTGGGAGCAGGTGATGGACTTCCGGGCCGGCGGCGGCACGGTGCTGCTGACCACCCATTACATGGACGAGGCGGAGCGCCTGTGCGACCGCGTCGCCATCGTGGACCGCGGACAGGTGATCGCCCTCGGCACGCCGGCGGAGCTGATCAGCTCGCTGCACGCGGCGAACGTCATCGAGTTCGCCTCGGAGCCGGAGATCGACGAGGCGAGCCTGCGCGCCCTGCCCGGCGTCACCGAGCCCCACCGGCGAGGCCCCAACTGGTCGCTGCCCGTGGGCTCGCTGGCCGAGACGGTCCCCACGCTCCTGGCCCTGGTCGAGCGCTCCGGAGCGCGGCTGGTGAACCTCTCGACTCACCGGGCGACCCTGGAAGACCTCTTCGTGTCCCTGACGGGCCGGGCGCTGCGCGAGGAGTGACTGGGATGACGGGGATGACGGGGCGGGAGCAACGGGGAATGAAGGAAATGGACGACAAGCGCTACTCACCCCTCTGGGAGCTGACGGTCGCCCGCGCCAAGGAGTTCCTGCGCGAGCCGGAGGCGATCTTCTGGGTGTTCTTCTTCCCGGTGATCCTGGCGGTGGCCCTGGGCCTCGCCTTCCGCGAGAAGGGGCCGGACAAGATCCCGGTCGGAGTGGCGGCCGTCTCGCACACGGCTGTCCCACAGGCCGAGGCGGCGGCGGCGCGGGTCTTCGCCGCGCTCGAAAAATCGCCCGCGCTCCTCCCCCGCCGGTTCTCTCCCCAGGAGGGCCAGGAAGCCCTGCGCACGGGCCGGATCTCGCTGCTGGTGGTGCCCGGACCGCCGTTCGTCTTCCGGTTCGACGAGACCCGGCCGGACTCGCGGATCGCCCGCCTGGAAGCGGACGACGCCCTGCAGCGGGCCGCGGGACGCCGGGACGCGGTGCCGGTGCGCGCCGAGAAGGTGACGGAGAAGGGCTCGCGCTACATCGACTTCCTGATCCCGGGGCTCCTGGGCATGAACTTGATGGGCACGGGGATCTGGAGCCTCGCCTTCTCGGTGACCACGGCCAGGAACCGCCGCATCCTGAAGCGCCTGATCGCGACGCCGATGCGGCGCAGCCACTATCTGCTGTCGCAGATCTTCGGCCGTCTGGGGTTCCTGATCCCGGAGGTGGTGATCCTGGTCGGCGGCGGCTGGCTGTTCTTCGGCGTCGGGGTGCACGGCTCGCTCCTGCTGCTCCTCGCCGCCTGCCTCCTGGGAGCCATGACCTTCTGCGGCATGGGGCTGCTGATCGCCTCGCGGGTGACCACGATCGAGGGCGCGAGCGGCCTCGCCAACCTGGTCATGCTCCCCATGTGGATCCTCTCCGGCGTGTTCTTCTCCTCGGAGCGCTTCCCGGACGCCGTTCAGCCCTTCATCCGGGCCCTGCCGCTCACGGCGCTCAACGAGGCCCTGCGGGGGATCATGACCGAAGGCCAAGGCCTCGCCGGCGTCGCCCCCCAGCTCGGCATCGTGGCGGCCTGGGGCCTGCTGAGCTTCGCGGTGGCCTTGAAGATCTTCCGCTGGCGGTAGAGAAGACGAGCGGCGCAGGTGTCTCTGCGGCAGAAGCTTGGCTCCCCCGTGGTACCCAGGATGTGATGCCCGGACTCGGTGCAGAGTGCGAGCGTCTCCGCAGCGGAGAAAACGCTCGCACTCACCAGTACCTTGGTTCTACCTTGTCAGATCGGCCCGCAGAGGCGGCAGAAATTTGCCCGGCCGTCAGGCCACCCTTTTATATACATCTCGACCAGGTGTCTCTGGCGTTCTAAACCGCAAGCCCGAAGGGCGTCAGACTCCTAGCCCAGGGCGCGAGCCCTGGGAACGAGCGCCCACAATCCTTTTGAGCCCCGTCAGGGGCGGCAGACTTTCGAGGCTTCCCGCCTAAAAAAGAGGGGTCTGCTGCCCCTGACGCCGTCTGGGCTCTTTATCGCGTCCAGCGTTGCGGACGCGCACTACACCGCATACGATCGCTTCATGAGCCGCCCCGAATGCCAGCCGGAGCAAAGGTGAACCCTGAACTACTAACTACGGCAGAACGCTGGGAGCGCTACCAACGCGATCTGGAAGCTTATCGCCAGAGGAGCCTCTACCGCCGGAGCCATTCCCGCTTCCGCCGCGACCTGACGATCATCCCCCATCTCTTCCTTCTCCCCGGGAAGGCCAACATGGCTCCCCTCGTGGCCTCCGAGGAGGAGGTCCGGCTCGCCCTTCGCGGGCGGATCGTTTGGACCCTCGACACCGCGGCCCGGCTCGTTTCCGGGCGTGGGTTTCTCACTTCTCCCGATCTGACGGGCTATCTGGCCGCTGAGGATCTCCGGCGGGCGGAAGACACGGGTCTCATCGGGGAGCTCCAGTCCTCGGGCTTGAGCGTCGATCCCCTTTACCGGCGTCCGCCGATGCTGATCGCGCACCTCGGGGAAGAGGTTCCCTTCGTCGAGCTGCCTTCTGGAGATCGAGTGGTCCCGTGGGACTTCCTCGCCCGGGATATCCTGGGGACCCTCGGTTGGCGTCCTGACCTTCTGACGCGGCTCGAAGCGACCTATCCGGCCGGGCTGCCGCGTTGACCCTCTTCCTCCTCGTCCTCGCCGCCGGGACCCTCCTCCTCCATCTCGCGACGGCGATCGAGATCTGGCGGGGCAGCCGGTCGATCCGCCATCTGGGGGACATGCCGCCGCTCGGCGGGCCGCTGCCGCGGGTGTCGATCATCATTCCGGCGCGCAACGAGGAGCGCAACGTCGAGGAGGCGCTGCGGAGCGTGCTGGCGCTCGACTACGACAACCTGGAGATCGAGGTGGTCGACGACCGCTCGACCGACCGCACGGGAGAGATCCTGGACCGGATGGCGGCGGCGGACCCGCGGCTGCGGATCGTCCACATCCGCGAGCTGCCGCCGGGATGGCTGGGGAAGAACCATGCCCTATGGCTGGGGGCCGGAAAAGCTACCGGCGAGCTCCTCCTGTTCACGGACGCCGACATCGTCATGGACCCCTCGGCGCTCCGCCGGGCCGTGGGCCTCATGGACGGGCTCGACCACCTCACGGCCTCGCCGGAGATCGACCGCACGGACAGCCTCCTGTTCGAGATGTTCATCGGCGTCTTCTCGCTCTTCTTCGCCCTCTTCGTGAGGCCGTGGAAGGTGAAGGACCCGAAAAGCCCGAGGCACATCGGCATCGGCGCCTTCAACCTCGTCCGCACGGCGGCCTACCGCTCGGCCGGCGGCCACCGAGCCATCGCCATGCGGCCGGACGACGACCTCAAGCTGGGCAAGCTGATGAAGAAGAGCGGCTTCCGGCAGGACTTCGTCTACGGCCAGGGACTGCTGAAGGTCGAGTGGTACGCCTCGGTCCGGGAGCTGATCCAGGGCCTGATGAAGAACGCCTTCTCCGGGGTGGACTACCGGGTCTCGATGATCCTCTTCTCGACGGCGGCCCAGCTCGCGCTCTTCGTCTGGCCCTTTCTCGCCCTCCTCCTCACCTCCGGGGCGGCGCGCTGGCTCAACCTGGGGAGCGTGCTGACGCTCCTCACCCTCTGCTGGGTCAACGCGCCGCTCGCCGGGGTGCGGCGCTGGCACGGCATCGGGTTCCCCCTCGCCACCCTGCTCTTCCTTTACATCCTCTGGCGGGCGATGCTGACGACGCTCTGGAACGACGGCATCGACTGGCGGGGGACGCACTATGCTCTCGCGGAGCTGAAAGCGAACAAGGTTTAGGCGCCGTCGCTTCGCCTCCCGTTGTTAACGCCCCTTCCGCTCCAGGCGTACTGAACGCGATTGAGAGCCGGGACGATCCGATCCCGGCCCTTCCAGGGAAGGGGAATGAGATGAACTGGTCGATTGTCATTTTGATCATTGCCGAGCTGGCCTTCGTGGGCTGGCTCTTCTGGCTCTTCTTGAATCATCGGCAGCGGCGGGAGGGTATCCGCGCCGAGGAGCGCGACCGGCTCCTGGCGCGCTTCACCAACAGTCAGGAGCTGTCCGGCTTCCTGAACTCCCCGGCCGGGGAGAGGCTATTCAACAGCGAGAGCAGGATCTCCAGGAACGCGGCGCGGACGCTCACGTTCGCGGTCACGACCGGCGTGATCCTGCTCTGCATGGCCGGGGCGTTCTATCTGATGTACTGGGTGGGGCACCCGGCCGGCACCGCCATCCTGGTGCCGGCGATATGGTTCGTCATGTTCGGCCTCGGAGTCCTGATCTCGGCGGTGATCTCCGCTCTCTTCCTGCGGCGCTCCGGGCTGCTGCCCAGAAACGGCGAAGGCCGTGGCACGGAAGAACCTTGAGGCCGGGCTGGGCCTCGACGGCGAGGAGTTCGAGAGGTTCCACGCCGGGACGGCCACCGGCCTCTGGGCCTACCTGCGGCGGCTCGGCGGCGATCCGGACCTGGCGGACGACGTCCTCCAGGAGAGCTACGTGAAGTTCCTCAACTACGTGGACCCGTCGAGCGAAGAGCGGGAGAAGCGCGGGTATCTCTACCGGATCGCCACCAACCTGATGCGCGACGGCTGGCGGCGCGACCGGCGGGAGCGCCTGGGGCTCTCCTGGCTCTTTGGGCGGTGGCAGGAGCCGGGCCGCGATGGCACCGTGTCCGTGCGGATGGACCTCGAAGCGGTCTTCAGCCGGCTCGAGCCGCGGGAGCGGGCGATCCTCTGGCTGGCCTACGTCGAGGAGTACGATCACCGGGAGATCGCCGGCATCGTCGGCGTCAAGGAAGGCAGCGTGCGGGTGCTCCTGTTCCGCGCGCGCAAGAAGGCGGCCCGGGAGCTGGGCCGCAAGGAGGTGAGCTCATGAGAGAAACTCTCCACCCCGACGAACGGGAAGAGGCGCAGGTAGCCGGCGCTCTGCGGCAGCTCGCCGCCGAAACCCGCCCGCCCCACCCGCTGCCCACCGCCGGCCAGCTCTGGTGGCGGGCCGAGGTCGTCCGCAGGCTGGTCCGCAAACCGGACGAAGAAGCGGACCGGGCCCTCCGCCCCGCGGTCTGGGGAGGGATGGCGGGAGTCGTTTTCGGCCTGGCCATGCTGCTCAGCTTTTTGAGCCGATGGTCCACGGACCTCCTCGAGCCCCTGGGCCGCCGGGTCGCCCTCGGCGATCCCCTGCCGGTGGCGCTCGCCGGGCTCCTGCTGCCCCTGGCGGCCGGCCTCCTGCTGGCGCTCCTCCTCGCCCGGCGGACCTGAGCGTCATGGCACGCCGCGTGCTGCCCCGTCATCGGGACGGAGCCGGGGAAGGAGCCGGCCGCGGCACATGCGTATCATTCTGGGTCTCTTGGGTATCGCTCTCGTCCTCCTCGTCATCTACGACGTGATCTGGACCACCCTGCGCCTCCAGGGCGCGGGGCCGCTCACGTCCTGGGTGACGACCGCTCTCTGGCGGCTGTCGCTCAAGGTCACCCGAACGCACAAGACGCTGGCCATCGCCGGCTTCGACATCGTCCTGTTCACGGTCGCCCTGTGGATCGGCCTCATCTGGATCGGCTGGGCTCTGGTGATGAACATGAGCCCCCACGCCGTGGTGAACGCCGCGACCGGGCAGCCCGTCCAATTCTGGGAGCGGCTCTACGTCGTCGGCGCCAACCTCATCACCTTCGGCACCACCGAATACCAGCCTGACGGGGCGGCCTGGCACCTGGTGGCCACCCTCGCGGCGGCCAACGGGTTCTTCCTGATCGGACTGGTCATCACCTACCTGCTGCCGCTGGTCCAGGCGGTACAGCAGCGGCGGGAGATCGCGGTCTATATCTCGGCCCTCGGAGCGACGCCGGACGAAATCCTGAGGCAGGCCTGGAACGGCTCCAGCTTCGGCCGTCTGGGAGACCATCTGATCGGCCTGACCCCTCTGATGATGGCGCTCGGACAGGGCCACCTCAACTATCCCGTCCTCCACTGCTTCCACAGCCGCAACCGGGAGGCGGCGATCGCGCCGATGGTCGCCGTGCTGGACGAAACCCTGATGCTGCTCGAGGGGATCGAGCCCAAGTCGTGCCCCGACCGCGTGGCCGTCTATCCGCTGCGCGGCGCCATCCAGCAACTGCTCTCGACTTTGGCGGAGGCCCACCTCGAGCCGGAAAAGGTGCCGCCGCCGGCGCCCTCGCTCGACGGGCTGCGGGAGGCCGGCATCCCGACCCGTGCGGACGACGAGTTCCGGCGCCGCGTGGACGGCCTCACCGACCGGCGGAAGCTGCTGCTCGGACTG
>Ga0126305_10000165_pt1 | contig 29276 bp, 29 predicted proteins | sample Plot26_FD_92536 | JGI IMG/M metagenome (GOLD analysis project Ga0126305, IMG submission 92536) | Serpentine soil microbial communities from UC McLaughlin Reserve, CA, USA - Plot26 | ecosystem: Environmental > Terrestrial > Soil > Grasslands | place: USA: UC McLaughlin Reserve, Lake County... | reverse complement strand
AGCGAGGGCTCGATTCGACGAAAGCCTCAAAATTCGCGAACGGCTGGCGGCGGCGAACCCGAGCAGCGCTGACGCTCAGCGAGACCTCAGCGTCAGCCTCAACAAGCTCGGCGACATCCTGGTCGCGTCGGGGGATCTTTCGGGAGCGAGAGCTCGATTCGACGAAAGCCTCAAAATTCGCGAACGGCTGGCGGCGGCGAACCCGAGCAGCGCTGACGCTCAGCGAGACCTCAGCGTCAGCCTGGAGAGGCTAGGAAGTGTCCTGGTCGCGTCGGGGGATCTTTCGGGAGCGAGGGCTCGATTCGACGAAAGCCTCAAAATTCGCGAACGGCTGGCGGCGGCGAACCCGAGCAGCGCTGACGCTCAGCGAGACCTCAGCGTCAGCCTCAACAAGCTCGGCGACGTCCTGGTCGCCTCGGGGGATCTTTCGAGAGCGAGGGCTCGATTCGACGAAAGCCTCAAAATCGACGAGCGCATGGCGGCGGCGAACCCGACAAGCGCGGAGGCCCTGCGCGACCTGATCCTTGACCACATCAGGCTCGGTAGTCTGCCGGGAGGTGAGATCCACTGGAGTGAGGCCCTCAGGATCGCCCTCGACCTTCAGAGCCAGGGCCGCCTAGCTCCGCGGGACGCATGGATGATTGAGGACTTGCGGCAGCAGGTTGCCGCTGCCGGGAAGGCCGCACCATGACCGACATCTTCCTCTCCTATCAGCGCAAGGACGAAGCCCGCGTCGCCCCGATCGTCGAGGGCCTTCGGAGCGCGGGGCTCTCCGTCTGGTGGGAGCACGATCTTCCGGTTGGACAGGCCCGGCGGCAGTCGATCAGCGAGCAGCTTGAGGCCGCTCGCTGTGTGATCGTCGTCTGGAGCAAGACGTCGGTCGGTCCTCTGGGCGAGTTCGTCCAGGAAGAGGCTGGACGGGCGAAGGCTCGCGGCGTGCTCATTCCGGTGCGGATCGATCGCGTTACGGAGCCGCTCGGCTTCGGGGAGATCCAATCGCTCGATCTGGTGGGTTGGCGCGGAAACCGCCGCACCCGGCGCTTCCGGAACTTGGTCGCTGCCGCCAAGGCGGTCGTTGCCGGTGGGCCGCGACCGCGTCCGATGACGCCGGGCCGGCTGGCTGCCTGGGTCGGCGGGCTCGGCGTGGCGGCGGTGGCAATCCTCGGCTTCGCGTCGGATCTGGCGGGACTTCAGACGCCGCTCTGTAAGATCCCAGGCGTTCATGCGGCGTGTGCCTCCTGGGGGCTCGGCGGCGTGCCGACGGAGGCTGAGGAGGTTCTCTGGACCCATCGCGTTGCGGGCGACTGCGAAGGGCTGCGAACCTATCTCGCCAGATTCCCCAAGGGAGCCTTCGCGGAGGAGGCCGCCCGCAGGCTCCAAGCCGCCGTGACCGTCGAGGACGAGAGCTGGACCCCGGATGAGCAGCGCCTACCGCTCACCGTGCGCTCGACGCTTGAGCCGCTGGCGAGCGAACGGGCCGCGCGTGCCGACGCCTTGGCCCGCGGCGCGACCGAGGCGGACGGGACCTGCGGGGGTTTCAAGAGCGGGGAGTTTCGCTTACTATCGGCATCCTTCGAGGCTCAAGGCTGGCGCTGCTCCGCCCGGGGCTCCGGATTTGTCTGCGGCTTTGACGGTCAGGCGATCTGCCAGGTCAAGGTTCGGCGGGTTTCGCAGCGGCAGGTCTGCAAGTAGCTGGCGCTCGACACGCCACTTGGGCCACCCTCGCCTTGAGGGATCGCAAACGCGCCGGTTTCTGAGAGAGCCCCCGCGAATTTTCTCTCCGAATTCGCGAATTCCCACGGTGCCCCGGCGAATTTTCTCTCCGCCCCGTCGGGACTGCAACGCGCCCTCGCGAGGGCGCAATGAAAATTCGCGAGGGCGCAATGAAAATTCGCGGGGGCTCAAGGAGAATTCGCGAGGGCACAACGAAAACTCGCGGGGGCGCAACGGAAATTCGCGGGGGCGGGAAGAAAACTTGGGAGGGCGATGACTGCCCTCCGAGGGGCGCAATGAAATTCCCGGTCCTCCGTCGCGATCGAGGTACGGATCGGCCTCAGTGATGATGCCGGTGCGGAGGCCGCTCCTCACTCTCTCCCCCACCCTGCCCGCTGCCCTTCCGGTTCGCGTCGTCCAGCATTTTCTTCTTGCGCTCCAGGAGGTCCCAGGCGTTGACGCCCTCGACGGTTCCCCGGCCCTCGATCCAGGCCTCGGTGCACTCTCCGCAGCAGGGGCCCTCGTCGCGGACGACGTCGCGACAGTGGCATTGACCATACTTGAGGAGGCACTCGTTGCAGGCGGGATGGACGCAGCAGGAGTAGCGGCCCTGGCGGGCGAGGTTCGCCTTGACCTCCTCCACCTCGCCGCGGATGCGGGCGATCTGACCGTCTTCGGCGAGCTCGCTGAACTCTCCCGGAGGGGGAATCACCGCGGCGTGGGCATGATCGTGATCGTGGGACGGCGCGGCCCCCTGATGCTGAGCCTGGAAGGCGGCGCAGGCAGCGAGGAGCAAGGCGAGCGACAGGCCGAGAAGACGGATGAAGGGGGTTCGGGACATGAATAGCCTCCTCAGAAACCGAAGTCGCGCACGATGTTGAAGCCGAGACGGACGTCCTTCTTCTCGAAGCCGGCGGCGGAGTCTCCTCCGAGCATCTGGTCCACCGTAGTGGCCCGGGAGTTGCCCAGCACGATCTCGAAGACGTGGCCGCCGACCGCCTTGGAAAGGGCCGCGTGCCAGGAGGCGCGGCTGCCGTCGAGGTCGCGGTTGGCCGGCACGTACTCCAGCTCCACGAGCTGGTCGCCGGGCAGGGGGAAGGTGAGCCCCAGGGGGACGTTGAAGGCGTCCTTCAGGCTCGGAGTGTCCGCCACCCAGGAGGGTGAGACGAGGACGCTCACCCCGGGCCGCAGGCGCCGGGCGAAGAGGAGCTGCACGAACGGGCGGCTCGAATCCGCCACTCCCGGCCGCCGCACGAGGTCGGCGCCGGCTCGCACGGAGAGGGTCAGGGGCACCCGGGCGGCTTGCTCGAGGACCAGGAACTTGCCTGCCAGCTCGTAGTCTTCCTGAAAGGAGACACGGTAGAGGGAGAGGTCCAGGTGGGGCGTCACCCCCACCGCCAGACCAATCCCCGTGTCCGCGCCGCTGTCCAGCCCCCACAGGTCGTGCGAGGAGCCGTCGTTGACCGGCTGATGGAACCGGTGGGTGAACAGCACCTCCACCTTGCGCGCCGGCACCGGATAGGGAGAGGCGCCGTTGATCAACCGGGTGCCCAGCGGTTCCCGCCGGACGGGCGCGTAGGGTCCGGGCTCGCCGAGGATGCCTTTCTGAGCACCCTCCTGGGCAACCGCGGAGCCGGCGAGGAGCAAGAGGGTCATCGCGGCAATCGGGAAGGGAGCTCTCATTCCATCTCCTCAGTCGTTCGGGGCGCCCGCGCGGATCCAGGCGGCGATGCCGTCGATCTGCTCGGACGTCAGGTAGGGCGGCCCGTCGAGCGGCATCCGCTGGCCCGTGATGCTCGGATCGCCGCGCAGCTTCAGGATCAGGTAGCTCCGCTCGGGGCTGCCCGGCTCCACCCGGGCGATCGAGCCGCGACCGGTCGCCAGCCGGCCCACCAGGAAGCCGTAGGCCTGGCCGGCTTCGAGCACCAGGCCCTGCGAAGCAGCCGCCGCGGAATGGCACCCCGCCTTGGCGCAGGTGGGCGTGAAGACCTCCGACTGGATCCGCGAGAAGGTGAACGCCACGCCCCCCGCCGGCTCGGACGGCGGCTCGGTAGGGGATTTCACCGTGCCGCAGCCCGATGCCAGGAGAAGCAGGAGGAGGAGGAGCACGGCGCTCCCCCTCGGTCCCCTGGTCAAGGCCGGAACCCCGTCCGGTCCTGCAGTCCGGAGAGCTCGTCGGAGTCCGGCGGCACGGCGGGCAGGTCGTAGGTGTTGGTGATCTGCGTGCTGATCTGCTGAATCTCCACCATCACGCGCGCGGGGGTGAACCGGACGATCGTCGGCCAGAGAAAGCCGTTCGGCCGCGGGCCGATGATGCGCACGAAGACCTCCGACCGGCCGGCCACGGCGCCGCTCACGCAGAGCGTCTCCGGGAGGCAGGCGTTCTCCTTGCGGCCGAAGATGAACTGGCCCCCCTGCTGGAAGATGCGCAGGCGGAAGCGGAAGTCCGGGAAGGCGGCGGTGGTGAGGAAGCCTTCGTTGGTCCCTCCCGAGTCGTTGTCGTCGATGGTGAGGGTCGCGTTTCTGAGAGCGCCGTCCAGGGTGGCCCCGCCGGTGGGATTGGAGAGCGTGAGGAGCACGGTCTCGTCCGCCTCCTGCGCGCCGTCGTTGACGATCGGCACGGTGAAGCTGCGGCTGACGTCGTTGCCCGCCGGCCAGCTCAGGGTGCCGGTGGCGGCCGTGAAGTCCTGACCCGCCGTGGCCGTGCCGCCCGTGGCGCTGTACTGCACGGAGACGGCGCCGTCGTCGCCGTTGACGCGCTGGACGAAGATGTTCGCCGTTCCGCTTCCCTCGTTGACCGTGTAGGAGGCCAGGCTGAAGCGGAGGGTGCCGGGCTGATTGCCGCCGCCGGAGCCCTGAACGGTGATCGTTCCGAACATGCCTATGCTGGGAGCGCCATGGATCGTGCAGTGATAACCGGCCGTGCCCGCCGCCGTGAAGGTGTGGGAGAAGGTCCAGGCCGCTCCCGAGGCGGGAGTGGAGAAACTGTTGTCGTCGGCCCGGACGTCGTGGGTGCCGCCGGCGTTGGTCCAGGTCACGGTGTCGCCGACGGCGATCGTGAGCGTCGGCGGGTGGAAGGCCGTGTCGGGCCCCACGGTGACGTTGTGGGTCGCCGCCCGCAAGGGCAGAGCAGCGACGAAAGCAGCGGCGAAGACCAGCGTAACGAGCTTCAGGGCGCGGCGGTCCATTCGGTTCTCCTCCTCAAAAGTTGTTTCCATTCTCAGCCGCCGTTCAGCGTAGCCGAAAATATGGATCTTTCGATCCAGCTTCAGGGAGTAGGTTCCTGGAGGGTGGAAAAAGGTTCTCGGGGGCTCCCCTACCAACTCTACGTTCGCTCCGCTTTGAACCCTCCGCCCCGATTCGGGGACATACTCTGAGGAATGCCACCGGACGACGATCTCAGACTGCTGCGGCGGGTGGCCGCCAAAGACCGGAAGGCCTTCGAGGCCCTCTACCATCTGTATTACCGCCGCCTGTTCGGCTACCTCCTGAAGATCACCCGGCGGGCGGAGCTGGTGGAAGAGGTGCTCAACGACGTCATGCTCGCCATCTGGAAGGGAGCGGCGAGCTTCGACGGCCGGTCCCGGCCCTCGACGTGGATCTTCGGCATCGCGTACCACAAGGCGCTCAAGGCTCTGGCCCGGCGGCCGGAGGAGCCGGACGAAGAGGCGGGCGGGCCCGAGCCGGTGGACCGCGACGAGCCGGAAAGCCTGGCGGCGCGGCGGGAGCTGGCGGGAGTGCTGGGACGCGCGCTCGGCGCCCTGCCGCCGGAGCAGCGGGCCGTCGTCGAGCTGACCTATTACTACGGGCTCGCCTATCAGGAGATCGGGGAGATCCTGGGCTGCCCCGTCAATACCGTGAAGACGCGGATGTTCCACGCCCGGCGCCGTCTCAGGGAGCTGCTGCCGGGCCTGGGCATCTCGAGCCACACGGGCTAGGAGTAAGGACCATGCCAGAGCGGGAGGATCGCGGGGAAAGGACCCATCAGAGAGTCTGGGAGCTGCTCCCCTGGTACGTGAACGGCTCGCTCTCCCAGAAGGAGCGGGAGAGGACCGAGGCCCATCTCGCGGGCTGCCGCCGCTGCCGGGAGGAGGAGCAGGCCTGCAGGCGCACGGCCGAAGCGGTGAAGGGTGTGGGCGAGGCGGCCCCGACCCCCCATCCGGTGCAGTTCCAGCGCGTGCTGGCGCACGTCGACGAGGCCGAGCGCGAGGAGCCGGCGCGGGCCGGCGCATGGCGGCTCACGGCCCCGTTTCATGCCTTGATCCAAGCCACGCCACGCCCCCTGCGGGGCGCCCTGGCGGCCCAGGCCGCCATCGTCATCGTGCTGGTCGGAGTGCTCGTCTGGCCCCTGCGGTCCGGTCCGGAGACTGTCCCGTCGCCACCGGTCGTCTACCACACCCTCTCGGACCCCGCTCCCCCACCGTCACCCGCCCTCCGGCTGCGGGTGATGTTCTCGCCCACGGCCACGGAGCGGCAGATCCGCGACCTGCTCCTCGGCGTGCGGGGCGAGATCACGGGCGGCCCCTCGCCTCTAGGCGTCTACACCCTCGCCGTCCCGGCGGGCAGCGATTCCATGCAGGCCGTGCTCGCCCGGCTGCGCTCGGAGCCCCAGGTGGTGCTCGCCGAACCGGCCGTGGGCGACGCCCCCGCGGCCCGGCAGGGAGGCCGATGAAGCTCCCGCGCGCCGCGGCTCTCGCCGGAGCCTTGCTCCTGCTGGGCTGCGCGGAGACCACTCCGCCGCCCGCGGACACTGGCGCCGCCCCGCCGCCGGTGGAGCGCCAGGTGATGATCACCTATCCGCCGGGCCCGCCCCAGTTGTGGGCCCGCACCACGGCGGACCTGGCGCAAACTTACAGCCTGCGGACGATCTACTCCTGGACCATGGCATCCCTGGGCGAGCAGTGCGTCGTCTTCGAGGTCCCCCGCGACCGGTCCCCCCAGGACCTCGTCCGCCGCCTCGCCTCCGACCCGAGAGTCGGCTCGGCCCAGACCGTCGAGACCTTCCAGGTCCAGGTCCAGGGCCAGGGAACCAATGATCCCTACGCCCACCTCCAGCACGGCTCGCAGGCGATCCGCCTCGACCAGGCCCACCGCTGGGCCACGGGCAAAGGAGTGAAGATCGGCGTGGTGGATACCGGGGTCGACTTCGATCACCCGGACCTGCGCGGACGGGTGGTCAAGGCCCAGAGCTTCGTGGACCAGGGGGAGCGGACGTTCACGACGGACATCCACGGCACGGCCGTGGCCGGTCTCATCGCGGCCTCGGCCAACAACGACGTGGGCATCGTGGGCGTGGCCCCGGGCGCGGAGATCTACGCCCTCAAGGCCTGCTGGCAGCAGCCGGCGGCCTCGCGGGAGGCGGTCTGCAACAGCTACACGCTGGCCAAGGCGGTGGACTTCGCGATCACCCAGGGAGTCCAGATCCTCAACTTCAGCCTCGCCGGTCCGCCGGACCCCCTCCTCGGCCGGCTGATCGCCCATGCCCTGTCGCGCGGCATCGTGGTGGTGGCGGCGGACGGCGGCGCACCGTCCCGCGACTTCCCCGCCAGTTGCCAGGGGGTGCTCGGCATCATGGGCAGCGACGATCTCCGGGGCGGCCTCACAGTATCCATGGAAGGCAAGTCTGCTAGCGGCAAAACTGCGGACGGCAAGACCCTCTCGACGCTGGCGGCGCCCTCCGTGGACATCCTCACCACCGTGCCCCACGGCTCCTACGATTTCTTCTCCGGCAGCTCCCTGGCCGCCGCCCAGGTCTCCGGCATCGCCGCCCTGCTGCTCGAAAAGAGCCCCAAGCTGACGCCGGCCCAGCTCGCCGCCGTCATCCGCAAAACCGCCCGCCCCCTCTCCCCCTCCGCCATCGCCCAGGTGGACGCCTGCGCGGCGGTAGCGAGCCTGGCGGGCGGCGGCGGGTGCGGCTAGATCCGCACTCTGCGACATAATCCTCCCCTGATATCTGGATAACCCGCGCCGCGCCAGCTCGCGGCAGGAGGAAGGCATGGAGACCCGGGGCAGGCGGATGATGGGAAAACGGTTCCACAAGCCGGGGACGGCTCCCGGTACCCTGCGCGCACCCGACACCCCAGTCGCCGGCCCGGCGAAGGTGACGGTCATCGACTATGGCCCGGACTCCTTCGAGGAGAAGCAGATCGCGGAGATCGAGGAGTGCTTCGCCTACCGTGAGACCCCTTCGGTAACCTGGATCAACGTCGACGGGCTCCAAGACATCGGGTTGATCGAGAAGCTGGGCAAGGCCTTCGGGCTGCATCCCCTCGCCCTCGAGGACGTCGTCAACTGCGGGCAACGCCCGAAGATCGAGGACTACGGTAGCTACCACTTCATCGTCATGAGGTCGCTGTACCTGAAGAAGGAGGGGGAGGAAGAGGTCCTGGAGAGCGAGCAGATCAGCTTCTTCCTCTCCGGCAACTACGTCATCACCCTCCAGGAGGTGCCAGGCGACTCGTTCGAGGCCGTCCGCGAGCGCCTCCGCCACGGCAAGGGGCAGATCCGCAAGATGGGTCCGGATTATCTGCTGTATGCCCTGGTGGATGCCCTGGTCGACGAGTTCTTCCCCATACTGGAGAGCTACGGCGAGCGCGTCGAGGAGTTGGAGGACGAGGTCATCGAGAACCCCGAGCCCGAGACGCTCACCGAGATCCACCGCATCAAGCGCGAGCTTCTGGTGCTGCGGCGCACCGCCTGGCCCGAGCGGGAGTTGATCAACTCCCTGCAGCGGGAAGATGCCCATCTGATCAAGCCCGAGACCCGGGTCTTCCTGCGCGACTGCTACGACCATACGATCCAGGTCATCGACATGATCGAGACCTACCGCGACCTCGCTTCGGGCCTGCTGGAGGTCTATCTCTCGAGCGCCAGCAACCGGCTCAACGAGGTCATGAAGGTGCTCACCATCATCTCGACCATCTTCATCCCCCTGAACTTCATCGCCGGGGTGTACGGCATGAACTTCCACCGGATGCCGGAGCTCGACTCGCCCTTCGGCTACCCCATGGTCCTCGGGCTGATGGCCCTGGTCGGCGGATCGCTGGTCGTCTACTTCCGCCGCCGGGGGTGGTTCTAGGCCCTTGACGGCCTGGGCCGCTCCTGCCATCCTTTCGATAGTAGGGCGTGGCCCATCGCCCAACCCCGCTCGGTCTCCCCCCGCGAGACCCTCGGCCGGGGCAAAGGGGTCTCCAAACCCCGGGTCCTGTGTCTCGTTTCTTCTGGCACCGATGTGCAGGCGGGGGCTGGGCATCGTGTAGCCGGGAGACGAACACATGACCCTGCAGAAGAAACTCAAGAAAACCATCCGTGCCCGGTCTGAGAAGACGGGCGAAAGCTATACCGCCGCGCGCCGGCAGGTTCTTCTGGCGCGCGAAAAGTCCGTTCCAGAAGAGCTCGCCGCTCCGGCCGCCCCTGCCGTAGCCATTCCGGAGCCTCCTGCTCCTCCCATGACGCCCGCCAAGGGTGAAGTCAACGACGAGTCGGCCCGCAAGAAGACCGGTCACGGTCTCGATCACTGGTTCGCCGTTCTGGATGCGTTCGGCGCGGCGGCCAAGGGGCACACGGCGACCGCCGCTTACCTGCACCAGGAGCACGGGGTTCCCGGCTGGCACTCCCAGGGGATCACCGTCGCCTACGAGCGGGCGCGCGGACTGCGGGAGCGCAACCAGTCGTGCACCGGCTCCTTCCAGGTTTCCGTCTCGAAGACTGTGGCCACCACCGTGGACGAGGTCGCCGAGGCGCTCAGGAACGCCGAGCATCGGAACGCCTGGCTGCAGGGCTCCGACCCCGCGCTCATCGAGGCCATCGAAGCCGCTTTCAAGGGCGCCAAGCCGCGGGAAGTGAAGACCAAGGGCAACTATGCCTGGCTGCGCTTCCCCTGGGACGGCAGCACGGTCGAGATCCGCATCACTGCCAAGCCGAAGGGGGGCGCGAGCGTGGTCGCGGACAACCAGAACGTCGGCGGCCTCGAGCAGGTCGAGCAACGCCGCGCGCAATGGCGGGTGGCGCTCGCCGGGCTCAAGCAGCACCTCGACGGCTGAGATTCCCTGTCAGATTGGGCCCGCGGCGGTGCCGCGGGCCCCTCATCACCCCGGCCCTCTTCTCCCGGCCGGTGGGGGGGAGGCGGGGAGAGAGGGGTTGGGGAGTGAGGGTCCCCGCTTCGGCACCGGCGGCGGCTCGTCGGGGAGCTCGAGACGGATCTCGTCCTCCGGAATCACGGCGGTCTTCGCGGGCAGCAGGAGGCGCTGGGGGGGAGGTGCGGGCGTGGCGTCGGAGGTCGCCGGCACGCCAGCTCCAGGCGCGGGCGGGGCGGCACCCCGTCTCCTCGCGGCCAACTCCGTGAACAGCCCGGCGGCGAAGGACTGGATCTCCCCCTGCTCCGCTGGCGTAGCCGGCCGCGCGCCCCGTCCGGCAAAGATCAGGCGCGTCTCCTGAGAACCGGGACGTAGCGAGTCCTCCCCCTGCTCGCCCCCGGCCTGGAAAGGCTGCAGACGGTCGAACCATCCATAAACACGCCCGAGCTGCGCGGGATCGAGGCGGCCCCGGACCTCGCGGTCCCAGCCGCACGCGGTGGCGTCGGCCTCGCCCGTCAGATCGAGGATCACGTCCTGGCAGGAGCCCGAGGCTCCCCCCTGATGCCAGGCGATGACCAGCCCGTAGGCGGCCACGCCCCGTCCGCCCGCCGCCTCGGAGGCCACCTGGCGCGCCCACTCGAAGATCATCCGCTGCTCGGCGGGGCCGGGCTTCACCTTGCCGTGTCCCCGGAAGACCAGATCCCCCTCCGGCGATCTCCTCTCGAAGCGCCCGTAGGTGCTGAGGAAATACCAGGCGTCGTCGGAACGGCGGGGCTCGGCGAAGAACTTCCACTCCAGCGGCCCCTCGCCAGGCCCGATGACTACGCCTCGGGTGCCGATCTTCACCAGCTCCCGCGGCTCCCGGCCGCGCCGGAGCTCGATGCCCACCTCCGGCTCCTTCGAGGCCGGAGAGATTGGCCCCTTCCCGGCCGCCGCCTTGCCGCCGGGCGCCTGACCGCACGCCGTCAGGCCGAGGAGCAGGACGAAAAAGATCAGAGGCTTCATTGCTTTGAACCCGTCACAGCAGCGTGCCGCCGAGCATCAGGCTCGCGACCGTGAAGTAGATGATGAGGCCCGTCACGTCCACCAGCGTCGCCACGAACGGCGCCGAGGCGCTCGCCGGGTCGAAGCCGATCCGCCGGAACAGGAACGGCAGGCTCGAGCCCGCCAGGGTCCCCAGCAGCACGACGCCGAGCAGGCTGACGGCCACGGTGAACGCGATGGCCAGCGCGTTGGTCCCGTAGGTGCCGAACGCCGCCTGCACCACCATGACGCGGGCGAAGCCGAGCACGCCGAGGATGCCGCCCAGGCACATTCCCGACACGAACTCGCGGCGGAAAACCCGCCACCAGTCCCGCCCGCGCACCTCCGACAGGGCGAGGGCGCGGATGATCAGCGTCGTCGCCTGGGAGCCCGAGTTGCCGCCGCTGCTGATGATCAGCGGGATGAACACCGCCAGGACCACGGCGCGCGCGATCTCCTTCTCGTAGTACGTCATGGCGGTCGCCGTGAGCAGCTCGCCCAGGAACAGCACCGACAGCCAGCCGGCCCGCTTCCTGATCATCTCCGCCAGGCCCACCTGGAGGTAGGGCGCGTCAAGGGCCTCGGAGCCGCCCATCTTCTGGATGTCCTCCGTGGCCTCCTCCTCCACCACGTCGACGATGTCGTCGAAAGTGATGATGCCTTTCATCCGCCCCTCGGCGTCGAGCACGGGGATGGCGATCAGGTTGTGCCGGGCGAGGAGCTGGCTGATCATCTCCTGGTCCGTGTCCTCGGAGACGGAGACCAGGTCGGTGTTCATGACGTCGGAGGCCTGCTTGTCTCCCGGCGCGGTGAACAGCTCGCGCAGGGACAGCACCCCGAGCAGGTGCTGCTGGGAGTCGAGGACGTAGGCGTAGTTGATCGTCTCGATGCTCTGCCGCGCCTGCATCCGCAGGTAGCCGATCGCCTCGTCCATGGTCATGTCGGGCCGCAGCCGGGCGTAGCGCGGGCTCATCAGGCCGCCGGCGTCGTCTTCCTCATAGGCGAGCAGGGCGTTGACCTCGCGGCGGGTCACGGGATCGAGCAGGGCCATCAGCTCGCTCCGCTCCTCCGGCTCCGCTTCCTGCAGCAGGTCGGCGGCGTCGTCCGGAGGCAGCAGGCGGAGCCACGCCCGGCGGATGGCCGGCGGCGACTGCCCGACCACCAGGAGCTGATCGGCGGGCCTCATCTCGAGGAAGAAGTCCTGGGCGTCCTCCGAAGAGAGCAGCGCAAAGCTCTCGATGCGCTCCTCGGGCGTCAGCAGACGCCAGGCTTCGTGGAGCTCGTCCGTGGTGACGGTGGCCGAGGCTGTCGCGGTAAGCATGGGCTCCTCTCCAGATCGTGTCCCGGGGCCGGCCGGGGGCAAGGGGAAACCATACCGCAGGAGGGCAGCCGTGTGAGGCTCGCGTTTCGCTGCCTGCTCAGCTCCACCTTGGTAAATTTGTCGCGGATCGGTCGCAGATTTTTCATGAATGTCTCTAATTTCCCGCCGGCGAGCACTCGAAAGGGTGGGAAGCTGGCTTGGCACGGCGCTTCCATTAGATTGCCCGGCCTATCTCTCTCGCCCGGCTATCGGGCGGGATGAAACCTGTGGATCCTCAAATTGGGGCACCAAGGAGGTTCTCAATGAAGCGTATCGTCTGTTTAGGTATCGTCGTATTGGCCCTGGCGGCCATTCCAGCCATCGCCGCCCCCCCGGACTTCTTTGCGGTCGGGCCGCAGGCCAACCCGGAAGTGGTCGGCACCCCACGAGATCTGGGCGCGCGCGCCGCGGAGATGCGGGTGCTCCAGGAGCGGTTGGCCGCTGGCCGGGTCGAGAAGGCGCTGAGCCGGCCGATCGTGGTGCAGCTCACCAGGGCCGAGCGCCACCAGATCGACGACGCCGGACGCGTCGAAAGAAAGTACCTGGTCGGCGTGGCCAAGCCGGTGGGAACGACGATCAACTTCTCACCCGCCCGCTCGCTGGGCAAGAGCGTCGCCGGCCTGAGCCTGGGCGCTGCCCGCGGTACCGGCGACGCCGGCTTCGTCTGGACCGCCGAAGTGCGGGTTCCCGGCGCCACGGCCCTCCGCCTCCACCTCACCGGCGTCGACCTGCCCCCCGGGGCCGGGCTCTACGTCTACAACCTCGCGGGCCAGGCCTTCGGGCCCTACACCGGCCGCGGCCCCCTCGGCGATGGCGTGCTGCACACCAATACCGTCTTCGGCGAGCAACTGCTGCTCCAGATCCACTCGCCTGCGGACAGCGCGCGCGCGCCGCGGCTGACCCTGGCGGAAGTCGGCGTCATGGGCGCCCGCTTCAAGGCTCCGCGGTACCGGCCCGAGGGCGTGTTCGACCCCAACGATCTCGGCGCCCAGGCCAAGGCCCTCTGCTCTGGCAACGCCTCCTGCGTGGTCAACGCGGCGTGCCAGTCGAGCACCGCCGTCAACCTCGCCAAGGATGCGGTGGCCGGCATGCTGTTCCAATCCGGAGGCTCTTTCTACATCTGCACCGGCGGCCTGGTCGCGGACAACATCACCACCTCGGTGATCCCCTACTTCCTCACCGCCAACCATTGCATCAGCCGCAGCAGCGAAGCCGCCAGCTTGGAGACCTATTTCGATTACGAAACCACCTGCAGCAATCCCAACTGCACGCAGCCCTACAACAACACCGGCGATACCGTCGGCGCCACCCTCAAGGCGACCGGCTCGACCAGCGACTTCACGCTGCTGCAACTGTCGTCGATCCCGGCATCGCGCGACGGCGTCACCACCTACCTGGGCTGGCTGAGCACGCCGGTCGCCAACACCAACAACCTGGCGCTCTACCGCGTCAGCCATCCCCAGGGCTCGCCGCAGGCCTACTCCGAGGCCGTGGTCGACGTCAACAAGGGCACCTGCCGCACCTTGGCGCGCGGCAACTTCATCTATAGCCGCGACACCCTGGGCGCCACCGAAGGAGGCAGCAGCGGCTCGCCGGTCGTCAACGGCTCCGGCCAGATCGTCGGCCAGCTCTACGGCGCCTGCGGTTTCAACCTCAACGACGTCTGCGACGCCGCGAGCAATGCCACGGTCGACGGTGCCTTCGCGGCCAGCTACCCCGCCCTGGCGGCCTTCCTGAACCCGGGCATCTGCGGAGCCGTGGGAGCGAGCTGCACCAGCAACAGCCAGTGCTGCTCGAACAGTTGCAAGGGGAAGGCCGGGGCGCAGACCTGCAAGTGAGCTGAAAGCCATAGCCGGCAGACCGGCGCATCGAGAAAGGGGGGCCCACTGGCCCCCCCTTTTTTTTTTAGCCACGGGCTGGCGCCCCGGCCGTCCACCGGCATAAACTCGGTGAAATCAAGGAGGTGACGTGAAACGAGCACGGATGCTTCTGATGGCGCTGCTCCTGGCGGCCCCCACCGCCGCCTTCGCCTGGGGCTCGAACGGGCACCGGATCGTCGGCCGCATCGCCGCCAACCACCTCACCGGCGAGGCGGCGCGGGCCGTCGAGTGCCTGCTCGGTCCCGAGAGCCTAGCCCAGGTGAGCACCTGGCCGGACGAGATCCGCTCCGATCCCGACTGGAAGAAGGCGGATCCCTGGCACTTCATCAGCATCGACGACGGCGAGACGCTGGAGACCACCGAGCGCAACCCCGCCGGCGACGTGCTCGAGGCCCTGCAACGCTTCGAGGCCGTGCTGCGCGATCCCCAGGCCACCCCGCAGGCGAAGAGAGAAGCGCTCAAGTTCCTCGTCCATTTCGTGGGCGACGTCCACCAGCCCCTGCACGTCGGGCGGCGGGCCGACCTGGGAGGAAACAAAGTCGAGGTCCTGTGGTTTGCCGCCCCCTCGAACCTCCACTCGGTCTGGGACAGTCAGATCATCGAGAACGAAAAGCTGAGCTATTCCGAGTTCGTAGAGTTCATCGATCACCCGACTCTGGAGGAGCTCAAAACCTGGCAGGGAACAACCTACGCCGACTGGGCCCGGGAATCCAAGGACCTGCGGGAAAGGGTTTATCAGATCGGCGACGGCAAGCTGAGCTATGGCTACGTCTACGAGAAAATCCCCGTGATCAAGCGCCGGCTCCTGCAGGCCGGAGTCCGTCTGGCGGGGTTGCTCAACAACGTCTTCGCCAGCCCCGCGCCGTCGATCCCGGATCACGAATGATCGCTTTTTCTAGCCGGCCTCCCTAGATGACCCGGCGAGCCGCGGCGGTGGCCACGTCGCCCGTGTTGGGCGTACCGGTCGGCTCGATGAGCAGGAGGTGGACCTCCTCCTGGGCCACCGGGCGATGCTCTACGCCCTTGGGCACGACGAAGAGCTCGCCAGGCCCAAGCGTGACGCTGCGGTCGCGCATCTCGATCGTTAGATGCCCCTTGAGGACGAGGAAGAAGTCCTCCGTGTCGTCGTGCTTGTGCCAGACGAACTCGCCCTGGACTTTGACGACCATGAGGTCATGGCCGTTGAACTGACCGACGGTTCTCGGTTGCCAATGCTCGGAAAACATGGACAGCTTTTCTTCGAGGTTCACCGGGTTCATTTGTAAGCCTCCTCTATGACCGGGCCACGGTTACGCCCTGGGCCGAAAACCATCTCATCGTGGGCCAACGCCGCTGAACTTTCGTACGAAGTCCCGCACGATCGCGAATACCGGGTCGCCCGGCTTGCTGAGATTGCGGATCGCGCTGTAGTGAGTCCGACCGGGGAGCACCTTGTGCTCGGCCCAGTTGCCGAGCGCACGCGCGTCCGCCACGAACTTCCTGTTCGTCTTTAGCACCGGAGGTTGTTCCTGCTCGCTCTCGGCGATCAAGAACAGGAACGGCGGCAGTCCAGCCCGCGCGTGGCGGATCGGCCAGTGATCCAGGTACGCGTCCAGGCTCGCGTACATCCTGTTGTCGGGGTCCCGCCGGAAAGCCTCCTCGACACGGCCGCGACCGTAGCGCGTCAAGGCCTGCTCCAACTCGTCGTCCCACATGATCGATCCCATCGGGACGACGCCGCGCAGGTCGCTCGTCTTCAGCCCGTGCCGGGCGAGGTAGCGTTCGTCCGTGCCGGCGAGTGCAACCAGCGTGGCCCCCGAGCTGTGCCCGACGAGAAACAGCTTGCGCGGATCGCCACCGCGGAGGCCGATATTCGCCCGCACCCACGCCACGGCGGCCACCACGTCTTCGGCCTGCGCGGGCCAGGCGTGCGCCGGCGCCAGCCGGTAGTTCAAGCTCGCGCACGCGATACCGGCACTGGGAAACGGTGCGCACACGTCCCGGTAGTCCTCGTCCGCCTTGTCGCCGCTCGTGAGGCTGCCACCATGGATGAAGAGCACTGTGGAGAATCCCTTGGCGGCTGGGACTGACAGATCCAGGCGCTGCTTCGGATCGGGGCCATAAGCCAGATCTCGTTCCGAAGCTTGAGCCACGCCGGCGTCCCTCCACACAGCCAGCCCCAGGAGCATGACCAGACCCCAAAACACTTTCTGGCTCATCGGCGCGCCCATCCGTTCAGGCGCGAGATTGCGGCAATATCTAACTCGATGGCTTCCATGCCGGCATTCTAGCGCTTACCGATGGAGCTCCCCTCTCCCGTCCTGCCTTGACACCCGCCTCTCGCCCTGAGAAAATTTGAACGATGGTTCAAATCTCCGCCCAGGCACCGCCACGCCCCCGCCGCCCCGAAGCCAGCGAGAAGGTCCTCGAGAAGAAGCGCGGCATCCTCGACGCCGCGTCGCGGGTCTTCCGCCGCAAGGGGTTGCAGGCGACCGGGATGCGCGACATCGCGGCGGAGCTGGGTATGGCCGTGGGGAACCTCTACTACTACTTCAAGGACAAGGAAGAGCTCCTCGCCTTCGTCCAGGAGGACGCCCTCACCGGTCTCCTGGACCTGGCCGCGCGGGTGCGGGCGGCCGATCTGCCGGCGGACGCCAAGCTCGCCCGGCTGATCGAGGAGCACGTCGTCCGCCTGAACGAGGGGACGCCCGGATCGCTGGCCCACCTGGAGGTGGAGGCGCTCGGCGAGCAATGGCGGCGGGAGGTGCAGGAGCGCCGGGACGAGTACGAGCGCGCCTTCCGCGAGATCGTCGAGGAGGGGATCGGCGCCGGCGTCTTCCGCCCGGCCGATCCCAAGGTGAGCGCCCTCGCCATCCTCGGCGCCGTGAACTGGACCGTCAAGTGGTTCCGCCCGGACGGCGGCAAGAGCGCCCGGGAGATCGGCCGCGAGTGCGCCGAGCTGCTGGTGCGCGGGCTGCTGGCGTAGAGCACTGGAGACGAATGACGAATATGGACGACCTGACCACCCTGAGACTGCGCATCAACGGCGAGGACCGCGCCGTGGTCTTCCCCACCCATCACACCCTGCTGGAGGTGCTGCGGGAGGAGTGCGGCCTGACCGGCACCAAGCATGGCTGCGAGCTCGGCGAGTGCGGCACGTGCATGGTCCTGGTGGACGGCCGGCCCGTGCTCTCCTGCCTGGCGCTGGCCGTCGAGATGCGGGGCAAGGCGATCGAGACCGTCGAGGGGCTGCAGAACGGCAACGAGCTCCACCCCCTGCAGGCGGCCTTCGCCGACCTCGGCGCCGCCCAGTGCGGCTACTGCACGCCGGGCATCCTGATGGGCGCCAAGGCGCTGATCGCCGAGAATCCGAGCCCTAACCGCGACGAGATCAGCGAGGCCCTGTCCGGCAATCTCTGCCGGTGCACCGGCTACCACAAGATCCTCGAAGGCGTGGAGTGGGCCGCCGCCAAGATGCGCGGAGAGGACTGGACGCCTCCCAACGAGGTGTTTTACGGAGACGGCGATCCTTCCATTGCGGCCCGGCCCGGCCCCCGTGAAGTGAAAGCCCAGATCCGGGGCGTGGAGGCCGACCGCGGCCATCTGCCCCCCGAGGTCCGCCCCATCTAAAGGATTAGGAACGATCATGGCCGAACCGATCAGAAAACCCGAGCCCGAGGGTGAGCCCCAGCGGGAAATGAACATCATCGGCAAGCCGTTCCGCCGCGTGGACGGCCGCGCCAAGGTGACGGGCGCCACGAAGTTCGCGGACGACCTGACCTTCCCGCGCATGTGCCACGTCAAGCTCGTGCGCTCGCGCGTGCCCCACGCGCTCATCGTCTCGATCGACGTCTCCGAGGCCGCGAAGGTGCCGGGCTTCCTGGGCTTCCTCACGGGCAAGGAGACGCCAATCCCGTTCGGCATCCTTCCCGTGTCCCAGGACGAGCACGCCCTCTGCCCCGACAAGGTGCGCTTCGTGGGTGATCCAGTCGTGGCCGTGGCGGCCGTCACCGAGGACGCGGCCTACGAGGCGGCCCTCAAGGTGAAAGTCGAGTACGAGCCGCTCGCCACCATCTCCTCCATCGAAGAGGCGCTCGCCACCCCCGAGCCGCGGATCCACGATTACGGCGACCACGGCAACGTCCACAAGGCCGTGTCCATGACCTTCGGCGACGTCGAAAAGGGTTTCGAGCAGGCGGACGAAATCTTCGAGGACGTCTTCTATTACGAGGGCAACACCCACCTGCCCATGGAGCAGCACTCGGCGGTGGCGGTGCCCGAGGACGACGACCGGGTGACCCTCTACTCCTCCACCCAGACGCCCCACTACGTCCACCGCGCCCTCGCCAAGGTGCTCGAGCTGCCGGCTTCGCGCGTCCGCGTCGTGGCGTGTTCCAACGGCGGCGGCTTCGGCGGCAAGAGCGATCCCTTCAACCATGAGATCGTGGTGGCGAAGATGGCCCTCAAGCTCGGCCGGCCGGCCAAGATCACCCTCAACCGCGAGGAGGTCTTCTATTGCCACCGCGGCCGCCATCCCGTGCTGATGGCGATGACGACCGGCGTCACCAAAGATGGCAAGATCACCGCCCAGCGGCTGCGCACGGCTCTCGACGGCGGTGCCTACGGCAGCTACGGCGTGGCTTCCACTTATTACACGGGCGCCCTCCAGACGGTGACCTACAAGCTCCCGGCCTACGAGTTCCAGGGCGTGCGGACGTTCACCAACAAGCCGCCCTGCGGCCCCAAGCGCGGCCACGGCACGCCCCAGCCGCGCTTCGGCTTCGAGGTGCAGCTCGACAAGATCGCCGTCAAGCTGGGGATCAACCCCGCCGACCTGCGGCTCGACATGCTGGCCGAACCGGATTCGATCACGGCCAACTGGCTGAAGATCGGCTCCATGGGTCTGCGCAAGTGCATCGAGTCCGTGGTCGAGGGCAGCGGCTTCCGCGAGCGCTGGGGCCGGCTCCCCGAAGGCCGGGGCCTGGGGCTCGCCTGCGGCTCGTACCTGTGCGGCGCCGGCCTGCCAATCTACTGGAACCACATGCCGCAGTCGGGCGTGATGCTCAAGCTCGACCGTTCGGGCGGCGTCGCCGTGTTCTGCGGCGAGGCCGAGATCGGCCAGGGCTCCGACTCCGTGCTCGCCGCCGTGGTGGCCGAGGTGCTCGGCGTCTCCCTCGCCGATATCCGCCTCTGCGTGGCCGACACGGACCTGACGCCCGTCGACCTCGGCAGCTACTCCTCGCGCGTCACCTTGATGATGGGCAACGCCGCCCTCCAGGCCGCCGAGAAGGCGCGGGAATTGATCGCCAAGGCCGTCTCCGAGCAGCTCGACATCCCCGCCGGCCGGCTGGTATTCGCGGAGCGCCGGGTGTTCGACGCCGGGGACCCGGACAAAGGGCTCACCTTCCAGGACGCCGTCATCGCCGCCGAGGCACGATTCGGCACCCTGGCCCTCGCGGGGAGCTACATCCCGCCCCGCTCGCCGGGGCGCTACCGGGGCGCGGGCGTCGGCCCCTCCCCCGCCTACTCCTACTCGGCGTCGGTGATCGAGGTCGAAGTCGATGCCGAGACCGGGATGTGGAACCCCGTCCACGTCTGGATCGCCCACGACGTCGGCCGGTCGCTCAACCCGGTGCTGGTGATGGGCCAAGTCGAGGGCGGCGTCTACATGGGCCTCGGCGAGGTGATGATGGAGGAGCAGGTCTTCCGCCGCCTGCCGCGCCACCTCTCCTCCGCCCTGGTGCACAAGCACCCCTCGGTGCTCGAGTACAAGAGCCCGACGTTCCACGACATGCCGCCGGTGACGACCTATCTGATCGAAGACCCCGACCCGCGCGGCCCCTTCGGCGCCAAGGAGGTCGGCCAGGGGCCGCTGCTGCCGGTGATGCCCGCCGTGGCGAACGCCATCTACGACGCCGTGGGCGTGCGGGTCGACCAGGTGCCGATCCATCCCCACATGGTGCTCAAGGCCATGGAGGCGAAGGCCAAGGGGCAGGAGGCGCGCTTCGGTCCCAAGCGGTTCCCGGACGTGGATTACGGCGAAAACCTGATCGTTCCCACCCCTGAGCAGGGCGGCGACGGCACGGCCATCAACGACTATCGCGAGAAGCTCCGCTCCGGCATGCGCTCCGCCTCGGGCACCATGATGACCCGCGAGGAGGCGCTCAAGAAGAAGAAGCTCGCCGCGCTGACCACCGATCTCAAGGGAGCCAGGTAGCCATGTTGCGTCTGCCACAGTTCCAGTTCCACCAGGCCCGGACCCTAGAGGAGGCCGCCGCGGTTCTCGCGGGAGAGGGCGCCGGCGAAGGCCAGCCCGTCCGTCTCGTGGCGGGAGGCACGGACCTCTGGCCCAACATGAAGCGCCGCCATCAGAAGGCGCACACGGTCGTGAGCCTCATGGGCATCCCCGGCCTGGCGGGGATCGACGTCAACGGGAGCATCCACATCGGCGCCACGACCCTGCTCGACGACGTGGCCCGCCACGCGGCCGTGCGCGAGCGCTATCCCGCCTTCGCGGCGGCCGTGCAGTCCATCTCCTCTCCCCCGCTGCGCAACATGGGGACGATCGGCGGCAACCTCTGCGTCGATACGCGCTGCACCTACTACAACCAGACGGAGGATTGGAGGCGCTCGATCGATTACTGCATGAAGGAAGAGGGGACGATCTGCTGGGTCGCCACCAGCTCGCCCCGCTGCTGGGCCCACACTGCCTCGGACTCCGCACCCATGGCCATCGCCCTGGGAGCGGAGGTGAAGCTGGTCTCGGCGGACGGCGAGCGGGTGATCCCCCTCGAAAACCTTTATAACGATGATGGGATCGCCTACCTCGCCAAGCGTCCTGACGAGATCCTGACCGGCCTCCACCTCCCCGCCGAGGCCGCCGCCGGCCGTTGCCGCTCCGCCTTCTGGAAGCTCCGCCGCCGCGGCTCGATCGACTTCGCCGTCCTCTCCGTGGCCGCCGCCGTCTGGACTAATCCGGGCGGCACGGTCACCCAGGCGCGGATCCACCTCGGAGCCGTCGCCTCCTATCCCCTTCCCGCGCGGGAAGCGGCGGACTTCCTCGTCGGCAAAACCCTGACGGAGGAAACGATCGCCGAGGCCGCGAAGCTGGCGAGGAAGGTGGCCACACCCATGGACAACACCGATTTCCAGACCCAGTGGCGCGGGGTGATGGTGCAGCGCTACACGGAGGCGGCCCTGCGGGAGGTGGCGGGGATGGAGCCCGGGCGGCTGACGCCGAAGCATGGGGTGCCGGTGTTGCCGGTGATTGGATAGGATTAACAATCCTTGGACTTCGGAATCGTCCTCGGTGTCGTCTCCGACTTTCTTGAAGAAAGGGGACATCGCCATGCCGTGATCGGCGGCGTGGCGCTCGCCGCTTATGGACTTCCCCGTACCACCCTCGATCTCGATCTGATCGTCGAGTCTTCGGCGCAGGACGAGCTCATCTCTTTCCTCGAATCCAGGGGTTACAAGACTGTCAACCGGTTGAGGGGCTACTCGAATCACAGCCATCCCGATCCCCTCTGGGGCAATATCGATTTCGTGTATGTGGGCCCCGAAACGAGTCAGGATCTCTTTTCCGCCTCCCGCATCGCGGAAGGACCTCGCGGTCTCCCGATCCGCCTGCCGAAACCCGAGCATCTGGCCGCGCTGAAGGTCGTGGCCATGAAGAACGATCCTGGCAGGGCTTTCCAAGACATGGCAGATATACGGTTTCTATTGACTCTGCCGGGGGTTGACCGCTACGAGATCAAGGACTACTTTGATCGGCAAGGACTACGCTTCGATGACCTTGAAAAAGACGCTTGATATCGGCCAACTCGCCAAGGATCTGGCCACGACTCCCGAGGAAAACCGTGCCCTCCGGGAGAACCGCCCCCAAGCCGGAGCGGATTGGTGGGACCAGCTCACCCGGCTCTACGAGCAGGTCCCCAACGTCGAAGAGCTTCGCCGGCGGCGGAAGACGTTCGCGGGATGTGAGCCGTTCGAGCTCTGAATCAGGTCCCAGACGCGGTGCATCACACAACCATGGATAAAAAATCGAGGAAAGTTTTACTAAAACCGCTGTCTCGGCGACGCCAGTACGCTGCTGATCGAAAGGCTCTTATTGCTGCACTGGACCGCCTAGATATTCGATATCTTGCAAAGTCCATCCTCCCCCAGGTGCGCGATGATTTTTCTGAGATGCGTAAAAGCTTCGAACCAGATTCGTGGAAAGATCCTAATATAGCCGCAAAATGGGCCGAATTGGCTCATGTACTTTACATTTCTCGGCAGATTTCACGACAGGAATATGTGATGCTTGCGGCCTCTTCAGTTGAAGGCGTCCATGAAGGGCGGATCATCGATGGGTACTACGATAGTGCTCTTGGCCCGATTAACAAAGAGCTAGAAGAAGTTCGCAACTATGAAGTGTGCGAGGCGGATGAACAAGATTACAAAGACGCCGAGGCAATCTACTTGGCTCTGCTATCCACGCTTGGTCATATTCGTTCCATTCCGAGAGGGAATAGCGATTGACAAACATATGTCGCCCAAAACGGCGGTACCTTACGAATAAGTGTCGCGGCCCCAAAGGGGCCCAATTTGAATAGCCCGGTGCTTTAGCGCCGGGTCGGCGGTTTTCCCATCCTCCCATCCGCCCCGAGGGGGCGGTGCCTCTCGCCGACGCCCCCTCAGCCGTGGAGAGTTGGGTACCGGCCCTTCGGGGCGAGGAAACGGTGGGGCTACCTACCCGGCGCTGAAGCGCCGGGCTATTCAAATTGGGCCCCTTCAGGGCCGGAAACACGGCGCGAGGGGAGAATTCCCCCTCCCCTCGCGCAACCCAACCTACCTGACCTGCAGCCGGCTGGCGATCTCCGCGATCATCTCCGGATCGATGCCGGGGGCCGTGAGCTGCGGCTCCTCGTCGAGGTCCGGCGGCGCGAAGCCCGCGGGGATGGCGTCCTCGACCACCAGCTCTCCCCCATCCTCCGGATGCGGACCGTTCCACACCTCGCCCACCCGCTTGTAGTCGTCCACGCTGAAGCGGAACATGATGCGGTGCAGGCCCTTCTCCTCGAGCTTGCGGGCCTCGGGGAACTTCTTGTTGCTGATGTCAGGGATGGGGAACAGCTTGGTCAGGTCCGCCCCGGTCAGCTTCTCCAGCGCCCGGGCATAGGCCACGATGTGGACGCCGCCGCGCACCAGCAGGAAGCCCACCATGGCCCGGCCCGTGGGGTCGTCGACCATCTCATAGGCGCGGATCTTGTTGGCCCGGGCGCCGCACTCGAGGAAGAAGTTGTGGATCAGGTCGAGCTTGAGGTTGCCGCTCGAGAAGACGTACTGGCCGGTCCAGAAGTTGCCCATCGAATCGACGGGCAGGGCCGTCTGGCCGCTGGAGAGGAAGTGGTACGAGTTGCGGGCATCGATGGCCGGCGCGAGCGGCGTCGAAGTGGGGTTCGTCCCCCGCTTGGTGGAGCCCGTCAGGAGGAGGTTGATGGCGTAGGAGACCAGCTCGATGTGGCTGTACTCCTCGGCCGCGATGTTGGCGATCAGGTCGTAGTACGGCCTGAGCTCCTTCCTGCCCCTGAAATTGAACGACTGGAAGGTGTAGTTCATCAGGGTGGACATCTCGCCGAACTTGCCGCCGAGCAATTCTTGGATCGCGGCGGCGGAGTTGGGTGAAGGATTTTCCGGTCGGGGTAGCTCGATGGGCAGCTTGTCAATCCGCAGAATCATGGTGGGCTCCTCTAGGCTGGCCTGCGGGCGGCACGTTGCGTACCGCCGGAACGATACTAAGCCAGCAATAGAGATGCCAAAGTGAGGGAGTCTCAGCGCGCTCGGCGGATCAGCCTCAGGAGCAAGAGGAGCACGATCGCTCCTATGAAGGCCACGAATATGGTGCCTGCCAACCCTCCGAAGGGTGTGCTCACACCCAACTGACGGAAGAGCCAGCCGCCGAGGAAGGCGCCGAGGATGCCGATGACGATATCGCCCAGCAACCCAAAGCCGCCGCCGACGACGAACGATGCCAGGACGCCGGCCACCAGGCCGACGATGAGCCAAGTCAGGATGTCCATCCCATTGCTCCTCTCGTGAAAGGACCGGAAGGCTCCGGCCCGTGGTCCACCCGCTCTTACGACAGATCGTGAAACCAGAGTAGCACGCGTCGTGCCAGGCTGGTTTCAGAGGGTGTCTCGAAAGTCCTCAGGACAGGAGACCGCGAGGCTCATTCCGGCTGGGCGGCGGCCCCTCTGAGAATGCCCATGGAGAGCACGGCCTCGTACTGGCCGTCGACGAGCATTGCGCTCACGTGGCGACCTTCCACCGTGAACCCGAGTTGCTCCTACAGTGCGACGGCGACAGCGTTGCGTTCTCGGACCGTGAGCTCGACCCGGGTGAAGCTCGACGCCCAGGCCTGGTCCAGCGCGGCGGTCAGGAGCTTGCGGCCAATCCCCCTGCCGCGCCAGGGCCAGAGGATGCCAATGCCGAGCACGCCGGAATGGGCGTGCACGGGCCGGCCGTTGCGGACGATGTCGCACCAGCCGACCACTCGCCCATCCGCCACCGCGACGAAGTGCGGATTGCCACACGCCAGATTCCCTCGCACGAACTCGGCGCATTGCTCGAGCGGAGGCGCCTCGAGCAACGCGAGGAACTGCCGTTCCCTTGCAACGCTGTCGACGGCCGCTCGGAACCCCCCGATGTCGTCCTCGGTAATGGGAAGCACCCGAAATGGCTCTGCGGCTGCGGAACTATCAGTCATCTATGGAGAAATAGTACCTCACGTCCGAACCGCCCGCACGGACCTTTTGCGGCACCTTTTGCCTTTTGGCCCCCCTCCCGTCCCCCACCATCACTCTCGATACAAGAAATCCGTCCCGTCCACCGTTGTGGCGTAACTCATCCATACTAGTCGGCGCCTATGGAAATAGGACAGGGGCTCGTAGGCCAACGTTCCCCGCTCTTCGGCACCGGTTCCGAGCAGAATGTGAGCTCCAATGCCACGGAAACACGAAAAAGCTGCGACCCCGTTGATGTTTCTCCTGCTGGCCATCGGCCTGGCCGTCCTCGACGTCTGGCTGATCTTCTGGGTTCCCGGCCCTGGCAGCTACAAGTCGCCCATCGCGGTACCGGTGATCACGCTCTTCTTGCTGGTAATGATCTTTGCCTTCTTCTCGCAGCTCATGCAACGAAAGCTCGTCGAGGAGATGAAATCGCCAGGTGCCACGGCGGCTCCGGAGGTGTCTGTGCCGGACCCCGTTGGCGTTTTGCCGCCTATGCCACCGCTGGCCGTTCTGACCGGTGACCGCCTTCCTGCTCTATCGGCGACCGCCGCGGAGCTGGTTGCGCGAGGTCAGCGAACCTTCTACCAGGCCGTGGTGATCCACCGAAACCTGATTTTGTACCTGATCGCAACCAACCTCACGGTGGCCCTTCTGGCCCTCGCCGCGGGCGAGAGATCGCCGTTGCCCGTGAAGATGACGATGTATCTCCTGGCGGCGGTACCGCTGTTGTGGGTCGTGGCCAATCCCAAGAGATTGCCCAATACGCTCACCTACCTGGGATGGCTTGCTCTCCATGCCACGTGGGTGTGTCTGACCCTGTTCGTAGCCGGTGCCTGCATCGTCACGGCGGCCAAGGCCGCCCTGGAGGGACGGTTCCATCTCGGCCTGGCCGCGCCGCCCCTCCTCATGACCGTAGCCTCGGTCATCTATGTCCGCCGCCTGACCAGCGCCGTCGGCCGCCTGCGGCGGGAGGTCCTCTCGCACCCGCCTCTAAGGCTCCTCTTTCTCTGGGTCTTCAGCTCGTGGGAACGGGTCAATTCACTGTTTCTGAACCTCGGCGCGACCTGGCGGCTGCTGGGGCCCCTGCAACTCCTGCAAGGGGGTGCCTTTGTCGGCTCGAGTGGGGACGTCTTCCGCTCCGCACGCGGGCGCGCCCCGCAGCTCGTCGCGGCCACCCCGGAGCTCGTCGATGCGCGGATCTCCAAGCTTCCCAAGACTCCGTCTCGTTGGATGTGCATGTATTCAACAGACATGTTGCTGTGCGGTGATCAAAGCTGGCGCTATGCGGTCACGAAATTGCTGGCAGACACCGATCTGGTCTTGATGGATCTCTGCGGCTTCTCCCGTCAGAACGCGGGCTGCATTTACGAGATCAGCTTGTTGATCGACAAGATCGACTTGCGCAGGTTCCTTCTCCTCATCGACGAGACGACCGATCTCGACTTCGTTCATTCGACCCTCGAAACCGCGTGGGCCCATTTGGCTCCGAGCTCGCCCAACCGCCAACCGGATTGCGGCCCCGTTCAGCTCTTCCGCTTGGAAGACGAGTACGTCGAGGACAAGATCTCGCTGATGGCGGCGGCAAGAAACTCCGCCGGCCTGCTCCATCTGTTGTGCGCAGCCGCGACCAGGGGTCCGAGGCACCTCCAAGAGGGCCATGCGCCACGGAGGTTCATACCCCTCGGAGGCGCGCCTTGATCAGAACTCTCTCCAGTCACCTGGCACCTCTTACTGCCCGACACATCCCATGCCAAGCGAAGGCGCCGCCGAGACCCCGAGCCAGCCACTTTGCGATGCATGTCACCTGTTGGCTTACGGCGGGGGCACCGTTGTTGCTCCGGCGCCCGGGGGGGAGTCGCTCGTTTGTGGCTTTTCTACCTGCCCGACATGCAGTACTTTGCCGTCCGAAATCGCGACGAAGAAGTGCTCGTACAGCCAATACCACCCCTCACCTTCAGGTTGGCGCTTCCTGAGTCGGCGGATGCCGTCGCGGTCGAGCGGGACTCGCGTCAAGCGACTGCCTTGTTGAATTGAAAACGCCTGTGGCGTCCCATACTTCGCGAGGACGTTGTCCTTATCAGCGCCCAGTTCGATATCCGGGTGCTGCGCTTGCTCAGCGGTAACGGCTGGCGTCGTCTCCTCAGTGGATGACGTACAGGAAAGAGCCAGAGTCGCGGTCAATGCAATCACCAACGAGAGTCGGTTCATCTCGGCTCCTCCGGGGCTGTCTGGACCGTAGGCAATGGATGGCGGTGACTGTGTCGGCGAACGCTTGACGCTTGAGCGGCCGGCGGCCACGGACGCTCCTGCATGCCGAATCGGTCGCCGCCGGTCTCTCTCTAGTTACCTGGCACCTTTACCAGGGTCCTGAGCGGTGTGGTTTGGGAGCGGCAAGAAGCCCTACTTTTTTTGCGTTGCGGTCGCCCTTGATGGCTGAGCCCGCTGATCTTTGTGTGTGGCTGAGAAGTCTCGGAGAAGTTAGCACCCCGGCCTCACAGGGTCAAGCGGCAGGTGATACGGCTCTCTCCAGTCACATGGCACCTTGTCTGGCACCGGCTCTCTCCAGTCACATGGCACCTTGTCTGGCGCCGTTGAGAATGCCCATGGAGAGCACCGCCTCATACTGGCCATCAACGAGAACTGAGCTCGCGTGGCGACCTTCCAACGTGAACCCGAGTTGCTCATACAGTGCGACGGCGACGACATTGCGTTCTCGGACCGTGAGCTCGACCCGGGTAAAGCTCGACGCCCAGGCCTGGTCCAGCGCGGCGGTCAGAAGCTTGCGGCCAACACCCCTGCCGCGCCAAGGCCGGATGACGCCAACGCCGAGCACGCCGGAATGGGCGTGCACGGGCCGGCCGTTGCGGACGATGTCGCACCAGCCGACCACTCGCCCACCCGCCACCGCGACGAAGTGCGGATTGCCACACGCCAAATTCCCTCGCACGAACTCGGCGCATTGTTCGAGCGGAGGCGCCTCGAGGAGGGCGAGGAACTGCCGCTCCCTTGCAACGCTGTCGACGACCGCTCGGAACCCCCCGATGTCGTCCTCGGTAATGGGGAGCACCCGAAACGGCTCTACGGCTGCGGAGCTACGAGTCATCTATGGAGAAATGTACCTCACGTCCGAACCGCTCGCACAGTCATTGGTAACACTGATGCCAGCCCAGAAAACCGAGGCTCTCTCCAGTCATCTGGCACCTCGTGCCGTGCCGTGCAGTGCTAGGCACCTCGTGCTGCCGTGCTGCCGGAAATCCACGACGGGCTGTTGTCTGTCTCCCCCGCTCTGCCTAACTTGCCGACAAGCCGCCGTCTTTGTACGACGCTTCGTCATCCCGCGACGACAGGCTGCCGCAACCGGCGACGCTTCGTCGTCGAGGTACGACGGGCTGCCGCAACTTCCGGCGGACCATCGGCTCCATACGACGCTTCGGCGTCTCGCGACGACGGGCTGCCGTAACCGGCGACGCTTCGTCATAGAGGTACGACGGGCTGCCGCAACTTGCGGCGGAGCATCGTCTCCGTACGACGCTTCGTCGTCTCGCGACGACGGGCTGCCGCAACCTGTGACGCTTCGTCATCGAGGTACGACGGGCTGCCGCAACTTGCGGCGGAGCATCGTCTCCGTACGACGTTTCGTCGCTTCGCGACAACGGGCTGCCCTAACCCGCGACGCTTCGTCATAGAGGTACGGCGCTTCGTCGTCGCGTGACGACGGTCTGCCGTAACTTCCGACGGACCGCCGCTGGTTGCGGCAGACCGTCGTACCCGGACGATGAGCCGTCGCAAGTTAAGGGCAACCCGTCGTACCTCGATGACGAAGCGTCGCCGGTTGCGGCAGATCGTCGTCATGGGATGACGGACCGTCGCCCCACGGCAAGCGATCGGTGCCGAGGGAGTAGAATCAGTCGCCTCTTCCAGGAGGGGAAAATGACAAAGAGCAAGAAGCTGGTCCGCGAGAACGTCACGCCCCAACAGGAGAAGGATCTGTCCTTCGCCAGGGGTGCGGCAACTGCGAGAGGCGCCAGGCGATTCCCCCGCTCCCCCAATCTCCTCAAATCCCCGTCCTCGCTTCGTGGTCCCAGCTTCAGGTACTCTTCTAGAAATATCGAAACGGTCAAAAACCCCCCTCGCAAACTCAAGCCCGGCGGGGCCTTGCAAGATCGGAGGCACTTTTTCCGTCTGTAGAGGGCATGAGCCGAAGACTCCGCTACATCCCCGAAGGCGGTGCCCTGGTCGAGGTCACCTGCCGCACCGTCCACAGCCGTTTCCTCCTTCGCCCCGGACTGGCGCTCAACGACATCGTCGTCGGCGTCCTGGCCCGGGCCCAACGCAAGTACCCGATCCGCTGCTACTTTTTCGTTTTCGCCTCCAACCACTTTCACTTGCTCCTCGACGTCGACGACGCCCGCCAGCTCTCGAACTTCATGCGCTTCTTGAATTCCAATCTGGCCCGCGAGCTGGGGCGGCTCGT
>Ga0126305_10000163_pt1 | contig 29323 bp, 19 predicted proteins | sample Plot26_FD_92536 | JGI IMG/M metagenome (GOLD analysis project Ga0126305, IMG submission 92536) | Serpentine soil microbial communities from UC McLaughlin Reserve, CA, USA - Plot26 | ecosystem: Environmental > Terrestrial > Soil > Grasslands | place: USA: UC McLaughlin Reserve, Lake County... | reverse complement strand
GCGGCGAGCCGCGGCATTGCCAGCGCGAATAGCGTGAACAGCGCGAACGATACCCCTGCGAACGACAGAAGACGGCGAAAAGCTCGCTTCCCGATCATGTCTCTCCCATCCAGCGTCCGCCCGGAGACGAAAGGAGCCACAGGCCGGGTTCGTGCTGAACCAGGCAGGGTCCGCCCGGGGGTTCGCTTTCACGTCGGCTACTACTGACCCTGGTATAGCACCCGAGAAACGGACGGGGAAGGCAATTGAACGATCTTGCGACAGATCGAAGTTGGCGCACTTTCTTTTCAACACAGAGAGGAGGGCGCGGGCGGGGTCCCTGGTATCATTCCCCGCAATGACCACAATCAGCGAGCCGGCGTTCCGTTCCGTCGTCCACATGTTCCAGCACCGGGCCGCCACGACCCCGGACTCCGAAGCCATGTCCGGCCGCCGCGGCGGCGAGTGGCGCGCGATCACCTGGGGCCAGGCCGGCCAGCGGGTGCGGGCCATCGCCTGCGGCCTGCTGAGCCTGGGATTCAAGAAGGGAGAGCGCGGCGCCATCCTGGCCGCCAGCAGCCCCGAATGGGTGCTGGCCGACCTCGGCATCCTGTCGGCCGGCGGTGCCACCTCGACCATCTACACCTCGAACACCGCCGAGGAGAGCGCCTACATCCTGGCCGACTCGGGAGCCCGCGTCTGCTTCGTCGAGAACCCCGAGCAGGAAGCCAAGATCCGCGAGGTCCGCTCCCGCGCCGGCGAGGTCGTGAAGCTGATCCTGATGAACGGCGCACCCGTGGCCGCCGATGGCTGGACCATCCCGCTGGCCGAGCTCGAGAGCCTCGGCGCCGCCTGGAACGCCGCCAACCCCGGCGGCTTCGACCGGGCGGCCGCCTCCGTGGGGCCGGACGACCTCGCCACCCTCATCTACACCTCCGGCACCACGGGCAGGCCCAAGGGGGTCATGCTCACCCACGACAACTGGCTGTTCGAGGCCGAGTCCATCGCCGACCTCGGGGTGCTCAAGTCCGACGACAAGCAGCTCCTCTTCCTCCCCCTGGCCCACTCCTTCGCCAAGGTCCTGGAAGTGGCCTTCATCCGCACCGGGGTGGCGACCGCCATCGACGGCTCCGTCGACGACCTGGTCGCCAACCTCGCCGCCGTCCGCCCGACGATCATGGCCGGCGTCCCGCGGGTCTACGAGAAGGTCTACAACCGGGTGGTCTCAGGGGCGAAGGAGGGGGGCGGCCTCAAATACAAGATCTTCCAGTGGGCGATCGGCGTCGGCGGCCGGGTCTCGAAGCTGCGCCAGGAGGGGCGTCAGCCGTCCGGCGCCCTGGCCTTCCAGCACCGGCTGGCCGACAAGCTCGTCTACTCCAAGCTCAAGCAGCGCCTGGGCGGCCGGCTCCGCTTCCTGATCTCGGGCGGCGCGCCGCTCGCCCGCACCATCGCGGAGTTCTTCCACGCCTGCGACATCCTGATCCTGGAAGCCTACGGGCTCACCGAGACCTCGGCCGGCAGCACCTCCAACCGGCCCGAGAAGTACAAGTTCGGTTCTGTCGGCAAGGCCCTCAAGGGAGTCGAGATCGAGATCGCCGGGGACGGCGAGATCCTGATCCGCGGCCGCAACATCATGCGCGGCTACTACAACCTCCCGGAAGCCACCGCCGAGGCGCTCGACGAAGGCCGCTGGCTCCACACCGGCGACATCGGCCACCTCGACGCCGACGGCTACCTCGCCATCACCGACCGCAAGAAGGACATCCTGGTCACGGCCGGCGGCAAGAACATCGCCCCGCAGAACATCGAGAATCAGCTCAAGGTGATCAGCCCCTACGTCTCCCAGGTCGTCATGCTGGGCGACCGGCGGCCGTTCTGCGTCGCCCTGGTCGCCATCAACGAGGAGACCGTGGGCAAGTGGGCGAAGGAGAACGGCCTCGAGTACCGGGACTACGCCGACCTCGCCTCCCGCCCCGAGGTCCGCAAGCTGATCCAGGCCGGCATCGACGACGTCAACTCCGGCCTCGCCTCCTACGAGCGCATCAAGGCCTTCCACCTCCTCGACCACGACCTCTCCCAGGCGACCGGCGAGATGACGCCCAAGATGAGCATCAAGCGCAAAGTCGTCGAGTCCCGGCACCAGGAGATCCTGGAAGGGTTCTACAAGGACACGATGGCTCGGATCTAGGGGAGAGAGCCCTACCCGCGTCTCCCGGCGTTCTCCCACAGGGAGTGCTCCGCCTGGCCGAGCAGATAGGTGAAGATGTGTGCCGGGATCTTCAGGAATTTCGCCGGCACGCCTTCCAGCTCGGCAATCCCGAAGTCCCGGTCCTCGCGGGTCACCAGATAGGCGAACCGGACCTTCGGCTCCTTCGCGCAGTAGGCCGCCAGGCCGTCCGCGGCGTCCAGGCTCGCCGACTTCCGGTACTTGACCTCGACCGGGATCACGTAACGGGGGCTCTGGACGATGACGTCCACCTCCTTGTTCGTCTTGGGGTCGCGCCAGTAGACGATCCTGGGGACATCCAGATAATGATAGGCGGAGAGGTGCCGCAGCACGGACGTCTCCACCACCTTCCCCAACTCGTCCGGGTCCGACAGCACCTCCTCCCCTCGCAACAGGACGGCGTTTCTCAGGGCGGCATCCGCCAGGTAGTACTTGCTCTGCTGCCGGAGCACCTTCTTGCCTCCGATCTCCGAGGGGGAGAGACGGAAAACCAGGTGTGAGCTCTCCAGCAGCTCGAGATAGCCGGCGATCGTCGGCGCCGTAGTGCCCAACTCGGTGGCGCAGGTCTTGACCGACAGCAGCCCGCCGGTGTTCAGGCAGAGATAGATGAACAGCTTCTCCAGCTCGTTGATCTTGCGCACCCCGAAGAGAGCCACCATGTCGCGCTTCAAGACGCGCTCGACCACGTCTTCCCGGAGAATGCGCTGGCAGTAGTCCGTCTCGTCGCTCAAGGCCGTCTCGGGGAACCCGCCGACCAGAAGGTAACGCTGAAACTCCGGGAGGATGCCGCGGCAGCTCTCGGCGAGGTTCGCCAGAAAGGGCCTGCTCTTCTGGAACAGATCCTGCGGCCGGAGGTCCCGGGGCACGTCCGGCAGGGCCCGGCCCCTCATCTGCAGGAACTCATAGAAGGAGAGCGTGGGCATTGGAACGGTGATCCACCGCCCAACGCCGCTGTCGATGGAGTCCCGCTTGTGCCGAAGGGCGGCCGATCCCGTGGCGACGATGCGGACTTCCGGCCGATGGTCGATCACGAACTTGAGGTGAAGATCCCATTCGCCGGCGTACTGGACCTCATCCAGGAGAAGGTAGGCGGGCTCTCCCTCGGGACGGACCTGATCGTGGTACTCCTGCAAAATCCTGCCGATGGTCAGCAGCTTCAAGACCGGATGATCGAGGCTCAGATAGAGGATGGCACGCGGATCGGTCCCCCGGGCGAGGAGCCTCTCGGCCAACTGATAAAGGACAGTGGTCTTCCCCACTCGCCGCGGCCCCGCCAGCAGGATCCCCCTCCGGATAGAATCGTCAAACAGGTACCGGCTGCAAGCATCGAAGGCGAGCCGGTGGAAGCGGGGTATCGAGACCGGGCGTTGAGTCCACCAGGGATTGAACCCATGAAGGACCCGGAGCACGTCTTCAGGTTGCAGCAAGCTCATTCGGACTCCTCGCAGCTAAGCGTACTAAGCTTCGCGGCTACCTCACAAGCATAGTATACTATGCCTGTTAACCTTACTTGGATCTAAGTACACTTAGTTGGAATAGGATTCCAGCAGCCGGAAGGGGGAGACGATGCCGCGCAGGCTGCTGCTGATCAGCAACTCGAGCAACCACGGCCAGGGTTACCTGGACCATGTCCTCTCAGAAATCGACGGCTTCCTCGGGCCGGTGCGGCGCCTGGTCTTCGTGCCCTTCGCCTTGAAGGACCGGGAGGGCTACGGCGCCAAGGCGGCGGAGCGGCTGGCGGACATCGGCGTCGAGGTGACGACCCTGACGGCGGACGAGGCCGGCCGGCGGCTGGCCCGGGACGCCGAAGCCGTCTTCACGGGCGGGGGGAACACGTTCCGGCTCCTCAAGACCCTCCAGGACGCCGGCCTCTTCTCCATTCTCCGTGACCGGATCCTCGCCGGCATGCCCTACCTCGGCAGCAGCGCCGGCACGAACCTCGCGGCCCCGACAATCCGGACGACCAACGACATGCCGATCGTCGAGCCGAAATCCTTCGAGGCCTTCGGCGCCGTCCCCTTCCAGATCAATCCCCACTACCTCGATCCCGATCCGGGCTCCACTCACATGGGTGAGACCCGCGAGCAGCGGATCAAGGAGTTCCACGAGGAGAACGAGACGCCGGTGGTAGGCCTCCGCGAAGGCGCCTGGCTCCGGGTGGAAGGAGACCGCGCTACCCTGGGCGGCGCCCGGGGAGCGCGGATCTTCCGGCGGGGTCAGAAGCCCGAGGAGCGGGCGGCGGGGGAGTCGCTCGACGATCTCCTCTGACGGTTCTGGCAGTCGTGGTGCGCGCTGCGAACGACAGTTCGCACCTCCTAGCGACGGTCCGTCCTACCAGGACGACGCTCCGCCACCAACGGCGACGGCTCGTCGTCAAGGGACGACGGTTTGCCGCCTGCGGCGACAGTCCGCCGTAACAGGACTGCGCTCCGTCGTCGAGGAACGACGGTCTGCCGCCATGGACGACGGTCCGTCCTACCAGGACGACGCTCCGCCGCCAACGGCGACGGCTCGTCGTCAAGAGACGACGGTTTGCCGCCAACGGCGACAGTCCGCCGTAACAGGACTGCGCTCCGTCGTCGAGGAACGACGGTCTGCCGCCATGGACGACGGTCCGTCCTACCAGGACGACGCTCTGCCGCCAACGGCGACGGCTCGTCATCAAGGGACGATGGTTTGCCGCCTGCGGCGACGGTCCGCCGTACCGGGACGATGCTCCGTCGTCGAGGAACGACGGTCTGCCGCCATGGACGGCGGTCCGTCCTACCAGGACGACGCTCTGCCGCCAACGGCGACGGCTCGTCGTCAAGGGACGATGGTTTGCCGCCTGCGGCGACGGTCCACTCCCTTTAAACAACAGGCCGGTACGACGAATCTAGACCCGCCAGGATCTCAGCGCCAACCACTCCCAGGTATAGAATTCCCTCCGCCAAGGTAGAGGAGGCCGCCCATGATCCCCGTCAAGCCCCACATCGCCGAACGCGCCTACGTCAAGAGCCTCGCGGAGTATCAGGCCCTGTACCGCCGGTCCGTCGAGCAGCCCGAGGAGTTCTGGCGCGAGATGTCCGGGACGCTCGACTGGTTCTCGCCGCCGCGCAACGTCATGGACGTGGACATGGAGGAGGTCGACTTCTCCTGGTTCGGCGGCGGACGCCTCAACGCCTGCTACAACTGCGTCGACCGCCACCTGCCCGAGCGCGGCGAGCAGACGGCGATCATCTGGGCCGGCGACGAGCCGGGCGAATACCGCTACATCTCCTACCGGGAGGTGAAGCACAACGTGGCGCGCATCGCCAACGTCCTGCTCGCCCACGGGGTGAGGAAAGGCGACCGGGTGGCAATCTACCTGCCCATGGTGCCTGAGCTGGCCTACAGCATGCTCGCCTGCGCCCGCATCGGCGCCATCCACTCGGTGGTCTTCGCCGGCTTCTCGGCCGAGTCCCTGCGGGACCGCATCCTCGACGCCGGCTGCAAGGTGGTGTTCACCGCCAACGAGGGACTGCGCGGCGGCAAGCGGATCCCCCTGAAGCACACCGTCGATCAGGCCGTCGAGGGCCTCTCCATGGTCGAGAAGGTCTTCGTGACGCGCCGCACGGACAAGGACGTGCCCATGCGCGACGGAAGGGACCTGTGGCTCGAGGAGGAGACCGCCAGGCAGCGCTCGACCTGCCCCGTCGAATGGATGGCCTCCGAGGACCCGCTGTTCATCCTCTACACCTCGGGCTCGACGGGCAAGCCCAAGGGCGTCCTCCACACCACCGGCGGCTACCTGGTCTACGCGGCCATGACCCACAAGTACGTCTTCGACTACCACCCGGGCGACATCTATTGCTGCGCCGCCGACATCGGCTGGGTCACGGGCCACAGCTACATCCTCTACGGACCGCTGGCCAACGGCGCGACGACGGTGATGTTCGAGTCGATCCCCACCTACCCGGACCCCGGGCGCTACTGGCGGATGGTGGACGACCTCGGGATCAACATCTTCTATACCGCCCCCACCGCCATCCGGGCCATCGCCCGCGCCGGCGACGAGTGGGTGAAGAGATACCGGCGCGACTCGCTGCGCATCCTGGGCTCGGTGGGCGAGCCGATCAACCCCGAGGTGTGGCTCTGGTACCACGACGTGGTGGGCGACAAGCGGTGCGCCGTGGTCGACACCTGGTGGCAGACGGAGACCGGCGGCATCCTCATCACCCCCCTGCCGGGCGCCACCCCCTGCAAGCCGGGCTCGGCGACGCTCCCCTTCTTCGGCGTCCGGCCGGTGCTCGTCGGCGAGCAGGGGCAGGAGCTGGAAGGCAACGACGTGTCGGGCAACCTCTGCCTGCGCGGCACCTGGCCGGGGCAGGCGCGGACGATCTACGGCGATCACCGGCGCTTCCGCGAGACCTACTTCTCCCAGTTCCCGGGCCTCTACTTCACGGGCGACGGCTGCCGCCGCGACCAGGACGGCTACTACTGGATCACCGGCCGGGTGGACGACGTGCTCAACGTCTCCGGCCACCGCCTGGGGACGGCGGAGATCGAGAGCGCCCTGGTGGCCCATGAGGCAGTGGGCGAGGCGGCGGTGGTGGGTTTCCCCCACGACATCAAGGGCACGGGCATCTACGCCTACGTCCATCCGACGCCGGACTACGAGAGCTGGGACCGCGAGGAGCTGGTCGGCATGCTCAAGGAGCAGGTGCGGCACGCCATCGGGGCCATCGCGACGCCGGACCGCATCCAGGTCGTCACGGGCCTGCCCAAGACGCGGTCGGGCAAGATCATGCGCCGCATCCTGCGCAAGATCGCGGCCGGCGAGTACGACGAGCTGGGCGACATCACGACCCTGGCGGACCCCTCCGTGGTGGAGAAGCTGGTGGACGATCATCGGATGCAGCACGTATAGAAAATGGGGTATTCCCATTTCGCCGGGCCGTGCTAGAATATTCCCAGCGCTCCTATGGAGGCCCCATCTCTCCGGTCTGGCACGTTCCTGGTGCCGGGAGCTTCGCACCCCTTCCTCGAGAATTTCTGAGCTTTCCATGAATCGCCTCATCACGGCGGCGGTCTCCCTTGTCCTTGGGCTGGCCGCGGGCGCAGCCTCGGCCGCCGTGGAAGGCTTCCACTACACCCGCGAGATCACCGTTCCCGCTGCCGGATGGGTGCGGGTGCCGCTCGACCTGGCGGCCATCCAGCACCTGGCGCCCGGAGGCTCCGACCTCCACCTCTTTTCACCGGCCGGGAGCGAGGTCCCCTTGTGGATCGAGCCCGCCGCCCCGCGGAGCGAGCGCCGGCCGTTGACGCTCGCCGGTCCCAGGCGCGTCGACGACGGCTGGGAGATGGTCCTGGACCTGGGCGCCGATCCGCAGCCTCACGAGCGCCTCTTCCTCCAGCCCGTCCAGCCGCCGCTGCCGCCGCCGGACCGGATCGAGAGCAGCCCGGACGGCTCGGCCTGGCAGCCGCTCACGGCGGGCGAGACGCTCCCGAAGGACGGGGATGGGGAAAAGGACGGGGAAGAGGACGACCCGTGGGTGCCGATCTCCTATCCGGCGACCGGCGACCGCTATCTCCGCTTCCACTGGCCACGCCAGGGGCAGCTCCCCCGGATCGTGGCGGCGGAGGTGGAGGCGGTGACCGGACCGGCGCTGTCGGTGACCACCCGCAATGCCGAATGCGATACGAGCCGGCCGGGTGTCGCCTCCTGCATCCTGGCCCTGCCGGCCGCCGGTCAGATCATGCGGCGGCTGACGGTCGAGATCCAGGGCGGGGGACGGACGGGCTACCGGCTCGAGGCGCCGCGCGACTTCCGCTGGCAGCCCCTGGCGGAGGGAGTGTGGCAGCGCAGCGGCGCGGCGACCCGCCATCTGCTCCCCGGCGGACCCGAGCCGCTGGCCGACTCGCTCCTCCGGCTCGAGCTCTACGGCTCGCCCCAGAGCCCGCCGCGGGTCGCGAGCTGGAGCGTCGAGCTCAGGGTGCAGACGGTGCTCTTCCAGGCCGAGGAAGCCGGACGGTACGCCCTGGCCTACGGCGGCTCCAGGCGGACGGATCCGCGGCGGCTGAAGCCGCCGGCCGGCGTCGAGGCCTCCTGGCTGGAAGCAGGTGCGGAGGTCGAGCACCCTCCGGCTCTCCTGCCGGCTCTGGCCACCGCTCCGGCCGTTCGGCTGGCCAGGCGCCAGCGAGCCGGCACGTGGCGGGTCGTGGCCCCTTCGGTGAAGCCGGGTTCTCTGGTTCGCCTGGAGCTGCCGGACGCCGTCTACGGCGTGGCCCGGGCCGATCTGGGCAACCTGCGGCTCGTCTCGGGGGAGCGCCAGATCCCCTTCTACCGCTGGTCGCCGGACGCCCCCGCGCTGGTGGTCAGGGAGTGGGGGCTGGAGCTCACGGGAAGCGGGCGCCAGCGGGCTGGCGAGAGCGAGGTGGACATCCGCCTGCCGGAGCCCGGCCTGCCCCTGACGGAGCTGGACCTGACAGCCCCGGCCGGTCCGCTGCGGCGCGCCGTCGGAGCGCGTTATCTGGAACCCGTCCGCACCCCGCGGCGGGAGCAGACAAAGCGGCGGGGCCACCCGGCTGCCGCCGCCATCCGCCAGGTCTGGAAGTGCCAGACGCAGCCGCCCCTCCCCTGCCGCGAGCGGCTGCCGCTGCCCGGCCAGGCGCCACAGGTCCTCTCGGTGCGCTTCCAGGATGGCGACAACCCGCCGCTCACCGACCTGGATGCCGCCGTCTGGAGACGGCGGGACGTGCTCCTCTTCGTCTGGCCGGAGGGGGAAGGGACCGCGCCGGTCCGCCTGCTCGCCGGCCCCGAAAGCCTGAGGGCCCCCTCCTACGATCTCGCCACCCTGGGCGAGACCCTGCTGACCTATCCCTGGCAGCCCGCCGAGCTGAGCCTCGAAGGGGAAGGCGCGAAGAGCGAGCCGCGCTGGGGCCGCTACGTCATGCCGGCGATGCTGATGATCGCGGGAGTCTGCCTGATCGTCCTCCTGGGGAGGATCCTCTCGGAGAGGTGACCGGTCTGCTAGGCTTGGGACATGTCGGCCACGGAAGAGAAAAGGGTGAGCGAGCTGGCGAGGGGGTTTCCGGGCCTCGATCTCCTCCTGCTGTTCGGCTCCCGAGCCCGCGGTGACGTCCACCCTCATTCCGACTGGGACTTCGCCTACCTCGCGGGCCCAGGCTTCGAGCCCGATGAGCTCCTGGCGCGGCTCGTCCTCCTCCTCGGCACCGACCGGATCGACCTGGTCGATCTCGGCCGAGCCAGCGGTCTGATCCGCTACCGTGCCGTGGCCGAGGGCCGGCCCCTGTTCGAATCCGCTCCAGACGTCTTCGAACGCTTCTGGTTTGAGGCCGCTTCCTTCTGGTGGGACATGGGACCGATCTTCGAGGCTGGATATGAAGAAATCCTTCAGCGGGTGGCGAGGTCATGAGCCGCTTGGATCGGGCCCTGCTAGCGGAAAAGACTGCTACGGTCGAGCGGCACCTGACCCGGATCGTCCAGCGCCTGCCCCAGGATCTCGAAGAGTTCCATCCGATGACGGACGCCTCGGACGCCGTGATCCTCCATCTCTGGCAGGCGGTCCAGATCGTGCTGGATCTTGCGGGCTCAGCCTGTCTCCATCTCCATCTCGGGACTCCGCAGAGTTACGGCGAATCCTTTCGACGCCTTTCAGAGGCGGGCTTTCTGGAACCAGGGCTGGCGGCGCGTCTGGCCCGGGCCGCCGGTTTCCGCAACGTCATCGCCCATGCGTACGAGACAATCGACATGGAGAGGGTCTACCGAGTTGCCCGAGAGGGTCCAGCCGATCTGCGTGCCTTCCTGGCAGCGCTTCAGGAGCACATTCAGTAAAGCCGGTTGGGGGAACAGGGGGAGGGAAATGGCTCCTCGGGAGGGATTCGAACCCCCAACATTTCGGTTAACAGCCGAACGCTCTACCGTTGAGCTACCGAGGAACGTGGAAAGAAGGTCGCCGGGTTAGGCCGGGAGGCGGAATTCTAGGCGGATCGAATTCCCCTGTCAAACACGGCGGCCGGACCCGGGAGGGACCGGCCGCCGGTTGGAATCGATCGGGGTCTAGACCGTGGTGTCCAGGAACGGCTTCAGCTTGGTCGCCCGGCTGGGGTGACGCAGCTTGCGCAACGCCTTGGACTCTATCTGGCGGATACGCTCGCGGGTGACGTTGAACGACCGGCCCACCTCTTCCAGGGTGTGCTCGGAGCCGTCGCCGACGCCGAAGCGCATCTTCAGCACCAGCTCCTCGCGCGGCGTCAGGGTCTTGAGCACCTTGCGAGTCTGGTCCTTCAGGTTCGCGAAGATCACCGAGTCGATGGGCGACACGGCATTCTTGTCCTCGATGAAATCGCCGAGATGCGAATCCTCCTCCTCGCCGATGGGCGTCTCGAGGGAGATCGGCTCCTGGGCGATCTTCATGATCTTGCGTACCTTGGAGGCCGGCAGGTCCATCCGCTCGCCGATCTCCTCCGCCGTGGGCTCGCGGCCCAGCTCCTGCACCAGCGAGCGGCTGGTGCGGGTCAGCTTGTTGATGGTCTCGATCATGTGGACCGGGATGCGGATGGTCCGCGCCTGGTCCGCGATGGCCCGGGTGATCGCCTGCCGGATCCACCACGTGGCATAGGTCGAGAACTTGTAGCCGCGACGGTACTCGAACTTCTCCACCGCCTTCATCAGGCCGATGTTCCCCTCCTGGATGAGGTCGAGGAACTGCAGGCCGCGGTTGGTGTACTTCTTGGCGATCGAGACCACCAGCCGGAGGTTGGCCACGATCAGCTCCTCCTTGGCCCGCTCGCACACCGCCTCGCCCTGCCGGATCTTGTTGATCGTGGAGGCGATCTCGGCATGGGTGGTGCCGTAGCGCTCCTCGAGCTCGCGCAGGTTGGCCCGGTACTTCTCGATGCGGCGGCGGTGGAGGGCCTTGAGCTCCTCGTTGGTCTCCCGCTTGAGAGCCGTCTGGGCCCGCTTGATGTCCTGCTCGAAGCGCGAGAACTGCCGGTCGATGTCCTTCAGGAAGTCGACCAGCCGGTTGCGGGTCTGGACGCTGAAGTCGATCGTCCGGATGTCCTTGGCGATCTTGGCCACCAGGCGGTCGATCTCGCGCTCGATCTCGAGGTACTTCTCGCCCTCGGGCTTGCAGCGCTTCTGGCGCTTGCGCAGCTCGCCGATCTCCTGGTCGTTGGCCGCGATCTGCTCGAAGATCTTGAGGTTGCCCTTCACGCGGTCGGCGGACTTGGGATCGAGCGGCTCGTCCGGATCCGCGTCGACCAGCTCGCGCAGGATGCGCTTGTCCTTGGCCGCCATCTCGTTGAGGCGCAGCAGCTCGCGCAAGACCACCGGGTTCTCGCACAGCGCCTCGTAGATCAGCCACTCGCCCTGCTCGATGCGCTGGGCGATCTCCACCTCGCCCTCGCGGTCCAGGAGAGGGACCGTGCCCATCTCGCGCAGATACATGCGGACGGGGTCGTTGGTCTTCTCGTGGGTGGCGAGACCGAATTCCGTCGTCTCGTCTTCTTTCTTGTCGAACTCGTTCGGGCCGGACTCGAAATCGTCACGGTTCTGGTAACGCTCGGGTCGGTCGATGACGTCGACCCCGAGATCGGCGAACCGGAGATAGATCTCATCCAACTCGTCCGGGAGGCTTACGACCTCCTCGGGTAGCATCTCGTAGATCTCGTCGTAAAGAAGGTAGCCCTTCTCTTTGCCCAACTCGATGAGCTGCTTGACCGAGCTGTACTTCTCTTCGACGGGTGTGAGGCTGGAAATCGTCAATTGGTTCTCCTCTCAGCCATGATCGGGCCTGCGCGCAAACAGACTCAGCCCAGCCCAGGACTCACTCCAGGCCGGGACCTCCGATGCAAGCTGCGGTTCAAACGGTCTCTCTCTTCCAAAAGACGACCGAGCAGCGCATGATCGTCCTTGCGTTCCGCCTCGGCTGTCTCACTGTTCAGCTCTTTGAGCCGCCGCCGCCGCCAGCGATCTGCTAACTCTTCAAGGGATTCGGAAAGCCCGATCTTTCTGCCTGGGGTCCCACTGGCCGAAACCTCAGCTTCTACCATAATCTTGGCAAACCGGGCAACTATTCCCCCGCCTTCTCCCAGTCTCGCCTGGACACGTCCTGGCTGGGGCGGAAGGCCGGCTTCTGCATATAGAGCGCAGAAGGCCTCGTAAATATTCCTGCACTCCATGTCGCGGAAGACCTCCGGCGGCGGGAGTTCTCCCAGAGGGGGAATTTGAGAGCCTTCTTCAGCTTTCAGGAGGTCCTGAAGGACACGTTCTTCCGTGCTCCGCACCTGGCTGGGGGGACCGTCGGTGGTGCCCGCGACGCCGGCATTCGTCGAAGCAGGCCTTTCCGGCCGTTTCTCCTCGGTGGAGCTCCCGAAGCGCCGGGCCAGCATTTCCACCGGGACTCTCAAGCGGTCGGCGGCGATACGGGCGTAGCTGAAGCGGAGGATCGGATCCGGGATGGGCCGGAGCAGCTCCGTGACGGCCGTGGCGGCCTTGGCCTGGAGCTGGGGCTCGCGGGTGGCGCCGGCGGTGAGCCGTTCGAGCTCGGCCGTCACGGCGTCCTCAGACCCCTCGACGGCGGCCCGCACGGCCTCTTCCCCCTCTTCGACGCGCAGGGAGTCCGGATCGTGCGTGCCCGGGAACCGCGCCCGCCGCACTCCCAGGCCGTCGCCGAGCAGCAGCGGCAGGGCGCGGCGGAAGGCGTTCTCGCCGGCGTTGTCGGCGTCGTAGGCCACCACGACCTCCTCGGCGTAGCGGGAGAGGAGCTTGGCCTGCTCGGGCGTGAGAGCGGTGCCCATCCCCGCGACCGCGCCCTCGAGGCCGCAGGCCGCCGTGCCGATGACGTCGAAGTAGCCCTCGCACAGCACGGCCCGGCCGCTCTCCCGGATCTCCCGCTTGGCGAGATGCAGCCCGTAGAGCAGGGTGCCCTTGTGGAAGCGGTCGGTCTCGGCGGTGTTGATGTACTTGGCCTTGTCGTCCCCCAGGGCGCGGCCGCCGAAGCCGACCAGGCGGCCGGCGGCGTTGTGGATGGGGAACATCAGCCGGTGCCGGAAGCGGTCGTAGAGGTCGCCCCGCTGCTCGCTCCGGCCGACGAGCCCCGCCGCCTCGAGGTCCGAATGGGAGATCTTGGGGTGAAGGGCCTGGAGCAGGTTGCGGAACCCGTCCGGCGCGTAGCCGAGCCAGAAGCGCTCGACGAGCTCCGGCGGGATGCGCCGCGTCTTCTCCAGGTACTCGCGGGCGAAGGACGACTTCCGGAGCTGGTCGGCGAAGAAGCCCGACGCCGCCTGGAGGGCGCCCTCGATGTCCCGCTCGGGCCGGCCGCCGGCGAAGCGCGCCTCCGTCCGGCTGGGCAGCGGGATGCCGTAGCGCATGGCGAGCGCCTCGATGGCCGCGGGGAAGTCGTCGCCGGTGGTCTGCATGTGGAGCTTGATGGCGTCGCCGCCGGCGCCGCAGCCGAAGCAGTAGAAGAGGCCCTGGACCGGATCGACGCTGAAGGAGGGGGTCTTCTCCTTGTGGATGGGGCAGAGCCCCTGGTAGCGGCGGCCGGCCTTGCGCAGGCGGGTGTGGTCGGAGGCCACGGCGACGATGTCCACCGCGTCGCGCACCGCCTGCACGAGCTGGGGGGTGATGTTGACGTTGCCGAGCGCCATGGGTCAGAGGCCCCGTCCAGGCATCAGGCGCCGCGGAAGGTCACGACCGTCGCGCCGTCGCCGCCTTCGTTGGGGGCGCCCGAGCGGATCTCGGAAATCCCCCTGTGACCCCTGAGGTGCTGGCGCACGGCCTGGCGGAGCCGGCCCGAGCCGTGGCCGTGGACCACCCGCACTTCCTTGCGGGAGGCCAGGAGCGCCTGATCGATGTAGGAGTCGAGCTGCTCCAGGGCCGGCTCGACGCGCATGCCGATCAGGTTGATCTCGGGCGGCACCGCCGTCGACTCGTCGATGTCCCCCCGCGTGGCGAGCGCCGGAGTAGGCCTCGCCTCCAGCGGCGTGGGCCAACGCTCTTTCCTCGCGGGCGCCGGTCCGGCGGCTGCGGCGGGGGCCAGCTCGTCCGGACGGCAGCGCACCCGCTTGCCGCGGACCAGCACCTCCGCCCGGCCGTTCTCCAGCTTCTCCAGCACGCCCTGCCAGCCGAACCCGACGTGGCGCACGGGCGCGCCCACCACCAGCGGCCCCGAGGCCTCGGGCGCCGCCGCTTCCCCGAAGGCCGGGGCTTCGGAGAACAGCGTCTGGACGGCCTCCGCCGCCAGGCCCCGCCGCCGACCGCCCTCGAACTGCTCGCGCAGGCGCTCCTCCTCCCGCCGCAGGCGCTCCGCCGTCTGGCGGCGGAAGTCCTCCAGCTCGGTGCGCATCTTCTTCGCCGTGCCCCGCCGCTCCTCTTCCAGGGCGGCCCGCTTGTCGGCCAGCCGGCGGCGGAGCTTCTCGGCGTCGGCGTGCTCGATCTCCAAGCGCTCCCGGGTCTCGGCCAGTTCCTGGCGCACCCTCTCCACCTCGGCGATCAGCCGCCGGAGGTCGCGGTGCTCGGAGCCGAGGCGCGCCTCGGCGCGGTCCAGCCACTCGGCCGGCAGCCCCAGACGGCGGGCCAGGGCCAGGGCCTCGCTGCCGCCGGGCGGGCCGGGGACGAGGCGGAAGGTGGGCCGGCCGGTCGCGGGATCGAACTCCATGGCCGCGCAGGTGGCGCCGGGGAGCTCGAGCGCCGCCGCGGCGAGCTGGGTCAGATGGGTGGTGATGACGCCCAGGCTCCCCTTCTCGAGCAGCCCTTCGAGAAGGGCCACGGCAAGGGCGGCGCCCTCTTCCGGATCGGTGCCCGAGCCCAGCTCGTCCAGGAGGATGAGGCTGTCCGGCCCGGCTCCCTCCCACGCTTCCTTGAGGCGGAGCAGCCGGCCGCTGAAAGTCGACTGGTCGGTCAGCAGGTCCTGCTCGTCGCCCACGGTCGCCACCAGGCCCGTGAGGAACGGCACGCGGCTGCCCGCGGCGGCCGGCACGGGCAGGACGCACAGCGCCATGAGGGAGAGCATGCCGGTGGTCTTGAGCGACACCGTCTTGCCGCCCGCATTGGGGCCGGTGATCACCAGGATGCGCCGGTTCGGTGCCAGCTCGATGTCGAGCGGCACGATTGTCCCCGAGTGCCCGGCCTGGCCCAGCGCCTCCTCGCGCGCCTCGGCCAGGCACGGGTCGAGGAGGGGATGCCGCGCCGCCAGCAGCCGCAGGTCGTGCCGCGGGCCGATCTCCGGGAGATGGGCCTCGCAGCGGTCGCCGAAGCGCACCGAGGCCTGCAGGAGATCGAGGTCGCCCAGGAAGCGCGAGTGCTCCCGCAGGTCGGGCAGCGCCTCCCGGGCGGCGTCGATCAGCTCCACCAGGATGCGGTGACGCTCCGCCTCTTCGTCCTCCACCGACTGCTGGAGCGTGTTGTTGGTCTCCACGACCTGCAACGGTTCGAAGTAGAAGCTCTTGCCGGTGGCCGAGCGGCCGTGGACGAGGCCGCTGCTGCGGCCCTTGGCGCCGGACTGGAGCATCAGCACCAGGCGGCCGCCGCGCAGGGGAATGGTCTCCTCGGAGAGCTCCTCGCGGTGGCCGGCGACGAAGTCGCCCAGCTCGCGGTAGATCAGATCGCGCGTGGTCCGGATCTGCCGGCGCAGGGCGGCAAGGCGCGGGCTGGCGTCCTCGCGCACCTCGCCCCGGCGGTCGAGCGCGCGCTCGATCCGCCGCAGCAGCGGGTCGACGTCGGGCAGCTCCCGGGCTCGCGCCTCGAGCGCGTGGCAGGGCGGGACCGCCTGGCGGATGCGGTCCGCCGCCGCGCGGGTGGCCTTGCCGAGGTCGGCCAGCCGGACCAGGTCGATCCCCTCCAGAGGCGGCCGGCCGGTCGTCAGCCGGGTCAGGAGGTCGCCCAGGGGGACCTCGAAGTCGGGCACCAGGCCCCGCTCGCCGACCAGGCGCGAAGCCTCCTCGAAGAGAGTCCGCCGGGCTCGCAGCTCCCCTTCGTCGTCGAAGGGACGGAGGGCGAGCACGCGGTCGCGGCCCAGGTCGCTCGCCGCGAAACGCGAGACCACGGCCAGCAGGCTGGGAAACTCCAGCGCCTGCGCCGTCGCCCGGGAAAGGATGGAAGAACTGGGGAAAAGCGGCTCGCTCACCCCATCGAGTGTACCAGCGGCAGCCAGGATCACTGTCCTTGCTTTTCCTGCAGTCCTTGCCGTGCTTGCCGGCCTTGCAGTCCCTGGTCCCCAGGCTCGCTACCGCAATACCGGCCGGCGCGGCCCGGGAGGCCCGGAGACATACTCTGCCACCGTCGAAAGAACCTCCGGCGTGGCGTGTCCCGTCTCGACCAGGCGGCGGAAGAACAGCAACGCCGCCGCGGCCCCCTCGCGGAGGTCACGGGTGCGGAGAATGGGGAGCAGGTTCTCCACCAGCGGGCGGAGCTCGGGCGAGCGCCCCGTGCGCGTGTAGAAGATGGCGAGATCGAGCAGGACCCCGGCCGCCTCCCCTCCCAGCCCTTCGAGCACAAAGCCCTGCCGGGCCTCGTGGAACGCCGCCTCCGCCGCGTCCGTGTCCCCCCGGGCTTCCGCGAGCTTCCCCTCCAGGTGCCGCAGCCGCACGAGGTTGGGGCCGTCCCCATGCTGCTCGTAGAGCAGCTTTGCCCGCCGGAGCGCTCGCCAAGCCTCCTCCGCGCGGCCGGCGTCGGCGAGGAGCAGGGCCAGGCGGTGCAGACCGAAGGCGGCGAGCGGCGGATCGCGCTCCTCGTCAAGCAGGGCGAGACCCTCCTCGAGGCACCGGATCCCCTGCCGGGCCGGCTCCGGGCCGGGGGCCAGGCCGCGGACCGTTCCCTTCTGGACCAGGAGCCGGCCCTCGAGATGCCGGTCCCCGAGGGTGCGGTAGAGGGTGAGCGCGCGGTCGAGCAGGCGCTCCGCCTCCTCGAGCTTTCCCTGGTCGGCGAGCAGGCGTGCGCGCAGCTCCTGGAGCTCCGCGCCGTCGAGCGGGTCGGTCCCCTCCTGGAGCGGCGCCTCGGCCTGGGCGAAGGCGGCTTCCGCTCCCCGCAGGTCGCCCATGAGGCGGCGGGCGTTGCCGAGGCAGGCCCAGGACCGCCCCTGCAGGCTGCGCGTCAGCTCGGCCCCGTAGCGGCGGGCATCGAGCCGCCCGGCCGCGGCGGCCGTCCACTCGGCCCGGACCAGCGCGAGCGCCGGCTCCCCGGTGCGCTGGCTCTCGCCGAGCAACAGCTCGCAGATGGCGGGCGTCTGGAACCGCGGCTCGGCCTCGATCCGCGCGAGGCCCGCGGACCGCGGCAGGCCCAGCAGCTCCGAGAGCCTGAGCGGCCCCTCCCTCAAGCGGCTGAACACGCCGCCGTAGCTCTCCGGATGAAGCTCGGCCGGCAGCTCCTTCGAGCCCTCCTCGCCGAAGCTCCAGAAGTGCCCGGTGACCGCCACGCACCGCGAGCAGCCGGCGAGGAGGTGACGGACGACGAGGCGGCGTTCCCGTCCGTCGACCTCGTTGCGCATGAAGCGCTCGAGGAGCTTTGCATCGGGATGCTTTGAAGGGAGATGATCTTCCGTCATGGCTTTCCACGTCACCCCTGGGGTTCCGCTCCGGTCTACCGCTTGGAATTACGTCTGGATTCAATTACGGCACGGAAGGCCGGAACTCACAAGGTCTCCAGTGAGACGATTATACAGCACATCTTGTCGATAACAGCAACTCGTCGCGTCTCCAAGCACGGTCACTGAGAACAAAGGTACGCATCTACAGAATCTCTTTTTCGGGGCAAGTCATTGCAACACATAAGTTTGCGCTTGCCACCGGGCTCCAGAGAGGGTACATTTCCGCACATGTCGATCTTCAACGGACTGGGAAGGGCCTTACGCTGGCTCCGCGACAGGCAGGGTAAACGGCAGTACCAGGTTGCCGACGCGGCAGGAATCACCAAAGCGATGCTCTCCGCGTACGAGACCGGCAAGCAGAAGCCGTCGCTCGACACGCTGGAGAAGATCCTCACCGCGCTGGAGTGCGATCTCAACGATCTGCACAACGCGCTCCAGATCGTCAACGAGCGGCCGGAGGCGATCCGCCGTCCGGGTGGCGCTCGGGACACCTGGCAGGCCGCCCTGCGCGGCGGCTCGCCGGAAGGGCAGCAGGAAGCCGGAGACACGGGCGGACTCAACGTCTACCGCGTCCTGGGCCTCAACCGCCAGCTACCTCCCCAGGAGGAGGCAGCCCTGGCCGAGATGCTCGAGGGCTTCCACAAGATGGTGCGCTACCTCCACAGCCGGCTTCCCCCGCTCGCGGGCGAGCCCGAGCCTGAGGAAGAGCCGAGCTGACCGGCGGTCCCTCCCCGGGGACCTCCCTCCCGCTTCTCCGCGCCCCGACCTGCGCACGCTTCTTGCACGCCGCAAGAAGCAAGCCGCAGGAAAGCCTTGCGGTCAATCAAGGCGCATACCAGGGCGCATGGACGCGGAGAGAGCGATGACCGCAGGCCAGCCACCACACCGATCCAGCCGTGCTATATCAGGCTGGCCTGCCAGGCTCCGCTCTTCTGCAAAGGGGATGTTTTCGTGGATGGCGAGCTCGAGCGTAGGATCTCCCGCCTTCGGCGGGGCGACCACCTCTGTCTGATCTATCACAGCGCCGCCGAGCAGACGGCGGCGCTGGTGCCGTTCCTCAAGGCCGGCATCGCGGCGGGCGAACGCTGCGTCTTCGTCGGCCATGGCACGAGCGCGCGGCGGGTGGAGCGCGCCCTGCTGAGCGCCGGATTGGACGTCAACGCCGAATGTGAGCGCGGCGCCCTCCTCTTCCTGACCCAGCGGGAGGACTGGCTGCCTCACGGGCGGTTCGATCCCGGAGCCATGATGGACCTCCTGCGGCAGGCGGAGCAGCAGGCGCTCGACGACGGCTTCTCCGGCCTGTGGGCCACCTGGAACATGAGCTGGATCCTGGAGGGGACGTCCGGGGCCGACCGGCTGGTCGAGTACGAGGCCCATCTCAACCGCTTCCTGGCGGGCAGCCACACCTGCGCCCTCTGCCGCTACTCCCGCGAGGGCTCTCCCGCCGCGCTGATCCAGGACGCCCTCCACACCCATCCGCTGGCGGTGCTGGGAGACCAGGTCTGCCCCAACTCCTACTACGAGCCGCCGGAAATGGTGCTCGGCGACCGCTCGCCGGAAGAGCGGATCGACTGGATGATGGCCCGGGTCCGCCGCGCCCGCATCAGCGAGCAGAAGCTGGAGGACGTGAGTCTGCGGCTCGCCCAGCAGCGGGCCGCCCTCGAGCGGGCCGACCGGGCCAAGGCGGACCTGCTCTCGATGCTCGCCCACGAGCTGCGCAATCCCCTGGGCACCATCAGCAACGCCCTGCAGGTGCTGCGGATGAAAGGCGAGGGCGACGACACCTGGAAGCGGGCGATCGACGCCGCCGAGCGCCAGGTCCTCCACCAGGCCATGCTGATCGACGATCTGCTGGAAGCTTCCCGCGTCACCGGCGGCCAGATCGAGCTGCAGTGCGAGGAGCTGGACCTCGCGCAGCTCGTGCGCGAGACCGTGGCAGGCTACCGGGAGACCTTCAGGGACGCCGGCCTGGCCCTCGCCCTCGAGCTCCAGGATGAGCCGCTGCGCGTGCGCGGCGACCGGCTGCGCCTCTCCCAGGCCCTCTCGAACCTCCTGGACAACGCCGCCAAGTTCACGGAGCGCGGCGGGCGCATCTCGGTGCGGGCGTCCCGCGGCGCCGAAGGGAAGCGGGCCAAGGTCGCCGTGCGCGACAACGGCGCCGGCATCGAGCCGGACGAGCTGCCCTACGTCTTCGAGGTCTTCACCCAGGGCGACCACAGCCTCGACCGCTCGCTGGGCGGCCTCGGCGTCGGCCTGGCCGTGGTCAAGGGCCTGATCGAGATGCACGGCGGCGAGGTGCGGGCGCGCAGCGAAGGCCCCGGCCAGGGCTCCGAGTTCACGTTCCTGCTCCCCCTCGATCCGGCCACCGTGGCTGCGTCCCAGCCGGAGGAGCACCTGCCCGTGACCCACAGCGCCAGGCGGGTGCTGGTGGTCGAGGACAACCCGGACGCCGCCGCCACCATGCGCGACTTCCTCGAGCTGTCGGGCCACGAGGTCGAGCTCGCCTGCTCCGGCATGGACGGCCTCGAGGCCGCCCGCCACTTCCATCCCGAGGTGGTGCTCTGCGATCTGGGGCTGCCCGGCATGAGCGGCTTCGAAGTCGCCGCCGAGCTGCGGCGCGACCCCGCCACCCGCTCGGCCAAGCTGATCGCCGTCACCGGCTACGGCCGCGACGAGGACCGGCGCCGCTCCAAGGAGGCCGGCTTCGACCTCCACCTGACCAAGCCCGTCGACCCGGCCCAGCTCCGGGCTCTGCTGCAGTAGAGGGCTTGTCAGGCTGGTAAGAATGCGTACCGGAGCACGAACAGCACCGCCAGCACGTACATCAGCCAGTGCACCTCGCGCCCTCGCCGGGCCGCCGCCTTGACCAGCACGTAGACCACGATCCCCGCCGCCAGGCCGTGCGAGATGTTGAAGGTCAGCGGCATCAGCAGGGCCGTGAAAAAAGCGGGCGCGGCCTCCGTCATGTCCGTCCAGTCGATCTCGCGCACGGCGAGGACCATCAGCGTCCCCACCAGGATCAGCGCCGGGGCCGTGATCGGCGTGAAGCCGCCGGCGTCCGGCCGGCTGATCATCCCCACCAGGGGCGTGAAGAAGAGCGAGGCCAGGAGGAGCGTTCCCGTGACCACGCTGGCGAGCCCCGTCCGCGCCCCCACCCCGACCCCCGAGCCGCTCTCGATGTAGGAGGTCACCGGCGAGGTCCCGATCAGGGCGCCCCCCACCATCCCCAGCGCGTCGGCCGTGAGCGCCCTGCCGATGCGCGGCAGCTCGCCGCCGCGCAGCAGGCCGGCCTGGTGAGCCAGGCCCATCAGCGTCCCCAGGGTGTCGAAGAGGGCGAAGAAGAGCAGGACCAGGATCAGCGGCAGGTACTCGAGGCGCAGGGCGCCCAGGAGGTCGATCTGCAGGCCCGGGAGCTGGAAGCTCGGCGTCGACGCCAGCGCGGGCGGCGCCTGGACCTGGCCCGTGAGCAGGCTCGCGGCGAGCGTCGCCGCGAGCCCCCAGAAGATCGCCGTGCGCACGCCCCTGGCCATCAGGGCCAGCGAGACCGCGACGCCGGACAGGGTCAGGAGGGCGGCGGGCGAGGCGAGGTCGCCCATGGCCACCATCGTGGCCTTGTCGGCGCGGACGATGCCGCCGTGCTGGAGGCCGATGAAGGCGATGAAGAGGCCGATCCCCACCGCGCCCGCCAGCTTGATCACCTCCGGCACGGCCCGCACGAGCACCTGCCGCGCTCCCGTCACCGTCAGCAGCACGAACGCGATCCCGGCCCAGAACACCATCCCCAGCGCCGTCGGCCAGGGCACGCCCGCGCCGAGGCAGACGCTGTAGGCGAAGAAGGCGTTCATCCCCATTCCGGGCGCCAGCGCGATCGGATAGTTGGCGAGGAAGGCCATCAGGAACGTCGCCAGGGCCGCGCTCAGCGCCGTGGCCACGATCGCGCCCTGCTCCGGCATCCCCGCCGCCGTCAGGAAGACCGGGTTGACGGCCAGGATGTAGGCCATGGTGAGGAAGGTCGTCACTCCGCCGAGGACCTCCCGCCCCGGCGTCGAGCCGGCCGCGCGGACGTGGAAGATGCGTTCGAGCATGTGGCGATATCTTAACTCCAGGGCTGTGTGTTAGGGTCAGCTCCTCGGAGGGCACAAATGACCGAGAGCACCTTCGACGACCCGAAGCACCCCGAGACCGGCGACCCCGCCTACCTCTCCACCAAGACCATCCCCCCCGAAGACCGGCTGATCTTCGCCCTCGACGTCCCGACGGTCGAGGAGGCCAGGCGCCTGGTCCTCACCCTCAAGGAATCGGTGCAGTTCTACAAGGTCGGGCTCGAGCTGTTCGCGACCGGCGGCTACTTCGAGCTGATCGACTGGCTGGTGGAGCAGGGCAAGAAGGTCTTCGCCGACCTCAAGCTCTTCGACGTCCCCGAGACGGTCCGCTCGGCCGTCCGCCAGCTCAGCCGGCGGCCCATCACCCTGACCACCGTCCACGGCAACGACGGCATCCTGGAGGCGGCCTGCCGGGAGAAGGGGGATTTGAAGATCCTCGCCGTCACCGTGCTGACCAGCCTCGACCAGGGGGACCTGAAGGACCTCGGCTTCGAGGTCGACGTCCACCGGCTCGTCCTCTCCCGCGCCCGCCGCGCTCTCGAGATCGGCTGCGACGGGGTGGTCTCCTCCGGCCTGGAGGCGAAGGCCCTGCGCGACCACCTGGGCGAGAAGCTCCTGATCGTCACCCCGGGCATCCGGCCCGTCGAGAACCGCCCGGTGGACGACCAGAAGCGGGTCGTCTCCGTCGAGGAAGCCTTCCGCGGCGGCGCCGACTACATCGTCGTCGGCCGGCCGATCCGGAATGCCCCCGACCCCTATGAGGCGGCGCTGCAGATTCAAGGCACGATCGAGGGGCTCTTCCTGTCGGCTTAGGCGCACAAAGGACAGCAGGGACAACAAGGACGCAAGGACATCAAGAAGGACGACTCCCTCGTCCTTGCAGTCCTTGATGTCCCTGCTGTCCTTGTTGTCCTTGAGGCTCTTGCCGCACCCGCCGCCCCCCCTTGCCAGATGCGTTATCCTCAACCTGTTATGACTACCACCCTCACCCCCACCCCTACAGTCACGCCCGAGCGCCCCGCGGCCTTGGACGAGAAGACTTTGAACGCCTACCGCCGGCTGGGATTCCTGCTGGCGGACCTCGACCCGATGAGCCGGATCGAGCCCGAGAAGCATCCCGGGCTCGAGGGCTGCGATCCGGCGACCGAGGAGTTCACCCGCCGCCATTACTGCGGCACGATCGGCGCCGAGTTCATGCACATCCAGGACGCGGAGCGCCGCCGCTGGATCCAGGAACGGATGGAGTCCGAGGCCCCGCGCTTCGACCAGGACCGCATCCTCGAGCTCCTGACCCGGGCCGAGACCTTCGAGCAGTTCCTCCAGTCCCGCTACCTGGGCACCAAGCGCTTCTCCATGGAGGGCGTCGAGGCCGCGCTGCCCTGCCTCGACCAGATGCTGGAGACGGCGGCCGTCCACCGCGCCAGCCAGGTGGTGCTCGCCATGAGCCACCGCGGGCGGCTCAACGTCATGCTCCACACCGTCGGCCGCCCCGCCGCCGAGATCCTCGCCGGCTTCGAGGACGTCGATCCGCGCAGCATCCTGGGCGGCGGCGACGTCAAGTACCACATGGGCGCGACGGGCGACCACGAGGCGAGGAACGGCCACACGGTGAACATCCACCTGGTGTCCAATCCGAGCCACCTGGAGGCCGTCGATCCCGTGGCCGTCGGCCGCGTGCGCGCCAAGCAGGTCCGGCTGGGCGACGAGAAGGAGCATGCCAAGGTCTTCCCGATCATCCTCCACGGCGACGCGGCCTTCGCCGGCCAGGGGGTCCTCGCCGAGACGCTGAACTTCGCGGACCTTCACGGCTACCGGGTGGGCGGCACGGTGCACGTGATCGTCAACAACCTGATCGGCTTCACCACCGAGCCCAAGGCCCTGCACTCCTCGCGCTTCGCCTCGGACGTCGCCCGGCGCCTGCCGGTGCCCATCTTCCACGTCAACGGCGAGGACCCCGACGCCGTGGCGCGGGTGGCGCAGATGGCCGTCGACTACCGGTACGCCTTCAAGAGCGACGTGGTGGTGGACCTGATCGGCTTCCGCCGGCACGGCCACAGCGAGGTGGACGACCCCACGATCACCCAGCCGCTGCTCTACAAGAAGATCCAGGTCCACCCGCCCCTGTGGCGGCTCTACGCCAAGGCGATCGGTCTGGCGGAGGAGGAGGCCAAGCGGCGGGAAGAGAGCATCCGCGCCGAATTGGACGCCGCCCACAAGGAGGCGGCGGCGATCGAGAGGAAGCCCACCCTGCGCACCCTCCCCGCTTACTGGGACCGCTACCACGGCGGCTGCTGGCTGCCCGGGTACGAGGTAAAGACTGGGGTGCCGCCGGAGGAGATCGCGGCGCTCACCGGTCCGCTCACCACGGCGCCCGAGGGCTTCCACGTCCACAAGAAGATCCAGGCCCTGATGGCTCAGCGGGCGGAAATGGGGAACGGCAAGCGGCCGGTGGACTACGGCATGGCCGAGGCGCTGGCCTTCGCCTCGCTGGTGAAGGCGGGCACCCCCGTCCGCCTCTCCGGCCAGGACAGCCGGCGCGGCACCTTCAACCAGCGCCACTCGGTGCTGATCGACGTCGAGAACGCCGCCGAGCACATGCCGCTCCAGCACGTGTCGGCGGACCAGGCCCGTTTCGAGGTCTATGACTCGATGCTCTCCGAGGCCGCCGTCCTCGGCTTCGAGTACGGCTACAGCCGCGACTTCCCCGAGACGCTGGTCCTCTGGGAGGCCCAGTTCGGCGACTTCGCCAACGGCGCCCAGATCATCATCGACCAGTTCGTCACCGCCGGCGAGGACAAGTGGGGCCTGCTCTCGGGCGTCGTGATGCTCCTGCCCCACGGCTATGAGGGCCAAGGGCCGGAGCACTCGAGCGCCCGCCTCGAGCGCTACCTCCAGCTCTGCGGCGAGGACAACATCCAGGTCTGCCAGCCCTCGACGGCGGCGCAGTACTTCCACATGCTGCGCCGGCAGGCCCTCTCCCCTTGGCGCAAGCCGCTGATCGTGATGACCCCCAAGAGCATGCTGCGCAGCAAGGAGTCCTCCTCGACCGTGGACGATCTGGCCCGCGAGAGCTTCCTCAAGGTCGTCCCGGACCCCGGCGTGCAGGACGCCCAACGGGTGGTCCTCTGCACCGGCAAGATCGGCCACGAGCTCAAGAGGGAGCGGGACAAGCGGCAGGAGACCTCGTCGGCGGTCGTCTTCCTCGACCAGCTCTATCCCTTCCCGGAGGCCGAGCTCGCCGCCGAGATGGCCCGCCACCCGAACGTCCGCGATGTCGTCTGGGTGCAGGAGGAGCCGGCCAACATGGGCGCCCTCTTCTTCGTCCAGCCGCGGATCGAGCGCCTGCTCCGCCGGCCCATCCGCTCCGTCAAGCGCTCCGCCTCCGGCAGCCCCGCCACCGGCTCGGCCAAGGCCCACACGATGGAGCAGCAGACGCTGCTGACGCTGGCGTTCTCGATCGGGCTGTAGAGGGGCTTTCGCCATGGACTTGACGGCCTTTCCCGGGGGCGAGCTGGTGCAGGACGGCCTGGCCGACCTCTCCCGCGGCGTCGAGTCCATTCCGGCTCTCCTGGTCTCGATCGGCGCCCACCGCCTGCGCCGGATCGGCTTGGCCGTCCCCGAGACGGTCCACCCCTCGCCCGAGCACCGCCTCTACGAGACCCTGGCCGAGTCCGACCCCGACTCGGCCCACTCCCGCTACAACGCCCTGGTGCGCAGGCTCGTCAGCTTCGAGAACGCGGCGGAATGCGCCGGCCTGCAGACGCGGAGGGGGCTGCCTCCATACGAGGCGTCACGTCCTGAGACGGCTCGGCGGAGTCACTCGTCCCCTCGAAAGTGTCCTGGATCTCTAGAGGCAGGGGAGTATCGGATGCGCACCTGACCTTCCCATCCGCCAGGCTGGCGAGGCTCAGGAGGCCCGGAGGTACACACGATGATGCCTCGGTGTCGGCTCAATCGGACAGAGGGAGAGCTAGCCTGTGATTCTCGATCTGATGCCGAACTACGCTGGGAGATACACCAAAGGCGGCAGCAAGATCGTCGATCTCTTCGTCTCCGACGGTCTGGCTTGGTAACGCCCCCCGAAGAAGATCCCTAGGAACCAGAAACTCGGCAGCAAAAGCACGGTTGCGCTTCTGCCGCTCGGAACGAGCCCCCGTCACAAGGAGCGGCTCACCCGCTGGAGTCGTCAGATACTCGAACAATGCACGGCATAAGGCGAATCGGGTCGCATCCCCTCGCCGCTGGGGCACGGTAAAGACTGGGCTCTCACGCGCATTGGTAGCTACGAGAGCGTTGAAAGCCCCTGGTAAGGAAGCAATTCTGATGATGGCAGAATCCAGCTTTCGGCTTGGTACACCTAGTGCCTTCTCCAAAGATGAGAGAGTACTTAGCCTCTCGCCATTCAGATTGAGTCGTTGGCGGAGCTCACGAGCAAATTCGTACCCCTGCTCCCAAGGAGGCCTTTGAGTCACTTTGTCAGCTCTGATCTCCTGTCTTAGGGACTTCAGAGACGCCAAATCCGTCTTATTCCTGCGACTTGAGCTCACTGCGTCAAGTACCTGATCGGCCTGCTCTGACAGGACCGAAAAATCAGCAAGCTCGAAGAAGTCTGGCCAGAGACTCAGCGGAAGTCGTTCGCTAACCCTCATGATCTTTTCCTGTTCCTGCTCACTCAGGGTGTATGGATCAAGTCCCAGGGAAGCGACCACAGAGCAGAACTCCTGCTCCTGAGAGTCAATGGCCTGTATGCCATTCCACTCTTCTTCCAGCAGAGTATTTTCTATGCCATGATCGTGGAGACGCCCAAGAACAGCGGCGATGAAATCGGAGAGCGTCTGACGGAGCTCGAATTCAGGTATATAGGCCGACCCGGAGGCCATGAACTCAAGATTCTGAGCATCAAGCCGCGCAGGTTGCCAAGCCAATCGTATCCGTTCCCCCATGGGCTGAATCGTGAGCGAAGGCAGAGCAAAGCCTTCGGAACCATAGCGAATATTATGTCTTTTATCGTAATGGTCCGAAGTACTGCGGCCTGGGGTCTCGACTTCGACAAGTAGGAACCACCAGTGGGTTGCAATCCACTCAGCAAGAGGATAGAGCGGCAGGAATAATCTGCTGCGGACTGAACGGGAGGCGCCATCAAAAAGACGGGTGATCTCATTCCCTTCGAGCGAGATCTTGAGACTTGCCCAGGTGGCTCGAAGCTCCGGACCCTTGGCCTCTGCGGGGTCGATCCACTCGAAATCAAGGGTCAACTTGCTCATGGCAGATTTTGAGGCCACTCTTCACGGTTCAAGGGGTAGCCTTTGTATTGACCGTTAATCTGGTTGACGAGTCGCGCCTCGAATACGAAGTCTCCCTCCCTATGCCAAACATAGCGAGGAAAATCACCCTCCCAATAGGCACTGACAAAGCCAAGACGGACAGCCTCTCTGAGCCATCTCGTGACCAATACCTGTTTCCTAGCCAGGCTACGGTCGCAAATGGCTGCGTCTGCTCTAGGTCTGGGTTGCCCAGCAAACGATGGCGTGTCTTTATGCTCAGGGCTGCCAATATAACTCACTCTGGCCGCTATGGCTTTCAGGTCCGTTCCTTGTAGAGCCGGCGCGACTTCCCGGACGAGAGGCCTTCGCCTCTTGGGAGCTCTCATAAGGGGATTCTACATGATGCACCCGCCCCCCATCTCCCTAGATCCCTTGGGCAATCACCTCAGGATGCTGAAACCCGTCCGCCCCGCCCGCCGTAGTGCGGCATGGAGGTGACGAAAACCATGTTCGAGATCGCCGGATTGTTCCTGTTCCTCGCGCTGGCCGGCACCGCGTTCGTGGCGTTCATCCTGGTCGCGGGCCTCTTCAAGCTGGTCTTCAAGGTCGCCCTGCTGCCGCTGGCCCTGCTGTTCGGCGCCCTGAAGCTGGTGATGCTGGTGGTGGGGGCCGTCGTCGGTCTGGTGATGCTGGCGGTGGTCGGCCCGGTGCTCCTGATGGTGGCCGCCGTGGTCCTCGTGCCCCTCGCCCTGGTCGGCGGGCTGGCATGGGCGGCGCTCAGCGTCGTTGTGTAGAGCCCGGAGAGCCGCCCACCCGGAACCACCGGTATCCATACGGCTCCAGCTCCATCGCCTTGTCGCCGTCCACCAGGGCGTAGGGCTGGTCGCCGAGCAGCTCGACCCAGGGCCCGCCCGAGCCGTCTGGCGATTTTTCTCCATTGCCGAGACGGACGGAGGCGGGTCTTGCCGCCAGGTTGTGGACGGTGATCACCGTAGCGCCACGGAAACGGTATTGGAGCGCGAACACGGCCGGGTCCCCTGTCTCCAGGATCTCCCAGGCGCCCCAGCCGACCTCCGGGCACTGCTTGCGCACCCGGATCAGCCTCACCATCCAGTGGAGCAAGGAGCCCGAGTCGCGCTGCTGGGCGTTCACGTTCACCCGCTCGTAGCCGTACTCCCCTTCCGAGATCACCGGCCGCAGGAGAGTCCCCGGCGGCGCCGTCGAGAAGCCGCCGTTCGGCTCGTCCGCCCACTGCATGGCCGTGCGCACGCTCTCCCGCTCCGGCTGCGAGAGGTCGTCCCCCATGGCGATCTCCTCGCCGTAGCGCAGCACCGGCGTCCCCGGCAGGCTCAGCATCAGGCTGTAGGCGAGCTCGAGCCGGCACCGTTCGTTGCCCAGCATCGGCGGCAGGCGCCGGCGGATGCCTCTCCCATAGAGCTGCATGCCGGGGTCGGGGGCGAACTTCGAGAAGACGAGCTGGCGGTCCTCCTCGGTCAGCCGGCCGAGGTCGAGCTCGTCGTGGTTCCTGACGAAGTTCGCCCATTGTCCGGTCTCGGGGGGCACGGGAGGAAGCTGCAGGCCCTGGATCAGCGGCGCCGCCTCCTGCCGCGCCATCGCCAGGAAGTAATACTGGTTGACCAGGAAGCTGAACAGCATGTGGATCTTCGCCCCGTCGCCGAAGTACTGGGAGACCTTGTCGCGGGAGACGTTGGCCTCGGCGAGCAGGATGGCGTCGCCGCGCCGCCAGGAGAGGAAGTCGCGGAACTCCCGCAGGTAGGCGTACTGGTCGTCGCCCGGCTCGCCCGCCTTCTTCAATCCGATCAGGAACGGCGCGGCGTCCAGCCGGAAGCCGGAAACCCCGAGCTCCAGCCAGAACCCCATGATCCGGCAGATCTCCTCCCTCACCGCCGGATTCGAGATGTTCAGGTCCGGCTGATGGACGTAGAAGCGGTGGAGGTAATACGCGCCCGCCACGTCGTCCCAGGCCCAGATCGAGTCCTGGTAGCCGGGGAAGACCATCCCCTCGTGGGCGTTGGCGGGCAGGGTGTCGGACCAGACGTACCAGTCCCGGTAGGCCGAGTCCTTGCTCTGGCGGGCCGACTGGAACCAGGGGTGCTGGTCGGAGGTGTGGTTGACGACCAGGTCGACGAGGATGCGGATCCCCCGCTCGCGCGCCTG
>Ga0126305_10000161_pt1 | contig 29659 bp, 35 predicted proteins | sample Plot26_FD_92536 | JGI IMG/M metagenome (GOLD analysis project Ga0126305, IMG submission 92536) | Serpentine soil microbial communities from UC McLaughlin Reserve, CA, USA - Plot26 | ecosystem: Environmental > Terrestrial > Soil > Grasslands | place: USA: UC McLaughlin Reserve, Lake County... | reverse complement strand
CGCCCTATCTGGAGTTTCGCTTTCCCCGGATAGGAATTGCTGAAATCGGCGGATTGCATGGCGCCGGCGTGGAACTGGAGCTGCGCTTCGCCATCGAGCCTTGGCACGTGCTCGTCGACGATGCGGCCTCCGGCGCTGCTGCCCGCTACGTTGACTCCTCCACCGAGCGGATGCAGATATCCGTGAGCGGCTTCGACCCGGCTCGACACCTGTTGGCCTGCAACGGTTCGCCAGTTCCACTGGTGTCCGCCGGCCCCCCCGGGCACTACCTGGCCGGGATTCGTTATAAAGCCTGGAAGCCGTGGAGTTCGTTGCATCCCACACTCGAGATTGATGCGCCGCTGCGGATCGAGGTCATTGATCGCGCCGCCCGGATCTCCCTCGGTGGAGCGACCTACCACGTCTCTCATCCTGGCGGACGCTCCTACGACAAACCTCCAGTCAATGCTCAGGAAGCTGAGGCGCGTCGGCGCGCACGGTTCGAGGGGTTCGGACATACCCCTGGGATGATCGACGTGGAAGCGCTTGATTCCCAGTTGGCCTGGCGAGCGATCCCAGGTGCCGATTATGCGCACACATTGGATCTGCGTCACCGGGTACCCCGACGCTGGGGCCGTTCGTGAGGTTGCGTTCTCGGGGAAAGCGGAGGGGCGGATGACGGTTCTGACACGTTACCTGGCCGCCGTCAGCCAGCCGGACATGTTTTCGACGGCAACCGGGTTCGACGAATTCGCTGCGCCCGACGGCACTGTACGGCTTGCTTGGTCCGCGTTGACTGGAGCGTTGAATGACTTCACCGAGGCCGACCTGGTTCAGGCTCAGCGGGAGGTCGCGCGGCTGCTCGAGGATGACAACGTCACCTATACGCCAAGTCCCGCCTCGTCGGTCTCCATTGCGGATGAGCTCGACGGGCAGACGCCGATGCTCAACGAGCCTCAGCCATGGAAGCTGGACCCGCTGCCGTTAATGGTGGATGAGCGGGAGTGGGCACGGTTGGAGGCCGGCCTGGTGCAGCGTGCCGAGCTTCTCGACGCGATCATGGCCGACCTCTACGGCGCGCGGCAGCTGCTGGCCAGCGGTGCCCTCCCGCTGAGCGCGATCTATGATCACGAGGAATACCTGCGCCCGGTCGTCGGTACTGCTGCGCTGATCAACCAGGCGCTGTTCACGATCGCCGTCGATCTTGGTCGCAGCCAGGATGGCCAGTGGAAGGTGATCTCTGATCGCACCCAGGCCCCTTCCGGGGCCGGTTATGCAATGCAGAATCGCCGGGTGGTGTCCCGAGTTATCCCTGAGGCCTATCACGAGGCTCACCTGCACCGGCTGACTCCGTTCTTTCAGGCGATGCGGATGGCGCTGGTGGACGCGGCGGCCACCACGGTCGAGGATCCGAGAGTTGTCGTGCTCAGCCCAGGCACCCACTCGGAGACTGCGTTCGATCAGGCGTTCGTCGCCTCCCTGCTGGGCTTTCCACTGCTTGAGGGCAGTGACCTCACGGTACGGGATGGCCGGGTCTGGATGCGGGTGCTCGGCAGGTTGGAGCAGGTCGATGTGATCCTGCGCCGGGTGGATTCCTATTGGTCCGACCCGCTGGAACTGCGGCCGGGGTCGCGGCTGGGGGTCACCGGTCTCGTTGAGTGTGTACGGCAGGGCACGGTCAGCGTGGTGAACAACATCGGCTCGGGAATCCTGGAGAATCCGGGGCTCCTGCCCTTTCTGCCGCAGTTGTGTGAACGCCTGCTGGGCGAGCCGCTCCGGCTGCCGTCGGTGGACACCTGGTGGTGCGGCGATGCAGCCTCCCTTGATCATGTACTGGCCAATTTCGACTCACTGGTGATCCGCCCGATCAGCCGGGGCCATGGACGCAGCGTCGTCGGCTCGGCGTTGACCGCCGCACAGCGGGAGCAGGTGATCCGCGAGATCACCGCGGCGCCCCACCGCTTCGTCGGCCAGGAGGTGCTGCAGCTCTCTTCGGTGCCGACCAGTGATCATGGTCGGCTTGTTCGACGCCAGGTAGTGCTGCGCTCCTTCGCAGTGCGCAGCGACGGCTCGTACACCGCCATGCTGGGCGGGCTGGCCAGAGTCACCGATGACTCCGATGACAAGGGACCATTGGTGACCTCCCCGGGCGGCGGAGTCACCAAAGACGTCTGGATTGTCGGCAGGGAGCCCATTTCGGCTCCGCGGGTGGTATTGCCGCGGCGCGGAACCCAAGCTGTGCGTGAGCTTCTTCCATCGGTGTCGGCCGCAGCTGCGATGGTCCCTAGGGTGCTGAGTGACCTGTTCTGGTTCGGCCGATATGCCGAGCGTGCCGAGGACCTGCTGCGCCTGGTGCTGGCCGCCCGTACCGTCGCCATCGAGACCGATTTCGATGTCACCCAAGGTCAAGCCCTCCAAGTGTTGCTGCAGGCCGTCACCCACGTCAGCACGACTTATCCGGGCTTTCTGGCGGTCGGTGTGGAGACAATGCCCGAACTTCGCTCGGTCGTGCTCGACCGCCTCCGCGCGGGCACCGTGTCACAGTCGATCGGCGCTCTGTCGATGGCCGCCCAGGGAGTGCGTGACCAGCTGTCGGAGGACGTCTGGATGGTGCTTGCCGAGGTCGAGCGTGCCTTGCACGCGTTGGGCGCAAATCCGTACGACCAGGGGCTTCAGCTGACCGACTCGAGTGAACGCGTACTGTCCGGCCTACTCGCCTTGAATGGGATCGTCAGCGAGAACATGGTCCGCGACCCCGGCTGGTTCATGCTCGACTCCGGGCGTGGCCTGGAGCGAGCGCTGCAGGTGCTGGCGCTGCTACGTGCAACCGTTTGCCAGGAGCGTTCAGCCGAGACCGATCGGCTTGTGACCGAGGCCGTGCTGACAGCCGCCGAGTCGATCGTGACCTTCCGCCGCCGTCACCAGTTGCGTGTCCGACTTGAAGGTTTGGTGGAACTGTTGGTTTTCGACCACTTCAACCCCCGCTCGGTCGCCTTCCAGCTGAATCGCGTGCGGACTGATCTGCTGGCGATGCCGAGCACGTCGCCCACTGCCCGCCAGCTGCGGTTGCTGGACGGCCTGATCGAACGCGTCCGCACCGCCGACCTGGCGGAGCTGTGCGAAGCCACGAACGGCCAGCGGGCGGCCCTGGCAGAGTTCCTCAGTGTGCTGCAGAGCCAACTGCGCGACCTGTCAGAGACGATTCGTACGGCATACCAGCAGTCGGCACCGGCGCCGCAGCCCATGTTTCGGAGCAACGATGTCGGCACCCCGGCAGCGGGTGGCCGGCGATGACCACGTACCGGGTTGTCCACACGACGACGTACAGCTATGACGCCGACGTCACGGGCAGCTTCGGCCGGTTCTATCTGCGTCCACGTGACCTGGCCTGGCAGACCTGCCTCGCCCACGAAGTGCAGATCGATCCGGAGCCCGCCGATCTGTTTCGCCACGTCGACGTCTACGGCAACACCAAGTCCTACTTCCACATCGTGAGGCCGCACACCGAACTTCGGGTGTCCGCAATCAGCGTCATCGAGGTGGTATCGCCGGAGCTGGATCCGTCAGCTCTTGCCTTGCCTTGGGAGCAGGCGCGCCCGCTGCAACGCCTCGACGTTCCGGACGCGTGGGAGGCTGCCGACTTCATCTACAGCTCGCCATACGTGAACATCCCCGCGGAGATCGAGGGCTACGCGCGCGAGTCGTTCACCCGAGAGCGCTCGATCGGGGAGGCGGCAACCGATCTGATGCACCGGGTTCACGCTGACTTCACCTACAAGTCGGGGTCGACCACGCTCAGCACCAAGGTCAGCGAGTTGCTCGAGCTGCGGACGGGCGTCTGCCAGGACTACGCGCACTTCATGATTTCAGGCCTGCGAAGCCTTGGTCTTGCCGGACGCTATGTGAGCGGCTATCTCGGAACCCGGCCACGGCCGGATCGACCTCGGCCGATCGGCGCCGACGCCAGCCATGCCTGGGTGGGTTGCTGGGTGCCCGGCGCCGGCTGGCTGTATCTGGATCCGACCAACAACCGTCCCTGCGACGAGTCACATGCCACTGTTGCCTGGGGACGGGACTACGGTGATGTGGCGCCAGTCCGCGGCGTGATCTTCACCGAGGCCAAGAGGTCCAACATGAAGGTCAGCGTGGACATGGCTCCCGCTGCCTAGGTCTTCGGCAGCAGGCTGTGGGACGGCCGGTATCGCGGCTGGAACAGCAGAACATCGCCAGCGCCTGGGATGCGGAGATTGATGCCAATGCCCCAACCCTGATCACTCGGCTCCCCGTCGAATTCCGCACCCTTCGATTTGAGCTGGGTCACAGTGGTCTCCAGGTCATCGCACATGAACGAGACATCGTGGTGCAAAGGCACGGTCGTGGTCTGGCCTTCAAAGGTCCAGCTGTTGGGGTGCACCCCAAGTTCACTTGGTCCGGAAGCAAAGATCAACCAGCCTGGATCTGACTCGTGGAACGGCCAGCCGAGAACGTCGCGGAGGAAGGCTCGGGTCGCGGCCGGATCCTCGGAGTAGAGCAGGGCATGCAGGGCTGTGATCATGCGTTCAGCGTAAAACTGCCTTAACCCCGGGCGACTTCGAAGGCCGCCAGCCTCGCCCGGGATCGACCGACGTCGGCCCACGAGCCGGTGATCGAGAGAATTGCCAGGCCGGCGGTCGGGAACTTCTCATCCAGCCGGGCCCACTGTGCCGAGCCCGGATCGCGTGCCGCGAGGAACTCGACCAGGTCGGGGATTCCCGGTGCGTGCCCGAGCATCAAGACAGTCGACGCCGAGTCGGGCAGGCTGCGGATGATTGAGATGAGTTCGGGAACCCAGGCGTGGTAGATCTCGGGGACGTAGCGCACGTCGACCGCCTGGGCACCCCCCCGGTCGGCTTCCTCCCAGGTTTCCCGGGTCCGCACAGCGGTGGAACACAGCACCAGGTCGGGACGTATGCCGCGCTTGGCGAGTTCCTGCCCGATCGCCACGGCGTCTCGCCGCCCCCGCCCAGACAGCGGGCGCTCATGATCATCGACATCGAGGTCCCAGGAGGATTTTGCGTGCCGGACCAGGACCAACGTCCGGTGCGTCGGCTGGGGCTCCTCCATGGCTGAAGCGTAGGAGTTCACAGCCCGATGCGCGAGCAGCACGCCAATTTGCGCTGCTCGCGCATCGCGCTCTGAAGCCGCCTATTTCGTCGTCTCTCTCAGACCAAAAAGCGGTCTGCTCGCTCCTCCTCAACACGGCGGCGCGCGATACCCGACGCTCGCAGCTACTCGTCGCCGGCGAGGCCCTCCCAGATCTCCTTGCACTCGGGGCACACCGGGAAGCGCTCAGGATCGCGACTAGGAACCCACACTTTGCCGCACAACGCCACGACTGGCGTTCCGAGCACCATGGCGTCGGTCAGCTTGTCCTTGCGCACGTAGTGCGAGAAGCGCTCGTGGTCGCCCTCCTCGACGCGGAACTCATGCTCCTGCTTGGTTCGCTCGTCGACGATTGTCTGGGCGCCCGGACTCAGCTGCTCGCTCACCCGGCCAGTCTAGACATGGGCACTCCCGCAGTCGCCCCTTTCGCCGCGAGCCGCGGCCAGATGGTGGACTGGCCAAGTGACGATCGACCAGACGGCCGAGCGCCCGAAGGCCTCAACCGACGTGTCGCTGCGCCGCCTGACCATCGGCATCTGCATGACCATCACGGCGATTGCCTTTGAAACCATCGCGGTGGCCACCGCAATGCCCGTCGCCGCCCGCGATCTCAACGGCCTGACCTACTACGCCTGGCTTTTCTCCCTTTTCGTCATCGGCATGCTCTTCGCCACCGTTGTTACCGGACGGCTCAGCGACCGGATCGGCCCGGCGAAACCCCTGGTCGCCGGTCTTATGATCTTCGCAGCTGGACTGGTCGTGGCGGGGACGTCGCAGCAGATGGCCCAACTGATCGCCGGTCGGCTGATTCAGGGCCTCGGCAGTGGCGTTATCAATACCGCCATTTTCGTCTGCGTCGCGCAGACCTACTCGGCTCGGCAGCGGCCGCGGATGTTCACCTACATCTCAACGGCTTGGGTCCTGCCGTCCTTCTTCGGCCCGCCGGTGGCGGCCTGGCTGACCGGGTCGTTCAGCTGGCGCTGGGTCTTCATCGCTGTGCTGCCGCTGGTGGTTCTGGGTGGGGCCATTGTGCTGCCCACACTGGTCGCCATGATCCGCTCGTACGATCTGCAGCCGGCCAAACCGACCGTGAAGCCGGCACCGCTATGGGCTGCCGGTGTGGTCGCCCTATCCGCAGCCGCGATCCAGCTGGCGGGGCAGCGGTTGGACTGGGTCGCATCGGTACTGCTGGCTGCCGGGATCGCGGGGCTTCTCATGGGGTTGCCGCGGCTTATGCCGCCGGGATTCTTGCGGCTTCGCCGGGGGCTTTCCGCCGTGATCATGGTGCGCGGGCTGCTGCCCGGAGCCTATTTCGGCGCCGAGGCATTCGTCCCGCTGATGCTGGTCGAGCAGCGCAAGATCCCGCTGGTGCTGGCCGGTGCAGTGCTGACGGTGGGCGCGATCGGCTGGACTGTCGGTTCCTGGATGCAATCCCGGCCGTGGCTGAAGATTCGCCGCGACCGCCTGATTACCTACGGCTGTGTGTCGGTGGTCGCCGGCGTAGCGATCGTGGCGCTGGTCGCGTTCTTCCCCCGGCTGTGGTTCGGACTAGTGGGTGTCGGCTGGGTGTTCGCAGGGTTCGGGATGGGCCTGTCCATCTCGAGCAGCTCGCTGGCCGTGATGACCTTGTCGGAGGCTTCAGTCCAAGGCCGCAATGCTTCCTCGCTCAACCTGTTCGACGCCTTCGGCACCGGCCTCTTCGTTGGAATCTGCGGCACTCTGTTCGCTGCCTTGCGGCCAAGCGGCAGCTTGTCGCTGACATTTGGTGTCCTGCTGGCAGCGATGGTGGTAGTTGGCCTATTGGCCATTGCCAGCTCGCTTCGAATCGGTGTTGTACGGAATGAATTCGCGCGCTGAGTGAAGCTTGGTGGTGCGGGACTCGGCGGCGTCGCGTCGGCGAAGCCTGCGTCTGGCACGATGAGGACGCAGCCCGCCTGGCTGCCTCAACCGGGGAGTGTGTCTGTGGCAGAGCAGCCTGCGCGACGGCGATGCGCGGTGATCTACAACCCGACCAGGGTCTCCGACGAGTTCCGTACCAACACGGCCGGTCGCCTCGATCCCACCGCGTGGGATCGACCGATGTGGCTGGAGACGACTGCCGAGGACCCGGGCCATTCCATGGCGGCCAGCGCCGTTGAAGCGGGCGTCGACCTCGTGATCGCTGCGGGTGGGGACGGCACTGTCCGGATTGTTGCGGACGGTTTGGCCAACAGCGGGATTCCGATGGGAATAGTGCCAGCAGGCACCGCCAATCTACTGGCGCACTCGCTCGACCTGCCCATGAAGGAGCCAGACGCGGTCGATGTGGCGCTGCAGATGCACACCCGCGCCATCGACATGATCAAGCTCACAGTCGACGATCAACCCAGCGAACACTTCGCGGTGATGGCCGGCACCGGCATGGATGCCATGATCATGGACGAGACCAACGAAGATCTGAAGAAGGTGATCGGTCCGGGTGCCTACTTCCTAGCGGCCGCCAAGGCACTGGGCCGGTTGCCCATAGACATGACAATCACCTTGGATGACGCCCGACCGCATCGCCGACGCGCCATGATCTGTGTCATCGCCAATGTCGGCACGCTCACTGGCGGCATCACCCTGCTGCCGCTCGCCAAGGCCGATGACGGGCGTCTTGACGTCTACGTTGCCTCGCCGCATCGGTTCACTCATTGGGTCCGGGTGCTGGTTCGGTTGATCACATTTCGGCGGCGCTCTGACGATCGGGTAGACGAGTGGCAGGGCAGCAGAGTGCAGGTTCGGCTCAGCCACCCTGACGCCTATCAGCTCGATGGTGATGTGGCCGAGGGAGAATGCCGGACGCTGGCCGCTGAGGTCGCGCCAGAAGCGCTCGTCGTCTGCGTCACGCCGGAGGGGGGCCTTGCGTCGGCTGCCGGACCTGATCAGCGAACCTAGGATGGGCGGCGTGTCTGAGATCCCCATCGGCTCTCCGCCCGCACCTCCGGGACGCCACGCGGCCCCGAGCGGTTGGTATCCGGACCCGGCGAGTGCGGCGCAGGAACGCTATTGGGACGGCTGGCAATGGTCGCGAAACACGCGCCCTCGCGCGCATTCAACACCTCGGCCGGTCAGCCCGTATCGGCCCAGTCCCTCACGGGCCACCGTACGGACCGCCGACGGCGTACCGCTGGCCGGTTGGTGGTGGCGGGCCCTGGCCGTGATCATCGACAGTCTTATCCTCGCGGTCGTCGGCGCGATTCTGCTCGCACCAATCTATCTCCGGTTCATCCGCGCCATGTCCGAGGCGATCGCGGCGGCAGCACGGGCCGCTCGAGCCGGCCAGCCGAGTCCGGCGCTGACGCCGACTGACCTGCTGTCGGCGGGCGATCAGTTGCTTGTAACCGGGGTGACGGTCGGCCTGGCGCTGGCATACACCGTGGTGTTTCTCCGCTGGAAAGGAGCAACACCCGGAAAGCTGGTGTGCGGGTTGCGGGTCGTGCCGGTCGATCAGGGTTTGTCGCGGGCCAGGTTGCCCTGGCAAACCGTTCTTGTCCGAGCAGCCATCTGGGTGCTTCCCGGTCTGTTCAGCCTGCTGGCGGTGATAACGGTGATCGACGCACTGTTCCCCCTTTGGAATCCCAAGCGCCAGGCACTGCATGACCTCGTCGCGCGCACGCAGGTGGTCGCCGTCCGCTAGTCCACCGAACTGATCAAGCTGCGCTTGATCTGCGAGCAGGCAGAATCGAGCCATGTCTGGCTATAACGGTGGCGATGCTCAAAGAGCCCTCGAGATGGTCCGGGCGGCGGCGTTGAAGCTGCCCCGGACTTCCGAACGACCCAGCCACGGCGGTCCCGCGTTCTTCGTCGAGGCCAGGCGATGCTTCGTGATGTTCCTCGATAATCATCACCAGGATGGCCGGCTGGCAATCTGGTGTGCGGCCCCCGACGGTGCCCAACAGGAGATGGTCGAGACGGAACCGGATCGGTTCTTTCGGCCGCCTTATGTGGGGCATCGCGGCTGGCTGGGAGTCCAGTTGCTCGATGTGACCCAGCCAGAGCTGGACGCCATTGTGCTGGACGCGTTTCGGCAGGTTGCCCCGAAACGAGTGCAAGATCGACTTACGGCGGGCTGCGACGGCGCCTGCTGAGTCGAGCAGCACTTCAGCCTTCAGATTGGCTGCCGAGCAGGCTGCCTGGCGTGTCCCCGGATGACAACGCCGCTATTCGCGAGCTCCGCCATGACACCTTCCACCCGATCTGGGGCCACGGCAGCTGTCAGTTCCGCCAGTACGGTTGTACGGAAACCTGCCCGGACGGCGTCGAGTGCGGTAGCCCGTACGCAGTAGTCGGTCGCAATGCCACAGATGTCGACGTCGGAGATGTCCTGGGCGTTCAACCAGGCAGCGAGGTGCTGTCCGTCGGCGGTCTGACCCTCGAATCCTGAGTACGCGGCTTCGTATTCACCCTTGTCGAAGACCGCGTCGAAGTCACGGAAGGTGAGGTTGGGATGGAAGTCCGCGCCCGCCGTACCCGCCACACAGTGCAGCGGCCAGGAATCGACAAAATCCGGATCTGGAGAGAAATGTGATCCGGGGTCGACGTGGTGGTCGCGCGTCGCGACCACCACGGCGTAATCGTGCTCGCCGTAAAGCAAGTTATTGATCCGGCGTGCTACTGATGCCGCGCCGAGGACGGCAAGTGACCCGCCCTCACAAAAGTCGCGCTGCACGTCGGTGACTATCAGGGCCTTGTTCATGACATATCGCCTCCGCTGTTCTCACTGACATAAACGGTCTCAAGCACGGGCTCACCTTTGGACATCATCATCGCCTCGGGGGGCAACTCGGCGAGAACTCGGCGATGGCGTTCCCGAGCCATGTCGAGCGGCTCCTCCTCAATAATCTCTCCGGAGCTGACGAAGTGGGCGAGCAGATAGCGTTCATTCCGGTCTGGCTCGGAGTGCACACCGCCGACGACTTCCGCCTCAGCGACACCGTCATCGGACAGCCGCCGCAGGGCTTGCTTTCGGCCCCCGATCGAGATCTTGTCGGTGCTCTTCTTCGCCACCGGCACAAGCGGCGCGTCGGCGCCGTCCACCTCTGCCCGCGCTACGAGCTTGTAAACGAACCCGCACGTTGGGTGCCCGCTTCCGGTGACCAGCGCCGTGCCGACGCCATAGCCATCGACAGGTGCCGCGGCCAGCGCGGCGATGGCGTACTCGTCAAGATCGCTGGTGACGATGATTTTGGTCTCGGTGGCACCGAGCGAATCCAGTAGCTCTCGGACCTGCGTTGCGAGCAGAGCAAGGTCGCCCGAGTCCAGTCGGACCGCTCCCAGCCTGCCACCCGTCAGCTCGACTCCGGTCCGCACGGCGTCAAACACGTCATAGGTGTCGACAAGTAACGTTGTCTGCTCGCCGAGTATGTCGATCTGAGCCTGGAAGGCTTCCCGCTCGTCGCCGTGCAACAGCGTGAACGCGTGGGCCGACGTGCCTCGTGTCGGCAGGCCGTATCGCCTGCCTGCCTCGAGGTTGGACGTCGAAGAAAATCCGACGATGTAGGCGGCTCGCGCAGCGGCCACCGCGGCCAGCTCCTGGGTGCGCCGCGAACCCATCTCGATGCACGGCCGATCACCGGCCATGGTGATCATCCTGGAACCGGCCGAGGCGATGGCGGAGTCGTGGTTGTAGATGCTGAGCAGCAGGGTCTCAAGCACGACGCCGTGAGCGAAACTGCTCTCCACGATGACGATGGGGGAACCGGGAAAGTAGATCTCCCCTTCAGGATAGCCCCAGATGTCACCCTCGAACCGGTAGTCGCCGAGCCAGTCGGCGGTGTCCGAATCAACAATGCCTCGATCACACAGGAACTGGATCGCTTCGGAATCGAATCGGAACTGGCTCAGGGCACGCAGCGCTCTGCCGACGCCCGCGACGACCCCGTACCGCCGGCCCTCAGGGAGTCGCCGGGCGAACATCTCGAAGACACAGCGGCGGTCGGCCGTACCGGCCTTGCGCGCCGCCCGGAGCATGGTGAGCTCATAGTGGTCGGTCAACAGTGCCGTGGTTGGCACCTCTCGGGGGCCCCAGGCCGACGGGGCAGCTTCCGGACCGGTGCCGCTCACAGCCGTCAGATTAGAGCAGGGCCAGAATGGGCTTCATGGCTGATTCGGAAGGCGTCGGAGTTGTGCCAGCGGGTGGCACCGCTGTAGAGGAGCGGCCACTCGACCTGACGGTCCCGCAGACACCATGGATGACCATCGTCTGGGATGATCCGGTCAACTTGATGTCCTACGTCACGCATGTCTTCATGACCTATTTCGGCTATCCGAAGAACAAGGCGCACAAACTGATGATGCAGGTACACACAGAAGGCAAGGCATGCGTCTCCAGTGGGACCCGTGAGGAGATGGAACGCGACGTCACGGCAATGCAGGAGTACGGCCTGTGGGCAACGCTGGACAAAGCCGACGAACTGTGATTGCGCGTCGATGAAGAAGTTCAGCCGCCGCCGCGGCGTGATCACCACAGAGCTCAGCAGCTATGAGGTTGAGTTGCTGGCGTCGTTGATCAATCAGTTGATCGAGCTGGTGTCTGACGGCCAACCCGACAGGTACGTAGCGGGCACGCAACCAGAAGAGGCCTTCGACGAGCTGGTTCGCGAGCTCACTGAGCAGGTCGATCAGCCTGAGGAGCCACAGGATCCGGTGTTGAAGCGGCTATTCCCCAACGCATACCCAGATGATGCGTCAGCATCGTCGGACTTCCGCCGGTTCACCGAACGCTCGCTGCGGGAAAAGAAGATCAGCGAGGCGACCATTGTGCTGCAGCGGTTGGCCGAGACCGAGCAGGGTGCGCATCCGCTCCGGATTCCTCCTGCGGAGGCTGAGGCCTGGCTGAGGACGTTGACCAGCATCCGGCTGGCGGTGGCTACCCGGCTGGGCATTACCGACGCCGAGGCAGCGGATGCGCTGAATGATCTTCCTGACGAGGACCCCCGTGCCTTCATGGTCAGCGTCTATGACTGGCTCGGCTTCGCCGAGGAAACGTTGATCAACGCCCTGTAGAGATCTTTCCAGAAGGGAACATAACGGCGTGGCGAAGTATTCGGTGAACCAGGCTGCTGTTGCCAAGTGCCGGGAGCTGATCAAGGCCAAGCAGTACGTACTCGACAGCGATTGGGGGGAGGTCCAGCCCAATGCCGACGTCCAGAACGCATTCTTGGAGAAGCGTTCCTGGGAGGAGTACGCGACCTGGCATCTCGGCCTTACGGAGGGTGCGAATGAGGAGACCAAGGCGCGGTACGCTTTTGTCTACGGTGATCTACGCCGCGTGCACCGGACCGGCCTGATCGCGTGTGTCTATCGGGCCGCCGAGTGGCGGCACAAGCAGGTGGAGCTCGCTGCGCATGATCTGCTGCAGCTGCTCGATTCAGCTGCTGGAATCAGTTGAGCCAGCTCAGTATTTGGTCAATGACGTCGCGGGTGAAAGGCTCACCCAGGAACTCTCGGATGCGGCGGTGTGCTCGCATCCGGTCATTCTCGGTCATAGCCTGCAGCCACTGCCGACATGCCTGCTCGCCGATGTGGCCCCAGCACTGCCACCGGCATGGTGAAATCGGAGACGGATCTGACCCGGCCTGGACCGCCAGCGGCGCAGTAGGCCTGATAGAGCGTTCTTACGCGTTCCCGGCTGCCGCCGAATTCTACGAACAACATGCTGAGCTCTTGGTCGGCTGATTCCGGGCCACAGTTGTCCCAGTCGATGACGGCCAGACCGTTCCCCGGGACACGGCGGACATTGTCAGCCCAAAGATCTCGATGGCATACGGTGAGCGGACCGGCAGGAGGCGTCAAGATCAACTCAGCTTCCAGCAACGCATCGACCAAACAGGCCAGGTCGGCTGAGAACGGTGCGTCCGCTTGTCGCAGTTCGGCAACGAGCTGGTGCCAGCCGTCTATACCGACAGGCTCGACGTACCACGGATGAATGTCGCCGATGACGTGACCACCTGCTCGATGCAAGGCAGCCACCATCCGGCCGACATCACCAGGGTCGACGCTCCGGTCGGGACCGTCCATCCTCATCCACCGAAAGAGGCGTACGGGCTCTCCGCGGTCACGGATGATCACCCGGCCGTCGCGGGCAACGACCGCGGGCGGGGCCGAGACCCCATGCGCCATTGCTCGGGCCTGAAATTCGTTCGCGAGCAACGCTTGATGATCGTCGAGCGGCCAGAGCGCCTCCTTGACTGCATACCAGCCCTCGTCGGTTTCGAGCCGCCAGACTTGACCCTGTACGCCGCGATCGACCGGACCGACAAGCCGAGGATTGGCCCCGACATCGAACAGATCGGCCAGCCACTTGGCATCACTGGATCTCAACACCGCGGAAACGCTAGTGGAACGTCGTTTCACCGCTTCGCGGTGCATCAGGTCGCACGAACTCAGGATGATTGCGATAGTGGTCTCGTGAGCAGCACCTATCCCCCTAATTCAGGCGACCAGCCGGACGAGCAAGATCAGTCGCGGCAGAACCAATCTCCGCCGGAGAGCTATCCGCAGCAGGAGAGCAGTCCGCCGCGGGAGGAATTCGGCCCGCAGCAGGGCTACCCGCCAGGTAACTACCCGCCGCAGCAGGGCTATCCGCCATATGCGAGCTACCCGCCGCAAGAGGGCTATGGTCAGCAGGGCTATCCCCCGCAGGAGGGCTATCCGCAACAGGGCTATCCGCAACCAGCCCCAGGTATGGGCGGGGTGCCGCATCCCAGAGGGACGCCTGTGCTGGTAATGGGCATTATCAGCATTGTGGTTTGTGGCCTGGGCCTCATTCTGGGCCCTCTGGCCACCTTCCAGGGTGGCCAGGCGCTCAAGGAGATCGATGCCGCGCCAGGTGTCTACAACAACCGGCAGACCGTGAGTATCGGGCGGATTCTGGGCATCGTCGGGACGATCTTGTCTGTGCTTGGGCTGCTCTGGGTGATCTTCGCTTTGGCGGTCGGCTTCAGCGGCTACTAGGCGGCACGTAAGGCCTGAGAACGGCATCGAGATCTGATGAGCGGCCAGCCACTCGCCACCGGTGAGGACCTCGACCGCCTGGTTGCGGGTGCCGCCGAGAAGAACGCCCGGCGGCACCCGGGATTGGTCGTCGGTGCCGTTGACGCTCACCGGACTCGTCAGGCCGTCGCCGGTATGGGTCACATCCGACTGCCCGCCGGGCCGGCGCCAACCGACACGACGCTTTCGGAGATTGGCTCCATCACCAAGGTTTTCACTGGTCTGCTGTTGGCAATCGCCGTGGTTCGCCGTGAGGTGACGTTGGATACCCCCGTCCGCGAGCTGCTGCCCACAGGAACGACAGTGCCGAGCCGCGACGGCATGGAGATCACCCTCGAACACTTGACGACCCATCGTTCCGGTCTGCCTCGTTCGCCCGTTGGATTCAGGACGGAGGTGCAGACGGTTCTGCTGGGCCGCGGCAATCCTTATTCGGAGATCACCGACGAGCGGTTACTGGAGTTTGTGGCCCGAACCGAATTACGCCGTACGCCGGGCACCGGCCGTATCGCCTATTCCAATGTCGGTGGCGGGCTCCTCGGCCTGGCACTGGTCTACCGTGCGGGTGTTTCCAGCTTCGTAGAGCTGGTGCGCCAGCGGATCTGCGAACCGCTGGCAATGGCCCGGACGACAGTCTTGGAGGAAGCTGGTGTTGATCAGCTCGCGACTGGCTATACGGCTCGCGGACAACCAGTCGAACACTGGACCCTGACCGGCCTCGCCGGTGCCGGCGCATTGATATCGAGCGCTATGGACATGCTGAGGTTCCTGACCGCTCAGCTGAAGCCGGAGTCCTCAGCGCTTGGCGAGGCAATCAAGCTTGGCCAGACGGAACGGTACGGCGGCAGGCGCTTCGGCATCGGTTTGGGATGGATTCGGATGCCTGGCCGATCGGGCATGACGCTGTGGCACAACGGTGGCACAGGAGGGTTCCGCTCCTTTGCTGGCATCGTGCCTGAACGAAGTTTCGGTGTGGTGATGCTGGCCAACAACCGCCGCTCGTGCGATCGCGCCGCCGTGAGGCTGCTCTCGGAGCTGTCCGGCCGTAGGTGAACCTCTAGTCGGGCAACGAGAGGTCCAGCTCGAACCCGCCACCACGATTGGGAATGACGAACCTGCCATTCTCGGCACGCAGCTCCGCGCCATCATGCAGTACGGTCGCCGCCTCAGCGCCGTGGAGAACCAGGTGAAACTGCTCGCGGACGAATTCTGGATAGCCGTTCCCGCTTACTTCAGCTCGCACGCTGAGCTGGTCACCCGATCTTTCAACGTCGAACGTGGTCCGAAGGCAAGCGCCGTCGAGAGCAGCGAAAGTCAACCCGTCGTCCTCTTGCAGCATGGAGTGATAGTGGCCGTCGCTCGCCGGGACGAAGAGATGGAGCTCGATGGCCGTCGGATGGTAACCGTCGCTGGACGGGGGCGCCTCTTGCCACATCGGAATCACCGACCCAGCGCGGGCATAGACGGGGATGCGCTCCATGGGCGTTTCAGCCACCAGAAACGTTCTGCCGCTCAGCAGCTCGTCGGAGTGCCAGTCATACCAATCTCCGGCGGGCAGGTAGACCTGGCGTTCGGTCATCCCCGGCTCGACCACCGGTGCCACCAGGAGGTCAACACCTAGCAAAAATTGATCATCGATGTCGCGAACCGTCGGATCGTACTAATGGTCGAAGACCAGCGGCCGCTGCACCGGTGCGCCAGTCTCGGATGCGGTCAGGAAGCAGGCGTACAGATACGGCAACAGGCGATAACGTAGCTTCACCGCGGCTCGAATATGATCTTGGATGACGTCACCCCAGGCCCACGCGTACTGATCGACGTTGCCGATCTCGGAATGGTTGCGACAAAACGGGGTCAGCACGCCGTACTGCATCCAGCGAAGGAAGAGCTCCGCATTGCAGTTGCCCTGAAAGCCGCCAATGTCAGCGCCTACGAACGCCTGCCCTGAAATACCGAAGCCGCAGCCCATGGCGATGCTCAGCCACAGATGATCCCAGCGCGACTGGTTGTCGCCGAGCCAATTCGCGGCGTAGCGCTGGATACCGGCAAAGCCGGCTCTCGATAGTACGAAAGTCCTCAGCTCCGGCATGGCTTTTCGTAGCCCAGACGTGGTTCCCATCGCCATGAGCAGCGCGTATTGGTTGCGGTAGCGTTCGTGTGAATACCGTCCTCGGTCGAATCGCATCCGCACCGGTGAGATGTTGCCGGTCGCCGGTTCGTTCATGTCGTTCCAGATCCCTGCCAGCCCGGACTGCACATGGGCGGCGTTGAGCTCACCCCACCAGTCCTGGGCTTCCTTGGTGACGAAGTCTGGAAAGGCTGTGTTGCCGGGCCACACCTGGCCCAAATAGATGTCGCCGCCCTCGGTTAGGCACAACACGTCTCGCTCAACTGCCTGGTCGAACACCCAGTAGCCGGGGTCGTATTTGACGCCCGGATCGATGATCGTGATCACCCGGAATCCCTGCTTGCGAAGGCGCTGCAGCATTCCTGGCGGATCGGGAAAGAGGTCGGTGTTCCACGTGAACACCCGATAGCCGTCCATGTACTCGATGTCCAGCCACAGCGCGTCACAGGGGATGTCGTTGTCTCGATGCTGCTGCGCGAGTGCCTCGACCATCTCTTCGCGGTAGTGGAACCATCGGCACTGGTGATAGCCGAGCGACCAGAGCGGTGGGGGAGCGGTACGGCCGGTTAACCAGGTATAGCCAGTCAAGATCTTTGGCATCTCGGGCCCGGCGAACACGTACTCGGTGTACTGACCGCCGCTAAAACTGATCCGGTACTCCTCATTCGAGGAGAACTCGTACACGCCCCGATAGCCGTTGTCCAAGAAGGACGCGGCCATTTGCCGGCTCGGGTAGCTGTGGTGGTAGAAGAACGGAATCGTGACGTAATACGGGTCGTATTCGACGCTCGTGTAGTCCCCACGTGGATCTCCAGGCGCATTGTCGGCGACGAACTCGGCAGCTGCCCAAGGGTTCAAGACGTCGACGTTGTACATGACGAAGTCGCGACCCTTCCGATTGTGTCTGCCCGACTTTTCACCGAGCCCGAAGATCGCATCCTCCTGCCGGCAGCGGCGGCGGACGGTGAACGCGTCATTGAGCGTGGCGTACGCCCAGTAGCGACCCTGCTCGTCGGCTGCGGTCTCGATCACGGCGGAACCGTCGCTGCGGTGCACATCCAACCGAAACGGGTCCAGCCAGAGGCTGACAACCATCGCGGCGGTGATCAGACGGAACCGTTCGGCATCTCGCTCCACCTGGAATTCAACGGCCTGTGCGAGTGGGTCAACACACACAGCGAAGGTTGGCGACTCGTCGAACTCGCCGCCACGGCTGATCTTGAACCGGACCACACTCTCGCTCACCAGATCGATGCGGAGTTGCTCGCCATGCAGCTCGGCCAGAAGTCCGCGCTCCGTCACCTCGGCCGAGCTGACGTAGTCGAAGCGCACGTAGTGGTCGGTTTCAAGCACGACGGGTCTCCTCCTCGTGGTCGGCGATGTCTACGACGATCGCACGATGATCAGACAGCGGCAGTTCGGGCGCGCTGCTACCTATGACGTTGCCAAGATCGCCACGCAACAGGATGTGATCGAGCTGGCGATTCGGGGCGACAGCCGGGAAGGTCAGATGGGTAGCAAGCGCCTGGTACCCGGTCAGCCGGGAAGGCTTTGGATGCGGCATGTTCAGATCGCCCATCAGCAGCACCGTCCCAGGCAGGGCATCAAGATCACGACGAATCCGGCGAAGCTGCACTTTTCCCCAGCCCGGCACGAACGACAAGTGCGTGTTGGCTACCAGAAGCGTTCCCTTCGGCGTCTGGAGATCGGCGATGACCACCGCTCGCGGCTCCTCCCGAACCACGATGACCTTGCGCGGACCGGGCAGCCACATGGGGAATCGCCGTCGAAGGTGCGGCAGCCGCAACACCTGCCAGCTTCGCGCCGGATAGCGCGAGAGCAAGGCGATTCCATAGGATGCCTCCCCGGGTACGTCGTCTTCGGTGGCGGCCATCCAGGTCGCTTCCGGGGTTCCGGAGAGAGCTGCCACGAAACGGGAGGAAACCGCCCCCATCGCCTCGGCCGCCACGGCCGTCAGGTCGGCTCCGTGAGAGCGCGGCTGCAGGCGGTCCACCTCCTGCAGCGCGAGAATGTCGGCGTCCAGGAGCTTGATCGCATCCGCCAGGCGATCAAGATCGACCTGCTGGTCGCTCGGCGCCCGGCCGTGCAAGATGTTGAACGAGGCCAACCGCATGGGAAGAAAGGTACTTGTCATCGAGACGAACGAAGCAGTGGAGGGCTCCGCCACCGAAGAAACCAGTTTGCGCGCCGCCTTGAAGCTTTCGGCCTCGACGCTGAAGGCCGATGGCGTACCGTTCGCGCTCGGTGGTGGTTATGCCTTATGGGTGCACGGCGGACCAGAGCCCGCTCATGATGTCGACCTGGTGGTTCCAGAGACTGCGGTGCCGGCCGCGGTTGAATCCTTCGAGAACGCCGGATTCCGGATCGAGCGGCCGCCAGAAGATTGGCTCTTCAAGGCTTATGTCGAGGACGAGCTGGTCGACGTCCTGCACCGGCTTAGCGGAATCGAGGTGAATCAGCGGCTCATTGACTCAGCCGAGGAAGTTGAGCTGCTGGGGGTCCGCATTCCGGTGCTGCCGCCGACGCCAATCATGATCGCCAAGCTGCGTTCCCTATCCGAGCATTACGCTGACTTCGCCGCACTGCTACCGGCTTTTCGGGCGGTTCGGGAGCAATTGGATTGGGCGGAGATCACCTCCGCCGTCGATGGTCATCCTTTCGCGGAGGCCTTTCTTTTTCTGCTGAACCGCCTCGGGATAGCGGAGGTAGAAGTTTCAGAAACAGTAAGGACCGCCTCCACCTCCGGTTAAGTTCTCACCCCTGTCCAGCATGGTTCGGCCCGCCGACGGCTAGCAAGCTGGGCGTCCACTCACCGCAGCGCCGCAGCGTCGATACCGTCCAGCACCACATGGTCGATGCCGGGGTCCTCTGATCAGATGATGGCCGGAGGTCTCAGAGTCCGGAAGCACTGGTTCCTGCCCGCCGCCGCACATAACCTGCGGTGCCGTGCTGAAGATCGCCCGCAGGCATGTCGACACCATCATCTCTCATGCTCGAGCCGATCATCCGGACGAGGCCTGCGGGGTGATTATCGGCGCGGCCGGGTCAGATCAGCCCACGCGTTTGGTGCAGATGATCAATGCCGAGCGGTCGCCGACCTTCTTCCGCTTCGACCCGCAGGAACAGCTCCGGCTCTACAACGAAATGGATGCCAACGACGAAGAGATCGTGGTCGTCTACCACTCGCACACGATGACTGAGGCATACCCTTCGCGCACCGACATCGAGCTGGCCGCCGAGCCTCAAGCCCACTACCTCCTCGTCTCCACCGCTGGGTCCGGCAACCAAGATGGACCGGTAGAGCTTCGCTCGTACCGGATACTGGACGGCGTCGTGACCGAGGAAGAGATCGAGATCACGGAATAGCGGTTCGGGCGCGACACGTTAGACAGAACGTGAATTCGCGTAATGACAAGAAGGACCCAATGTCTGTTGAGGTGAGGATCCCGACGATCTTGCGCACCTTCACCGGTGGTGCCAAGGCTGTTCATGGCGACGGTGCCACACTGCTGGACGTGATCGACGACATCGAGGTCCGCCACCCAGGCCTGAAGGAGCGGCTCGTGGAGGAACAGGCCCTACGACGCTTCGTGAATGTCTATGTCAACGATGAGGACGTGCGCTTCGCTGGCGGGCTTGGTGCACCCACTGCCGACGGCGATGTCGTCGTCGTCCTACCTGCGGTCGCAGGCGGCTGAGCGGAACACCTGCATGGCGCGTTATCACTCGCTGGCGGATTCGGTGGGACACACCCCTCTTGTCGGCCTGCCCCAGCTGTCACCGACTGAGTCGGTACGGTTGTGGGCGAAGCTGGAGGATCGAAACCCGACCGGCTCGATCAAGGACCGTGCCGCGCTCAATATGATCCGGACCGCCGAGCTGGATGGGACCCTTCGGCCGGGTGCCACGATCTTGGAACCTACCAGCGGCAATACCGGCATCTCGCTGGCCATGGCTGCCAAACTTGCCGGCTATCGGCTGATCTGTGTGCTGCCGGAAAACACCTCGCCTGAGCGCAAGCAGCTGCTCACGATGTGGGGTGCTGAGATCGTCTCCTCATCGGCAACTGGCGGGTCGAACAAGGCGGTTGAGGTCGCCAAGCAACTGGCTGCCGAGCACCCGGATTGGGTGATGCTCTATCAGTACGGCAATCCGGCCAATACTGAGGCGCATTATCTGACAACCGGCCCGGAGATACTTGATGATCTTCCTGAGGTCACTCATGTGGTTGCCGGGCTCGGCACCACGGGCACGCTGATGGGAGTCGGGCGGTTCTTCGCCGACAAGAAGCCGGACGTCAAGATCATCGCCGCCGAGCCTCGTTACGGCGAACTGGTTTATGGACTGCGCAATCTCGACGAGGGGTTCGTGCCCGAGCTTTACGATGCCTCGCTGGTGCATGCCCGGTTCTCGGTTGGCTCTCGAGACTCCGTACGGCGCGTCCGTGAGTTGCTTGATCGGGAAGGAATCTTCGCCGGGCTCTCCAGCGGTGCGGTCGTACACGCCGGACTCGCTCAAGCATCGCGAGCGATCGGAGCCGGCGAGTCAGCCGACATCGTCTTGATCATCGCTGACGGCGGCTGGAAATACCTGTCAACGGGGGCCTACACCGCCGACCTGGACACCGCCGAGCAGTTCCTCGACACTCAGGTCTGGGCCTGACCCATCGGGCTCCTCCGCGCAGGGGTCTCTTGACCTATTAGGCTGGCCGACCGTGATGGCTGACAACGAGGCGCCGATCGGCATCTTCGATTCGGGATTCGGGGGGCTAACCGTCGCCAGAGCCGTGATCGATCAATTGCCGCACGAGGACGTCGTCTACCTTGGTGACACGGCTAGAGCGCCATACGGCGAGCAGCCGATCGCCGATGTGCGCGAGTACGCCTTGGAATGCCTTGATCATCTTGTCGATCAGGGCGTGAAGATCTTGGTCATCGCCTGCAACTCCGCCAGCGCGGCGGTATTGCGCGATGCGCGTGAGCGCTACCCGGTCCCCGTGGTCGAGGTCATCCTTCCGGCTGCCCGTCGAGCCGTGGCGGCAACCCGCACCGGCAGGGTAGGCGTGATCTGCACCGAAGCGACCGCCAACTCTCAGGCTTACGACGACGCTTTCGCCGCCGCGCCACAGATTGATCTGCACACCGTGGCCTGCCCGCGTTTTGTCGGTTTCGTCGAAGCTGGTATCACAGGCGGCGCGGAGCTTTTGGAATGTGCGGAGGAGTACCTCCGCCCGTTGCAAGCTGCCCGTATCGACACGTTGATCTTGGGTTGCACTCACTACCCTCTTCTGACCGGAGTGATCTCCTACGTTCTCGGTGATTCGGTAAGCCTGGTGTCGAGCGCTGAGGAGTGTGCCAAAGACGTCTACGCGGCCCTGACGCGGCTGGGGCTGGCTCACGATGAGCCGCGTTTTCCCAGCCACAGGTTCCTGACAACCGGGAGTCCGGAATCCTTCGAAGGCATAGGGCATCGGCTGATGGGTGGGTTGGTCATCGGCGCCGAGCAGTTCGCGTGATCACTGCCATGGAGCTCACCGTTGTCGGATGTAGCGGATCGGTTTCCGGGCCCGACTCCCCCGCGTCGTGCTACCTGATCCGGGCGCCCTATGAGCAGGGTGTGTACGCGCTGCTTCTTGATCTTGGTCCGGGAGCTTTCGGGGCCCTGTACAACTACATCGACCCGGCAGAAATCAGTGCCATCGGATTCAGCCATCTGCATCCAGACCACTGCCTGGATCTCTGCTCCTTCTATATCGCGGCGCGCTATTCACCAACAGCACCCTGGCCGCAACAGATCGTCTACGGCCCGGCTGGTACGGCAGCCCGGATCGGTCGTGCGTACGAGGTCCTCCAGGCTGATGGCGTGGCCGAACCCGGATCAGTGCTTGCGGATCACTTCCAGTTCCGTGATTGGGGAAGTCGGCAGGAAGTCGGTCCGTTCATTTTGACCACCGCTCGGGTCAGGCACCCCGTGGATGCGTACGCCATCCGGGTCGAGGAAACAAGAGCCGCCAGTGCCTCGATGGTGTTCTCCGGTGACACCGGTCCCTGTGACGCACTGGTCGACCTCGCGAAGGGTGCCGACCTGCTGCTGGCCGAAGCAAGCTATCTGGATGGGCCAGACAACCCGCCGATGCACTTGACCGGGAGGCAGGCCGCCGAGGCTGCATCTCGGGCAGATGTTGGCGCGCTGGTGCTCACCCACATTCCTCCATGGCATGATCGCGACCAGGTCCGGTCGGAAGCGTCGCCTCATTTTGCAGGTCCCATTGCGCTGGCGCTGCCGGGCGCCAGCTGGTCCATCGGCAATCAGCTCCGGACTTGAGCAGCTGGTGCAGAAATAGGGTGGCCGTATGACTCGGGCCGACGGACGTCAAAACGATCAGCTCCGGGATGTGCGCTTCACCCGCGGTTGGCTTTCTCAGGCCGAGGGATCGGTGCTCGTGGAGTACGGCCAGACCCGGGTGCTCGTCGCGGCCAGCGTTACCGAGGGTGTGCCCCGCTGGCGCAAGGGCACTGGGACCGGCTGGGTGACCAGCGAATACGCGATGCTTCCCCGGGCAACAAACACTCGATCCGATCGGGAGTCGGTCAAAGGCCGTATCGGTGGTCGCACCCATGAGATCAGCCGTCTTATCGGCCGCAGTTTGCGAGCGATCATCGACTACTCAGCGCTGGGTGAGAACACCATCGTGCTGGATTGCGACGTACTTCAGGCGGATGGCGGCACGCGTACCGCCTCGATCACCGGCGCCTACATTGCCCTGTCCGATGCAGTCGGCTGGCTGCGGGAGCGGGACCTCCTGCCAGCTGAGCCGCTGCTGGGATCTGTATCAGCTGTCTCGGTGGGAGTCGTAGACGGGACTCCGATGCTGGATCTGTGCTACGACGAGGACGCGGGCGCCGATACAGATATGAACGTGGTGATGAGCGGCGCTGGTGCGTTCGTCGAAATTCAGGGGACGGCGGAAAAGGAACCATTCGAAAGGGCCACCCTCAACACACTGCTGGACCTGGCTGCCGTCGGCTGCGCGCAGCTGACGGAGCTGCAGCTGCAGGCCCTCCGCTCGTGACCACACCGGCACGTATCAGTCACCGGGTCGTACTTGCCACCAAGAACCGCTCCAAGCTCGACGAACTTCGGCGGATCGTGTCCGCCAGCGCACCGGATGTCTGGGTCGTCGGACTGGACGACGCGGCCAATTACCCAGAGCCGGCTGAAACTGAGCTCACCTTCGAGGGTAATGCCTTGCTCAAGGCCCGGGCCTGTTGCTCAGCCACTGGATTGCCGTCGCTGGCTGACGACTCCGGCTTGGCGGTGGATGTCCTGAATGGCATGCCGGGGGTTCGATCGGCACGCTGGGCGGGCCCGGACGCCACCGACGACGCCAACAACGAGCTGCTCCTACGCCAGCTTTACGACGTAGCCGCACCTGGCCGGACTGCTCGCTTCATCTGCGCCATGGCACTTGTGCTGCCCGACGGCACACAACACATACGTCTTGGAGTCATGTCGGGACGGCTTGAGGACCGGCCGATCGGAGAGAATGGGTTCGGCTACGACCCGCTGTTCATAGCCGACGGTCAGACTTTGACGAACGGTGAGTTGGATGCACCTACCAAGGACGCGATCAGCCATCGGGGCAAGGCCGTGAGAGCAATCGTGCCAGTACTGATTTCGGAATTGCGACGCTTAGGCGGATAGGAACGACTCTTCGGTGAAGACATATCTTGACCTCCTTCATCACGTGCTCACCACCGGCACGAAGAAAAGCGATCGGACCGGTACCGGCACACTGAGCTGTTTCGGTTATCAGATGCGCTTTGATCTCAACGACGGATTTCCACTTCTGACAACAAAGAAACTGCACACCCGGTCGATATTCGCTGAACTGCTCTGGTTTATCTCCGGCGCGACGAATGTCGCATGGTTGCGTGAGCAGGGGGTGACGATCTGGGACGAGTGGGCAGATTCGGCCGGAGATCTCGGGCCGATCTACGGCTATCAGTGGCGCTCCTGGCCGACCACCGATGGGAGGCACATCGACCAGCTGGCCAAGGTGATCGAAGCCATCAGGTCGAATCCGAACTCCCGTCGCCACCTGGTGAGCGCCTGGAACGTCGCTGACCTGGACGAGATGGCGCTGCCTCCGTGTCACGCTCTCTTCCAGTTCTACGTCGCAGACAACCGGTTGTCCTGCCAGCTCTACCAACGCTCGGCCGACATCTTCCTTGGCGTCCCATTCAACATCGCCTCATATGCGCTGTTGACGCACATGGTGGCTCAAGTCGCCGGTCTTGGCGTCGGTGACTTCGTGCACACACTCGGCGATGCGCACCTGTACCTCAATCACGTGGAGCAGGCCGAATTACAGCTCATGCGGGCGCCTCGTCGGCTGCCCAAATTGATCTTGAACCCGCTGATCGAGCGGATCGACGACTTCTCGATGGCAGATATTTCCGTTGAGGCCTACGATCCGCACCCAGGTATCCGTGCTCCGATTGCGGTGTAACCGGCGATGGCGGACGTCGTCGGGATCGCAGCGGTAGCGCGCAATCGAGTGATCGGCGCCGGAAATGACATCCCCTGGCACATTCCGGAGGATTGGGCCCGCTTCAAGCGGATGACCATGGGCCAGGTCTTGATCATGGGCCGTAAGACTTACGACTCGATCGGCCGGCCGCTGCCAGGCCGCACCACGTTCGTGATCACCCGCGACAAGAAATGGCGGGCGAACGGTGTGCGCGCAGTGCTGTTGTTGGACGAGGCCTTCGCTCAGGCGAATGATCTTGGTCCAGAGACGATCTTCGTAGCAGGCGGCGGCGAGATCTACCGTGCGGCCTGGGAGCGGCTCACCCGGCTGGAGATAACCGAAGTCGACCAGGAGCCCGCCGGAGAGACCACCTTTCCTGCAATCGATCCCAGCGAATGGCGGCTGACCGGGCGCGAGAAGCACGACGGTTATAGCTTTGTGAGCTACCGGCGTGAAGCGCAGACCTGACTCTGGATCCGTACTTCTTGCGGCGTGCCCATCGGCTCACCCATCGCGACCGTAAAATGGGCCAGCTTCGACAGCCGGAGTGGTGGAACTGGTAGACACGCAGGATTTAGGATCCTGTGCCTTCGGGTGTGAGGGTTCGAGTCCCTCCTTCGGCACAATGTTGTCGTGCTCGCGTGGATCGCGTTAGAGACCCAGTTCGCGCTGGAGCTTGTCGACGTGGCCGGTGGCCTTGACGTTGTACTGTGCCACCGCGATCTGACCCCGCCCCTTCTCATCGACGTCGACCACGAAGGTTGAGCGGATCACTCCCTCAACGAGCTTGCCGTAGAGCAGTTTCTCGCCGTACGCGCCGTAGGCATTGAGCACGGTCTTGTCCGGGTCGGACAACAGCGGAAAACCGACCGCCTGCTGTTGGCGGAACTGCGCCAACTTCTCCGGCATATCGGGGGAGATGCCCACAACGTGCACACCGGCTTTGGCCAGGTCGTGAATCGCCGCCGTGAAATCGACAGCCTGGGTAGTGCAACCCGCCGTCATCGCGGCGGGGTAGAAGTAGACGATCACGCGCATACCGGGGAAGTCGGAAAGCGACACATTGGAACCGTCAGCATCGGGCAATGTAAAAGCCGGCGCCATGTCACCGGGCGACAGTTGGGTGGCCATAATCAGCCACCCTAGTCCCGCGGCTGACCCTTGAGTGCGGTGGCGCACCGCTCACCGTCCCTGGGACTGGCTGCAATACGCTGTCGGTCGAGAGAGTTGCCGGGCGATGGCGACGACTATCAGCGTGAGGGAGCACAACGTGTCAGTGAGTAACCCCCAGCAGCGGCAGCGGAATGAGCCGCAGATCGAGGCGGATCTGGCAGCGACTCGGGATCGACTGTCAGCATCGGTCGCAGAGCTCATTGACCAGGTCCATCCAAATCGGATCAAGCAGCGGCTGGTCGGTGGCGCCAAGCAGCTGGCGAACGCTGAGCTGGAGGATGCCAAATCCAAGCTCTTCAACGCACGGGGGGACCTCCGGAAGGAACGGGTCGCCGCTATTGGCGGGGCAGTTGCCGGGCTTCTTACCTTCGTGCTGATAATCCGAACTTTGGTGCGTCGTCGGCGTTCCTGATAAGAGGCTCATCGTGCCGCCAGACGCCGAACCGTTGCCGGTCCAGATGCTCCATGACCGGGTTCTCGTGTCGACCGAGCAGGAAGCCGGCGAGCGTCGCAGTAGCGGCGGAATCCTGATACCTGCAACCGTGGCTATCGGGCGCCGGCTCACCTGGGGCGCTGTGGTAGCGATCGGCAACCATGTCCGCGTGGTCAAGGTCGACGATCGTGTGTTGTTCGATCCCGCTGACCGTGCCGAGGTGGAGGTGCGAGGCAAGGACTACGTGCTGCTTCGGGAGCGCGACATACACGCTGTTGCAGCGGAGCGTCTGAGCGACGGAAAAACTGGACTCTACCTGTGAGTCCGCTTTCTACGGCGACTCATGTGTGTTACGCGATCTATAACGAATATTGACTATCTGCTCAGGGTGTTGCGCTGAGAAGACGGTCTCGCCCTAGTGTGACGAAGTGGTGTGGCGCCACAGATCGGTGCCTGACTAAAACGGAGGCAATGCCTCATGACTTTCGTTCGACCCAAGCGCCGCATGCTGATGGCGGCAGCATTCTTGGGTGCCCTTCTTGCAGTCGCCGCATGCGGTGGTGGCGGCGAAGAGGGTACCCCCCAAGGCGAAGCACCTTCTGCCGTCGACTTCAGCAAGCAGGGCGACATAGAGTTCTGGACCGGCAAAGATACCTCAGGTAATCTCCCCAAGATTATTCAGAAGTTCAATGAGTCACACCCGAACGGGCAGGTGACCCTGCACGAGCTGCCCGACGAAGCGGATCAGCAGCGGCAGCAGATGATCGAGAACACCCAGATCACGAACCCGAGGATGGCGGTGCTAAATGTGGATGTCGTGTGGACCGCCGAGTTCGCGGCCAACCAGTACATCGAGGCGCTGCCAGCAGACCAGTTCCCCACTGACGGAGTACTTCAGCCCACCATCGACTCGGCGACCTACTTCAACAAGCTCTACGCCTATCCGTTCCGCTCAAACGGCGGCCTGCTGTTCTACCGCAAGGATCTGTTGGACAAGTACAGCCTGCAGGTACCGATCACGTTCGACGAGATGAAGGCTGCCTGCGACAAGATCACTGCAGGCGAGAAAAACCCGAAACTTGCATGCTATGCCGGTCAGCACAGCAAGTACGAGGATCTGACGGTGAACTTCGACGAGGCTGTCCACGGCGCGGGTGGTGTCATCATTGGAGATGACGGCAAGCCAAATGTCGCAACCCCGGAGGCCACCAAGGGTCTGCAGACCCTAGCCGACTGGTTCAAGAACGGTGACATTCCCAAAGCGGCTACCACCTGGACTGAGGAGGAAGGTCGCAAGGCGTTCCAGGACGGTGAACTAATCTTCCACCGAAACTGGCCGTACGTGTATACCTTTGCGGCCAAGACCGATGGCTCGTCTATGGTCAATGGCAAGTTTGATGCGGCGCCGCTGCCCGGCATCACCCAGCCTGGCGTATCCAGCCTCGGCGGTGGAAACCTCGGTATCGCAAAGAATGCGGAGAACAAGGGGACGGCTGCGGACTTTTTGAAGTTCATGGGGTCGGCAGAGTCGCAGAAGTCGGACACCTTGGCCACAGGGAATGCGCCGGTTCTCGAGTCGGTATATTCCGATCCGGACGTCCTGAAGAAGTACCCCTTCCTCCCGACCCTGCTCAAGTCGATTCAGACTGCCAAACCGCGTCCAAAGGCCGTGCAGTACGGTGAGGTCACACTGGCAATCCAGGACGCCGCATATGGTGCTCTGCAAGGTCAGACTGATCCGTATGCAGCCTTGCAATCACTGCAGATCAAGCTGCAGGCTCTGATCAAGTAGTTAGCTGTCTGCCACAGGGATTCCCGGCTCAGCCAATCGCTGAGCCGGGAACTCCGTGCATCTCAACGGAGGTAGCCGAATGGCAACAGCCACGGCGGAAGCGCGCGAAACGTGTCGGCCATCACTGATGACAACCACAAACACAAAAAGAAGGCACTGAGTGATCAGGGCCGGCTCGCGTGCATCCTTCCCTGCGCCGACGCTGGTTGTGATTATCACGGTTGCCGGCGTTCCGGTGTTGATGTCGATTCGGGAGGCATTCTTACCAACGAACACGGGCGTCAACCCCTAGACCGGCCTCGTAGAGGGCGGTGAGCAGTTCGTCGGTCTCGATTTTCGCCGCCATCTAGCCGGCCAGAACCCGGTTCAAGGGGAACTGGGGCACGGTGGACCGGCTCTCGGAATGCCTTCCCGAGCGCAACCATGATCACCATCATGTCCGTCCTTTTGCAGACAGTTCTCGGCGTGGCGATGGCGCTGATCATGGCGAAGGCCTTCCGCGGCCGCGGAGTGGTTAGGGGTGGCAGCCTCCTCCCGTGGGCGATCCGGACGATTGTCTCGGCCCTCATGTGGAAGCTGATCTTGGACTCTTCAGGGGTCATGAACCGGATTCTGGGTCGCGAGATTTCTGGCTGTCGGACAGCGGGGCATCTTTCTGGACCGTCATTCATCGGACTTCTGACCCTCGCCGGTCTGCAAACGATTCCAGCTGAGGTTTACGAGGCGGCCAAGGTAAACAGTGCCTCTACCTGGCAGCAATTCCAGCGCATCACCTTGCCCATGGTGAAACCGACCCTGGTCGTCGCGGTTTTGTTCCGGACCCTCGACACGTTGCCGATGTTCGACTTGCCTTACGGCATGATCGGCGCTGGTAAGTAGTACGTGGAAACGTCTCGATTTTCGCCTATCAAGAGGCGACGCAGAGCCGATACGGCCGGCCGTTGCCTACGCGATCATCCTGGTTCCCGCACTGGGTCAACACCTACCAGGCCGTAATGCTGCCGAGCCTGAGTTTTGGTCTTCCACTGGCCGTGTGGAACCTGACCGCCTTCTTCAAGCAACTTGGGAATGAGTTGGAGCAGGCGGCCATGGTCGACGGATGCATACCTGGAGCGGCATTCGGAAGGTCGTCCGTCCGTTGGCCGCATCCGCGGTCTTCACCACCGCAATCATCGTGTTCATCGGTGCATGGAACGAGTTCCTCGTCGCGCTGAGGTTCCTGCAGGAACCGCAGAGGCAGACGGCGACGGTGGCGATCAGCAAGTTCACCGGGACCACGGGCTTCGACACGCCTTACGGCACGATCATGGCGGCCGGCGTGATCGTGACCGTGCCACTACTGATTGCGGTGTTGATCTTCCAGCGCCGGATCGTGGCCGGCTTGACCGCGGGTGGCGTGAAGTAGCGCCTTCGCATCTCTAGATCCGCAGTTCTGGCGCAGTT
>Ga0126305_10000160_pt1 | contig 29852 bp, 23 predicted proteins | sample Plot26_FD_92536 | JGI IMG/M metagenome (GOLD analysis project Ga0126305, IMG submission 92536) | Serpentine soil microbial communities from UC McLaughlin Reserve, CA, USA - Plot26 | ecosystem: Environmental > Terrestrial > Soil > Grasslands | place: USA: UC McLaughlin Reserve, Lake County... | reverse complement strand
TGGCTAACCCTTGCCGGGTAGGATTCGCACCTACTGGGTCCACTACGAAGGGTTTCGGGTTCTGTCTATTGCATGTTCCCTCCTCCCTTCCCAGGCTTCGCCTGGCGCAAGGGGCGTCTCCGCCGGAGCGGCACCGCCCCATTTGACGCCACGCTCCCCAAGGCAGAACCCGGCCCGTCCAATCCTTGTCCAGATTCGTAAATCCGCCGATCGCCCCTTCCACGATTCCCCTCCTTCCGGTTCCTGTTTCCAAAAGGCGGTACATTTGACCGCCCTGCGGAGACTTCTCTATACTTGGCTCATGGCCGTGCCCTTCCGCAAACCCCCGGCCGACCTGGAGCCCGACTTCTCCGCTCCCGGCGTCGATCCCTTCCGCTATGGATGGCGGCCCCGGCATGTCCGCCTGCCAAGCGGCGAAGTTACAGAGCAGCAGATTCCCTTGACGCCTGAGGATCTCCTCGATCCCCAGCCCGGAGATGTCTTGGTCCAAAGCTGGCTGCACGGTGACTTCGCGAACATGCTCTACGAAATGCTCAAAGAGCACTTCGAAGATCAGGACGACGTACTCGTCACCTTCGACGTGAAAATGCTGTGGGGAATCCCCGGCCTCTCCAATCCCGCCCCGGACCTCTCCATCATCCGGGGACTCCGCCGGAAGATCGACCCGACGCGGACGGCCTTCGATGTCATCCGGGAGGGTGTCCGGCCCTGCTTGATCCTAGAGGTTGTTTCCACCTCGGACCCTGAAGCCCGCAACAACGACTATGAGACGAAGGTCGAGATCTACCAGCGGGCCAGGATCCCGGAGTACTTCATCCTGGAACCTCCCCAGCCTGTTAATGGAGAGAGACTCCTCCTGACCGGTTACCGCCTAGGGCCCGACGACCGCTACCATCGGATCGTGCCCGATACCGATGGGCCGCTTCTGTCCGATACGACGGGCCTCCTCTTCGGTATCGCCGAGGATGGGCGAACGCTTCGTATTGTCGATGTGGTCACGGGCGAGCGGCTGCTCACCCGGAAAGAGCTTCGGGCGGAGCTCAATCGGCTGAAGGGTTCCGAGTAGTTCTCTATACTTCACTCATGGCCGTTCCTTTCCGCAAACCCCCGGCCGACCTGGAGCCCGACCTCTCGGGCCCCGGCGCCGATCCCTTCCGTTACGGATGGCGGTGGCAGCGCGTTCGCCTGCCCAGCGGCGAAGTTACCGAGCAACAGATTCCGCTGACGGTGGACGACCTTCTTGATCCTCAGCTCGGAGACGAAGTGACTCAAAGCGGCCCGCATGGCCAGTGGTTCGTTCGTCTGGGATACCTGCTCCAGCAGTACTACGAGTCCCGCGAGGACGTCTTGGTCTGTCTGGACATGAAGATGATCTGGGGCATCCCGGGCCTCCCCGGACCCTCTCCCGACGTCGCGATAGTCCAGGGAATCCGAGACAAGGCGGCAGAGCGCTCCAGCTTCGATGTCCTCAAGGAAGGCGTCCGGCCCGGCCTCATCCTGGAGCTGGTCTCGTCCCTGGACAACGCCGTCCGTGCCAACGACTACGAGAAGAAAGTCGACATCTACGCACGGGCAGGGATCCCGGAGTACTTCATCCTCGACCCGCCGACCCTTGCGACAAAAGGCCGACTCCTCCTCACGGCCTATCGGCTGGGTCTCAATGGACGGTACCGCCCGATTGAACCCGACGCCGAAGGCCGGTTGCTCTCCGCGACGACAGGCCTCCTCTTCGGCATCGAAGGGGACCAGACCCTGCTGATCCTAGACCCCAAGACCGGCGAGCGGCCTTTGGACTTCGCCGAGAATCGGGCGCGGCTTGCGGAAGAGCGGGCGGATCGGGAAATGGAAGCGCGGAAGGCTGCCGAGGCCGAGAATGCTCAGTTGCGCCTTGAGTTGGAACAGGCCAGGAAGGCAGCCTCCAAGTCGCCCTGAAAGGGCAAAATTTGACCAGCCCGGGGTGGCAACCCCGGGGACACGGGTCCTCCCCCATTCCAAGCCCTGAAGGGCCGAAACATCCGCTGATTCAGAGAAGATGCCGCCGGGCCGGTTCTGTCGGCCCTCTGGGGCTTGTTGGGTTGGTGGCCTGCTGGTTCCCCGGGGTTGACACCCCGGGCTGGTCAGATTTCGCCCTTCCAGGGCGGATGGAATGTCAGAGGAGAATCTGGCGCTTCATCACTCCGGCAGCACCAGATCCAGGAAGTGCACTCTTCCCGATTGATCCCCGGCGACTACGACTCGTCCATCTGTAGTCACAGCCACCGCTGTGACCGGTGAATCGAGAGTTAGCACGGCCAGGGTTTCCTTACTTTCCAAGTCCCAAACCCGCAGCGCCCGGTCGTTGGAGGCGGAGACGGCCCGGTGGCCGTCCACCATCGCCACCGCGTTGACCCAGTCAGAGTGTCCCTCGAGGGTGCCGAGGGTCTCGCCGGTTTCCAAGTCCCAAACCCGCAGCGTCCCGTCGTCGGAGGCGGAGACTGCCTGGCGGCCGTCCACCACCGCCACCGCGTTGACCCCACCCGAGTGTCCTTCGAGGGTGTGGAGGGTCTCGCCGGTTTCTAGGTTCCACACCCGCAGTGTCCGGTCGCAGGAGGTGGAGACGGCCCGGCGGTCGTCCACCACCGCCACCGCAGTGACCCAACTTAAGTGTCCTTTGAGGGTGCGGAAGGTTTCGCCAGCTTTTAGGTCCCACACCCGCAGTGTTCGGTCGTAGGAGCCGGAGACGGCCCGGCGGTCGTCCACCACCGCCACCGCAGTGACCCTACCCGAGTGCCCTTCGAGCGTGCGGAGGGTCTCGCCAGTTTTCAAGTCCCACACCCGCAGTGTTCGGTCGTAGGAGCCGGAGACGGCCTGGAGGCCGGCCACCGGCGCCACTGCAGTGACCCCACCCGAATGTCCTTGGAGGGTGCGGAGGGTTTCTCCTGTCTCCAGGTCCCACACCCGTAGCGTCTGGTCATAGGAGCCGGAGACGGCCCGGCGGCCGTCCACCACTGCTACCACCTTCACCCCCCCCAAGTGTCCGTCGAGGGTACGGAGGAGAGGGCCATCTGGTTGAGTCAAATTCGCACTTCTCGGTTTGAGACGAAGCCGCGGTTCTGCTTCAGCCAAGAGACTTCGAATACCCTCACCCTCCAAATTCTGAAGCCGACCGAAAAGCTGAGAGGCGAGTTGTTCGGGATCTCGGACAAGAACGTACGCCGAGAGCTGGAGAGCATCACAAATCAAACGGAGATCTCTTTCCTCTTCGACAAAGAACTTGTAATCGGCGATCAGCGCATTGATATCTGAGGCATTCAGTTTCGCTTCGAGAAATGATAATTCCGTCAATAATCGCCTCATGTCCTCCTTCCGATCCGCTCCAAGGAAGTGGCCCGTCAGGTTTCGCCAGAGATACCTCTCCTCTACCGGAAAATCAGCCCACAATCCACTTGAGGGCTGAAAAGTGTCGAGGAGATGGCAATGGAGAGAGGATATCCAATTCCCTAGCTTCTCAATCAGGACTTGACGGACTACGTCGTGAAGCCGGATGACTCCATTCTTCCGATCAAATCTCAGAAGAAGAGAAAGGGCATGGAGTCTCTTGCAAAACTCCTGACCGTCTCCAGGAACAAGATTCCAGAAACGTTCCAGGAGAGGGATGGGGATGTCAGTGTCTTCGGAAAAGACTGCGAGTTGGAAATACCGCTCCGATTCTTCTATGGAGAGGCGCCCGATACTGATCGAGATTGTCCGATCCGCGGCGGCATTGCGATCTTCTTCGTTCTCCAGCTTGAAGGCGGAGAATCCCTTCGCACTCAGGGACTTCTCGGTATTCTGTAGAGCTTCCTGAAGAGTAAACCCATCCTGTTTCACCAGCTCTTGCAACTGCCGGTTGACCAATTTGAGAAGGAGAGGCCATTCTCCAAGCCGGGCAGCTAGAGATTGGAGATCCCGTTGCTGTCCGTTAGGCAATCCGGACTTGAGGAGAGACACCGCCTCATTAGAGACCATGGCGTCCACTTCGATCGGCTTGGAATTCGACGGCAGAGTCCGGCTATCCCGGGTCGTAATGAGAAGAGAGGAACCATTCCCGAGTCCCTTAAATGGATTCACGTCGGCGGAGCTCCAGACGTCGTCAATAACAATCAGAACCCGTGAATTGACTAGCAACTCCCGAAGCCTCGCGCCAGTCGCCGCCACGGTTTCAAAGGCAGGGGCCTCCTCCCGCGTCCACCAGCGAATGAGGTCCCGGATTCTGGAGAGGCGGCCATTGGCATCGATGTCCTCCCCCATCGTCGTCCAGAGGATTCCATCCGGATACGTTTCTCGGACTCTTTCGTCCTGGCAGAGCTTTTGGGCGAGCGCGGTCTTTCCGAATCCGCCGGCTCCTCGCAATGCGGTGGTGATTCCAACCGAGGTGCCGGATTGGACAGGCCCTCCTTTGGAACAAAGGGCTTCAAGAATTTCGTCGTACTCCCGGCGATGGACGAACCCTTCGTCCGGGGGCTGCGCCATGGTTCTATATGAATAAGGAAGGGAGGGCTTCGCAGGTCCTCCACCCCCACCACCCGGACCTGGCGCCTTTCCCCGGATTCCGCTGAGCAGCCGGCGAAAGGCGTCCTCGTCTTCGAGGCCTTTACGGAAGTCTACCCAGGTCAGCCGGCGGAGAAAACGGGGAAGCTCTTCCTTCCGTGGCTCGAAGGAGCCGGGGAGAAGGACGGGAATTACCCGAGAGCTCTTGTCGCGGACCCGGGTCTCGAGAGCGGAGCGCATCTCCTCGTTCTGCCAGGCTCCAATGCTGCCCGGCCCCAAGAAGACGGCGCAGGTGCGGCTCTGGTCCAGCGCTTCCTCCAGAGCTTCCTGCCAGGGCTCGCCCGGGACGAGGTGCCACTTGTCGAGGAACGGCTCGATCCCCGCGGCTTGGAGTTTGCGCGCAATCTCCTCCACCGCCGGCTTGTCGGCGCTGCTGTGGCTCAGGAAGATGTCATACTTGAGCGCCATGAATCCCCCGACATGAGCCCGGAGGGCGCCAGACTTGTAGCCCAGGGCGTGAGCCCTGGGAATGGGCGCTCACAATCCTGGGGAGCCCCTTCAGGGGCGGCAGAGCCCCGCGCTCATCTGTCGCCCCTGACGGGGCTCATTGGGTTCTTGGATCTACCCTTCCCAGGGCTCTCGCCCTGGGCTACGAGTCTGACGCCCTCCGGGCTCATGCTTCAGACATCCTCAACGGGACAGCGTTCAGTCTATCGCTCCTTCTGAGGTTTGGGGCGGCCGAGGTATCCTTGCCGCCCCTTCCAGGGATGGGTGGGATGGGAGGGGGACCTTGCTTCCCGGGGCTGACGCCGCCGGGCTGATATCTGACGCTCCTGGCGGGGCTAGAGGAATTGGGGCTCCGTCCTGAAGTGTCGCGGCAAGTCCTCGGATTCTGCGGTGAAGCCCTGGAAGCTCACTGTGAGTCTCCTCGCGTTGCTTTGAAGACCTCGACGTTGCCGCGGAGAAGCCAACGTTGCGGCGGAACCCGAGGTTCTGCCTCAACGTCCGGGAACGTTGCGGTGAAGCTCCAGACGTTGCGGTGTATCCCCAGTCTCTGCCGCAACGCCTGGGGAAGTTGCGGTGAAGCCCCCGGCGTTGCGGTGTATCCCGAGGCTCTGCCGCAACATCCAGGAACGTTGCGGTGAAGCTCCAGACGTTGCGGTGTATCCCCCGGTGTTGCGGTGTATCCAGAGACTCTGCCGCAACTTCCCTCGACGTTGCGGTGAATCCCCGGACTTTGCGGTGTATCCCCAGGTTCCGCCGCAAAGTCCGGGGACGTTGCGGTGAAGCTCCGGACGTTGCGGTGTATCCCGAAGCTCCGCTGCAATATCTCGGGAAGTTGCGGTGGATCTCCAGACTTTGCGGTGGATCTCTGGACTCCACCGCAACGTCGCCCGACGTTGCGGTGAATCTCTGAACTTTGCGGTGAAACCGGCGGCTCTGCCGCAATGTCTCTCGACTTTGCGGTGAATCCCTGGATGTTGCGGCGATTCCGGTCTCGTCAGAGAAGCTGCTGCGGATCGACGTCGATCACCAGGTCGTAGCCAGGGTTCTTGGGCAGCACCTCTTCCATCAGGCGATGAAGGCCGCGGGCGTCGGCGGAGCGGGCGAGGAGTTGGAAGCGCCATTCTCCGCGGAGGCGCTCCAAGGGCGCTGGTGCCGGGCCGGAGAGGCGGACGCCGCGGGAGAGCGGATGGTCCGCCAGCAATCTGGCGAGTTCGTGGATGAGGCTTTCGGCACGGACGCGGTTCTTGTCGCGGACCAGGAGCTGCACCATCCTCGTGAAAGGCGGATAGTGGAAGACGCGGCGGAAACGCATCTCCTCGCGGGCGAAGCCTTCGTCGTCCTGCCTCAGGGCGGCCTGGATGGCGTAGTGGTCCGGATGCCAGGTCTGGATGACGACGCGGCCGGGGCGCTCTCCCCTCCCCGCCCGGCCCGCCACCTGGGTGAGCAGGTTGTAGGTGCGCTCGACGGCCCGGAAATCGGGAAAGCTCAGGTAGGCGTCCGCCGCCAGCACGGCCGTCAGCGCCACGCCCGGGAAGTGGTGCCCCTTGGAGACCATCTGGGTGCCGATGAGCACCTGGATCTCGCGGCGGTCGAAACGCTCCAGCAGAGCCGCGGGACCTCCCGGCCGCCGGGCCGTGTCGCGGTCGAGGACGTCGACGGTGACGTCCGGGAACAGCTCGCGGAAGTCCTCCTCCACCCGCTCGGTGCCGGCGCCGATGGCTTCGAGGGCTTCCTCGGAGCAGGCCGGGCAGACCTTGGGGGCCGGGAGCATGGAGCCGCAGTAGTGGCAGAGGAGCCGCCGGTCCCGCCGGTGGTAGGTGCGCGGCAGGCCGCAGTCCGTGCAGCGCATGTCCTCGCCGCAGGCCCGGCAGAGGAGCATGGGCGAGTAGCCGCGGCGGTTCCGCAGGAGGATCACCTGGTCGCCGTCCGCCAGGGCCTGGCGGATCTCGAACTGCAGGCGCTCGGAGAAGTGGACCTCGCCCGGCCGGCGCGACAGGCCTTCCTCCCGCAGGTCCACCAGGATCCCCTCGGGAAGCTTGCCCTGGCCGGCCCGCTCGGTGAGCTGAAGAAGCTCCAGCTTTCCCCGCTCGGCGTTGAAGCGGCTCTCGAGGCTCGGGGTCGCGGAGACGAGGAGGGTGGCGGCGCCGGCGTCCCGGCCGCGGACGAGGGCGAGGTCGCGGGCGTTGTAGCGGGGGGAGAGCTCCTGCTTGTAGGAGGTGTCCTGCTCCTCGTCGACCACGATGAGGCCGAGGTCCGTCACCGGCGCGAACAGGGCCGAGCGGGGGCCGAGGACGACTTTCGCCTCGCCGCGGCGCACCCGCTCCCACTCCTGGTGGCGCTCGCCCGTGCCGAGGCCTGAGTGCAGGATCGCCAGGTTCTCGCCGAACCGCCGTTCGACGGCGCGGGCGAGCGCCGGGACGAGCGCGATCTCCGGCACCAGGAGGATCACCGAGCGCCCGCGGGCCACGGCTTCGTCCGCCGCCCGCAGGTAGACCTCGGTCTTGCCCGAGCCGGTCATCCCCTGGAGCAGCAGCGGCGCGAACTCCCGGCGGTCGATCACCTCGACGAGCCGCCGCAGGGCGTGGTCCTGATCTCCCCGCAGGAGGATCTCGGGAGCCTTGCCCGGCGCGCCCATCATGTGACGGTCGAGGGAGAGCCGCTCCACCTGGGTGAACTGGCGGAGCACGCCGAGCGAGACCAGGCGCCGCACCACGGCGGGCGTGCACTCGATGGCGGCCGTCACCTCCGCCGTGGTGGCGGGTCGGCCGATGGCGGCGAGGTATTCCACGACGGCCTTGCCCGCCGCCGAGCGCCCGGCCTTGGCGACGTGGCCGGCGAGGTCTCCCGGGGCCAGCTCGACGGCGTTGACGTAGCGGTTGGAGCGGGCCCGGTGCTCCTCGGTGCCGATCCGTCCGCTCTCGGCGAGGGTGGCGAGCACGCCGTCCAGATCCTCGAGCCCGACCCGGGACTGAAGCGCGGCGGCGCTCATCCTCCCCCCGTCGCGCAGGGCGTCGAGCACCTCCGTCTCGGCCAGGGTCCGCGGCAGGGCCATGGCGCCGGCGTTCGTGATCCAGACCTTGCGGTCTCCCCAGGGCGGCAGGTCCGAGGGGAGCATGGAGCGGATGACCTCGCCCAGAGGGGTCATGTAGTAGTCGGCCGTGAACCGGGCCAACTCGAGGAGGTCCGGGGTGAGCACCGGCTCGCGGTCGAGGATCTCGACGATCGGCCGCAGGTTCATCCCCTCCGGCCGGTTCCGGTGGACGGCCACGACCATCCCCGTGAGCCGCCGCTTCCCCATCATCACCCGCGCCCGCACTCCCGGCACCGCCTGGGACGCCCAGGCCGCCGGCACCTCGTAGGTCAGAGGGTCGGGCAGTGGGAGGGGGAGGGCGATGTTGGCGAGGAGGTCGGACATGGGGGAGAGGAGTATCAGATTCGTCAAGGATCGAGGGAGTCCTGACTCGGGGCGGGAGCCCTCATCACCCCGGCCCTCTTCTCCCCGCCTCCCTCCCGTCCACCGGGAGAAGAGGGAGAAGTTTGTCTGAAGGAGTCTTGGAGCCGTGGTCTTGCTTCTTCATTCCCCTTCTCTCCCGGCGGCGGGGGGGAGGCTGGGAGAGAAGGGGGTAGGGGGTTATGAGGGCCGCTCCCCCCGCCGGCACTCCTCCGAGCAAAACACCTCGCGCTCCCGTTCTCTCTCCCCCATCCCCATCCCCTGCCCCTTCAGCGCCCGGGAAGCCGCCACATACGTGCCGCATCGCGCGCACTGCACGAGGGTCTCGGCCGCCACCTGCGGCGGCCTCGACGTCCGCGGGTCCGGCCGGCCGGGGGGACCGAAGACGGCGATCTTGAGCTGGCCGGTGAAGCTCTTGAAGGCCAGCCGGAGGATGATCAGCAGGAGGAGGACGGCGAAGAAGCGGCCCATGGCTCAGGCGGCATTGCGCTGGCGAACGGCGTCGGCCAGCTTCGCGACTTCCGGATTGCCGGGCTGGAGCCGCTGGAGCTCCGTCAGGAGCTGTCCGGCCTCGTCGTAGCGCTTGAGGTCGAAGGCCAGCACCACCACCTCGTTGTAGTAGGACTGCCAGTGGTCGGGGGACATCTGACGCGCCTTCTGGAACTGCTCCAGCGCCCGATCGAAGTTCCGCGTCTCGCGCAGGGATATGCCGAGATCGGTGAGGACGTCGGGGCTGCCCGGCCGCAGCTCCAGATAATGGCTGTACAGCTCCTGGGACCGCTGCCAGTTGCGGATGTCGAAGTTGAAGTTGGCGAGCTTCAGCACGGCGTCGGCGTCGTCGGGGTTCTGCTCGACGTAGGCGCGGAGCTGCTGGATCTCTTCCATGGCCGGCCCGCCCCCGCCGGCGGCCGGTGCCGCGCCCTGGGGCATGCCGGCGTCCGCCGGGCCGGGGGCCGGGGCGGGAGCCGCGTTGGGATCCGGAGTGCCGAGCTGGGCTCGCAGCTCGGGGGTCAGGCGCGGGGGCTGGCGGGCGGCGACCACCTCGTGCATGAGGTAGCCCGTGATGAAACCCACGAGGATGCCGAACACGGCGAATATGAAATTTTCCTTGTTGATCAAGGCTATTGCCCGCCTTCCCGAACGGCAGTCCAGTTGCCGCGATTGGGCTGTCCGGTTGCCAGTTGATTGGATGTCCAGGTACCTTCGATCCGGCCGTTGCCGACCCGACCTTCCCAGACGCTGTCGAAACCCCCGTTGGCGTCGACCCGCTCCATGCGCAGGTTGCCACCAGAGAAGGTGCCGCGGAACGACCCGGACGAGCCGCCGTCGATCTGGTACGTGCCGCTGACGACGGTGCCGTTCAGCCGCAGGTCATAGGTGGCCATGGCGTTCTGGGGCGTCGTCGGGGGGGCGATCGCCACCCGCCAGCGCCCGGTGACCGGGTCGGCGGGCCGCTGCGCGATGGCGCCTCCTCCCTGCAGGAGGCCGATGCGCCGCAGGCGCTCCTGGATGCGCTCGAGCTGGCTGCTCAGCCGGTCCTCGGTGATCCGCGAGGCCGCCCGCGAGGCATCGAGGTCGTTCTGGAGGGTTTCCAGGGAGCCGAGGGACACGGCGTCGCCGGCGAGCGCCTGGTCGAGGCGACCGAGGACCTCGTTGACCCCCTGCTGGGCACGCCGGGCGCGCTCCCGCAGCTCGGTGTAATTCACCAGGTCGAGGGACAGCAGGCTGTTCTCCAGCCGCAGCACCGTCTGGACCGAGGCGGATTGGGCAGCGCCGTCCGTGGCTGGAGCCTGGGCAACGGCCGCGAGAGGAAGGAGCAGAAGAATCAGCGCCCAACGGGCGATCGAGGAAATGGATCGGATCATCAGGATTGGATTCTAGCAGGGGTCGGGCGCCCGGGCTGGATTCAAAGGAAAAGGCCGCTCCGAAGAGCGGCCTTTTTCCGGTTCCGGATCTACCGGTCTACCCCAATGCAGCTATCAGCTCGCGGCCCTGCGCTCCCGCTTCGCGAGGCTGGAGTTGAGCGCCTGCTCGACGAGCTCCTCGGCCTCCCGCTCGCTGATCGACTTGACGTGTGCTACCTCGCTCACGATGAAGTACTTAGCGCGCTCGTACATCTTCTTCTCGCGGAAGGAGAGGCTCTTGCGCTGGGAAACGAGGCGCAGGTTCTTCAGCACCTCGGCCACGTCGGTGAGACGGCCGGTTTTCATCTTGTCGAGGTTCTGCTTGTAGCGGCCCTTCCAATCCTTGTAGGTGTCGATGTTGCCGTCCTCGAGGATGTCGAAGAGCGCACGGACCTCCCGCGTCTGGCACAGCGGACGCAGTCCTACCAGATCGAGGTTGATCTTCGGCACCATGACTTTGGAGTTGTTCGCCAGGAGACGGAGGTGGAAGTACATCTGCTCCACCCCGTCGATGTGACCGGGCTCGATCTTCTCGACCAGGCTGACGCCGTGGTTGGGGTAAACCACCTTTTGACCGACTTTAAATGTCACGTCGAGACCCCCTTGAAATGTGATGCAGATGATGGAGCTGCGGTAGTAAGTCGCTGAGGGACTTCCGCTTACGTCGCTTGTTATACACCGGAACAAGGTTCCTCGTCAACCCGGGGCTTCCGTCCGGGAGCGTAACAAGGGTGTCACAAAGGCACAAATTCGTTCGAGACAGCCGTTTAGGTCTGCCTGTTGACACCTCGGAAAGGAGTCCCTAGGATTGCCTCCCACGCTTCAGCCGGAGTGGCGGAATGGCAGACGCAGCGGACTCAAAATCCGCCGATCGCAAGGTCGTGGGGGTTCGAGTCCCCCCTCCGGCACCAGGGCGGCCACATAGGGCCGCCCCTACGAACGGTTACCTGCCCGCCCGCTCCCCCCGCAGTCCGGGCAGTCGCCCGACATCCACGCGCCGGTGCCTCGGCAGCGGCGGCAGGCGAGGTTCTTCTCCAGCCGGTTGAAGAGGGCGCGCAGGAGCTCGGCGACTTTATTCATAGCGGAGGGCGTCGATGGGATCGAGCCGCGACGCCTTGGCGGCGGGATAGATGCCGAAGAAGATGCCCACCACGGCCGAGAAGCCGAAGGAGAGGACGACCGCCCAGAGGGGGACGTGGGCGGGTGGGAAGCCGGGGATCATCTTGGAGATCAGCGCCCCCAGCCCGTAGCCCAGGGCGAGGCCGATGCCGCCGCCGATCAGCGACAGGGTGACCGCCTCGATCAGGAACTGCATCAGGACGTCCTGACGGCGCGCGCCCACGGCCTTGCGCACGCCGATCTCGCGGGTCCGCTCCGTCACCGACACCAGCATGATGTTCATGATGCCGATGCCGCCGACCAGCAGGGCGATCCCGACGACGCCGCCGACGACGGCGGTGACGCTGCCCAGGATCGAGTTGACCGACTTCAGGATCTCGTCCTGGGTCTGGATCTCGAAGTCGTCGGGCTCGCTGGCCGGGATCTTGTGGCGCTGGCGCAGGAGGCGGGCGATGCCGTCCTTGACCTGCTCCACCGACTCGGGGCTCTGGGCCTGGAGGCGCAGCTCCACGCGGTCGGCGACGTTGCGGCCGAACAGGCTGACGGCGGCGCTGAACGGCACGTAGACGATGTCGTCCCAATCCATCCCGAGGTTCTGCCCCTTCTTCTCCATCACGCCGATGACGGTGGCGGGATAGGCGTCGACGTAGATCTCCTGGCCCAGGGGATTGCTGCCGAGGTCCAGCTCGTCGACGATCTTGGGGCCGATGACCACCACTTTGCGATGGTTGTCGATGTCCACCTTGGAGAGGAAGCGCCCGCGGTCCACGGACTGGTTGGCGACGTCCTGGTAGACGTCGGTGGCGCCCAGGATGAGGAAGGGGTCGTGCTTGCGGTCCCGGTGCTTGAGGGTGGCCCGGCCGATGATGGCGGGGGCCATCAACCGGATGCCGGGGACCTTCTCCTCCAGGGCCACGCCGTCCTCGTAGGTGAGCTTCACCTGCCGGGCGGCGACGCCGGGGATGTTGCTGCGGTCGACCTTCGGCGAGACCGCGATGAAGGTGGCGCCGACGCCCTGGAGCTCGCTCGAGATGGTGTACTGGAGCCCCTGAACGATCGAGACCACCCCGACGACGGCGGCGACGCCGATGATGATGCCGAGCGTGGTCAGGATCGACCGCATCAGGTTGGCGCGCAGCGCAGCGATGGCAATGCGGAAGTTCTCGAGGAAGACCATTGGGCGATGTGCCTTTCCGACCGGCCCTTCGGCCTGCTTCAGGCGGGCGCCAGAACGGCGCCCTTGCCGGCCCGGGCCGTGGGCTGGTCCGAGATGACCTTGCCGTCGCGCAGGGTGACGCGGCGCCAGGCGTGCTCGGCGATGTCCGCCTCGTGGGTGACCAGCACCACCGTGTTGCCGGCCTGATGGAGCTCGTCGAACAGGTGCATGATCTCCTCCGAGGTGGCGGAGTCGAGGTTGCCGGTGGGCTCGTCGGCGAGCAGGATCGAGGGGTCGTTGACCAGGGCGCGGGCGATCGCCACGCGCTGGCGCTGGCCGCCCGACAGCTCGTTGGGCTGGTGGTGCATGCGCTGGCCGAGGCCCACCCGCTCCAGGGCGCGGCGGGCGCGGTCACGCCGCTCGGTGCGCGACAGCCCGGCGTAGATCAGGGGCAGCTCGACGTTGTGCAGGGCGTCGGTGCGGGCCAGCAGGTTGAAGGTCTGGAAGACGAAGCCGATCTCCTTGTTGCGGATGCCCGCGAGCTCGCTGTCGTCGAGCTTCTCGACGGCCACGCCGTTCAGGATGTAGTGCCCCTCGGAGGGGGTGTCCAGACAGCCGAGCAGGTTCATCAGCGTCGACTTGCCGCTGCCCGACGAGCCCATGATGGCGATGTACTCCCCCTTCTCCACCGCCAGGTCGACGCCGTTCAGGGCGTGGACCTTCTCCGCCCCCATGTCGTAGACCTTGCGGATGCCGTGCAGCTCGATCAGGGCCATCAGTTCTCCTTGTCCCCGGCGCCGTCGCTGGCGCCGGCCGTACGGTCCTCGTCCTCGGAGGTCTTGCTCACCGCGACCTTGTCCCCTTCCTTCAGCCCCTTGAGCGTCCGGTAGGGGCCGGTCACCACCTGCTGGCCGGCCTTGACGCCGGAGATCAGCTCGACGTGGGTCTCGTCCGAGATCCCCGTCTCGACCCGCTGCTGGCGGACCACGCCGTTCTCAATGAGGTAAACGACCTTGACGTCGCGTCCCTTCCCGCCCCCTTCGGCGGCGGCGTCCACCGGCCGTTCGACGACGGCCTGGATGGGCACCACCAGGGCGCCCGAATGGGCGGCGGTGTGGATCTCGGCCCGCACGGACATGCGGTCGCGCAGGTCCTCGTCCGGGTCGTCGAGCAGGATCTTGACCTTGAAGAAGGTGACGTCCGGCTGGGCGGCGCGGTTGAAGCCCGAGCTGCCGACCTCGACCACCTTGCCGTGGTACTCCTTGCCGGGGATGGCGTCGACCTTGAGCACCGCCGTCTGCCCCACCTTGACGTTGACGATCTCCGTCTCGTCGACGTCCACGGTGGCCAGGATCTCCGCCATGTCGGCGACGGTGCCGATGACGGAGCCCGGGTTGTTCATGGTGCCGGAGACCACGACCTCCCCCTCCTTGGCGTTGAGGGTGATGACCCGGCCCGTCAGGGGGGCGTAGATGGTGGTCTTGGTGAGGTCGTCCTGGGCCTTGGTGAGGTTCGCCTGGGTCTGCTGGACGCTCTCGCGGGACTCCTCGAGCCGCAGGCGGGCCGAGGTCTCGGCGAGCTGGGCCGCCTCGAGCTGCTCGCGGGAGTTGATCCCTTCGGTCTGCAGCCGCTGGGCGCGGCCGAGCTTGTTGCGGGCGTCGGCCAGGGAGACCTCGGCCTGGCGCACCGCCGTCTGGGCGCTCCGGAGCTGGGCGGCCCACTGGTCGCGCTGGGCGATGTAGGCCTCCTGCTCGAGGCGCAGGAACGGCTTCCCCTTCTCGATCCACTGCCCTTCGACCACGTACAGGTTCTGGATCTTGCCGATGACGTGGGCGGAGATGTTGACCTTGATGCGGGGCTCCAGCTCGCCGCTCGCCTTGACGACCTGGGCGACGTCCCGCTTGCTGACCTCCTCGGCGTAGATCTTGGCGCCGTCGTCGCGGCCCTTGGCGCGGATGCTGGCGAAGACGATGCCCCCCAGGACGGCCACGACCACGGCCCCGATAATGAATTTCTTCACGAAAGCTCCTAAGAACTCAACCGAACAGGGCCGCCCAGCCAACCCGGACGCCGACGAAGAGCAGCCAGATGACGATGACGGTGATGGCGACGGGCCGGGCCGGCTTGCCGGTGACGGCACGGAAGCCGATGATCGACAGCACCAGGACCCAGAGCGAGAAGAAGTCCACGCTGGCAAAGAGGGCGATCAACCAGCCGGGGGCATCCTCGGGCGCGAGGAAGGCCAGGTTGGACTGCAGGAAGGTGCCGCCGCTCCGCTTCATGTCCGCGTAGCCGATGGTGGACCGGCTCAGGATCACGGGGATGCTGAGCAACAGCGAGAGCACGGCCGGCACCCAGGAGTGCAGCGTCACGGCGAGGCTCGACTTGTAGCTGAAGTCGCTGCCCAGGAGCTTGAAGGCCACCCAGTAGAGCAGCGCCATGAGCAGCGTGATCAGGGCCAGGACCACCGGCGTCGACACGGCACCGATGATCGGACCCGCCTTCTCCATCATCGAGATGGCCGGCTCGAGCTGCGCCTCGGTGGTCTGCTGCCCGCGGTCCTTGCTGCTCTGGACGATCATGTCGCGGTAGTCCGTGCGCTTGCCCGCGAGGAAGGCGACCAGGGAAGCGGCCAGGGCGATGGCCAGCAGAGGCACCAGCCAGGTCGGCCGTTCGGCGATGGAGCGAAACGTCCTGACCGGCGAGAACAGGACTCCGAACAGCCGGCCGAAGCTGGAGCTTTCCATGGCTATCTCCTGCCCTCGCCCGGCAGCGGCGCGCGGCTGAAGCTGAAGCGCTGGGCTTCCCAGTCCGGCTCGCCCGGATCGTCGACCGCGATGCCCTGCTGCTCGAGCAGCCGGCCGATGGAGCGGTAGTACTCCGCGAGCGCCGTGCGGTAGTTGATGGTGGCCTGCACCTGGCGGCTGCGGGCCTGGGTCAGGTCGTCCTGGATCTGGGTGATCTGGAAGCTGGTCGACATGCCGTTCTCGTAGCGCTTGCGCTCGGCGTCCAGGTTCTTGTTCTGGAACTCGAGCGAAATGCGGGCGGCGTCGATCTGCTTGGCCGCCGTATCGACGGCACGGGCAGCCCGCCGCACCTCGGTGGAGATCAGCGTCTTCTGCTGGTCGAGGAGGGTGCGGACCCGCTCGAAGTCGAGGTTGGCGGCGGCGCTCTGGGCCCGCGCCGTCCGGTTCTGGATCGGGTAGAGGAAATCGAGCCGGATTCCCCAGCCCCGGAAATCGAATCCCGTGACCTGATTGAAGGCGTTTTGGAAGCCCACGCCGGTGCCGTTGTTGCCGTAGTTGGCCGTGAGGTTGAGCTGCGGCCTCAACTGGTGGCGGAAGAACTCGGCGTCGAGCTGGGCCTGGGCGAGCTGCAGCTCCTGCGTCCGGAGCTCCGGACGCTCTTCGAGGGCCGTGTTGATGGCCGCGGCGAGGTCGATCGAGATCCGCTCGGTCTCCGGGGCCGTCGTCGGGACGATCGGCTTCTGCCACAGGCCTTCCGTGGTCGGCAGGTTGAGCAGGCGGCGCAGCTCGTCCTCGGCGTCGCCGATGGCGGAGGTGGCGCGGATGATGTCCTCGTCGCGGGTGGCGATGGCCGCTTCGCTCTGCACCATCTCGAGCGGAGCGAGGGTGCCGACCTCCACCTGGATGCGGTTGCGGTCGTTGAGCTCGCGGGCGAGCGCCAGGCTCTGCTGGGCCACCACGAGCTGCTCGCGGGCGTTGACCAGGTTCCAGTAGGCGTTCTCGACGTCCTGGACCGTCTCGGTCACGATGCGCTCGAACTCCTGGCGGCTGATCCGGCTGTTGGTCTGCGCGATCACGAGGTTGCGCTCGAACGCCAGCCGGCCGAAGTTCTGCAGCAGCGACTGGGTGTAGGCGAAGTTGAAGCCCGAGTTGAACGACGTCGGCGTATCGCGGTTGCGGGCGTTGCTCTCGGTGCGGGAGTTGTCCCAACCGAACGTCACGTTGCCGCCCGTGGGGATCCGCTGGGCAAAGCCGAAGTTGAAGACCTGCTGGTTCTGCGAGCCGGCATCGGTGGTCGCCACCACGGCCTGCTGTTCGTCGGTGGCCTGGAGGGTGGCGTCCGCCACCAGGTCGTAGATGCCGAGAGCCTGGATGATGCCCAGGCGCCGCTGGGTGCGGGCGTAGCGCTCGATGACGATGCCGAGGTTCTGCTGCAGGGCGATCTCGACCGCCTGGTTCAGCGCCAGTTGCACGGAATCGTCCTTCATCTCGAGCTCGGGCGTTGCCGGGGGCTGCGCCGCCATGGTGCTGACGCGGATGTCCCCCGGCGGCGGGGCCTGCGGAGCCGGCTGGGCCCCCTGGGACGGCTGGGCCTGCTGGCCCTGGACCGCGTTCGCCGCGAGCAGGCTCGCCAGGGCCAGGCACGCTCCCCGGTACTGCCAAGTTTTGGATCGCACAGACGTTTTCTTCATTTGAATAGACCCCTCAAACCCTATGGATGACTGGCTGATGACTCCGGTACACACTTTCGGCCCGCGCCATGCCATGCCCGAAATGTACGAACCGGCCGCTCAAAAGTTCTCAAGTACTCTACGACACGCTCGGCCCTTTCCTTACCGCCGGGCGATCTCCCCCGGATAGAAGCAGGCGGCGAGGCGCTCCCATTCCTCCGTCCCGGCGACGCCGGCCAGCGGCGGACGTTCCGCCGCGCAGCGCGGACGCGCGCTGGGGCAGCGCGGGTGGAACGGGCACCCGGACGGCGGCGCCAGCGGGCTCGGCGGCTCTCCCGGCAGCACGATGCGGCTGCGCCGCCGGCCGGGGTCCGCCACCGGCACCGCCGACAGCAGGCTTGCCGTATACGGATGGAGCGGCCGGCGGAACAGCGCCGCGCGCGGCGCCAGCTCCACGATCCGCCCCAGGTACATCACCGCCACCCGGTCCGCCAGCCGCTCGACCGCCGCCATGTCGTGGGCGATCAGCAGCATCGTCAGCCCCAGCCGCTTCGAGAGGTCCGCCAGCAGATCGAGGATCTGTCCGCGCACCGAGACGTCCAGGGACGACACCGGCTCGTCCGCCACCAGCAGATCGGGCTCCGGCGCCAGGGCCCGCGCGATGCCCACCCGCTGCCGCTGCCCGCCCGACAGCTCGTGGGGGTAGCGGCCGGCGAGCTCCGGCGCCAGCCCGACCAGCGCGAGCAGCTCGGCCACCCGGGCGGCGCGGGCGGCGCGGCCCAGCCCGGAGTGGATCTCGAGCGGCTCGGCCACGATCGACTCTACCCGCTGCCGGGGGTCGAGCGAGCCGTAGGGATCCTGGAACACCATCTGGAAGCGGCGGCGCCGGGCGCGCAGCTCGCCTCCCTTCAGGGCTCCCAGGTCCTCGCCGTCGAACAGCACGCGGCCGGCGGTCGGCTCGATCAGCCGCAGGGCGCAGCGGCCGAGCGTCGTCTTGCCGCTGCCCGACTCCCCCACCAGCGCCAGGCACTCGCCGCGCTCGACCGTGAGGTCGACGCCGGCCAGGGCATGGACGGTGCCGCGCTGGCGCAGGAGGAAGCCGCGCCGTACCGGATACTCCTTGCGGAGCCCCTCGACCGCCAGCAGGGCCGTCAAGTCCCTTCCCCTTCCAGCCTTCCTTCTCCTTCCAGCCGCGGCACGGCCGCCATCAGCTCGCGGGTGTAGGGATGGGCCGGCGCGCGGAACAGCTCCGCGACCCCCGCCTCCTCCACCACCCGGCCGTCCTGCATCACCACCACGCGGTCGCAGGTCTCGGCCACCACCCCCATGTCGTGGGTGATGAGCAGCACCGCCAGGCCGAGGTCCCGCCGGATCTCCTCCAGCAGCTCCAGGATCTGCGCCTGCAGCGTCACGTCGAGGGCCGTCGTCGGCTCGTCGGCCAGCAGCAGCTCCGGCTCGCCCGCCAGGGCCATGGCGATCATGGCCCGCTGGCGCTGGCCGCCCGAGAGCTGGTGCGGGTAGTCGCCGAGACGCCGCCCGGCATCCGCCAGCGCCACCCGGCCCAGCAGGCGCGCCGCTTCGCCGAGCGCCGCCCGCCGCGGCATCGGGCGGTGGGCCCGCACCGCCTCGGCGATCTGGAACCCGATCGTGTAGACCGGGTTGAACGCCGTCGCCGGCTCCTGGAACACCATGCCGATCCGGCCGCCCCGCACCTTCCGCATCTCCTTCGGCGGCAGCGCCAGCAGGTCCGCCGGCCTCTCGGGCCCATTCAGGAGGATCCTGCCGGCCGTCACCCGTCCCGGCGGCGGCACCAGCCCGAGCACCGAGAGGGCCGTCATCGTCTTGCCCGAGCCGGACTCGCCCACCAGCCCGACGATCTCGCCGCGCCCGACCGTCAGGGAGACGCCGCGCACCACGGACGTCCACCCGCCGGGAGCGGGAAACGCGATCTCCAGATCCCGTACCTCGAGGAGCGGAGCCAATTCGGGAGCTCCTCCCGTCCCTATCCGGCCAGCCGGCGGAGCCAGCTCACGGTCGAGGCGACGCCGAAGCCGGTGGCGCCGGCGCCGACTCCATAGTGCTCGGCCTTGACGTTGGCGACGCCGGCGATGTCGAGGTGGGCCCAGCGCTTGACGTCGCCCATGAACTGGGACAGGAACGCCGCGGCGAGGCTCGCGCCTCCCCAGCGGCCGGCGCAGTTGCGGAGGTCGGCATGAACGCCCTTCATCTCCTCCAGGAATTCGGGGCACAGGGGGAGCCGCCAGAGGCGCTCGCCGCCCTCCTCGGCGGCGTCGCAAAGCTCGCCGGCCAGCCCGTCGTCGGGAGTGAAGAGGCCCGCCGCGTGGCGCCCCAGGGCCACCATGCAGGCGCCCGTCAGGGTGGAGAGCTCGACGATCGAGTCCGGCCGCTCCTCGGCGGCCCAGGCCAGGGCGTCGGCCAGGATCATGCGGCCCTCGCAGTCGGTGTTGGTGATCTCCACCGTCTTGCCGTTGTAGCAGCGCACGATGTCGCTCGGGCGGTAGGCCTTGTCGCTCAGCATGTTCTCGGCCAGCGGCGTGTAGGCGGAGAGGCGCACCGGCAGCTCCAGGGCCGCCACGGCGCGGGCGATCCCCAGCACGGCGCAGGCGCCGGCCTTGTCGTACTTCATCTCGTCCATGTCGGCGGCGGGCTTGATCGAGATGCCGCCGGTGTCGAAGGTGACCCCCTTGCCCACCAGGGCGACCTTTGGGCCGCGGTCGCCCCACTGCAGGCGCACCAGGCGCGGCTCGTGGGCGGAGCCCTGTCCCACCGCCAGCAGGCCGCCCATCCCGCGGGTCCTGAGCTCGTCGGCGCCCAGCACCGTCAGGTCCAGGCCCATGCCCTCGGCGAGCTCCCGGGCGCGCTCCTCCATCCAGGTGGGGGAAGCCTCGTTGGCCGGCGAGTTGGCGAGGTCGCGCGCGAAGGCCACGGACTCCGCCACCGGCACCACCCAGGCCAGGGCGTCGCGGAACGCGGCCTCCTCGCCCGCCGGTGGCACCACGGCGAGCCGCTCGACGCGCCCGGCCTTCTCGGCGTCGGTCTGGTAGCGGTCGAACCGGTAGACGGAGAGCGCCAGGGTGCGCAGCACGCGGCCGGCGGCCGGGCCCGAGGTCTCGGCGTGAGCGGGCAGGACGACGGTCAGCCGGCGCGTCCCGGCCTGCCGGGCATCCTCCGCCGCGCGGGCGAGCCAGCGCGACAGCTTCTGAAAGCTGAAGTCCTTCCGCGAGCCGAGGCCGTAGAGGGAGACCACGGGGCCGTCGGGCCCCGCCTCGGTCTGCATCGCCTGCTCGTCCCGGCCCTTCCAGCCGCCGCGCGCCGCCAGGCGCTGCACGGCCTTCCGGCTCGCCTCCTCCAGGCCGTCCACCGCGGGAGCTTCCCCTTCGAAGCACCCGGCCGCCAGGAGGTCTCCCTCCGGCCGCTCCGCGGTGACGACATGAACCGATGCCATTGCCCCCATGAGATATCTCCCCTTCAAGACTCCAGTTTTGTGCAGGCGAGAGTTTAGCAGGCGCCAAAGATGGCTAGCTCCGCCGGGCGTATGGTATACGTAATCGCTCCTTTTCAAGACGAGAGAAATGGCCGTCCCGCGAGCACGAGCATGAACGCTATGTCTTTTCTCCAGATGCTTCAGGGTCCCTTCAACTTCCTGCGTTCCGACCCGGAAGAGCTGCGGCTCCTCATGCCCGACCTCGAGCGGGTCGTGCCCATGCCGCGCCTCATCTTCCTGGAGGACGAGAGCGTCACGCCCCTCCAGGGCTTCCCGCTCCTGCTCTCGCCGGGAATGCTCGGGCTGCGCGCGACCCTGCGCGAGCACTTCGAGGCCGAGGAGGCCATGCAGGTGGCGGGGCTGCGGCGCGAGAGCCACGACGCCAGGGCGCACACCCAGATCTGGGAGCGCTACGTCGCCCACCTCTCCCGCGCCGTCGAGAACGCCACCATCTCCAGCTACGGCCGCCTGTACCCGGCGGTGTTCTGGCTCCAGCACTCCCTCGACATCGCGCGCCTCCTCAAGGATGTGCCGCGGCGCATCGCGAGGCGGGACAGCGAGATCGGCCGCCGCCACGGCGATGCCATCAAATACCGCATCCTCGACCGCTTTCTCGACCGCGTCCTGTCGATAAGCTACGACCTCGTGCAGCGGGTCGCCGGCGCCACCGAGGAGATCGAGGAGGAGCTCTTCCCGCGGCTGCTCAACCGCATGCGGGACAACGTCCTGCTGTTCACCGAGGACCACATCGGCCGCGACCTCGCCGAGCTCGGCAGCTACTTCAACGGCTCCCTGGGCATCGACGGCCGCGACCTGCGCAAGCGGCTCGACGAGCTGGCGCGCTGGCACTTCGGGCAGATCGCCGCCGACCCCGCGCTGCGCGCCGTCGTCACCCACCTGCTGCGCACCGATCCGCGCGACGGCTCCCGCGACCTCATCAACCGCCCCGGCTACGTCTCCTACCTCGCGACGCTGAAGTCGTACGACCCCGGTCGTCTCCTGTCCCCCGCCATGGTGAAAGTGTGGGAGGGGCTCCTCCTCAAGCTCAAGGAGTTCGAGCTGCTCCACGGCCTGCGCCGGCTCATCGTGCCGATCGAGATGAAAGGCGACCTCATGGTCGGCTGCGAGCTGCCGCCGGGGCGGGCCGTCCCGGGCGGCGACCTGGTGCTCTCCTCCGCCACCCGGCCGCTCGACTTCATGGAGCCCTGGGTGGTCGACCCGCGGGTCGAGCGCTACGGCATGATCTACGACATCAGCGAGTTCTCGCAGACCCTCTCGGTGCTCCACCGGGCCGGCAACAGCAGCCAGGACGACGCCTTCCTGACGATGTTCCGCTTCCAGCGGCGCATCAACCGCCTCGCCATCTCCCACCGCGCCAAGCTCGAGAAATACCTGGGCGACGGCGCCTTCTACTCCAGCCGCGAGGCCACCAACCTGCTGCTCTGCTCGGTCCACCTGCAGCGCTACTACGTCGAGGCCGTGCAGGAAGGCCTGCCCTTCGACCGCGGCATGCGCATCGCCCTCAACTTCGGCCCCTACCGCCTGATCCCCATGGGCGGCCGGCCCGACGAGGGGGAGCGTTACGAGTTCTTCGGCCCGGGCCTGGTCGAGCTCTCCCGCCTGACCACCGGCAAGGCGACCCAGGAGATCGACGAGGTCAAGACCATGCTCATCAACCAGGGCTACCCCGAGACCGCGGTGCAGCGCTTCTTCGCCCCGCTGGCGGACAAGAACGTCGACGTCGTCGACAAGAAAGAGGAGGCGCGCACCTTCTACGCCTACCTCAACCGCAACGGCACCCTGCACAACAACGGCATGGTGGCGACCGGCCCCTTCATAGCCCAGCTCGACATCGAGCTCAACGGCGGCCAGCTCCGCCTCGGCAGCGACGGCGACCGGAGCTACGTCGTCCTCGACCTCGAGGAAGACGGCGCCAAGCTCCCCGTGGGCATCCGCAAGCTGGGCATGGCCCACCTCAAGGGGCTCGAAAACCTGGCCGTCTATGAGATCGTGGACGCGGCCCTGTTCGACCCCGCCACCCTCAGCCCGATCCACGGCGAGCGGCTGATGATGGCGGTCGAGCGGGAGTCCGCGAATGCCATCGGGCGGGTCTCGGTGGGACGGGAGAGCCGAAGGGAGAGCCTATGAACGAGGTCGTCTGGCAAAGCGATCTGCCGGGGCTGCCGCCGCCGCGGCGAGGCAAGGTGCGGGACGTCTACGACCTCGGCGAGGCGCTGCTGATCGTGGCCACCGACCGCCTGTCGGCCTACGACCACGTGCTGCGGCCGGGCATTCCGGGCAAGGGCAAGATCCTCAACCAGCTCTCGAACTTCTGGTTCGGCCGCCTGTCCCACGTCGTCCCCAACCACCTGCTGGCGACCGACCCGGCGGACTTCCCCGCCGCCCTGAAGCCCTACGCGGACGTCCTGAGGGGGCGCGCCGTCCTGGCCCGCAAGGCGCGGGTGGTGCCCTTCGAGTGCGTGGCGCGCGGGTTCCTGGCGGGGAGCGGCTACCGCGAGTACGTGCGCGGCGGCACCGTCTGCGGCATCCCCCTGCCGCCCGGCCTCGACCGGGCGAGCCAGCTCCCCCAGCCGATCTACACCCCGGCCACCAAGGCCGAGCAGGGGCACGACGAGAACGTCGACTTCGCCACCGTCGCCGCGGCCCTGGGCCCCGATCTCGCCGAGGCTCTGCGCGGCCTCACCCTCGACCTCTACCGCGAGGGCGCGGACCATGCCACGGCCCGCAACCTCATCCTGGCCGACACCAAGTTCGAGTTCGGGCACGCCCTGAATATCGGCGAGCTCATGCTGATCGACGAGGTCCTGACCCCCGACTCCTCCCGCTACTGGGACATCGCCAACTGGCGCCCCGGCCAGGAGCCCGTCTCCTTCGACAAGCAGTTCGTCCGCAACTGGCTCGACGAGACCGGCTGGGACAAGGAGTCGCCGCCCCCCGAGCTGCCGGCGGACGTGGTGCGGGGCACCTTCGAGAGATACCTCCAGGCGTTCCAGCGGCTGACAGGGTTGGAGCCGGCGCTGTAGGGCGAGGCGCCCATGTTACGATATTCCTTATGCGAGTTATCGAAGCACGTTACGAGGAAGGTCTGCTCAAACCGGAAACGCCCTTATCACTCCGACCCGGAGAGAGAGTGGCGCTGATCCTGGTCCGTCATCCGGACCCGCGGCGGTGGAACCTCGTCAGATTGGCGGAGGGTGGAATCGCAGAGGATCTTCCCCTTGCCGAGCAGGGACTCGCCGAGTGGGCCGATGCGCTTGATGACGAGGATCATCATTGAGAAGAGGCGAGGTCTGGTGGGCAAATCTTGGCTCCTACCGTCCGCTTGAGCAAACTGGCCGTCGCCCAGTGATCATTTGGCAGAGCGATGCTTTGACGAAGGTTCTCCAGTCAATCCTTGTCATCCCACTTACTACGAACCTGAATCGAGCGGATCTGGCTGGAACCGCGATGGTTTCAGCTTCACCGAAAGGTCTTCCTGAAGACTCGGTGGCTCTCGCGTTTCAGATGCGCGCCATTCCAAAAGCCGCTCTCGAGGCAAGAATTCGGACCCTTACAGAGACTGAGTTTGCGGAGCTCGAGTTGGCGACCGATGAGGCTCTCGGCAGAATAGAGCCCGAAGGGCTCGGTATCTAGAGGCGATGGAGCCGGCGCTGTAGGAAAATTGAAGGGTTGGAACGAAATCTGCTTTCTTCCTGAGTTCCTGGAGTGAACGAGTCACTCCGGCCCAACCCAGGAGGTCCAGCATGAGCTTCTCGAATTTCCACCCCAGAGACTTTTCCCCCATCCGTCGCCTCGGCCTCGCGGCCCTGCTCGCTACTCTCGCTCTCGGCCTGCCGAGCACCGCCCACGCACTCGGCGACACCTTCTTCGACGCGCTGGACGCGTACGACAGCGTCCGCTGGCGGAAATCGGACGGCTGGGCGAACGGCAGCCCGTTCAACTGCGGCTGGCGGGCGGACCACGTCAACTTCTCGGGCGGCGCCATGACCCTGACCCTCGACAACGCGACCTGCACGGCCGGCTGCTCGGGCAAGCCCTACGCCTCCGGCGAATACGCCACCCGCGACGTCTACGGCTATGGCAAGTTCGAGACGCGGATGAAGGCCGTGAAGGGCTCGGGAACGGTTACCGGCTTCTTCATCTACAACGGAACTCCCTGGGATGAGATCGACGTCGAGATCCTGGGCAAGGACACGACGAGACTTCAGACCAACTACTTCACCAACGGCGTCGGCGGGCACGAGACGGTCATCATGCTCGGCTTCGACGCCTCGCTGGCAGCCCACAACTATGCGATCGTCTGGGAGCCGGGCTCCATCAAGTGGTACGTGGACGACGTCCTGGTCCACACCGAAACGGGCGGGCGCGGCCCGCTGCCCACGACCCCCGGAAAGATCATGGTGAACCTCTGGCCGGCCGTTGGCGTGGATAGCTGGACCGGTCCCTTCAGCTACACCAGTCCGCTGACGGCGCAGTTTTCGTGGATTCAGTACTTCAAGCGCTGAGCCGAGTGAAAGGCGAGTCCAGGGCTCGCCTTTCTCAGAGGGTGTCTGAAACGTGTTCCTCTGCCGAGCCCGGAGGGCGCCAGACTTCTAGCCCAGGGCGTCAGCCCTGGGACGGGAGGATGAGAACCCGAGCCCCGTCAGGGGCGGCAGACTCTTCCAGGAAGTCTGCCGCCCCTGACGGGGCTCCTGAAGATTAATGGCCGCCCGGACCCAGGGCTGACGCCCTGGGCTAGAAGTCTGGCGCCCTCCGGGCTGGCGATTGGGACTCCCAACTCGAGGAGCACTTTCCAGACACCTCTCTCACAGAAACAAGTTGCGTCTTGGGGTGGTCGTTGTATCCTGCCGGCATGACTCTCAAGGCCCGTGTTCCCTACCGGCAGCTCTTGGCGGACGAGGACGATGTGGAGGCCGGCCGGCTCGTCGAGGCGGAGGAAGTCCTGAGGGAACTGCGACGCTCGACGGGTAACGTCTTCACCGATCTCGGGTTCAGCGAGGAAGAGGCCGAGAACCTTAAGATTCGAGCTGACCTGATGATCGAGCTGACCAAGTTGATTGAAGCCCAGGAGCTCACACAGGCGGCAGCCGCCAGACTTCTCGGAGTGACTCAGCCGCGAATCAGCGATCTGATGCGCGGCAAGATCGATCGTTTTAGTGTCGACAGCTTGATCGAGATGCTAGGTCATGCCGGCGCTCGCGTCTCTTTTGTGGTGACTCGGCGCGACCAGGTCGCCTGAGAACGCTCCCCTACTTCCCAATCCCCCCCGCCAGCCCCAGCAGGACCTTGATGTTCTCGTCGTTCCAGCGGATGCCGCCGCCGAGGAAGAAGGAGTTGTTCTCCAGCGGGTCGTCGTAGCCGCCGACCAGGTAGAGGTTGGGGTGGAACTGGTAGCGCCCCTGCAGCCTGAGGTGCGGCGAGAGGTCGTTCGGACGGCTGAAGTCGAAGGCTTCGAAGGAGACCCAGAGCTTCTTGTCGAGCACCGGCAGCGGGTACTCGACCTGCGCGCCGCCGGTGTTCTCGATGATGCCGGCGTAGAGGCGCGCGTCCCCCGGCGCGCGGTAGCCGAAGAGGCCCGTCGCGGAGTAGGTCTTCTCCTCGGTCAGCGTGTTGACCGTCGTCACCCGCGGGATGCCGTCGGTGCCGGTGACGGTGAAGGTCTGCGTCTTCTCCTTCCGCTTGCCGAAGGGGCTGCTGACGACGCCGGCGCGGTAGAGCCGCTTGCCGTCCTGCGGGTCGATGTCCAGCCGGAAGCTGCTCAGCGACTCCTCGTTGTCCGCTAGGTAATAGCTCTGCAGGTCGAGGTCGATCTTGAGCTTGTTCACCGCCCCGAGGGTGCCGGTCAGGCTCTGGACCCCGCCCTTGATGCTGTCGAGGGTGGAGAGGACGTCGTTGTAGGCCTTCTCGTCGTTGACCAGCTTGCCGATCGTCCCCTCGCCGCTGGCGATCTTGCCGGAGATCTGGTTCAGGTTGTCGGCCGAGGTCTGGAGCTTCTCCGTCAGCTCGCGGATGTTCCCCATGCTGCCCTTCAGGTCGCCGCGGTTCTCCTGGACCACCATCGAGATCTGGTCGAGGGTGCGGCTGATCTGCTCGGACAGGCGCGGCAGCTCACGGGCGAGGACGGCGCTCATCTGGTCGAAGTTGCGCACGGTCGAGGCGACGTTGGCGCGGTTCTCGGCCACCAGCGCGCGGATCTCGGCGCTGGTGAGCTGGATGTCGGTGACCAGGCGGTTGATGTTTCCCCCGACGTCTCCGCCGGACATCGAGCCGGTCAACTGCTGGATCGAGGCGCCGATGCTGTTGATCTTCTCCATCGCCTCGTCGAAGCCCGGAGGCGTCGTGCCCGCGAGCACGCTGTTCGGCGGCAGGGGCGGAGCGTCCGGCGGACCGGGGACCAGCTCGACGTACTTCTCCCCCAGCATGCCAAGGTTGGCGATGCGCGCCGTGGTGCCGACGGTGAGGTTCAGGGGCTTGTCGAGGGCCAGGGTGATGCGGGCGTGGCTGCCCTCGAGGCCGAGGCCGTCGACCCGGCCGACGCGCACGCCCGCGACCCGCACCGCGGCCTTGTCGTCGAGGCCGGCGACGGACTTGAAGACGGCGTCGACCCGCTGTCCCTTGTTGCCGAAAGGATTGAGGTCCTCGATCTTCCAGATCAGGACGGCCAGGATGACGATGCACAGAGTCGCGAAGACTCCGACTTTGATCAATGATTTCATGAAGTCTCCAAACCACGCGGTCCCCTCTGGGACTCCCTGGGGGGAGCATCCTCGGAAAGGGGACCCTCCGCCCGGCCGTGAATGAACTGCTGGACCCGGGGCTCTTCCAGGCGCTTGAACTCCTCCGGCGGCGCCTCGGCGATGATCTTACCCCGGTGAAGCATGGCGATCCGGTCGCCGATCCGAAAGGCGCTCTCCATGTCGTGCGTGATGGTGACCGTCGTGGTCTTGAGCCGGTCGTTCAGGTCGAGGATCACCTCGTCGATCAGGGCCGTGGTGACCGGATCGAGCCCGGTCGTCGGCTCGTCGAACAGCAGGATCTCCGGCTCATGGGCCACCGCCCGGGCGAAACCCACCCGGCGGCGCATGCCTCCCGAGAGCTGGGAGGGGAGCTTGTCCCCCACCCCCTCCAGGCGCACCATCGTCAGGCACTCCTCCACCCGGTCCCCGATCTCGCCGCGCGACATTTTCTTCAACCGCTGCAAGGGGAAGGCCACGTTCTGCCAGACCGTCATCGAGTCGAACAGAGCGCCCTCCTGGAAGGCCATGCCGAACTTGCGCCGGAACTCGGTGATCTCCCGGTTGCCGAGCTTCTCGACGGCGACGCCGTCCACCTCGACCGTGCCGGAGTCCGGCTTGAGCAGCCCGATGATGTGCTTCAAGAGCACGCTCTTGCCCGTGCCCGAGCCGCCGATCACCACCAGCGATTCGGCCTGGGCGATGTCGATGCTCACGCCGTCCAGCACCGTCTTGGAGCCGAACGACTTGCGCAGGTCGTGAATATGGATCTTGCCCCTGGGATCGGTCGTCATCGGATGGATCTTCGGATCAGCCATCAGAACAGCAGCCGGGTGAGAAAAAAGTCCGAGATCAGGATGGCGATCGACGCCACCACCACGGCCGCCGTGGTGGAACGGCCCACCCCTTCCGCGCCGCCCGTCGTATAGAACCCCTGCTGGCAGCCGATAACCGCGAGGAGGAAGCCGAAGGCCCCCGCCTTGACCAGGCCCGAGAAGAGGTCGTTCAGGTCCATGAACTGGAACGTCCGATCGATGTAGGCCACGGGGTTGGCGCCCATCAGCACCACCGACACCAGATAGCCGCCGAAGATGCCGACGCCGTTCGCCATGACGACCAGCAGCGGCATCATGAGCGTCGAGGCCCACACCCGCGGCACCACCAGGTAGTGGACGGGGTCGGTCGCCATCACCTCCAGGGCGTCGATCTGCTCGGTGACGCGCATGGTGCCGAGCTCCGCGCCCATGGCCGAGCCGGCGCGGCCGGCGACGATCAGGCCGGTGAGCACGGCCGACAGCTCGCGCACCATCGACAGGGCGACCAGCGAGCCCACGAAGCTCTCGGCGTTGAAGCGCTCCAGCACCGTGAAGGTCTGGAGGGCCAGGACCATGCCGGTGAACAGGGCGGTGAGCAGCACGACCGGCACGGAGCTCACGCCGACCTTGATCATCTGGCGGAACAGCTCCCGCCAGTCGTAGGGCGGCCGCGGCGTCCAGGCGAAGACCCGGCCGATCATCTGCATGAAGCGCCCCATCTGCTCGAAATAGCGCTCCACGGCGTTCGGCAGCGTCACGAGTCCTCCCGCGAAAAACGAGACATCAGCTCCTCCACTCTCCCCTCCCGCACGAATCGGCGCGGCAGGCGCAGGCCCAGGTGGCAGAGGATCTCCCAGGAGATCGTGCCGGCGTGCCGCGCCAGCTCCGCCGCCGTGATCTCCTCGCCGCCCTGACGCCCGAGCAACACCACCTCGTCCCCCAGCTCGGCCCCGGCGTCCGTGACATCGAGCAGGGTCATGTCCATCGTAACCGAACCGGCGACCGGCACCCGGCGCCCCCGCACCAGGGCCTCCGCCTTGCCCGTCAGCCGCCAAGCGTAGCCGTCAGCATAGCCCACGGGAACGACGGCGATGCGGCTCCGCCGCCGGGTCACCGTCCGGCCGCCGTAGGAGACCGCCGTGCCGGCCGGCACCTCGCGGAGCTGGACGATGCGCGCCCGCACCGACATCACCGGCCGCAGGTCCGCCGGCGGCTGGTCCGGCTGCTCGGCGGGATCGAGGCCGTAGACCGCGATCCCCAGCCGCGCCAGGGAGAAGCGGCTGGCCGGGCGGTGCAGGGCGGCGGCGCTGTTGGCCATGTGGATCAGCGTCCGTCCCCGCTCCTCCACGGTCAGCAGGGCGAGCACGGCGGCGAAGTTGGCCTCCTGGGCGGCGTTGCGCGGGCTCGCCAGGTCGTCCGCGTCGCCGAAGTGGGAGAGCAGGCCAGCCAGCCGCAGCCCCGGATTGGCGCGCAAGACCTCCAGGGCGTGAGGCACCTCGTCCATCCCCACTCCGAGACGTCCCATCCCCGTGTCCACCTTGAGGTGGATGGGCTGCGCCTCGGTCTGCCCGGCCGTCCAGTCGCGCCAGAGCGCCAGCTCGGCCAGCGAGGAGACGGTGGGGGTGAGCCGGTAGCGGCGGTAGAGGGCGATCTTCGACGGCCGGGCCGTGCCGAGCACCAGGATCGGCACCTCGACGCCGGCGCGGCGGATCTC
>Ga0126305_10000159_pt1 | contig 29901 bp, 14 predicted proteins | sample Plot26_FD_92536 | JGI IMG/M metagenome (GOLD analysis project Ga0126305, IMG submission 92536) | Serpentine soil microbial communities from UC McLaughlin Reserve, CA, USA - Plot26 | ecosystem: Environmental > Terrestrial > Soil > Grasslands | place: USA: UC McLaughlin Reserve, Lake County... | reverse complement strand
GCCACCGGCGGCTGCAGCCGCCGGTGGCGCACCCCCTGGGCGTGGAGCCGTTCCGCCAGCGCCGTCACGGCCTCGGATGGCCCGGACACCACGCAGGCCGACGGGCCATTGATCGCCGCCAGGGAGAGCTCAGCCCCCAGGAACGGCAAGACCTCCGCCTCCGACGCCTGCACGCCCAGCATGGCGCCGGCGGGGAGCCCACCCATGAGCCGGCCGCGGGCGGCCACCAGGACCAGGGCGTCCTCCAGGGACATCACGCCCGCGAGGCAGGCGGCCACGTACTCGCCCAGGCTGTGGCCCAGCATGGCCTGAGGCCGCACGCCCCACGACGCCCAAAGCTGCGCCAGGGCGTACTCGACGGCGAACAGCGCCGGCTGCGCCAGCTCCGTGCCCGTCAGCGCCGCGTCCGGCTCGCCGGCGAAGAGCAGCTCCCGCAAGTCGAGCCCGAGATGGGGAAGGAGGATCTCGGCGCACCGGTCGAGCTCGCGGCGGAACACCGGCTCGCCGCCGTAGAGGCCGCGCGCCATGCCCGCGTGCTGCGAGCCCTGCCCGGAGAACAGGAAGGCGACCGGCCGCTCTCCCGGCTCGCTGAAGCCGCTGAAGACCCGCTCCGGATCGCTCGAAGCGAGGGCCGCGGCGGCCTCTTCGCGATCGCGGCAGACCAGCAGCCGGCGGTGGGCGAAGGCCTTGCGCCCCACCCGCAGCGTGTGGGCCGCGTCGGCCAGCGGCAGGTCCTCTCGCAGTGCCACGGCCAGCGCGCCGGCCGCCGCGTCCAGGGCCGCCGGCGTGCGGGCCGACAGCACCAGGAGCTGCCACTCCCGCGATGGGCCCGAGGGTGCGGCCGGCGGCGCCTCCTCCAGCACCACGTGGGCGTTGGTGCCGCCGATGCCAAAGGAGCTGACGCCGGCGCGGCGCGGCCCCGCGCTCTCCCAGGGGGTGAGAGCGGCGTTGACCCGGAACGGGCCGTTGGCGAAATCGATCCGCGGGTTCGGCGTCTCGAAATGGAGGCTCGGCGGCAGCTCGCGGTGCTTCAGCGCCTGCACCGTCTTGATCAGGCCGGCGACGCCCGCCGCCGTGTCCAGGTGGCCGATGTTGGTCTTCACCGAGCCGAGCGAGCAGGAGCCGGCGGGCGCGCCGCGGAACGCTTCCGCCAGGGCCGCGATCTCGATCGGGTCGCCCATGGGAGTACCGGTGCCGTGGGTCTCGACGTAGCTCACCGTCTCCGGCCCGACCCCGGCGGCGGCCAGGGCGGCGGCGATCACCCGCGCCTGCCCCTCGACGCTCGGCGCCGTGTAGCCGACCTTCAGGGCGCCGTCGTTGTTGATCGCCGTCCCCTTGATCACGGCGTGCACGGTGTCGCCATCGGCCAGGGCACGGGCCAGGGGCTTGAGCACCACGATGCCGACGCCGTTGCCGAACACCGTGCCCTGGGCGCGGGCGTCGAAGGCCCGGCAGTGCCCGTCCGGCGAGGGGATCCCCCCTTCCTCGTAGACATAGCCCGTCTTCTGCGGCGCCCGCACGGCGACGCCGCCCGCCAGCGCCATGTCGCAGTCGCCGGAGCGCAGTGCCTGGCAGGCGAGGTGGAGGGCCACCAGCGAGGTCGAGCAGGCCGTCTGCACGTTGACGCTCGGTCCCTTGAGGTTGAGCTTGTAGCTCGCCCGCGTCGGCACGAAGTCCTTGTCGTTGCCGATGAAGGCCTGATAGCGGCCGGCCAGCTCAGCCACCTGGTCGACCCCGGCGTGGTGCAGGTAGGTGTTGATCCCCACTCCGGCGTAGAGGCCGATCCGCCCCGGATAGCGCTCGCCGTCGTAGCCGGCGTCCTCCAGGGCATGCCAGGCGCACTCGAGGAAGATCCGGTGCTGCGGGTCCATCAGCTCCGCCTCGCGGGGGCTGAAGCCGAAGAAGGCGGCGTCGAACGTCTCCGCCCCTTCGATGACGCCGCCGGCCCGCACGAAGGCGGGATCGGCCAGGAGCGCGGGATCGACCCCGGCGGCGGCCAGCTCCTCGTCCGAGAAGAAGGTGATGAGCTCGTCGCCCGCCCGCAGCCGGCGCCAGAAGTCCTCGACCGTGGGCGCGCCAGGGAAGCGGCCGGCCATGCCGACGATGGCGATTTCCCTCCCCTCGTGCCCTTCGGCCCGCGCCAACGGGGCCGGGCCGGGAGCGGCTTCGTCCTCCTCCGGCGCCAGGAAGCGGGCCAGCGCGGCGACCGTCGGATGGCGGAAGAGGTCGACCATCGACAGCTCGCGCCCCAGCGTCTCGCCCAGACGGGCATGGACCTGCGCCGCCAGCAGCGAATGGCCGCCGAGCTCGAAGAAGTTGTCGCGCAGGCCGACCACGTCGAGCTGGAGCACTTCGCGCCAGATCTCCGCGATGGTGCGCTCCAGGGCCGAGCGCGGCGCCTCGGCACGGACCGGGGCCGCGGCCTCGGGCGCCGGCAGCGCCTGGCGGTCCACCTTGCCGTTGGGCGTCAGCGGCAGGCGCTCGAGGGCCACGAAGACGGAAGGGATGAACGGATCGGGCAGCCGCCCGGCCAGGAACCGCCGCAGCGCGCCGACGTCCGGCACCTCGCCGGCGAAGACCGCGTAGGCCACCAGCCGGTGGCCGCCCCCGGACTCGGCGCGCGCCGCCACCACCGTCTGGCGCACCGCCGGGTGGGCCGCCAGGGCCGCCTCGACCTCGCCCAGCTCGACGCGGAAGCCGCGGATCTTGACCTGATGATCGAGGCGGCCGAGGAACTCGATCTCGCCGCCGGGCCGGAACCGCGCGAGGTCGCCCGTCCGGTAGAGCCGCGCCCCGGGCCTGCCGCTCACCGGGTCGGGGATGAATTTTTCCGCCGTGAGGTCGGGCCGTCCGCGGTACCCGCGCGCCAAGCCATCGCCGCCGATCAACAGCTCGCCCGCGACCCCCACGGGCACCGGACGCAGCCCGGCGTCCAGCACGTAGAGGCCGGTATTGGCGATCGGCTTGCCGACGGACACCACCGCCGGACCGCCACCGCCCCGCGCCACCTCGTGGACGGCCGACCAGATCGTGGTCTCGGTCGGGCCGTAGAGGTTCCACAGCGACGAGCCGCGCGCCAGCAGCCGTTCCGCCAGGTCGCGGGGCAGCGCCTCGCCGCCGCAGAGGACCCGCAGGGACGGCCCGTCCCAGCCGGCCGTCAGCAGCAGGCGCCAGGTCGCCGGGGTGGCCTGCATGACGGTCGCCCCGGACCTTGCCAGGAGACGGCGCAGCGCGGCGCCGTCGGTCGCCGTCTCGCGGCCGGCGAGCACCACCCGCGCGCCGCGGATCAGCGGCAGGTAGAGCTCCAGGCCGAAGATGTCGAACGAGGGGGTGGTGACCGACACCAGCGCGTCGCCGGCCTCGATCCCGGGCCGCCGCGCCATGGCGGTCAGGAAGTTGACCACCCCGCGGTGGGGGATCTGCACTCCCTTGGGCCGGCCCGTCGAGCCGGAGGTGTAGATGACGTAGGCGAGGTTGTCCGGACCGCTCCGGTTCGCCAGGGGACGGTCCGGCAGACGCCCGATCTCCGCCCGGTCGCCGTCGAGGGAGACCAGGCGGCCCGGGTATCCGGAAAGAGAAGCGCGCAGCCGCTCCTGCGTGAGCACCACGGGCGCCCGGGAGTCGTCCAGCATGTGGGCCACGCGGTCTGCCGGGTACGCCGGATCGATGGGCACATAGGCGCCGCCCGCCTTCAGCACGCCCAGGAGCCCCACCACCATGTCGGCCGAGCGGTCGGCGAGCACGCCCACCGGCACCTCGGGGCGGATGCCCATCCGCTCCAGGTGGCGGGCGAGCTGGTTGGCCCGGCTCATGAGCTCGCGGTAGGTGAGCGACTCCTCGTCGGAGACCAGCGCCACCCGCTCCGGCGTGCGCTCCGCCTGCCGGTCGATCAGCTCGTGGACCGTGCTCTCCGCCGGGTACTCGGCGGCCGTGGCGTTCCACTCCACCAGGATCTGCGACTCCTCGGCCGGCGCCAGGAGCGGCAGGTCAAGGAGCGTTCTCCCCGGATCTTCGGCCGCCCCGGCCAGGAGCGTCCGCCAGTGGGCCAGCAACCGTTCCGCCGTCAGGGCGTCGAACAGGTCGGCGTTGAATACCAGGGAGGCTGCGAGCCCCTCTGCCGTCTCCGCCACCTCGAGCGTGAGGTCGAGCTGCGCCGGCCGGCTCCCGAGGGGCAGGGACGACAGGGCAAGAGGTCCGAGCCGGATCTCCGCGCCAGCCCGCCCGAGGGCGAACGGCGCCAGGGCGCGCTGCGCCGGCAGATGGGACTTCTGCAGCGTGAACATCGCCTGGAACAGGGGCGAGCGGCTGGGATCGCGCACCGGCTGCAGGCGCTCGGTGAGGAGCGCGAACGGATAGTCCTGATGCTCCAGAGCGCCGAGCGCCGTCCGCCGCACCTGTCCGAGAAAGGCGCTGAACGGCAGATCGCCGGCGGCCTCGGCCTGGACCACCACCGGGTTGACGAAGTAGCCGACCATCCCGGAGAGCTCGCGGGCGCCGCGCCCGGCCGCCGGGCAGCCCACCGCGATCCGCTCCTGGCGGGTGTAGCGGTGGAGAAGGGCCTGGAAACCCGCCAGCAGGGTCGCGAAGAGGGTGGCGCCTGAAGACTGGGCCAGCGCCTGGAGGGCGTCCGTGAGGTCGCGCCCCAAGGCCAGCCCACGCGCTCCTCCGTTCTCCGTCTGCACCGCCGGCCGCGGCCGGTCCGTGGGCAGGTCGAGATCCGGCGGCGCCGCCGGCAGCGCCCCGCGCCACCAGGACCACAGCCGCTCTCCCTCCTCCCCCGCCAGCCGTGCCGCCTGCCACCTCACGTAGTCGCCGTAGGTGACGGGCAGGGCGGGCAGCAGCTCGCCCGCATACAGCCGGCCCAACTCGTCCGCCATCACCGCCAGAGACCAGAAGTCGGCCGCGATATGGTGCACCGCGAGGCCCAGGGCATATTCGTCCGGGGCATTGGCCGGCGCCGTGCGCAGCAGCGTCACCCGCATCAGGGGGCCGTTCTCGAGGTCGAACGGATCGTAGACCGCGCGGGCCAGCCGTGCCGCCAGCGCCTCGCCGTCGAGCCCCGGCGCCTCCTCCACCGTGAAGCCCACCGCCATCTCCGGCCGCACCCGCTGCACCGGCTGGCCTCGGTGATCGTGAAAGGTGGTGCGCAGCGCCGGGTGGCGGTCCACCAGCGCCTGGAAGGCGCGCTCCAACGCCTCGGCGTCGAGAGCGCCCAGGATGCGCGCCGCCGTCGCGATGTTGTAGGCGGCGCTCGCCGGCGCCAGCCGCTGCAGAAACCAGAGGGCCTTCTGGCCGTGGGAGAGGGGGAGGTCCGCGTCCTCGGCACCGGCCAGGATCCCGGCGGCGAGAGCGGCGCCAGCACCGGAGAGACCTTCCAGGACCAGACCCGCCAAGCCCCGCAACGTGGCCTCGTCGAGCAGCGCCGAGAGGTGGACCGCCGTGCCCAGACGCTCCTCGAGATCCTGCTTCAGCTCCACCGCAGACAGCGAGTCGAGGCCGAGCGCCACCAGCGGCAGATCGGGATCGATCTGCCCCGGGGTCACGTGCAGGGCCCGTGCCGCGCGTTCCCGCAACCAGGGCTCGAGCGCCGCCAGCCGCTCTTCCGCGTCGAGGGCGAGCAGGGCCTCGCGCGTCAGCTCGACGTCCCCCGCCAGGACCTCTTCTTTTTCTTTCGCCGCCCCGACGGCGCTGCGCGCCACCACCACGAGATCGCCGGCCTGCCAGGCGGCCCGGCAGGCATGGCGCTGAATCTTGCCGCTCGACGTCTTGGGGATCGTCCCCATGCGGACGAGGACGACCTCCTGGACTTGGGCCTCGTGCTCCCGGGCGACCGCCGCGCGCACCGCCGCCGCGATCTCTTCCGGCTCGCCGGCCCGCCGCTCGACCTCCTGGACGACGATCAGGCGCTCCTCGCCCCCCGCCTCCACGGAAAACGCGGCGCCGCAGCCGGGACGCAGGTCCGGGTGCGCCCGCTCGGCCGTCAGCTCGATATCCTGGGGATAGAGGTTGCGGCCGCGCAGGATGATCAGGTCCTTGAGCCGGCCCGTCACGTAGAGCTCGCCGTCGAGGAAAAAGCCGAGGTCGCCGGTGCGCAGGAACGGTCCCGCCTCGGGCTCGCCGGCCAGGCGGGCCTTGAAGTCTCGCGCCGTGGCCGCGGCGTTGTCCCAGTAGCCCTGGGCCACGCTCGGCCCGGCGAGCCAGATCTCCCCCACCCGCCCCGGCGCGCAGACGAGCGCGGACTCGGGATCGACCACCTCCAGGCGCTGCTCCATCCAGGCGCGGCCGCAAGCGACGAGCGTCCTGCCGGCCTCCCCCGCCGCCGGCTCCTCCGCCCGTCCCTCTTCCAGGGCCGCCGCGCGCATCTCGCGGACGCTCGGCACCTGGGTGTGCTCCCCGCCGCTGACGAACAGCGTGGCCTCGGCCAGGCCGTAGCAAGGGTAGAAAGCCTCGCGGCGGAACCCGCAGGAGGCGAACGCCGCGGCGAACCGCTCCATCGTCTCCGCCCGTACCGGCTCCGCGCCGTTGAACGCCAGCGTCCAGCTCGACAGGTCGAGCCCCGTCTTCTGCTCCGCCGTGACCTTGCGCGCGCACAGCTCGTAGGCGAAGCTCGGACCGCCGCTCGTCGTCGCCCGGTACCGGCTGATCGCCGCCAGCCAGCGCAACGGCTGCTGCAGGAACGCCACCGGCGACATCAGGACGCAGGTCGCGCCCAGGAAGAGCGGCTGGAGGACGTTCCCGATCAGCCCCATGTCGTGGTAGAGGGGGAGCCAGCCGGCGATCACCGAATCCTCCGACTGCCCGAAGGCGCGGCGGATCATCTCCTCGTTGTGCAGGAGGTTGCCGTGGCTGACCATCACCCCCTTTGGGGTCGAGGTCGAGCCCGACGTGTACTGCAGGAAAGCGAGGGTCTCGCCGTCGATCCGCGGCGCCCGCCACTCCTCCGCCCGGGGCTCCAGCCCGTCGGCCGCCAGCCAGGTCAGCGCCGTGAATTCGCCGAGAAGAGAGCGGGCACGGTCCAGCAGCTCGCCCGTGGTCAGCACCACCCGCGGCCGGGCGTCGTCGAGGATCGCCCGCAGCCGCGGCAGGCCGCGCGCCGAGCGCGGCGGGTAGGCCGGCACCGCGAGCGCCCCGGCATACAGGCAGCCGAAGAACGCGCTGATGAACTCGAGGCCGGGAGGGAACAGCAGGACCACCCGCTCACCCGCCGCACCTGCCGCGGCCAGCGCAGCCCCGATCCCCCGCGCCTGCCGGTCCAGCTCCGAATACGTCAGCCGCGCGGCTTCGACTTCGCCGTCGGCCAGGAACGTGTAGGCGGTCCTATCGGGATGTTCGGCGGCGCGCTCTCGTAGCAGGGAGATGAGCGTGGAGTGTTTATTAATATCCAAAACGATCTTTCGTTAAATAATATTATCTCTTGTAACCCGGCGGCTGCCGGTATATGAGGTTAGGTGTCCTACCCGGGTTGAAGAGTGACAAGCAGGCGGCGGCGGGACGGCGTCCATGTGGCGGTCAAACAGCTGCGGGCAGTGAGAATTCCTGCCCGACATTTTTAGGAATTTCTGTTACAGACTAGCTCGACCAGCTCCTGGAGGGAGCCCCATCTACTTCAGGAGAGCCTTCTCTGGACACTGAAGTTGACCGTCAGCACGTAGTACACCTTCACCGGCCGGCCATCGAGCGTGGCGGGCGAGAAGACCCACCTCCGGACCGAGTCCATTGCGGATTCGGTCAAGCCGTTCGGCAGCTCCTCGATCGCTCTCACGTTGCGCACGCAACCCTCGTCGTCGATGATGGCTTCCAGGACCACCCTGCCGGTAGTACCGGCCTCGCGCGCCTTCTCGGTGTAGGCCGGATTCACCTGGGAGAGGAGCCTGGGGCGCTGGACGTCGCCTTCGACCCGCTTCGGCTCTTCCTGCTGGCTCGGCTCCGGGGACTTGTCGTCCGGCAGGAAGACGCGAGCCCGGCAGAGCAGGACTCGCGCCTCGTCGCGCGCCGTGCCGTCCGGTCCGGCCTCCTTGAGGTAGCGGCGCGCCGTTTCGACCACCTCGGGCCAGTTCCGCAGCCTGAACAGGACCTCCGCGAGGTTGAAGCGCGCCATCGTTCCCCACGAGCCGCCGGCGTCCAAGGCGCGGCGCAGGGCGTCTTCCGCCTTGGTCAGATCGTCGGGGGAGCCCAGCGCCACGTAAGCGATCCCGAGCTGGTTGTAGGCGCGGGCCAGCAGGCCGGGGGACTTCAGGAGAGGGATGGCCCGCTGCAGGGTATCCACGGTCTTGTCCCACTTCTTCTCCGAAGCGTAGACATGCGACAGGCCCAGGAGGCATTCTCCGCAAGGGCCTCCCGCCAGCGCCGCCGCCCGGTCCAGCTCCGTCTTCGCCGGCTTGAACTTGCCTTCCCCGATGAGCTGGAACGCCCGCACCAGGACCTCGTCCTGTGGCCGCGAAGCCGCCGGTGGAGGCGGCGCCGGCGGCTCCTGCAGGCTGAAGCCGGGAGCGGTCCGGGAGGCGGCCAGAATGCAGAGAGAAAACGAGAGGACGAGCGAAAATCTCATCCCGATAGCCTACTGAATTCCCTTCCGCCTGGCGAGATTGGCGCTGGCCTGGACCACACTTAGGCGAATCTAAGCATCCCTTAATGTCAACAATCTTTTCCGCCTCGACGTCTCCAACGCAACTTTTTGCCCGTTCTCCGTACTACACACGATGCGCTTCTCGACACGCACCCTGGCCGGCACCTTCGGATTCCATTTCTTCCTGCTGTCAATCACCCTGCTCTCGACCGCCCCGCTGACCGCCCAGACGCCGCCCGTCGGCCCGCCGCTGGCGGTGCCGCGGGCGGCCGGCAAGATCGTCATGGACGGCAAGCTCGACGACGACGCCTGGAAGCAGGCGGCCGTCCTCGACACCTTCTTCGAAACCTATCCGGCCGACAACACCGAGCCGAAGGTGAAGACGGTGGTCTATCTGACCTATGACGATCACCACTTCTACATCGGCATCCACGCCTTCGACCCCGAGCCCGGGAAGATCCGCGCGCCCTTCGTCGAGCGCGACAATGTCATCGGCACGGACGACAACGTCGCCATCTTCCTCGACACCCGCAACGACCGCCGCTCGGCGGTCGAGCTGCGCGTCAACCCTCGCGGCAACCAGGCCGACGCGGTCTACAACGACGCCTCCGCCAACGAGGACTTCTCCCCCGACTTCTTCTACGACACCGCCGGCCAGCTCGCCGCCGACGGCTGGACCGCCGAGATGCGGATCCCCTTGTCTTCCCTGCGCTACCCCAAGCTGGCGGAGAACCGCTGGGGCATCCTGGTCTGGCGCAACTACCCTCGCGACCAGCGCTACGCCATCCACAGCAGCCCCCTCGCCCGCGGCAGCAACTGCTGGATCTGCCAGTCGCGCGAGCTCACCGGCCTGACCGGGCTGCCCGCCGGCGGCCACGTCGTGGTGGCGCCCTACGTCACCGGCCAGCGCCTCGGCGAGCCCAGCGCCGGGCTCGGCTCGCCGCTCGAAGACCAGGATCCCGAGCTCGACGGCGGGGTCGACGTCAAGTGGAATCCGAGCGCCAGCAACGCCCTCGACCTCACCATCAACCCCGACTTCTCGCAGGTCGAGTCCGACGTCGGCCAGATCGCGGTCAACAACCAGTTCGCCATCTTCTTCCCCGAGAAGCGCCCGTTCTTCCTCGAGGGCGCCGACCTCTTCGATACCCCGATTGCGGCGGTCTACACCCGCACCATCACGGATCCCCGGTGGGGCGTCCGCGACACCGGCAAGCTGGGCAGCACCACCTATACCGTGCTGCTCACCGAGGACGAAGGGGGCGGCAGCGTCATCATCCCGGGCCCTACCGGCAACGATTTCGCGCCGCAGGAGTTTTCCTCCCACGTGCTGGTCGGCAGCCTGCGGCGGGACTTCGGCGCCTCCTATCTCGGCATGCTCGTCACCGCCCGCGAGAACGACGACGACGGTGGTGGCTACAACCGGGTCGCCGGCCCCGACTTCCTCTGGCGGCGGAGCGAGACCGACCAGATGACGGGGCAGTTGCTGGTGAGCGACACCGAGACCCCGGACCGCCGCGACCTCTATCCCACCTGGGACGGCCGCAAGCTCACCTCCCACGCCGGCCATCTGGAGTGGCTCCACACCGGCCGCGACTGGACCTGGCGGGCCACCGTGCAGGACTTCGGCGAGGACTTCCGCGCCGACCAGGGTTTCGTGCCGCAGGTCGGCTTCCGTTCCGGCCGCTTCGCGCTGTTCCGCAACTTCTACCCGCAGAGCGGCCTGTTCCGGCGTGTCCAGCCGTATACCATCGTGCGCTACATCGGGAGCCCCGACGGCGAGCTGATCCGCCGCCAGACCAACCCGGGCGTCCAGGTCCAGGGGCAGCGCAACCTGTCGGCTGGCGCCGATGTCGCGGTGCGCGAGCAGGTGCGGGTCGGCACCCAGGTGCTCGAGCGCAGCAACGTCAACTACTACCTCCAGTTCGATCCCAGCCGCCGCGTCTCTCGCGTCGGCCTCAGCGGCTCCCTGGGCGACGCGATCGACTTCTCCAACGGCCGGGTCGGCCAGGGTGGCAACCTCACCCTCTTCGGCACCCTCAAGCCCACCGACCACCTGGCGTTCGAATTCAACGCCGACCGTCAATGGCTCGACGTCAACGCCGGCGGGGGATTGCAGGGGCGTCTCTTCACCGCCCAGATCGAGCGCCTGAAGGCTACCTACAACTTCACCGCCCGCACCTTCCTGCGGGTCATCGGCGAGTACCTCGACGTCAAACGCGACCCGCGGCTCTACACCTTCGATGTGAGCGCCAACAGCGGCTCCTTCGCGGGCTCGGCCCTGTTCGCCTACCAGATCAACTGGCAGACGGTGCTCTTCGTGGGCTACGCCGACGACCGCCTCCAGAACCCTCTCGGCGAGCTGAAGCCGGCCGACCGCCTGGTGTTCGTGAAGATCTCGTACGCCTTCCAGCGCTAACCGCTACCGATACCAGGAGAACCCAGCCGTGAGAAAGCCGTTCCGCCACCACCTCTTCATCTTCGCTCTCGCCGCCGTCCTCGCCGTCCCGGCCTTGGCCGCCGCACCGCCCGCACCGCCCGCAATCAACGCGCAGGACCGTGCCGCGATCATCGACGACATCGCGGCCGCGCTGAACGAGATCTACGTCTTCCCCGAGACGGCCAAGAAGATGGAAGAGCACGTGCGAAGCCAGTCGAAGAGCGGCGCCTACGACCGCCTCGGAACGCTGGACGCTTTCACGGAGAGGCTGACCGAGGATCTGCGGTCGGTCAGCCATGACCTGCACCTAGGCGTGGGGTGGGACCCCGAGCCTCCTGCCGCCGAGACGGGAGGACCGACCCCCGAGGAACGGCAGGCGCGTTTCGCCGCCCAGTTGCGGCGCGACAACTACTGCTTCCGCAAGGTCGAGCGGCTGGCCGGCAACGTCGGCTACCTCAAGCTCGACTGCTTCGCGCAGGCCGAGCTCGGCGGCGGCGCTGCGGTGGCCGCGATGGGTTTCCTGGCCGGCAGCGACGCCCTGATCTTCGACTTGCGCGACAACGGCGGCGGCAGCCCGAGCATGATCCAGCTCCTCATCAGCTACCTGATGGCCGGCGAGCCGACCCATCTCAACAGCTTCTACATCCGCAAGGGAGACAAGACGGAGCAGTTCTGGACGAACGCGTGGGTGCCCGGCACCCGCATGCCCGACGTGCCGGTATTCGTTCTCACCAGCGGCCGCACCTTCTCGGCCGCCGAGGAGTTCACCTACAACCTCAAGAACCTGAAGCGCGCCACCCTCGTGGGCGAGACCACCGGCGGCGGCGCCCACCCCGTCGACCTCCACCGGGTCAAGGGTTATCCCGTGGCCCTGAGGCTGCCCTTCGGCCGGGCCGTCAATCCGATCAGCGGCACCAACTGGGAGGGCACCGGCGTTGAGCCCGACGTCAAGGTGGCCGCGCCGGAGGCGCTCGAGGTGGCTCATGCGCGGGCCCTGGCCGCCGTGGCGGAGAAGGCCACCGACCCGGCGCACAAGACGACCGTGGAATTCATTCGTGGCGTGCTGGAGGACCGGCGCAAGCCCGCCACCCTCTCCACCGCAGAGATGCAGGCCTACGCCGGCACCTACGGTCCGCGCACGATCAGCGTGCAAGACGGCGCGCTCTGGTACCAGCGGGGGAAAGGCCGCCGGCTGCGGCTCCTGCCGGTGGGACAGGACCGCTTCCTGGTCGGCGATCTCGAAGACTTCCGGCTCCGCTTCGAGCGCGACGCCGGCAGCGTCGCGCGCCTGGTCGGGCTCTACCCCGACGGCAGCGAGGAGCCGCACGCCCGCGGCGGCGAGTAGGCCGGAGACCGTTTTCGCGAGAATCGTTGGCGTTCCCCCTTCACCGGGCCACGTTCCCCGTGGGGAATGAGCCAAGGGCTCCGTGGAAGGCCTCGCGCCGGCCATGAAGCGGCCCGTTCCCCGCCTTCCTGAGACATTCCCCACTCTCCACGCCGCGAAGACGGCGGGGAATGACAGCAGGGCACCCGAAGGCGGGCCGTTCCCCAGGGGGAACGGCGATCGCACGACGGGGAACGCTCCGTTTCGAGCTCCTCCATCGTGCGCAGGGCTCCCCACGTTTCATTCCCCGTAGGGAATGTCCCGCAACGGAAGGGGAACGTGCCTTTCCTCGCTTCTCCGCGATCCGCTTCGGGGGGAATGCGGCATGACGGCCGGGGAACGCCGCCGCTCTCAAGCCGTCGATTTCTTGGCGCACATCCGGCAATCGGTAGCGCGCTTTACCTGCCGAGCCGGTGGGCGAGGTCGGCGGCGCGCTGGCGGTTCAGCTCCTCCGGGGTCGGCTCGGAGATCTCATGGGGATCATGGGGACGGGTCGGGATGACCCTGCCCTGGCCGTCCAACTCGGCAAGCTTGGGCTTGTGAGGCTCTCCGGAAGCCTTGCGCTTGTGCAGCGCGTCCCAGGCCTGGCTCACCACGACGGCCTCCAGGTTCTCGATCCGCTCGGCATACTCCGCGTTGGTGATCTCCAACCGCTCCAGCTTTTCTTCCAGCTCCTGTTTGGACTTCTCCACGGTCTTGAGCTGCAGGCCGGCCCGATCCAGCAGCCGTTCGAGCTTCTGCTCCAGGTCCCTGACCTTCGCCGGCGTCGCCTGCTTGCCGCGCAAGCTGAGCCATTCCTTCACGAGCCCCGCGAGGATGCTGAGGATGGGGACGGACAGGACGAGAGTGATCAAATAGACATGGACCGGATCCAATGGATGGCCTCCTGAGTACGCCCCGCCCTCACTTGTCGAACCGGTGGGCGAGCTTGGCGGTCCGCCGGCGGTTCAGATTTTTCGTGGATCCCTTGGGCTTGGAGCTCTTCGTGGACGTCTCGGTGACCTCGTGCGGCCGGGTCGGCAGAGATGAGCCGCCCTCCTCGCCGAGCCCGGGCGGGTCGACCGCTTTCCCGACCTGCCCCACGACCACGGCTTCCAGGTTCTCGAGACGCCTGCCGTACTCCTCGCTGGCTCGATCCAGGTCTTCGGCCGCAGGCGCCAGGTTCCGCCTGGAATCCTCCAGGGTCTTCTCCTGAGCCTCGGCGCGATTCGTCAGCCACTCGACCTTCTGCTCCAGGCGGGTCTGCTCCAGGAACTGTTCCTTGGCGCGCACCTCACGCCACTGCTTGTTCAGAAGGTGGAAGATGACATGGATCACGTAGAAGATAGGAATGGAGAGGATAGCGGCGAAACCCAGCAGTCCGTAGTCCATGGCTTCCTCCTAGTCTAACCTTCCTGCACCAGGACCGCGATCCCGACGGCCCGGGATGACCAGGTCATTGCTTGTCCCGGCGGCTCTCGATCTCGGCCAGCAGGGTGTCCGCCGTCTTGGACGAGTTGTGGTCCGGTCCATACACGGCGAGGAACGTGGTGCGCGCCTCCCGCAACAGGACCGCCGCCGCGTCGTCGCGGCCCTGCCCGATCAGGCACCTGGCGAGCGAGACCTGGGCCTTGGCCAGGTCGGGATGCCGGGGTTCGAGCTTCTTCTGCCGGATCTCCAGGCAGCGGCGCAGGACGGGCTCGGCCTCCGCGAAGCGGCTCTGCTCCAGGTAGTTCCTGCCGATCTCCAGCAGCGCGTGGGCCGTATAGGGATGGTCCGGGCCCTCCCCGGCCGCGAAGACGTCGCGGGCCTGAATCGCCAGCCCGAGGCCCCTGGGGAGATCCTGTTCATTCCGGTAGATCTGGGCGAGAAGCAGGAGGACCTGCGCCACTTGCCAGTGCCTCTCGCCCAGGGCGCGGCGCCGGATCGCCAGTGCGTCTTCGTACAATGGGATCGCCTCGGCCTCCCGGCGCTGGCCCGCGAGGTCCGATGCCAGGTTGCACAGAATCTCGGCCACCCGCCAGTGCGTCGGACCATAGTGGGGACGAGCCAGCGCCAGCGCCTCGCGGTCCAGAGCCTCCGCCTCGGTGTACCGGATCTGGAGATGGACGGTCACGGCAAGGCGGACCAGCGTGTTCAACGCATCCGGGTGCTCCCGGCCGAGGAGCTTTCGCTGGACCTCCAGGCATTGGCGGAAAAGGGCCTCCGCCTCCTTGAATTTGCCCGCTTCGATCAAGGCGTCGGCGAATTGCGACCGGTCGCGCCAGAGCCGCGGGTCCCGTTCTCCCAGGGCGTTCCGTTCGACCGCCAGCCCCTCGCGGAAGAGGCTCTCCCCCCGGGCGTAGCTCCCTTGCGCGCGTTGCAGGTCCGCGAGCGCGAAAAGAGTTTCGGCCACGGTGAGGCCCTCGGGGCCTTCGGCGCGGCGGGCGATGGCGAGGGCCTCCTGGTGGAGCGCCTCGATCTCGGGTGCGACTTCAGGAGAGACGCCTTTGCCGGCGAGGGCCCTGCCGAGCTCGTTGAGGGCCTTCGCCACGGCGAGGTCCTCGTCGCCCTGCCGGCGCCGCCGGATGGCCAGGGCCTCCCGCAGATGCGACTCCGCGCCAGCCCAATCGGTTCGCTCGACTCGGAGCCCGGCCAGGTGCTCCAGGCTCTTCGCCACTTCCAGGGAGGCGGGACCGAAGACCTGGCGGCGCAGAGCGAGGGACCGCTTCAGGAGCGGCTCCGCCTGGTCGTGCCGTCCCAGGCCGAGGTTGACCTCGCCGATGGCATCCATCACGGCCGCCTCCACGTCCGGCTGGCCGCTCAGCTCTCGCGAGATGCGGGCCGCCCCCTGGTCGAGGATCTCGCGGGCCGTGAGTCTCTCCCCTCGGGTCCGATAGGGATCGGCCTGCTTGAAGGTCTCCACCAGGAACGACAGCGCGTAGCGGGCTTTGTCCCGCTCCTGGGCGAGCTGCCGTCCCTGGACGGCCAGGCTCGCCGCGGAGCTCGCCATGAGCAGGGCCGCGGCTGCCGTTGCCGCGACCGCGGTCCGATGGCGGCGCACGAATTTCCGCGCCCGGTACCGCAGCGTGTCGCGGCGTGCGGTGACGGGGAGGTCCCGGAGGTGCCTCTCCAGGTCCTCGGCGAGCTGAGCGGCCGAGCCGTACCGCCGCTGGGCCTCCTTGCGCAGCGCCATCAGGACGATGTTGTCGAGGTCTCCGCGCAGCCGGCGGGCGAGGGGCAGGGGCCGCGTCTTGCGGGCCAGCGCGCTCTCCTCCGCGCTCGGCGGTCCCGGCCGGAAAAGGGCCACGCTGGGGCGCTCCGGCTCCAGCTCGCAGATGGCGCGCTCGATCTCGTACGGCAGCTCCGCCGTGACCTGATAAGGGCTGCGGCCGGCCAGGAGCCCGTAGAGGATCACGCCGAGCGAGTAGACGTCGCTCGCGGTGGTGACCGCATCGCCCCGGACCTGCTCGGGACTGGCGTGGCTGGGGGTCATCATCCGCAATCCGGTCCACGTCTCCTGGGGAGCGTCGCCGGGCTCCGGCGCGAGCCGCTTGGCGATTCCGAAGTCCAGCAGCTTCGGCTCGCCCTCGGGCGTGACCAGGATGTTGGCCGGTTTCAGATCGCGATGGACCAGCAGGTTCTGGTGGGCGTACTGGACGGCGGCGCAGATCTTCTGGAAGAGGACGAGGCGCTGGTCGAGCGTCAACCGGTGCCGGTCGCAGTATTGGTCGACCGGCATCCCCTCGATCAGCTCCATCACCAGATAGGGACGGCCGTCGTCCGTGCTCCCGCCGTCGTACAGACGAGCGATGTTCGGATGTTCGAGCTGAGCCAGGATCTGCCGCTCGGCGATGAAGCGATGAAAGGCCTGCGTGGTCGCCAGGCTGGAACGGAGCACTTTGATGGCGACGTCGCGCTGGTAGTGCTCGTCTTCCCGGCGGGCGAGATAGACGGTCCCCATCCCGCCGCTGCCAATCGTCCGCAGCAGCCGGTACGGCCCGAGGCTGCCGCCTTCCTCCCGAGGGTCGAGCACCAGCCTGAGCTGCTCACCGGGCGAGTTGCTCAGGAATTGGGAGGCCGCCTGGTCCGCAGCAAGCAGGCGCTCCACCTCCCGCCGCAGGACAAGGTCGCCGGCGCAGGCCTCCTCCAGAAAGACTGGCCGCTCGGCCGGCGGTCTGTCCAGGGCTGCCGCGAAGAGGCGGTCCACCTCATGCCATCGTTCGGAGTCCATCGTTTCTCCTCCTTAGATGGACATGCGCCGTTCGCCGCGTCCGTCTGCAACGCGTACCTCGCACACGAACGTTCAGACCGAGGAGAGCCTCACCAACGACTTGCCGTCGACTTTTACCCGGGGTAGGGTTGCGGCATAGCCCCTGCGGGGGCTGGCAGGTAGAGTACCCATCCGTCATGGAACGCTTCGATGTCGCGGTGATCGGTGCAGGGGTCGCGGGGCTTGCGGCGGCCAGCAAGCTCCAGGGCGAGGGCTTCCGCGTCGCCGTCTTCGAGGCCCGCGACCGCATCGGCGGCAGGATCTTCACCCATCGCGACGAGAGGGTGCCGGAGCCCATCGAGCTGGGCGCCGAGTTCATCCATGGCGAGGCGCCGGAGACCCAGCGCATCCTCGATGCCGCGCGGCTCCTCGCCTGCGAGGTCTCGGGCGAGCACTGGCGCGCCGAGCGGGGCCGGCTGCGGCCGGCCGGCCGGACCTGGGAGGGAGTCGACCGCGTCCTCGGCAGGATCGATCGGGAGGGCCCCGATCAGTCCGTCGCGGATTTCCTCGCCCAGCGACCCGGCGGGCGCTCCCTCGCGCGGGACCGGACGGCGGCGCGCGAGTTCGTCCAAGGGTTTCACGCCGCCGACCTGAACGAGATCGGAATCCTGTCCATCGCACCCCAAGAGGGTGAAAGCCCCAGCGAATCGGCCACGCGGTCCGGCCGCGTCGTCCAGGGCTACGACGGCATCCCTCAATTCCTGGCGCGCGGCCTGGAAGGCGCCATCCACCTCGGAACGCGTGTCGCCGAGATCGCCTGGGAGGCCGGCCGGGCCGAGCTGACCCTGCGGGCTCCATCGGGCCGAACGTCACGAGTCGAGGCCGGCGCGGTCGTCGTCACGCTTCCGCTCGGCGTGCTGCAGGCCGCCGCGGACGAGCCGGGGGGCTGCCGGTTCGATCCGGAGCCGCCGGGCCTCCGGAAGGCCCTGAGCCAGCTCGCCATGGGCTGCGTGACGCGCCTCGTCGTCCGGTTCCGTGAGCTGCCCTGGCAGGCGCCGCTGGCCGGTCTGCCCGCGGGCCGCGGCCTCGACCGGCTGAGCTTCCTTCACCTGGGAGGCGGCCCGTTCAACGTCTGGTGGACCGCCTACCCTCTCCGCTCTCCCCTCGCCGTGGCCTGGAGCGGCGGCCCGCCGTCTACGGAGCTGACTGGAAGGTTGACTGGAAAAAGCCCCGAGGACGTCGCCGCCTCCGCCTTCCGGGCCCTGGCCGAGCAGATCGGGATCTCCCGGCGCCGCATCGAGTCGCGCGTCGAAGGTTTCTGGCTCCACGATTGGACCGGTGATCCGTTCTCCCGCGGCGCCTACAGCTACGCCAGGGTGGGCGGCTCCAGGGCGGCAAAAGACCTCTCGAAGCCTTTCAAAGGAACCCTTTTCTTCGCCGGCGAGGCGACCGACACCAAAGGACGGACGGGGACGGTGGAAGGGGCGATCGCGACGGGATTACGCGCGGCGAAGCAGATCTGCCGGCAGGGTTTCCGGCACCTGCAGGCAATCCCTTCCTATTGACATTCGATATGAGCGAGACTACGCTCCTGTCGACACTCGATAGGAGGAAGCGTGAGCGAAGAGAAGACCGAGCTGTTACAGGGGACTCTCGACTTGCTGATCCTGAAGGCGGTCACCCTCGGAACGAATCACGGCCTGGGCATCGCCCGGCGCATCGAGCAGATCACCCAGGGGACGTTCCAGGTGAAGCCCGGCTCGCTGTTTCCCGCGCTTCACCGCCTCGAGGAGCACGGCTTCCTGGTCGCGGAGTGGGGCGAATCGGAGAACAACCGCCGTGCCAAGTTCTACCGCCTGACGCCGGCTGGGCGGCGGCGGCTTGAAGTCGAAAAGCAGAGTTGGGAGCGCGTCGTCATCGCCATCACCAGCGCGCTCGCGGCCACATGATTGCGCCAAATAATCGCGCCACATAATCGCAAGGAGGACGCATGCCGCTGTTGGCCCGTGGATCGAGCCTGATACGCAATCTGTTCCGGCGAGCGCGGGTCGAGCGGAACCTCGACGAGGAGATCCGCTCCTACCTCGATGCGCTGATCGAGGAGAAGGTCGCCGCGGGCATGCCGCCGGCCGACGCCCGCCGGGCGGCAGCGATCGAGGTGGGCGGCGTCGAGCAGGTCAAGGAGCAGGTGCGCGAGACCCGCGCGGGAGCGCTGTTCGAAACGCTGCTGCAGGACCTGCGCTACGGCCTGCGAGCTCTGGCGAAGAATCCCGCCTTCACCGCCGCCGCGGTCCTCACCCTCGGCCTCGGCATCGGCGCGACCTCGGCGATCTTCTCCGTCGTCAACGGCGTTCTCCTGACCCCTCTCGCGGGCCGCGATCCGGACCGTCTCGTGTTGCTCTGGGAATCGACCCAGGACATGCCGCAGATCAGAGTGTCCTACCCCAACTATCTCGACTGGCGGCGGCGCACCCACAGCTTCGAGGACATCGCGATCTACAACGGCTCCGGCCAATTCAACTTGACGGGACAGGGCGAGCCCGAACGGGTGCGCGGCGGCCTGGCGTCGGGCAACCTCTTCACCGTCATCGGCGTCGAGCCGGCGCTCGGGCGCCTGATCTCTCCTGACGACGACCGGCTCGACGCGGAGCCGGTGGCGGTGATCGCCGATGCCTTCTGGCGCCGCCGTTTCGCCCAGGAGCGCGGCGTGGTCGGCCGGTCGATCCTGCTCGACGGCATCGCCTACACGATCGTCGGCGTGCTGCCGCCGAGCTTCCAGCTCACCGCCGTGGAGGTCTGGATCCCGATCGGGCATTTCACCCACACACCGCGTTTCGCCCGCGCCAATCACCCTGGGCTCCTCGCTGTCGGCCGGCTCAAGGCGAACGTGACGATGGACGGGATGCTCGCCGACCTGGCCGCGGCGGCCCGCCAGCTCCAGCGTGATTATCCAGCCGACAACGCCGGCATCGGCGCCTCCGGGGCCCTTCTCAAAGAGGTCGAGACCGGCAAGATCCGGCAGCCTCTCCGCGTGCTGGCGTTCGCGGCGGGCCTGGTGCTGCTCGTCGCCTGCGCGAACGTGGCGAATCTGCTGCTGAGCCGCGCCTCCGCGCGGCAGCATGAATTCGCGCTGCGCGTCGCCATCGGCGCGGGGAGGAGGCGAGTCGTCCGCCAGTTGCTCACCGAGAGCTGCCTCCTGGCCGCGGGCGGCGGCATGCTCGGGCTCGGCCTGGGGTGGGCCGGGGTGAAGCTCCTGATCGCCTCGCATCCTGCCAACGTTCCCCGCCTGACGGAGATCCAGGTGGATGGCACCGTGCTGGCGTTCGCGCTCGGCCTCTCGCTGTTGACGGGGCTCCTCTTCGGTCTCGCTCCGGCCCTGCACCTGGCCCGCAGCGAGCCGGCTCTCGCGCTCCAGGAGAACGGCCGGCGAGCCGGCGGCGGGCGCGCGCGCTTGCGCATGGTCACCGGGCTCAGCGTCGTCGTGCTGGCGCTGGCGCTGGTGCTCCTGGTCGGCGCAGGTCTCCTCTTGCGCAGCTTCGCCAAGCTGGTCGGCGTCGACCCCGGATTCGAGCCGCGCAACGTCACCGCCGCGCTGATCCAGCTTCCCGAGCGGGACTATCCCGACGACGCCCGGCGCCGGCTCGCCTTCGACGAGCTGACGCGCCGGGTCCGCTCCCTGCCGCGGGTCCAGCAAGCCGCGCTGTCGACGGAGCTCCCGCTGTCCACGGGCTGGCAGACGCCGTTCATTTTCGAGGAGCTGTCGCCGATGGCACCAGTCGCCACCCCGGGGAGCGAGCCCCTCCTCAACGCCGCTGTGGTGAGCCCCGAATATTTCCAGACAGCGCGCATCAGGAGGGTCGCGGGGCGTGGCTTCGAGCCGTCGGACCAGGAGGGCCGGCCGCTGGTGGTGGTGGTGAGCGAAACGGTCGCCCGGCGCTTTTTCGGCGGCCGCGACGCGGTCGGCAAGCGCATCAAGGAGGCAAGCGACGAGGAGGAGTACCCTTGGCTCACCATCGCGGGCGTTGTGGCCGACGTTAAGAATCAGGGGTTGCGCGAGGCCGAACGCGGCACCGTCTATTTTCCCCTTGCCCAGGCCAGCTCGTCGGCGGGACTCCCGGACCGGCTCAAGCGGACGCTCTGGCTCCTCATCCGCAGCGAGGCGCCGCTCGACCAGCTCCTGCCCCTGCTCCGCCGCGAAACCGCCGCCCTCGACCGCAACCTGCCGCTCGCCAACGTCACCACGCTCGACGACGCGCTGGATTCATCCCTAGCGCAGGAGAGGTTCTCGCTGCTGCTGTTTGGCCTCTTCGCGGCCCTCGCCCTGGTGCTCGCCGCGGTCGGGATCTACGGCGTCATCGCCTACAGCGTCGCGCAGCGTGCGCGCGAGATCGGCGTTCGAATCGCTCTCGGAGCGCGTCGCGCCGACGTGCTCGGCATGGTGGTGGGACAGGCGATGCGGCTCGCGCTGATCGGTATCGTGATCGGAGCGGCGGCGGCGTTGGCCGCCGGGCGGTTCATTGCTTCGCTGCTCTTCGAAGTCAGGTCCAGCGACCCGCTCGTATTCGCGGGCGCCGCTCTGATGGTGGCCCTGGTGGCGCTCGCCTCCGCGGCGATGCCGGCGCTACGCGCGGCGCGGACGGACCCGACGACCGCCATTCAAGAGGGATGAGCCGGCACTCTTTCCTGCTGTAGACTGCCCCGCCAGGAGCACCGCCGCCTCCGCCCACCGCGGCGCTCGGACCTGAAGACCGACCGTGAAGATCGTCCACACAAGCGACTGGCATATTGGCCGCCGATGGAAGGGAATTCAGCGCCTCGACGAGCTGGAGGCCGTGCTCGAGCATCTCGCTGCCTTCATCGAAGAGCAATCCATCGACCTCGTCCTCCACACCGGCGATGTCTTCGAAAGCCGAAACCCACCTGCCGAGGCGGAGCAGCTCGTGAACCGGTTCCTGGTCCGCGTGGGTCGGACCGGAGCGCAGATGCTCGTCATCGCCGGCAACCACGACGATCCGCTCCGGCTCGACGCTCGTTCGTTGCTCACGGAGTTCGTCAACGTGCAGATCCTCGGCCGTCCACGCCCCGCCTCCCGGGGAGGGACCCGGACCATCGAGACCCGTTGTGGAGAGAAGGCCGTCGTCGCGGCGCTGCCATTCGCATCCCCTGGAGCCTGGGTGTCGGCTCTGGACCTCGCCAGCGAGGAGGCGAGCGCCCGGAGCAAATATGCTCGAATGTTCGAGCGCGCCGTCCAGAATCTCTGCGGCGCCTTTCAGCCTGACGCCGTCAACCTCCTCATGGCGCATACCCACATCGAGGGGGCCCTCTTCGGCGAATCGGAGCGTCGCGTTCACATCGGAGAAGACTGGGCCGCCTCGCCGGAGGCCCTGCCATCCACGGCGAGCTACATCGCTCTCGGCCACATCCACAAGCCGCAGAAGATCGATGGGCCGGTGCCCTCGTACTATGCCGGATCGCTTCTCCAGATGGACTTCGGCGAGGCCGGGGAGGAAAAGACTTTCGTCATCGTCACGGCGTCGCCCGGCAAGCCCGCGACCGTCGAGCATGTACCTTACGAGGGGGGGCTGCCGCTCGTCGACCTTCGCGCCTCGCTCGCGGAGCTCGAGGAGGCCGCGGACCAGCATCGCACGGGTTGGTTGCGCGTGACGGTGCCTTTGACGGAGAAGGATCCCGATCTCAATCGAAAAGTCCGCGAGCTGCTCCCCAATGCGCTCGTCGTGCGCGCCGAGCTCCCCTACGCCGAGGAGCCGTCGGACAACCGGCTGGAGAGCGGAGCTCCGCCGGTGGGACACTACGCCGCCTACCATCTCCACGCGCACCAGCACGCAGCGGACGTGGCCGTCCTGGATACCTTTCAGGATCTCTACGACCAGGCATCCGGGGAGGATTGAGCGCTGCGTCCCGTCCATCTCACCGTCGAGGGTCTCGCGTGCTTCAGGGAGAAGCAGGAGATCGACTTTCGAACGCTCGAATTGTTTGCCATCTCGGGGCCGACGGGAGCCGGCAAGTCGACTCTGCTGGACGCGATCATCTTTGCGCTCTACGGAGAAATCCCCCGGGTCAACATTCACAATCGAACCGAGATGATCTCGGCGGCCCGGGACCGGGTCAGCGTGGTGCTGGATTTCGACGTCGGTGCGAGCCGCTACCGCATCGCACGGACTCTCCGGCGCAACGGTGTGCAAGCGGTTCGATTGGAGGAGCACGACGGCAGCGGCTCCTTCAAGAACCTGGCGGACCAGGTTCGTGCCGCGACCGATCAGGTGGCTCAGATCCTGGGGCTTGGGGCGCCCGCGTTCATGCAAGCGGTGATTCTGCCGCAAGGCGAGTTCACCCGGTTCCTCAAAGCGCAACCGAGAGACCGGCGCAGCATGCTCCGCACGCTTCTTCGACTCGACGTCTACGAGCGGATGCGGGAGCAGGCTCAGCGCCTGGCGGCTGCAAAGAAGGGCACTGTCGATTCGCTGCAGAAGCTCCTGTCGGACGAGTACGCGGGCGTCGACGAGGCCGCTGTCGCCAGGCTGGAGACGGAGCACGCCCAGATCGTCGAGACGCTCGAAGCCTGGAGGAAAAATCGGGACGAAATCCAGGCCGGGCTCGCCCGGTTGCGCGGCCAGCACGCGAAGACTCGGGAGCTTCGGCAAGTCGAAGAAAGGCGAGCCGCTCTGCAGAAGCAGGCCGAGCAAGTGAGCCGTGATCAAGCGAGGATCGAGGTGGCGGCTCGTGCGGTGCCCCTGTTGCCTTTGCTCGACGAAGCGGCCCGAGCCTCCAGCTCCGCGCAGACGGCGACCAAGGCGGCCGACGAAGCCAAGGCCCGCCATGACTCCGCGCAGAAGGATTGGAAGAACAAGGCTGGCGCGTTGAAGTCCGCGGAGAAAGCCGCCGAGGCGATCAAGACGATCCGTGAGCAGGTGGCTCGCCTCCACCAGGTGCTCGGACGCCTGCCGGAACGAGAGCAGCTCAAAGCGGCCATCGAGCGGCAGACGCAGGGCTTGAGGGCTCTGGAAGGTGAGCTGTCCTCGCTCGCCGCGACGGTCGAGTCGGCGAAGGCCGTGCAAGCGCAGCAACAGACCGCCTTCGATGCGGCTCGGCAAGCCGCGGAAGCCTCCGGCTATGACCCGGAGCTGGACGAGCTGCTGCAGAGCGTCCGCGACCGGGCCGTCGAGCTTGGCGCTGCTCGAAGGAGCGCGGCGGAGCGCGTGCTCGAGCTCGCTCGGAAGCGCAAGGCGGTGGAAGAGCAGGCCGGGGAGATTGCACGGCTGAAGGAGGACGCTTCCGTCGCCCGGAGGTCCGCGGAGGAGGCGCAGCGCGGCTTCGAGGCGGCCGAGGAGGCGCTGCATCGCGCGAACCGTCTGAACGAGGCCAATCACCTCCGCGAGGGGTTGGTTCCCGGCCAACCCTGCCCGGTGTGCGAGCAGCTCGTGGAGACACCGCCTCCCGCCGATCTGGATCCCGAGCTCGAGTCTGCCAAAGCCGCGCTCACAGCCGCCCGGGAGAGGCGGAAAGAGGCCGACTCGCTCGCCCGGCAGACCGAGGCTGCGCTCACGGGCGAACAGGCGAAGCTCCATGCCGACCGGCAAAGTCTCGCCGAGCTGGAGTCGCGCTGCGCCGAGCTGCAAAGCAATGTGGCTGCCGGCGAGGAAGGGATCTGTCGAACGCTCGGCGACCGCGCTCCCCAAAGTGATGCCCAGGGCGAGGGATGGATCGAGGTGTGGATCGAGGTATTGATCGAAAAGCGGATCGCATCGCTCGCCAGGAGCCGCAAAGCGAACGAAGAAGCGAAGGCGCGGCTGGCGACGGCTGAACGAACCCTCGAGAGGGCCAGGGCCGACGAGGCCGCGGCGCGGGACCGGCTCGGCGAGAGGGAGGCGTCGCGACAGCGGTTGGAAGCGGATCGCGGCGCGAGCCTGCTACGGCTCACGACGTTGCAGGACGAGATCCGTGCCGTCACCGAGTCCCTCGACCCGGCTGCCGAGGCCGCGGCCTTGGAGGAGCGGATCCGGCAGCTAGAAGCCAACCTCAAGGCGGCCGCAGAGGAGGAGGCAGCCGCCCAAAACCGGCTGATGACCGCCAAGGAGGCGCAACGGCTCAAAGCCGAAGCCGCCGAAGCGGCTCTTCAGGACGCCGCCCGGAGAGTGGAAAGCCGGGACGCGGAAATTGCTCGCGCCGGTTTTGACGACGAGGCCGCCGTCCGGGAGGCCCTCCTCGACGACGCCACCGCCACCCGGCTCAGGAGCCAAGTCCACAGGTATGTGCAAGACAGCCACGCCGCCGACGAGCGCGTCGCCGCACTCCGAGCCGAGCTGGGGGATGAGCGTGTGTCCGACGAACAGTTGGCGGCCGTCGAGAAGCTCGCGGCGGACATCACCACCGAAGTGGAGACCGCGTTCGGTCAGGAAAAGAAGCTCGAAGAGCAGATCGGGCGAATGAAGCAGCGGCTCGAACGTTCCAAAGAGCTCCGCGAGCAGTTGGACGCCGAGGAGGAGGCGCTGCGCGTGCACGACCTCCTGGCCGGCGACCTGCGAAGCGACAAGTTCCAGGCCTACGTCCTTCAGGAGGTGTTCACCGAGCTCGTGCAGGGCGCCTCGGCCCGGCTGCTGATGTTGACCGGCGAGCGTTACTCCTTGCAGTTCCACGACGACGAGATCAGGGTCGTCGATCACGACAACGCTGACGAGACGCGGATCAGCGACACGCTCAGCGGAGGAGAAACCTTCCTGACCTCGCTGGCCCTCGCCCTGGAGCTCAGCGACCAGGTTCAGCGTGCCGTCGGCGCGGTGAACCTTGACAGCCTGTTCATCGACGAGGGTTTCGGCACCCTCGATCCCGACACTCTCGCTCTGGTCTCCGAGACCCTCCAGGGGCTGCGGGTTGGTGGCCGGATGGTCGGCATCATCACCCATATCCCGGAGCTGCGAGACGAGTTCGCCCAGCAGGTGATCGTGACCAAGCACCAGGGCTTCTCAACCGTCGAGGTCCGCGGCGCTTCTGAGGGGTAGCGGGCCGAGACGGAGTGATTCGCTCCACGGCGAGAACGACACCATCAACTGCGGGCTAGGTCGCGATACTGTGACCGCCGATGCCTCCGACACGAAGAAGCGCTGTAATTGACGTGAAGCACCGGCTCGACACGTAAGCTCCGGAGCCCACATCCAAATCCCGGGCCACGAAAGCCCGGGATTTCCAGTCACCGGAACCTCTTGGGAAGGCTTTTCTCTTCGGCTGGCACCTAGTTGGCCGACGGTCGCTCGAGGCCGATGACTGGTCAGCTCTTCAGTGTTCCCAGAACAGGTACCCGGTGGAGCCGCCCGTCTGCACGACCTGCACATCGGTGGCCCTCCGCGTTGCCAACGGACAGAACTGGAAAGCCGGGGTGAGATCCCACTCTCACGCAAATGCTGTCTCGTTTGGGCGTGCTCGTGCACCTATAAGGGTAGGGAGCAGTCTCCGGCGACAGGCGTACCGCTGTGGGAGAGCATCAAAGTCAATATTTTTCTAGGAAAGGAGCAAATTGTGAAGAGCGTAAAGCTACGGAAAGCCATGATGGTACCCGCGATTCTCTTTGCCCTACTGGCCGCTGTTTCAAATGCACCGGCCGCGGAAGAACCGGGGGATGGCGAAGTCTGCCATGGCATAGGTTGGCCCGACTGTATCGGTGCCTTTGAGATGTTCGGCACTGATATTTCCTACGAGATGAAGGGACTCCCGACCCTTGCCGTCGTCGAAAAGTTCAAAGATCCATCCAAGACCAGGGTGGTCACTTGGCAAAGTCTCGAGATGGAAGGAAAGACCGAAGCAGGCGATGTAATGACCATGACGCTCGATACGAGTCGCGAATCTTCCGGCACAGTCTTGTCCGTAGGGAACAAAGAATTTCCGGCCACCGCAACGATGAGGTTCTTCCTCAGGATAGAGATCGGGGGCCTCAAGCTGGTATCCGATCGCCCGGCAGTGGTTCAAGGAATTATCCACTCTGTCCCGCCCGCCGATGGCGACGTGCTCACCTTGATCGGCGATCCTGTGGAATTTCATCAGGAAGGCGAACCCGATCTGAAAGTGGGCACGTTAAAAGAATCGAAGGTGTCTTTCAAACAACCCGCTAAATCCCGTTGACAGATGCGAAACTCGTCCACATCGCCCTCGGCTCGGCCTGGCAGGCCATCGCCGGGTTGGTGCTGCGGGGCGGCGCTGGTCGAGGTCGCCTGCCGAACCATTACTAGCCCGCTAGGTACGCCGCTTCCTTCTTCCGGCCGGACCTGCTTCCCTCCACGCTCCGCGGTTGACAGGGAATTTGCGAACTGCATGATCGAGCTCCTTGATCTCCTGAAAGGAGCTCGTAGGCCAGTACGAGGTGCCGGGTGTTCCGTCCGTCCGGTGCTGCCAAGGACACCTCAACGCCCGCGACGGCGAGAACGACACCATCAACTGCGGGCTGGGTCACGATGCCGTGACCGCCGATGCCTCTGACACGAAGAAGCGCTGTAGCTGAGATTGAAGCACCGGCTCGGCACGTAAGCTCCACGACCAAGGTGGTGCGGCGGGAGCTCTACGAAGCCTTCGGGTGGTTCGTAGCTGCCTATCGCGAGGCCGCCGAGAAACTCCGGAATGGAGACCGGACGGTCACGTTCCCGCTGGGGAGCTTCCCGCCCGCCCTGCCCTTCGCGGCCGGATAGGCGCGGCCGCGGAGGTCAGCCCGAAGCCTGATCCTCTTGGCGGATACAGACTCCGCACGGGAGAGGTGTGCCTGCACACTCAATTTGGCTTTGAATCGGAGAGGTAAGCCTGGATTCAGGTCCATGTCGCCTTGATTTTCCCGCCAACCGGAGGCCGAGCGACCTCCTCGAGGGCTGCTGGAGATAGGCGTGAGCCGCGCCAACTCACCGTTGCCCCATGGGCGGTCCGGGCTTTTCTCTACTCGACAGGCACGTCTTCCGCCCCGCACCTGTTGCGGTGCCACTCGAAATAGAGGGGAGGAGCCCGCGGGCTCCTCCCTTTCATACTCTATGCGACTGTCGTTCCGCCAGCCGGCGAAGGAGTGCGCAGGATTATTGGACTTAGCCCAAGTTGGGCGACACCGAAATCGAGCTCGTCGCGGAGGCTCCGGCCGCATCGGTCACGGTCACCTGAAGCTGGAAACCCGTGTCGTAGACGTCTTCGGTGTACGTGTTGGCGGTCCCGACCAAGACCCCGTTCCGGTACCAGATATACGAGAACGGGGCCGTGCCGTTGGAGACCGCGGCGGACCAGGTCTGGGTGGTGTATGCCAGCGGGTTGCTTTCACCCCAGATGCTCACCGAAAGCGGCTTGTAGGTGATCGCGGCGTAGGCGTTCACCACCCGGTTGGTCCCTTCGGCCGTGGTGACGAGGCGCTGCCAGATCTGGGCGGGCAACTCATTCGGGTAATAGGAGCGAAGCAGTGCCACGATCCCCGCGACGTTGGCCGTGGCGGCGGAGGTGCCGCCCGTTTCGCCATAAAGGCTCGGCGAGCCGGCATCGCAGAGGGCTTCCCGATAGCAGTACGCGCTCATCGTCGCTCCACCGGCGTACCCGGAAACGTCGCGCGCCGCGGTGCTGTACATGTTGTTGCCAGCCGCGTCCACCCCCGCGATGCCCATCACCACGTCGAAGGAGGCGGGTTCCTTTGCGCTGTCACCCACGGTGTTGCCCGTTGCCGCGACCAGGAACACGCCGTAGGTGTTGCGGGCGCCGGAAAGCGCCCGGTAGACGTCGCTGTTGAAGCCGCCCGTGAAGCTCATGGAAAGGACACTGAACCGCCGGGCGGCCGCGTAGTCCACCGTGCGGACGAAATCATCATTCTCGATGCAATAGGCCGACTCATTCCACGGGTAGTCTCCGCAGTAACCCTGACCCGAGACGCGCGTGTTCCAAGCGATCTTCATGCTGTACGTCGTGGCGAACGGGGCGATCCCCACATACCCGAGGCCGTTGTCGGTCGCGGCCACCAGCCCCACCATGGAGGTGCCGTGGAGGTTGTCATCGTACGGGGAGCAGGCCCCGGTGTTCGGGCTGCTGCAGAGGTCGTCGATGAAGCCCTGGGCGATGACGCCATAGCTGCCGAAGTACCGGCCGTCGTCATGCAAGAGGCCTGTGGCCGCGCTCCGCGCCAGGCCGCTGTCGATGATGCCGACGGTGGCTCCGCCGCCGCGCGTCAGATCCCACACCTGCGGGATCTTGTGCATGGTGTGCTTGGTGTCGGTCGGGTTGGCGCCGACGGGAGAAGCCTCCAACTCCACGGGGTTGCCGCGGACGGCGCTGACGTAGTCCACGTTGGGATGCCGCAGCAGCACTTCGAGAGCCGCGTGCCGCACCCGCTCCGGGAGCTTCACCACGAACACCGGCAACACCTCCATCCGCTGGGGCTCCGGAGCGCCGACTCCGGCGAGCGCCCGGAGGACGGCTTCGATAGAGGCGCCGCGCACCGAGGCGGGCCCGAGGGTGTTCCGCCGCTTAGCGCCGGGCGCTTCCGCCGGGAGCGCGATCGCCTCCCGGGCCGAGCCCGGGAGCTTGAGGAGGAAATCCGCCGAGGGACGGGGAGTGCCGGTCTCCTTGATCCAGACCATGACCTTGCCGTCGGGGCCAATCTCCTCGAGCGCCTGGGCAAAGGCGTCGACATCGCCGGTGACGAGGTCTCCCTTCGCGGTGCGGACGGTGGAAGCGGTGTCGCTGCCGTCGACCTGGGCCGCCGCCGAGCTCGGCAGAAGCGGAAGGAACGCCATCGAAAGGGCAAAGATCGTCACCAGTAGGAACCTGTGTCGTGCACTCATTGCTGTACTCCTAGGCTTGGATAATTCGAAGTTTTAGGCCACGGACCCCATGTAACGCCCCCTTTTATCTATTAATTCCGGAGATCGACCGAATCCTGTGAGCTCAGTGACAGCCTGATCAACACGCCCTTCTATTAAGAAGGCCGGGCGTGTAGAAAATACTGGCCAGTAAGGATTCCTACCTTCGCTCCTGAAGCAGCAAATTTTCCTTTAGTAGTTCCTAGAGATGTCATCTAGTACTCGATTAGTACTCCAGGACAGGTCCGGAGGGCCGGATATTCTTTTTCAAGTACTGGCACGATCTGCAAACTGGGATAGGCCGCGATTGGCCAAATCTAGGCTGTGCAGTACAGATGGGGAGTAGGCTATTGTGTAGTTGCCCTTATGCCTACAACTCTATTTATAAGAAATTCTTTAGACCTGGGAATCCTGACCGATCTTTGGTTGTTCCGCCTTCTGCCTGCGGGCTATTCGCCTGAATCTCCGCTCCTTTGCAGATCAACATTGAAGGAGGTTTCATGGATTGGAAGAAGTCATTGG
>Ga0126305_10000158_pt1 | contig 29903 bp, 34 predicted proteins | sample Plot26_FD_92536 | JGI IMG/M metagenome (GOLD analysis project Ga0126305, IMG submission 92536) | Serpentine soil microbial communities from UC McLaughlin Reserve, CA, USA - Plot26 | ecosystem: Environmental > Terrestrial > Soil > Grasslands | place: USA: UC McLaughlin Reserve, Lake County... | reverse complement strand
AGACCAAGCACGGCCGCCGCGAGGTCCGCCTGCCCGACTCATTGGCGGCGAACCTCCGCGCCCACCTCGCCACCCAGCCCGACCAGGACTCAACCGCAATCCTCTTCCCGAACGAATCAGGCACCCCACTCGACCCGAGCAACCTGCGGCCGCGCGTCCTCAAGCCGCTCGTAGGGCAGGCAGGAGCACCCTGGGCCGGCTTCCACACGTTCCGCCACACCTTCGCCTCGATGCACCTCAGCCGCGGCACCAACCTCCTCCAGCTCAGCCGCGCCCTCGGTCACCACTCGCCCGCCTTCACGCTGACCCGCTACACGCATTTGCTGCCCGGTGAGGAGGCGCCGGCGCTCGATCCTTTCTCCAACGATGAGGTCGGAGACTCACGTGGGACGACCGAGTGATTTAAAGCTCAGGGAAGAGTGGCTACTGCCAGAACGCGCCGTCGCTCATCGCTACCAAAGGCTTTCGCTTCAATTGCGAACGGCGTGCTGTCCTTCGAACCGGGAAGCGCTTCGACGCCTCGCTCGCGTTTGTTGGTTCGAAATGCTCGTAAGATCGGACTCTTTTCATTGGCACCTTTGAACCGGGGAAGGTAGGCGTCAAGGTGTGAGCAATGTGCGTAACGCAGACGGGCTCGCTTTCGAACCCTCTCGCCGCGACGCAGCGCAGGACGCTCAGCGGGTTTATGGCCGAACTCGAAAACCATGAAGGCGGTGGGCTCCTCGGCTAACTCGGCCAGGCGGTTGCCGGCGGCCTCCAGGCTCACGTCGGCCACTTGAGCCAGTTGCTTGATTGCCGTTAGGCCGTTTTTGGCTATGGAATAGCTACCGACCAGATCAGCGGGCATCAAGAGCGCCGCCGCGCCGAGGTCGCAGAGGTACTCCTCCTCCTGATTCACCGGCTTCCGCTCCGTCGTGGCGTCGAGGCGGTAACGCTGCTCCTCTTTGAAGCACGGGAAAGCCGTGTGCATCAACTCATGCGCTGCAGTGAAGCGCTGGCGTGCGACGGTATCACTGGCCTTTAGATCCATCACCAACTGGCCATCGTCCTCGGCATAAATCCGGCCGGCGAAGTCAAAGGGCCCGCGACGAGCGCGGATTCCTTTCACTGAGGCGATCAGGTCGACGTCAATCGGCAGCGTGCGTTGTTCAGCCGCCTCCAGAAGTTCATTCGCGTAGCCCTCGATTGCCGCGCGTGGGTCGGGACTCTCACGCTCGGCGATCAGTTCGAGGACGAGTGGTTCACTCCAATTCGTCTTCGCCATCGCGATCAAGCCCCTTGCTCAGCTTCAGTGAGTCGTAGATGAACCGCCAGCGGGCGGCACTGCGCGGCCGTTCTCCCCCCCGAAAGCGGATTGAGGCGAGCGTCTGCACCTCGTCGGTCCGCAGCCCGGCTTCATCGGCGAAAGCACGAAGTGAGGCGGGAATTTCGGCGGCTTCGGTAGGGGTGAAGGTGAGCTTCGGCTCGCCGAGGAGGTCAGCGACAGTCACCCCTAGCGCTTCGGCAATACGGCCAAGGATCTCAAGGGAGGGGTTGCCGCCCCGGTTCTCCAAGCGCACGAGGTGCGCCTTCGAGATCCCGCTTTGTTGTGAGAGCTGCGAGAGGGAGAGGCCAGCTCGCTCGCGCTCGGCCCGAATATTGGCCCCGACGCGCTCTCCGTCCCTCGCCATGACGGGAACGATACCGGGGTATCCGGCGTTGCACCGCCTGGTCTCGCAGCAAGTACCAAGAATCCGTCATGAATTAGCGGTATCATCTACGCTCGCAGCATGAGCATAAAAAATACCAAGCTGTAGGAGGACAGATGTCGAAATCGACGAGAAATAGCGGGAAGCCTTGGACGCCGGCCGAAGTTCGCCAACTCAAAACCTTGGCGAGCCAGAATACGCCGACTCGGGTTGCTGGCCTGAAGATTGGCCGCACTCCCGCCGCCATCGCCACCAAGGCCTCTCAGGAGAGGATCTCGCTGGCGCCGCCAAACCGCTCGCCGTACAACCGGCGGAAGGCCTAGGACTCCCTTTGGCCGAGCGGTTTCAGATTCTTGCGCTCGACGGTGGCGGCTACAAGGGCATGTTCGCCGCCGCCGTCTTGGAGCGCCTTGAGGCCGACCTGGGCATCGACATCGTCGATCATTTTGACCTGATCGCTGGAACTTCGACCGGCGGCATCATTGCTCTCGGCCTTGGGGCTGGTCTCCGGCCGGCCGAGATCGTCAACTTCTACCTCGAACACGGCGCCACGATCTTTCCAGGCCACATGCGCCGTCCTGTGCGCCGTCCATTCGCCAGCAAGTACAGGCCGGCGCCGCTGCAGCGGGCTCTTGAGGAAGTCCTAGGCGAGACCCGACTCGGCGAAAGCCGAGTGCCGCTTCTCATTCCGAGCTACGACCTCACCAACGACGACGTCTACGTCTTCCGCACCCCGCATGCCCCACGTTTGCGCCGCGACCACGGCGAGTTGATGGTCGACATCGCCCTCGCTACCTCCGCTGCACCCACGTACCTGCCCGCGCACCGCCTGCGCGGACTGCGCTTGATCGACGGCGGCGTCTGGGCAAATAATCCGACGACGGTCGCGGTGGTCGAGGCGCTGTCCGCGTTTGACCGCAGGCTCGAAGAAATCTCGGTGTTCAGCATCGGCACCACGATTGAGACCGCCCACCGCCACCCCCGTCTAGATCGTGGCGGCCTCCTCTCATGGGCGCGGGAAGCGATTGAGGTGGTATTGCGGGGCCAGAATCTCGCTGCCGATAACGCGGCCAAGCTGATTCTTGGACCTGAGCGGTTTCTCCGCGTCAATCCTGCTGTGCCGGCCCGCGTCCTTCGCCTCGACGGGGTGGACTCCGATCAGCTCCGCGGGCGCGCTGAGTACTTGAGCCGCCATATCTGTCCTGCCTTCGAGAAGCAGTTCGCCCGACACAAAGCGGCGCCCTGGGCGCCCACTACCTAGGAGACGAGATGTTCAACCTCAACAACAATCCGATCAGCGAGCTGCTCGGCGGGGCGATCGAGAGCCTCGACATCCCCGAGGAACTCTTTCGCGCGGCCGCCACCGAGTACGCCGACGTGGGCAGCTTCCTCGCCGACTACGCAGACGGCCAGGACGGGTGGGAGATTTACCCTCAAGGCTCCTTCCTTCTCGGAACCGTCGTGCAGCCACTCGGCCGCGACGAGTACGACATCGACCTGGTCTGCTTGCGCAGGCTGGAGAAATCGCAGGTAACGCAGACGGAACTGAAGGCTAGCGTCGGAAGCGCCCTGGTGGGCTACCTTGCCTACCGGCGCGGCGACTCCGGAGCGCCAGATTCCTGCGAGGACCGAAAGCGCTGCTTCACCCTCGTCTACCGCCGGGCCTTCCACCTCGACGTTCTGCCGGCGATCCCAGACACCGAAGGGTCTGCGAGCGGCATCCTCCTGACTGATCGAGACCTGCACGCCTGGCAGTTCTCTGACCCTAAGGCATACGCGAACTGGTTCAAGCAGCAGATGGCCGCCGAGTTCCTGGTCAAGCGGGCAGTGCTAGCGGAGGCGGAGCGAGTTGAGCCTGAGCAGATCCCTGACTCCCAGGTGAAGACGACGCTGCAGCGGACGGTGCAGGCGCTGAAGCACCACCGTAACCTCTACTTCGGCGATGACATCGAGTCCCGGCCCGCCTCGATTCTCGTGACGACCCTCGCTGCCCACGCCTACAAGGGCGAGCAGGATCTCTACCAGGCGCTGCTCGGGGCGGCAGGGAGCATGCCGAACTACATCCTCGAGAAGGATGGCCGCTTGATCGTTCCCAACCCGGTGCAGCCTCGCGAGAACTTCGCTGACAAGTGGGCGACCTATCCCGAGCGCGCGGAACGCTTCGAAGCCTGGCTTGGACAGTTGCGCAGCGACTTGCTCGCTGCCGAGTCGGAGACCGGTCTTGGTCGCATCGCTACCCGGCTCTCAAAGTCTTTCGGCCAGGAGCCAGTCGAAAGAGCGGCCGAGCGCTACGGCAAGGGCATCCTCGGGACCCAGCGCCGTGGCGCGCTCGGGTTCGATCCAAGCACCGGAGCGCTTGGCGGCCTCGCTGTCGGTGCCACGAAGGTGAAGCCCCACCGCTTCTATGGCACGTCGAGCAGCCAAAGCTAAGACCGTCGCGCAGCAGAGCTTCCTGCTTGGTCGTCTGCCGATCACGGCTACTAGTGAAGTGAGAGCTGGGCGGCTGCGTTGGGAGGGGCATTTCCAACCGACCAGCTGCAGCGAGCGCTACTTAGTGCGGATCGAATACGCGCCGCCGATGGGTCCGGAGATCGTCGTCGTCTCTCCGCGCATCGAAGCCCCCGACGGGGGCGAGCTTCCTCACGTTTTTCCGGGTGACCGGCTCTGCCTCTGTTTTCCGGACGAATGGAAGCCGCAGATGCGCATCGACACCACGATCGTTCCTTGGATCGCTGAGTGGTTGTTGCAGTACGAGCTCTTCTCCTTCACCACCCGCTGGCACGGCGGGGGGCATCGGCCCGCCCGTCCGCCTGTGAATAGCGTGGGCGGCGAGAACGCCTCCATGGCTGCCTGATCTAGTCGGCAGGCTCTGAATCCGAAGCGGAGATCATCAGGAGATTGGTGTGGGGATCGCCGTCGTGTACTTCAATGCATCCCGGTTGACCCTCGTCGATCTCCACGTCGAAATCCCCTGGCTGAGGATCGGGATCAGTCCATGGTTCCCTTGGCGTCTCGGCATCGGATATCTCCACATGGTTAGGGGTGCTGCTGATACGCGGCACGCCTTACCTGTCGGCGCCGTGAGCAGCTACAAGCTGGTAGGGGATCGGCGTGCTGTCCAGGCCCCAGGGGCATTTCTAAGGGTGCGCCAACCGGAGATGGGCGTACGATTTAGTCAATGGCTAGGCAAAAGAAAAGCCGCGGGTCTGTCGCCCCTCCGGCTATCCGGGAGGACGTGCGCCGCATTGCCGCCGCCCATGGGGCGGGCAATGTGCGCGTGTTCGGGTCTGTCAGCCGCGGCGAGCAGGACGCCTCCAGCGATCTCGACCTTCTCGTCGATATGGCGGAAGGCCGTAGCCTGTTCGACCTGATCGCGCTTTCCAACGATCTGGAGGAGAGCCTTGGGGTCGATGTAGATGTCGTCACCGAGGCCAGCCTGTCGCCCTACATACGCGACCGCGTTCTCGATGAGGCGGTTGCGCTCTGAAGGACGAGAGCGTCTACCTGCTGCATATCCGCGACGCCATCGACAAGGTGTTCGCCTACACCGAGTCTGGCCGGACCGCGTTCTTCAAGAGCCCGATGATTCAGGACGCGGTCGTCCGCAACCTGGAGGTCGTCGGCGAGGCAACCAAGCAGGTGCCGGACTCACTGCGCGAGCGGGCGCCGGAGCTGTCGTGGCGCGAGATGGCCGGGATGCGCGACAAACTCATCCACGATTACCTCGGCGTCGATCTCAATCTCGTCTGGGATGTGGTCGCTTCGGAGCTGCCGGCCACCCGCGATCGGATCGTGGCCCTGATCGAGGAGCTTGGGGTCGAGGACAAAGAGGAGGCCTGACCTTCGATTGAAGCGTGCTGGGTTCGCCCCCCTGGGGCAACAACTGGGGCAACATGCCCCACAGATTCCAGCCGATCTCAGCCGAGCCCGATCTCGCAGAAACCGCTTGAAATAGCGCTCCACGTAGCCCAGCCGAGTGACCGCATCGGTCTACGAACTCGACCGTGACCTTCCTTGTGGGAAACCGAAGGTCACTCTTCGCCGACGAACAATGGTCGCGGTACATCAGCTCGGGCGGAACTTCTCCCATGAGAGGCCGGCTGCCTCTTTGTCTTCGGTCATGTGGCAGAGAACGCCGCACGAGCTGCGTGCGCTGAACTTGTCCAGGTTGCCCCAGTCGTCGAGAGGCCGTTCAACCTCGACAGCTCCCGTGTCAGCTTGGCGGCGCTTGCGCCTGGCGCTTTCCTTCGCCTCTGCGCGCGTCATCCATGCTCCACCACCGTTCTTGGCTCCGGCGTGCTCGGTCTTAACCCGCTTGTAGCCCACGGGTTCTACGATACATATTGTCTGTGCGCTGGCACGACCGAGTTATTGAAAGCGGCCTGACGAGGAGATGACTGGATGGACATCGCAGAGGCGAAAGCCAGGCTCGAAGCAGTCCTTGATGAACTTGCGGATGCTGGCTTCTCCGTTTGGGGCTGGGACGACGGGTCGATCCAGATCGCGCATCTAAACGAGCCGAGCGTCGCGTGCGCGCCCCGACATGTATCGCGTATCGGATACATGAGCAGCCGCCGATCTGTCGCCCTTCCGGCGATTCGGGAGGACGTGCTCCGTATTGCCGCCGCCCATGGCGCAGACAATGTACGGGTGTTCGGATCAGTCGGACGCGGCGAGCAGAGTGCCTCCGGCGATCTCGACCTCTTCGTCGATATGGCGGAACATTGCAGCTTTTCGACTTGATCGCCCTATCGAACGACTTGGAGGAGAGGCTCGGAGTTGAGGTAGATGTCCTCACTGAGGCCAGCCTGTCGCCTTACATCCGAGACCGTGTTCTCGAAGAGGCGGTTGTGCTCTGAAGCAGGTTGGTCGGTAGGTGGAGGGGCCCGGCGTATCGCCGGCCGTGTTGTTTCATGTATCGAAACATGAAACAATAGGGTCATGCTGAAGGGACAGGACGTGGTTGTGCTGCTGAAGCTGCTCGGCTTGGATGAGCCGTTTCCCGTGCGCGACCTCGCAAACCAGCTTGGCTTCGACGTCGCGGGAACGCACCGTGCGATGGGTCGCCTTCACGAAGCCGGTCTCTATTCGGCTGAGCGTCGGAGGGTCTACCGAGCCGCGGCTGAGGAGTTCCTGATTCACGCAGCCAAGTTCAGCTTCCCTGCTCGCTGGGGGTCCGAAGTGCGGGGAGTACCCACGTCGTGGGCTGCTGAGCCGCTGAAGGCAGAGCTCGTCGAGTCGGGTGGTTTGCCTCCGGTGTGGCCCTACGCCAGGGGAACGGAACGCGGCCTTGGGCTTGAGCCGCTGCATGCGATGGTCCCCAAGGCAGCGCTCGCGGATCGCGAGTTGTGGGAGCGCCTGGCGCTGGTGGACGCGCTCCGGAGCAACGACAGCGTCCGCGTAACCCAGCTCGCGGAGAAGTTGCTTAGGGAGAAGATCGGATCGTGAGCATCGCCATGCTGGAGCGAGCAGCACAGGAGTTGGCCCCATTCCTCGACGAGGTGGCATTCGTCGGTGGCGCGACCATCGCGCTGTGGATCACCGACCAAGGGGCGCCTTCGCCCAGGGTGACGAAGGACGTCGACCTCGTGGTTGAGGTTGCTTCGCGAGCTGGCTGGTACCGATTCGAGGAACGCATTCGTGCTCATGGGCTTCGCAACGATTCATCGAGTCGCGTGATCTGCAGATGGAAAGCCGGGAGTCCGGGCGACGAGCTGCTAATCGACCTGATGCCAGGCGATGCGTCGATCCTCGGCTTCGAGAATCGGTGGCAACGGCCGGCGCTTGACCATGCCGGGACCTTCCCGTTGCCGTCCGGCCAACGGATACGCGCGATCTCGCCGCCTTACCTGTTGGCGACGAAGCTGGAGGCTTGGGGCGGACGCGGAGGTGGTGACCACCTCCGCAGCCACGACCTCGAGGACGTGATCAGGCTGGTCGATGGACGAGCCGAGGTTGTCGAGGAAGTCGGTGATGCTTCCGATGATCTCCGCTCTTTTCTATCCCGAGAGATCGGGGCTCTCCTCGACCAACCCCGGTTTCTGGACGCGATCGACGGAACCGTCGTTGGGTTCGGACGGGGCCGCTCTGGCGATTCGGATCGCGTCGAGGAGATTGTCCTGCCGCGTCTCCATGCCCTCAAGGGAAGGTGAACCCGACCCGGCGGTGGCAGCCCCCCTGGGGCAACAACTGGGGCAACAACTGGGGCAACATGCCCCACAGACTCCAGCCGATCTCAGCCGATCGCGATCTCGCAGAAACCGCTTGAAATAGCGCTCCTCGTAGCCCAGCCGAGCGACTGCGTCGGTCTACGAAACCGAAGGTCACAGGTTCAAATCCTGTCGGGCGCGTTCGACTTTCGGCTTGCTAGTGCGGACTGCGTGCCTTTCGGCCTTCCTTAGAGCGTCCGTTTCGAAGCCACCATCTCCCATAGTTCCACGCTTGGGGATGCCGATATTTGGTGTCCTTCCCTTCAGACCTCGACCTGATGATCTCTTGGGTGCGATCCAAGTGCGCGAAAGCTCGGCGGCAACTTCAGAAGTTGGCATTAGCAGGGAAATAGTCGGGTCCAGAGACCGCAGGCGGTTGGAATTCCCGGTGTTCGAAACGCGGACTTGGGAGAGCCCCAGGCTCCGGGCGTACCAATAGGATGACTGGAGTCTGCGGGTGGCAGGATCTGACCCGTTCGACAACTACCGGAACTCAGCACCGCCGAGATGCCTGACGCTGCTGATCACCTGAAGCAGGCATTCGGGTGGCACTTCGAGCGGAGCATGACCGCGTCCGATTGCTCTTCGGTGCGGCCGGTTCCTTCCTGGTCGCCCTGATCGCCGGCATCGGGGGTCGACTGAGCGGCAACCACTAATCGAAAAACTCCAACGGTGGAAGACATTCGAGTTTTTCAGCGACCTTGACACTCATTGGGGCAGGAATCAGGGTCCGGGCAGGGGGTTGCTCGGACAGGGAAGTCAGCAAGTCGGGCAAGCGAATCGCGGTCTCCGTGAGGACGGCTGCCAAATTGACGGGATGCGCTGACGGGATGACGCTGAGCGAATGGTCATGGCTTGATTTCGAGGTGCCTCATTGCTTTGGCCTGCGGGAGTTCAGCCCGTGAGCGAGCAGCCGCCGGAGGGCATACGAGGAGCGGCAACGTCGTCGCATGAAGACGCCGAACAGGCGATGGCAAGGGCGATGGCGCACCCGATCCGGGCGAGGATCCTGTTCCTCCTTGTCGATGAGCCCGACGCCAGCGCCGAGCAGATCGCCGAGCGGCTTGGGAAACCGGTTCGGTCGATCCGCCACCACCTGAGTGAGCTGAGTAAGGCCGGGCTCGTCGAGCCGACCAAGGAGCGCAAGCGCCGTGGAGTTGTCGAACGCTTCTTCCGCGTCACCGCGCCGCCGGTGGTCGAGGATCAGCAGTTCGCCAAACTCAGCATCATCGAGCGCCTCAATGTATGCACCCAATGTCTGAGGCAGTGCTACGCGGTCGCCGCCGACGGCTTGGCACGCGGCACCCTTTACGCCCGCGACGATATGGGAATCGTCAACCAGCAGGCCGCCCTCGACCTCCAGGGATGGCAAGAGTTCGTCAAGGTGAATCGCCTTGCCCAAAAGGAAGTCGAACGGGTCAAGAGCGAGAGCGCCGAGCGCCTTGGGCTAAGCGCTGAGGAGCCAATCTGGGTCGCCTCGGCATTGATGTGGTTCGAGCTGCCACCGCCCGGCGAGCGCTGAGGAATACAGGGGCCGGCTCCGCTTGATTGGACTGCTGTGGGCCGGTAGGCGAGAATACGAAGCCGAAGGCCGTATGTGCTCCGAACGCGAGCCTTTCAGGGCTCGCCCGAGTCGACACGCCAGGAGAGCTCGGACGAATGGATGAATCCAGGTCGAGATCAGCCGCCTCCACGGAGCAATCGCTTATCAAGGCCATGAGCCACCCGTCGCGGGGAAGGCTGTTGATGGAGATCACCGATCGGCCCGGACAAAACGCACAGGAACTCGCCGAGAGGCGTGGTCAGCCGGTTCGAACGATCCGCCATCACCTCAGCGAGCTGCGCAAGGCCGGACTGATCGAGACCGTCGAGAGGAAGGCCCGCCGCGGGACCCTCGAGCTCTTCTATCGCTCGATCGTGCCGCCCCTTATCGAGACCGACGAATTTGCCGAACTCAACTCGGCCGAGAAACTGCGCACCACCACCGAGATCTTGAAGCACAGCTACGAAACCGCTTCGCGGGCGTTGTCGGAGGGGACCTTCGATGCGCGGGACGACCGCGGCCTCGTGAACGTGCAGGCTGAAGTCGACTCCCAGGGCTGGCGAGAAATCGTCGACGCACACCGTCGAGCCTACGAGGAGGTCGAGCGGGTGAAAGTCGAGGGCGCCGAGCGCCTGCGCTCCAGCGAAGAGGACCCGATTCGCGTCGCCTCGACGTTGATGTGGTTCGAGTTGCCGCGCACCTGAGCTGTCTTCAGTGAACCTTCTCTGACTTTTACAGCGCCCTTGACGCCTATTGGTGTAACGGTCAACCTCCGCGCAGCAGTCGCTTCGCACAGGGAATCGGCGGCCTTTGGGAAGGGTCGCGACGGAAAGACAGGGAAAGGGGACGTTGGGAATGTTGATCTTCAGGGAGCCGCACTCGGGACTTCGGGGCGCGAGCAGGAGCTCGGCGCATCCGTCAACCCCGCCTCGAGCGACCTCGGTCGCTCGTCCCGTAATCGCGCCGGCTCCTCTCCCTGACGAGTCGCGCCAGCGGGGCGGCTCCGTTGACCGCTTCATCGACAAGAGAGTCACGACCCCGACGACGCACCGGTCGGACCCGGTCGCCGCCGGAGGCCGTGCACTGAACGAAAACCCACGCCCGGGGGGATTCCCGGGAGAAGGAGTTCGCAACAGCAATGGTTAGCAAAGGCAGGTCATCCATGATGAAGGCACCCAGACTGGGCTTGGTGATCGCCGCGGTCTTCGCCGTCACGGCGGTTGCCGCCCCGGCGGCTCAGGGGTCGGAATTCGAATGGGAAAGCGGCACGACGAAACTCGGACGGATATCGAACTCACTCCAGAACTTCTCCATACCCGGGGTGGGCTCCTTCTCATGCGAAAAAGTGCTGGCGGAAGCCACGGTCTCCGGCACGAACGCCTCGAGCTTCACGACGACTAAAGGAACGCTCCACTACGGAAGCACCGGCCTGGCCGACAAATGCCCGGGATCCCTCAGCACCGCGCAGATCAGAACCAACGAATGCCAGTACCAGTTCGTCGCCGGCACCTCCACCGGAATCGGCAAAAGCGAAGGTTCGATGAACATTCTCTGTCCGTTCGGTAAAGCAATCGAATGGGATCTCGGCTTTTGCTTGGTCAGATTCCTCCCTCAAGTCAATGTTGGCCAGGTGACTTACTCAACCCAGGCCGTGACGCCCTCGACGGTAAGCATCGCAATGAACCTCAAAAACGTCCCGTATAGCGTGAGCCGTTGTGGCTCCTGGAGCGGTAAAGACGCCGAAATCTCCGGCACCATCACTGTCGCGGGGACCACGGCAACCGGTGCCAACACTGCCGTAAAAGTCAGTCCGTAGGAGAGACCCCTACAGCGTCGTCCAAGCGAACGAAGGAGGCAGGAGTATGGGTGCAAGCGGGGGGGTTCGGAACGAGGTCGGCTGTCAGGTCGAGTTGCACGACATCGACTGGACTGACGGTCACATTCCTTGTCGTGGAAGACGGCGACTTGTTCGCTGCGCCGCCGCCGGATCGGCGGCTGGGTCCCCCCGCTTCTGCTCACGCCCGGCACCTGCGGCGGCAAGCCGAGCAAACCGACAATTTTCTTGGTCGGCGATCGAAGCGGGGAAATGGGCACCCTCCCAGCCCTCGCCGAAAAACCACAGCAACGAAGGAGAATGCAAGTGAGTTCGCAAGCGAATCCGTCGATCGGCGGGACCGGTGTGCCTTCGTCGCGTGGAGCACGTTCAGCCCTTCTGGCCGCCCTGATCCTCGTTGCCTGCCTCGTCTTCGCCGCCAGTGTCGCCTCAGCGGCACCGCCGACGGCCACCATTGATCCCGCCGGCACCGTCGGCTACACGACCGCGCAGGTCTCAGGCACCGTCGACCCCGCCGATCAGGAAACCCATTACTCCTTCGAATATTCGGCCGATCCCGCGAGCGAAGGCTGGAGCGGTTTCAGCTCCGAAGGGCCGATCGCCGCGGGGACAGGGGTGACGAACGTGGCAACTGAACTGACCGGCCTCAAACCGGGCACCGAATACCAAGTCCGTCTTGCTGCTCTCAACTTCGCAGAATTCATCGAATACTTTTCGGCCGAACCAAACTCGACCTTCACGACGAAAGTACCCACCAAGCCAGCGATCGCCTCCACGTTTGCGGCTGCAGTGTCTTTCGACGTCGCCAACCTCAGAGCGCAGATCAACCCAAATGGCGCCGACACCGGCTACTACTTCGAATACGGTGTCGACACGAGCTACGGCGCCCAGGTGCCCGCCACTCCCGTCGATATAGGTTCGGGCGGCGAGGCCAAAAGCGCCGCAGCGCGCCTCACTGATATATCGCCTGGAACTACCTACCACTACCGCGTAGTAGCAATCAACTCGGTTGACACGACCCTTGGGCCAGATCGCACCTTCACGACTCCCTTGTCGACGAGCGCCACCCAGCTCCCGGACGGTCGTGCCTACGAGCAGGTCACGCCGGTCGACAAGAGCGGCCAGGACGGGGTGTTTTTCGATGGAACTGAAACGGTGTTTGCCATTTCACCCCAGGTGGCGGCAGACGGCGATCGGGCGGCGTACCTCTCGTTCGGCGCCTTTTCAGGCTCGCCGGTGGCGAATCCTTACTATCTTGCGACGCGGGAAGCGGCGGACTGGTCATCCCGGGCGATCATTCCGCCGCAGTCGACGGTGGGAGCTCCCGTTAACATCTGCATACCCCAGTACGCCGCCTACTCTTCTGACCTGTCGCGAGGGGTCCTCGAGGATGGCCTCAATGTGTTCGGCGGCTGCGGCGCCGACGACCCACCAGTAGTCCCGGGCGAGCCCCGGGGAGTGCAAAACCTGTTCCTCCGCGACAACGCGTCGGAAACCTACCAGCTCATCAACCTCACCCCCTCCGGCGTCGCCCCCGCCGACGCTAATTTTCAGGCTGCCTCGACGGATCTCCGCCATGTCCTCTTCGACGAGCCTGCGCCGTTGACTCCGGATGCCACCAGTGGGGACATGCTCTACGAGTGGTCGGATGGGAGCGTGACCCTGGTCGGCCTGATCCCGGTGGCGCCGGCGGCCGGCTGCTCCGGGTCCGCCTGCACCCCGGTCGATGGGGCGAGGGTGGGAGGCACCAACTTCAGCGAAGTGGCGCTCGTCGACGACGCGGTCTCCGAGGATGGCTCGCGTGTCTTCTTCACCGCCAACGGCAACCTCTACCTCCGTGAAGGCGACACCACGACCCAGGTCGATGTCTCCCACGGTCCGGGGTCTAGCGGCGGCGGCACCTTCATGACCGCGGCGGAGGACGGAACTTCGGTCCTCTTCACCGACCCGAACCAGCTCACCGACGACGCGAGCCCAAGCGGCGAAGACCTCTACCGCTACGAAGTCGGCTCCGGCCAACTCTCCAACCTGACCCCTGACAGCACCGATCCCGGTGGCGCTGCGGTGCAGGGGCTCGTGGGTGCGAGCGATGATGCCTCCTACGTCTACTTCGTCGCCAACGGTGTCCTCACGACCAATCCGAGCTCGCAGGGTCAGACCGCCTCCCCCGGCCACTGCATCAAAAGCTACGGTTCTAACACCCTACCCTGCAACCTCTACCTCTGGCACGGCGGCACCACCAAGTTCATTGCCACGCTCGTGGGCGCAGAGAACACTGTGTGGAACGGTTCTTCCAAGGGCCGCGTCTCTGCTGATGGAACTGGGCTGGCGTTTATCTCCTCTCAGAGCCTCACCGGCTATGACAACTCCGACTTGCAAAGCGGCAACCCCGACGGCGAGGTTTACCTCTACGACGCCGACTCGGACGAACTCGTCTGTGCCTCCTGCAACCCGAGCGGAGCTCGGCCGCTCGGTTCGTCGACGATTTCCGGAGTCATGCAGCGCCTACGGAACTTTGAGCCGAGAGGGGCGCCCTTCTTCAATAACTTCTCGCTCCAGCGCAATCTCTCCGCCGACGGCAGCCGCTTGTTCTTCGACTCGGATGACGCGCTCGTCCCGACCGACACGAACCACAGGCGGGACGTCTACGAGTATGAGCCGGCAGGGACCGGCACCTGCACGACCGCGACGAGCGACTACGCTGCCGCCGCCGGTGGCTGCATCGACCTGATCTCATCCGGGCGCAGCGAAGGCGGCTCCTACTTCTACGACGCCAGCACCAATGGGGACGACGTGTTTTTCCTCACCCGCTCCCAGCTCGTCGGGCAGGACACCGACGGCCTCCAGGATCTCTACGACGCCCGCGCCGGCGGCGGCTTGGCCTCCCAGAACCCGCCGCCGCCGCCACCTCCCTGCTCAGGCGAATCCTGCCGTGGCCCGGGTGCCGAGCCAGGCCCGACGAAGACGGTCGGCTCCGACTCCGTCTCGGGCGACGGCAACGCGCATGATGTCTGTTCGGCGACCGAGCGCCAAGCTCGGAAGCTCAGACACCGGGCCAAGCTTCTGCGCCGGCGCGCGAACCACGCGGGCGACGAGAAGCGGGCACGACGCCTGGACCGCAAGGCGGACCGCCTTTCCGAAGCCGCCCGCAACGTCGCCAGGAACTGTATCCGCAGCCACGGAAAGGGATCGAAATGATCTCCCGCCGCCGCGACGCCGACACCTCCAGCGCTCACGAGGAGACCACCATCATGACCAATATCAGACCGTCGAGAAGCCGCATCGCGATCACCGCCCTCGCCTTGGCGCTGGGCGTCCTCGCGGTCCTCGCCGCCCCCGCCCCCGCCGATTTCGGGATCTCCTCCTTCGGGGCCTCGCTCACCGATGAAGGCGGCGTTCCTTTCACTCAGGCCGGAGGCCACCCCTACGAGGTGACGACGACGTTCACTCTCAATACGGCTGACACTGGCGTATTCGGCAGCCTCGGCCCCGACCAGAACGTCAAAGACGTTGAAGTGGACCTGCCACCGGGCCTCATCGGCAATCCCCAGGCGTTGCCCAAGTGTACGTACCAGGACTTCATTGCGCGTCTTTGCCCTCCCGGCACTCAGGTCGGCACGGTGGCCGTCGCCATCAATGGCCAGGACGCTGTGGTTGGCGTCTACAACATGGCGCCTCGCCCAGGCAAGGCTGCCGCGTTCGCCGCCTACGCCGTCTTCCAGATCGTGATCGAGTTCGAGGTTCGCACCGGCGCCGACTATGGAGTCACGGCGCGGCTCAGCAACATAAGCACCGGAGCCGGAGTCACCGGCAGCTCGCTGACCATCTGGGGAGTACCGGCCGACCCTAGCCACGATGCCCAGCGGTGCTTGGATCCTGATGATGTAATTCCTCACGTGTGTCACGGTAACTACCCCGCAGAACAACCCCGCCCGGCGGGCGTTCCCCGGAAGCCCCTCCTTACCCTTCCGACCAGCTGCCAGGGGGCGCAGACGTGGAGCATGAGCGCCGACTCGTGGCAGACTCCGGGTAACTTCTCCCGCGCCTTCGCGACCGTGCCCGCCGCGACCGGGTGCAACCGCCTCGATTTCAGTCCCCGGATCGCGGTTCGGCCGACCACCGGCGCGGCCGACAGCCCCTCGGGTCTTCACTTCGAGCTCCGACTTCCGCAGGAGGAAAACCCCGACGGCACGGCCGAGGCCCAATTGAGGGGCGCGAGGGTCGAACTGCCGACGGGGATGGTCGTCAATCCCTCTGCTGCGGAAGGCCTCGTCGCCTGCAGCGAGGCGGAGATCGGTTACCAGGGTGGAACCGACCCCGCTCGGTTCTCGCCGGGCCCCGGCCAATGCCCCGACGCGTCGAAGATCGGGAACGTCTCGATCCGTACTCCTCTGCTCGATCACCCACTACCCGGTGCCGTCTACCTGGCGAGGCAGACCGACAACCCATTCGGGTCGCTCTTCGCCCTCTACCTTGCCGCCTACGATCCGAGCTCCGGAGTGGTCATCAAGCTCCCCGGTGAGGTCGAACTCGACCCTGTCACGGGCAGGTTGACCACGACCTTCGACGAAAATCCGCAGCTGCCCTTCGAAGTTCTGGAGCTTGAATTCTTCGGCGGACCGAGGGCAACCCTGACCACGCCCTCGACCTGCGGTACGTATACGACGACCACCGATCTGACTCCCTGGACGAGCCCCCAAGGCGCCGACGCTCATCCCTCGAGCTCATTCCCGGTCAGCTCCGGGGCCAACGGAGCCGGGTGCATCGCAAGCGAGGCGCAGATGGCGAACGCGCCGAGCTTCGAAGCCGGCACGGTTACGCCGCTCGCCAGCGCCTACTCGCCTTTCCTCCTCGAGGTCAAACGCGAAAACGGCTCGCAACGGATCGGCGCGGTTGACGCGACCTTGCCCGAGGGTCTGATCGGCAAGCTCGCCGGTATCTCCTACTGCTCTGACGCGGCAATCGCGCAGGCCGGTGCCCGCAGCGGGCTTGGTCAGGGAGCGGCCGAGCAGGCCGCCCCCAGCTGCCCCGCCAGCTCCGAGATCGGGATCGTCACCGTCGGCGCGGGTTCGGGTTCACCGACTTACGTCCGCGGCCACGCCTATCTCGCCGGCCCTTATAAAGGCGCCCCTCTCAGCCTGGTTGTGATCACCCCGGCGGTCGCCGGGCCATTTGACCTTGGCTCGGTCGTGATTCGTAATGCTCTCTATGTCGATCCCATTACGACCCGGATCCATGCCGTCTCCGACCCGATCCCACAGATCCTCGCCGGCATCCCGCTCGACATCCGTTCGATCGCGATAGACCTCGACCGGCCGAACTTCACCCGCAACCCCACCAGCTGCGAACCGATGGCGGTGGCGGGGGCGACCACCTCGACCCTCGGCCAGGTGGCGACGTTGCAGAGCCGCTTCCAGGTCGGCGGCTGCAAGGGCCTCGGATTCAAGCCGAAGCTCAAGCTCGCCCTCAAAGGAGGAACCAAGCGCAGGCAGCATCCGGCGCTGAAATCGGTCCTCACCTATCCCAAGGGTGAGCACGCGAACATTTCCAGAGCCTCGGTCACTCTTCCTGCCTCGGAGTTCATCGATCAGGCGCATATCGGCAACCCCTGCACCCGCCCTGACTTCGCCGCTGGGAAATGCCCAAAGCTCTCGATCTTGGGGCGCGCCAAAGCCTGGAGCCCGCTGCTCGACAAGCCCTTGGAAGGCAAGGTCTACTTCCGCTCCAACGGTGGTGACCGCGAACTACCCGACGTCGTTGCCGATCTCAACGGTCAGATTCACGTTGTCCTTGTCGGCTTCGTCGACTCTCTCCGCAAGAAGGGCTCGGAAGTCTCGCGTCTGCGTACCACCTTCGCCCAGGTCCCCGATGCCCCCGTCTCCAGGTTCGTCCTCGAACTCAAGGGCGGAAAGGAAGGGCTGCTTGTCAACTCCGGCAACCTCTGCAAGGTCCCGAACGGAGCGATCGTCAAGCTCACCGGGCAGAACGGCAAGACCTACAACACTGAACCCGCGGTGGCAAACGGCTGCGGCTAGGAATGTTCGGACGCGCTCGGAACGATCCTCGGGGCCGGCCGGTCGCTCGGCAGGCCGAAGATCGCAAATGGGCCTTCGTCTCCTGCGCCGCGGCTTCTCCTACACCGAACTCTCGCAGGCCGGCTCGGGGCAACTCGACGCCGGCCTCTTCTTCATCTCCTTCCAGCGCGATCCCCAGCGCCAGCTCGTGTCGATCCAGCGGCGCCTGGCGGCAAACGACGCGCTCAGCTCCCGCCTGCTCCACACCGGCAGCGGCGTCTTCGCCTGTCCGCCAGGAGTAGGTGGGGCTATCAAAGCCTTGCCGTGACTCCGCTATCATTGCTATCACGATGGCACAGCTCCTAGTCAGAAACATAGAGACTGACGTCGTCCGCGAGCTGAAGGTTCGCGCTGCTCGTCATGGCCGCTCCGCCGAGGAGGAGCACCGGCAGATCCTGCGTGAGGCGCTCAGCTCGAAGGGGCCGACGCAGTCGCTGAAGGAGATGCTCCTGGCGATGCCCGATGTCGGCGAGGATCGGGACTTCGAGCGGCCCGAAGATCGCGGCCGCGCGGTCGAGCTTTGAGCTACCTGCTCGATACCAACGTCATCTCGGAGCTGCGCAAGGGCGAGCGTGCCGACGCAGATGTCCGAGCATGGTTCGACAGGCTCGGCGAGGGGGAGATCTACCTGAGCGTCCTCACGCTCGGCGAGATCCGCCGCGGCATCGAGAGCGTCCGCCGTCGCGACCCCGGCTCCGCCGCCGCTCTCGACAGCTGGCTGGCCCTGCTCGGCGAGGCTCACCGAGACCGCATCCTTCCCCTCGATCGAGCGATCGCCGAGGAGTGGGGGAGGATGAACGTGCCGGACCCGCTACCGGTCGTCGACGGCCTCCTGGCGGCGACGGCGAAGGTCACGGGCCTGACCCTCGCCACCCCCAACATTGCCGATGTCGAGGCCGCCGGCGTCGAGCTGCGCGACCCCTTCGCTTCCTCCTAGCGGTCCCCGGCACCCAACGGCCCCGCCCGAGCGCTTTTCGCTGTGGAACCTGGCCGGCCCGTCGATAGCGTCAGGTCGAGCAGGTCAACGGCAGCGGCGGCGTCGAAGGAGACGAGCCATGCATCAGCCGCTGTTGATGCCCCGCGAAGAGGCGGCCAGATCCCCGGGCATGAGCCTCAGTCACTTTCAGCGCCATGTGCAGGCGGGGATGCCTTGCGTCCGCTCGGTCAGCTGAGGCTCTACAGGAGGCGGGAGCTTGAAGGTTGGGTCGATCGTGAAACCGATCGGAAGGGAGTTCGTCGGCAGCTAAGTGGCATCAGGTTTGAAGAAGCGCACGAGCAGTTCATCGCTGAATGCAGGGCGGGAATCGCGCTCAACAGACACGGCCGGAAATACACGAAGAAGGCGATCAAGGATCTGGACAGCTCCCTGAATCGTCTCCCGGCCCGGATCAAGGACAAGTACCTGGACGAGATCACCGATCCGAACTTCCAGCGCGTCATCGACGACTTCAAGGCTGAGGCCGCCGCTGTCGAGCTCGAGAATCAACTCGGTAATCGGCGCCGTCCGGTCCCTGCCCAGGCGGGCAAGGAAACGCGGGAAGGTGACGACGAAGCTTGCTGGCGACGTCCAGCTTCCGGCGGACGATTCGATCCCCCGGGAACGGATCGCGACGCCCGGTGAATTTACTGGCTCTGGACGGACTTTGAAGCGTTAGACGTCGGCCTCGTTCTTGTCCTGGGTTCTTAGCCTTCAGGCGCGGGGGGCGGCGCCAGGCAGGTAGGTGAGCAGGACCACGCCGGAGTCGAATCGCGTCACATCGGCAAGCTCCAGCCAGATGGTTCCGCGATCGCCGAGCACGTGGAGGTTCCCTTCGCCCCAGACGAGGGGGTTGAGGTAGATCTCGTAGACGTCAACGAGGCCCTTCTCGGCGAGGGCGTGGGCGAACTCGCCGCTGCCGTGCATGAAGAGGTCGCCCTTGACTTCTTCCTTCAGCTTCGGGATCGAGTCCTCGAGGTCTCCTTCGAGCAGAGTTCCGTTCCACTCGAGCTCGCCGGAGAGGGTGTTGGAGCCGACGTACTTCGGGATCGAGTTGACCATGTCCGCCCATTTGCCCGTTTTGCTCGGCCAGTAGCTCGCCAGCCCCGCGAAGGTCTTGCGGCCGAGGACCATGCCGGCGGATTTCGCCTGTCGCTCGAACGAGTGAACGCCGTGGTCACCATCCGGCTGCACCCACTCGCCGACCGGGTCGATGACCCCGTCGAGGGTGGCCTGGGTGGTCGCGATCAGCTTTCCCATCTCAAGCCCGAGGGCCGAGCCGGACCGGCAGGCATTTCAGCTGATTGAGGAAGCCGGACTCGACGTAGATCTGGTCGCCCGCGATCTCCATCTCCGGGTAGCGGGCGAGGGTCTCCTCGAGCAGGATCTTCAGCTCGAGGCGGGCGAGGGCGGCGCCGAGGCAGAAGTGGCGGCCGCCGGCGCCGAAGGCCTGGTGGTCGGGGTTGCGGAGGACGTCGAAGCGGTTGGGGTCCTCGTAGCGGCTCTCATCCCGGTTCGACGACGGGTACCACATGACCACCTTGTCGCCCTCTTTGATCTGCTGGCCGCCGAGCTCGACGTCCTTGGTCGCGGTGCGGCGGAAGTGGGCGAAGGCGGGGAACATCCGCAGCGACTCCTCGACCGCGCCCGGGATCAGCGACGGGTCCTCGACCAGAAGTCGGCGCTGCTCGGGGTGCTGCATCAGAGCTCGCATGGCGCTGGAGTAGGTCGCCTTGGTGCTGTCGTTGCCGGCGGCGACCAGGAGGAAGAAGCCCATCACGATCTCGTGCTCCTCCAGCTTCTGGCCTTCGACTTCGGCATGGACGAGGACGCTGGTGAGGTCGTCGGTCGGGTTTTCACGGCGCTCGGCGATCATCGCCCCGCAGCGCTCGAAGATCTGCTGGAGCGCGGCCTGGATCGTCGCCGGGACGCTCTCGACGTCGGTGCTGTAGTCGGGGTCGTTGGCGGCCAGCGCCATGTTCATCAGCTCCGCCCAGGCGGCGTCGTCTTCCTCGGAGATGCCCATGAAGCTGCCGATCACGCGGGAGACCGCAGGCTGGGCGACGTCGACGACGAGGTCGCAACTCTCGCGCCCCTCGAGGCGGTCGAGGACGCCGACGACGATCGTGCGGATCTCCTCCTCGTGCGCGGCGATCCGCTTCGGCGTGAACCCGGCCTGGAAGAGCGCCTTCAGCCGGTCGTGCTTGGGCGGGTCCATGCCGATGAACATCGCCCGCGCCAGCTCAATCGGGAAGACCTCGTCGATGACGACGACGCCGCCGCGTTCGGAGGAGTAGGTCTCCCAGTCGCGGCTGACCTTGTGGACGTCGTCGGCTCGAGTAACCGACCAGAAGCCCCTCGCCTGCGGCAGCTCGGTTACTTCCGAGGTCCAGTGGACGGGGCACTCGCTGCGCATCCGCTCGAACAGCTCCACCGGCGGCCCGCTCTCCCAGTGCTCGCGCTCGAGCACCAGGGCGTCCTCAACGTTCCCTCCGCCGGCGGCGATCTCAGCCTGGATCTTCGCTTGGTCGGCCACGTCCCGCAAGCATACTGGCTAGCTGGCCAGTTTTTGCAGGACGTGGCTAAACAGCGCTTAGCAGGCCCGGACGGTGCCCTTGATCGTCCGCTTGATCTTCTTTTCCTTCTCACCCTTGGTGAGGATCAGGGTCACCTTGGCTTTGACCCGGTGGACCGAGCGGGGGGCCAGGGGGCCGGGATCAATCAGGTAGCGGAAGGGTTTCTTCTTCTTGACCTTGAGCTTCTTGCCGTCGTAGATGAAGACGACCTTGGTGAAGCGGATCTCGCCGCCGAGGCGTTTCGAGAGTTGTTTGCGCTTGCGTTTGCCGACGCCGACGAAGAAGCGCTGGCGTGACTGCACGCAGCTCTTCGGCAGGCGCAGGACGATCAGGAAGTTGCCGACTTTCTTGACGACGGTCTTGGTTTTGCCTTTGTAGATGGGTGGGAGCGGTGGCTCCGCGGGGGGAAGACCGGCGATCGGGTTGAGGTCGGCGATCCGCAGGCCGGAGGCATCGCTGAAGACGAGCCAGCCGGTGCCGCTGTCGGTGGTGGCCAAGTCGGCGTTGGCGTGCAGACCGTAGCCGTCGCCGATGTGGGCGATGTGGCTCTCGGTGTAGTTGGCGCCGCCGTCAGTCGAGGTCAAGAGGCGCATCACGTAGGCGTCGTCGCCGCTCCGCTTGCCCGGCCAGGCGACGGCGAGCCGGTTGCCGCTGGGCGACTGGGCGATCGCGCCGCCGGCGTAGAGGTTGGTCGAAGAGTCGACCGCGAGCGTCTTCGCCGAGCCGAAGCCCGTGTCGTCGAAGCGTCGGACGTCGACCGCGTTCGCGCTCGGGCCGCCGTTGTAGTCATAGGAGACCATGAAGAGCCCGGCGGGGCCGCCGGCCAGGCTTGGCGCGTAGCCATTGGCCACGAAGGCCGGCCCAGACCAGTTGGCCTCCGCGTTGAGCGAGCCCGAGCCTTTGTAGCGGTAGAAGAACAGCGAATACGGGTCGCTGAAGTTCGCGTAGGCGATCACCGGGTTGGCGCCGTCAAGCGCCATGCTCGAGCTCAACACACCGCCGGTGCCGGGGTCGGCGAAGGAGAACCCGCCCCCGCCCAGACCCCCTACTTCAACCGTGCTGAAGCCGAGCCCGGGGTTGTAGGCGCCGATCAGGAAGTTCGAGCCCTGCAGGAAGACGTCGGTCGGGTCGGTCTTGTTCGAGTAGTTGGCGTTTTCGGTGCCGCCGTCGAAGCTGGCGCCGCCGTCGAGGGAGGTCCAGTAGATGACGTCATTGAGGGCGTATCGCGGGGCCACCACGTAGACGGTGCCACCGGGTCCGAAGACCGGGATCGCGCTAGAGGCACTCTCCGAGAGGCTCGTTGCTCCGGGGATGGACAGGGCGATCGGCGAGCAACTTCCACCCGGCGCGATTTTGCAGAACTTCACCGGCTCGACACCGGTCCCCACCCCGTCGCTGACCCAGGCGACATAGGCGTTGCCGGCACCGTCGACGATCACGTGCCCGTCCGAGACCGCGTTCGCGTCGAGCGTGAAGAGGTCGTTTGCCGCCGAAGTTGATGGAAGGGCGGCAAGGGCGAGGGCCGCTGCCGCCACGCTGAGGATGGCTCGCCAAGTTTTCATGGCGCCACCCTAATCGCTGCTGAGCGGTACTTCCAGCTAGAAAGGCAGCTTCTCCCGCGCCGACTTCCCCGCCGAATGGCTCTTGTCACTCGCCCGCTGGGATTTGCCGAAGGACTTGCTGAGGAGCGTTCCGATCGGGCCGGGAGCCTTGCTGCCGGCACGCTGGCCGAGGCCGAAGCCCTTGTCGGTGCCGTGCTTCGCGTGGTTGGAGAGCCTCGGCACGAGGAAACCGAGGATTAAGAGCAGGACGCAGATTCCGACAACGACACCGATAACCATTGGTTCTCCCTTTGTGTTGACCTAGAGCTTCTGCTCTAGGTCGTCAGCTTTCTCGCCATGGCGCTGGGACAGCCGGCGCTCGCGCTCTGCGCGCTCCGCGGCTTCCTGGGCGGTTTCCTCGTGCTCCTGAGCCTTGCTGGCGTGAAGGTCCGCCTCCTGGCGGTGGCCCCCGGCCTGTTCGCTCAGGCGCTGCCGTTCCCGTTCGCGCTCGACCTTGCGCTTGCGCGCGGCCATTACGGCCAGGACGAGGAGGATCACGACTACGACGACGATGGCGATGATCAATCCCGTGGACATAGCTTCTTCTTTACCCGTCCAGCGATTGGTAAACCACCTCGATCCGGGTAGCCGGGGGCAATGTTCGACTGGCTCACTCATGAGATCTCCCAGAGCGCCCTCACCTACCCGGTTGTCGGCTTCGCCGCCGGCGCCGACGTCCTCTTGCCGCTGATCCCCTCGGAGACGATCGTGATCGCCGCGGGGGTCCTGGCCGCGCAGGGGGAACTGCTGATCTGGCTGATCGTGCCGGCGGTCGCCCTCGGCGCCTTCCTCGGCGACAACCTCTGCTACCTGCTCGGGCGCCGGATCGGCGACCCGATCGCCGACCGTCTCTTCGCTGACGAGAAGGGGCAGGCGCGATTGCTCTGGGCCGAGGAAGCGCTGCGGCGCCGCGGCGGGATCCTGATCGGCGTCGGCCGCTTCATTCCCGGCGGCCGCACCGCGACCACCTTCGCCGCCGGCACCCTGGAGATGCCCTACCGCCAGTTCGCCGTCGCGGATGCCGTCGCGGCCGGGGTCTGGGGGCTCTACGTCTCGATGCTCGGTTACCTCGGCGGAGAGACCTTCCAAGATGCCCTCTGGCCGCCGCTCCTCGCCTCGTTCGGCTGCGCGATGCTCGTCGGACTCGGCTTCGAGGGCTGGCGCCGGCTCCAGAGCCGTCGTGGCAAGGACATCCTCGGCGACGAGCTGCCGGAGGAGATGACCGCGGCCTAGGTGCTGGAGCCCGACTCCTGGATTTGCTTCACTTCTGAGACCAGAGAAAGGAGGTGGTCCTAACTTGAATCACATGCTTGATGGGACTCTGGAGGTGCAGGGCCGCTAGGCGCCGCACTGGTTTGGGCGCCCGGCGGAATCCACCCCGGGCACCGGCGGTTCGTTGGGAGCCGGGTCTTGTCCCGCTTGGTAGCAGTTCCCGCGTCCGTTCCTTTGCACCAGGCGAGAGCCGTCCTCCGGGGCGGCTCTCGCACTTTCGTCAGCGAGCGATCGCCTGCAGGCCGTCTCTTGCTTCGGTGAGTAAGTGGGAGGCGACACGCCAGCGCCGCTGCAGGACCGGTTCGATTTCGGTCGTCCCGCAGCCCACTTCGGAGACGCATTCGCCCCAGTCGTTGGCACCTTCGATGTAGCGGTTGAAGCCCTTCTCGCCGGGGGTGGCGACGCGGGCGAGGCAGTCGACCTGGAGCTTGTCGATCGGGATCTCGCCGTAAGTGGAGCGGATGCCGCGGACCTCGGCGACGTACTGGTCGTAGGTGACGCCGACCGCGAGCCGTCGCCGCAGCCCGTCCATCGAGCTGACGAAACCGCCGAGCTGGCTCTGGCAGAGATCGCCGGCCGGGACGTGGCGCCCTGCAGCCCCGTTGACAGCGGTCGGATCAGCGTCGTTTCCAGACTTTTCCTCGCTGGGGCGAGGACGATCGCGGAAACGATCGCCTTCGGCGCTGGGCACGGTGGGCGGGCCAGTCGAGTCGGAGTCTCCGCCTCCGCTCCCGCAGGCACTCAGCAGCAGCGCGGCGAGGAGGGCGAGGCCGACAAACTGGGGCCGGGCGGTGGGCACGCGCGGCAGTTTAGGAGGACTACGTCGTGTAAAACCCTCCCCGTGCGGTGGATCAGCGGTTTCGGGGCAGCGGTGGCGGCGGTACTCGTCCTCTGCCTCTGCGCGCCCGCGGCGCAGGCGCGTCCCCATGTCCTCGTCGTCGGCGACAGCCTCGAGGAGCTGACCTCCCCGTACCTCGCCCGCTACCTGCCCGGCGTAGAACTCACCGTCAACGCCGTCGGCGGCTACAACAGCTACCAGATCTTCGACCTCTTCCAGGAAAGCTACGACCCCTCGGTCGACGTCGTCGTCTTCGACGCCGGCACCAACGACAACCCGTCCTATCCGGAGATCCTCGCCGGCAACCTGGCGAAGGCGGCGGAAATCGTCGGCGACCGCTGCATGGTCGTGCCGACGATCCACGGCCTCCATCCCGGCGGCGTCGACGACACCGGCAAGAACCGGGTGGTGGCGGAATTCGCGGCCTCGCGGCCGGGTACGCAGGTGCCCGATTGGCAGCGCACGGTCGCCACCCGCCCGGACCTGATGCAGGCCGACAACCTGCACCCGATCGAAGAGGGAGCCGACTACCGCGCCCAGCTGATCGCCCAGGGCGTCCAGGGCTGCCTCGCCTACGGGGATGCGGTGGCGACGGCGCCGCCGGAACCGCGCACCGACGTCGAGCCGATCGCCACGGTCGGGAAGCTGCAGGCGCGCGAAGAAGCAGTGATGGGTGAGATCCGCTCCGACGTGCTGCGCCAGGCCGCCGCCTCGCTCCTCGCCGGCACGCTTCTCACCCGCGGGTGAGAGCCGCCTGCCCGAAGTGGCAATCTGTAGGCATGGAGCTGCCCCATGAGTGAGGTGGTGATGCCCCGCCTCTCGGACTCGATGGAGGAGGGAACCATCCTCACCTGGCTGAAACAGGTCGGGGACGAGGTCGCCGTCGGCGACGAGCTGGTCGAAATCGAGACCGACAAGGCGAACATGGCCTACGAAGCAGACGTGGCCGGGACGCTGACGGAGATCCTGGCCCAGGAGGGGGAGACGCTTCCGATCGGGTCGCCGATCGCGCGGATCGGGGAGTCGAATGGGCAGTCTGAGACCGATGAGGGACCGGCCCCTCGGCCCGCGGGTCCTGCTGCCGCAGGGGACCCACCCCCAGCTGCAGAGCAGCAGGGGGTCCCCCCTACGACGTCACCCACGGGAGAGGCGAAGGAGGAGGACGCCGAGGTTCCGGCCGCTGAAGCGGCGTCCGATCGGGATGGTGAGGGCTTAGATGGGGAGCGAGTCAAAGCTTCTCCGCTGGCGCGGCGCCTGGCTCGAGACAGAGGCTTGGACCTGGCGGCTCTCCACGGCTCGGGGCCTGGTGGGCGGATCGTCAAGCACGACGTGGAGGAGGCGGAGGTGCCGAGCTCAGCCGCACCTGCCCCCTCTACCCAGCCAGAGGGGGCGGGTGCGGCCTCCTCCGCGGGCGGAACGGCAAAGGGCGAGGTCGAGACGCGGGAGCTCAACAAGCTGCAGCAGACCATCGCCCGCCGGATGGCGGAGTCGAAGGCGACCGCGCCGCACTTCTACCTGACGATTGAGATCGACATGGGGAAGGCGGTCGAGGCCCGAGCGGCGATCAAAGCTTCTTCGAAAGAGGGAGACGTCGTGCCTTCTTTCAACGACATGATCGTGAAGGCGTGCGCGATCGCCCTGCGCGAGTTCCCGAAAGCCAATGGCGCCTATCGCGACGGTCGCTTCGAGCTTTACTCGCGCATCAACGTAGGCGTTGCCGTCGCCGCCTCCGAAGCCCTGGTGGTGCCGACCGTCTTCGACGCCGACCGCAAGGGCCTGCGCCAGATCGCCGCCGACACCCGCGTCGTCGCCGCCAAAGTCCGCGACGGCTCGGTGACCCCGCCGGAGCTCTCTGGTGGCACCTTCACCGTCTCCAACCTGGGGATGTTCGGGATCGACGAGTTCGACGCGGTCATCAACATGGGCCAGGCGGCGATTCTCGCCGTCGGTGCGATCCGGGAAGTCCCCGCCGTCCGGGACGGGCAGCTCGTCCCGGCGCAGCTGATGAAGGCGACTCTCTCCTGCGACCACCGCATCCTCTACGGCGCCGAGGGCGCCGAATTCCTCGCCCGCGTCAAGCAGCTCCTCGAGGAGCCCGTCTCCCTCGCCCTCTAGTCCTCGTCGGGGTAATCCGCCTGGCCGCCGCCGAGCTCGGGCGGCAGCGCTTTCGGCCCCTCCGGGTACATGTGCCGCAGCTGCTCCTCGCTCATCTCCAGCGTGCTGGTGATGCTTTCCCGCGGCGCCCCGACGACGAGCCAGAGCTGGTCGGCGTCGGTGTCGTTGAAGAGCTGCCGGTCGGTGTCCGGCTCGACCAGGAGCGTGTCCAGCGGCGCCAGGGTCAGCACCTCCTCGCCGATCCGCACCCGCCCCTCGCCCTCGAGCAAAACGTAGAGCTCCTCCTGCGTGAAGTGCCGGTGCCTGGTCGAACTTTTCCCCGGCTCCAACCGCCACATCCGCGCCCCCAGCTGCGAAGCCTCGAGCTGCCCGCCGAGATCCGTGTTCGGCGTCTTCATCTGGTTGGAGCGACGCCAGTAGGCGTCGGCACTTTTCAGCAACCGGTAAGCCATCTCAGTGTCGAGTTTGTCTCCCTATGCGAGACAAACTCGACATCACACCTCGAGCCACGTGCCCTTGGGGCCGAGGTTGCGGATCGGGGTCTCGCCGACTTGGCTCTCGCAGCCCCAGGACTCGTGGATGTGGCCGCAGACGGCGAGGCTGGGGTGCTTCGCTTCGATCGCGCGGAGGAGGGCTGGGCTGCCGAAGTTGCCGCCGCCCCCGGCGGCGTCGCAGTGACCCTTGGGCGGGGAGTGGAGGACGAGCACAGCCCTCGCCGGGCAGCGGGCGAGTTCTTCGGTCGCGGCCTCGTCGTCGAGGTCGAAGCTCCAGTCCCAGGGCGTAATTGGAATCCCGGCGCCGAGGCCGAAGAACTCGGTCCCGTCGATCGTCGTCCCTTCGCCGTGGAGGACGGTGGCGGCATCCCACTCGGCGGCCGCCTCGCGCAGCGCCTCGACGGTCTCGTTGTTGCCGGGGACGAGGACGGTCGGCTTGACGATTTCCGCGAGAGCACCGATCGTTCCTGCCAGCCCCTCGTGCATCGAGGCGAAGTCGCCGGCGCCGATGACGACGTCGGCCTCGTCGGACATCGCCACCAGCTTTGCCGCCTGCTCGAGGTCGCAATGCAGGTCGCTGAAGGCGAGAATCCTCACGCCTGAAACCTAGCTGGTGGCCGGACTCGGACGCCGGCGCCGCAGCAGCCGCCGCTTCGGCACCGGTTCCTCCCCGCCTTCAGGTATTCTCGCCGCCGCAATGCCCACGGTCTTCTGGCTTGGATTCGGAATCGCCGCCGCCTTCATTCTCGTCGGCGCGATCACCGGTGCGCGCTCGCGCAGCGCGAGCCTCGGCAGCGGCGCCGCAATGGGCGCCTACCTGGGCTTGATGGCCGGCTTCCCGCTGTTGGCTATCGGCCTCGCCACGAGTTGACCTGACCGGCGCATATCTGCGTCCTCAGTCGCTTGTGTGCAGAGCACACGGCGCGACCCCCGCCGAAGGCGGGGTGCGAGCGCGTAGGCGTGAGTTCCTTGATCTGCTTGGTCAGGTCAACTCGTGGGTAGGCAACCGACATGGCTGATGTGACTCAAGTTCCGGCGTTGACCCTGAGCGACGGCGTCGAGATCCCGCAGCTGGGGTTCGGGGTTTTCCAGATCCCGCCGGAGGACACGCAGGAGAAGGTCGAGGAGGCGCTCGGGGTCGGCTATCGCCACATCGACACCGCTGCCGCTTACGGCAACGAGGCCGGCGTGGGGGCGGCGATCACGGCCACCGGGGTCCGCCGCGAGGACGTCTTCGTCACCACCAAGCTCTGGAATTCCGAGCAGGGATACGACTCGACGCTGCGCGCCTTCGAGAAGAGCCTGGAGCGCCTCGGCACCGGCAACGTCGACCTCTACCTGATCCACTGGCCGCGCCCGGACGCCGGCCTCTTCCTCGAGACCTGGCGCGCCTTCGAACAAATCCAGTCCGACGGCGGCGCCCGTTCGATCGGCGTCTCCAACTTCCGCGTCGAGGACCTCGAGCAGTTGCAAGCCGAGGCGGAGCGGCAGCCGGACGTCAACCAGATCGAGCTGCACCCGCGCTTCCAGCAGGCCGAGCTGCGCGCCTGGCACTCCGAGCACGGGATCGTCACCGAGGCCTGGAGCCCGCTCGCCCAGGGCGACCTGCTCGAAGACGGGACGATCGAAACGATCGCCGCCCACCACGACCGCACTCCCGCCCAGGTGATCCTGCGCTGGCATCTGATGGTGGGCAACGTCGTCATCCCCAAATCGGCGACGCCGGAGCGGATCCGGGAGAACTTCGAGGTGTTCGACTTCGAGCTCAGTGAGGACGACATGGCGGCGATCGAGCGGCTCGACTCCGGCGAGCGGATCGGCCCCGACCCGGGCACCTTCAGCGCTGGCTAACTGGCCAAGTTGAAAGGATGCCGGCCGTGGCCAGTGACAAACGGGCGGAGGCGCCGCGAACCGAACGGTTGATGCCCGGGATCTGGCGGCTGCGGCTGCCGCTTCCCTGGCCCGGGGTCCCGCACGGGAACGCCTGGGCGGTGGAGAGCGACGGCGGCATCGTCATGTTCGACACCGGGATGGGCGGCAAAGGGCGGCTGCGGCAGCTCGACCTGGCGCTGGCGCAGGCCGGGTTCGGGGTCGAGGACGTGCGGCTTGTGGTCTGCACCCATTCCCACACCGATCACTACGGGTTAGCTGGGTCGATCACCGAGCGGGCTGGGTGCGAGTTGTGGATGCATCCGCGTTGGGAGCATGTGCGGCTGCTGGCTGACGATCCGGAGGCGGCGCTGGAGGCGCGGATTGAGGTGGCGCGGCAGAGCGGGGTGCCGGCGGCGGCGCTGGAGCGCTACCGCGAGGCGCGCAGCGACAACGAGACCGGGATCGACGTCCTCAAGGAGCCTGACCGCGAGCTCGTCCCCGGGGTCGAGGTCGAGACCGACCTCGGCACCTGGCAGGTGCACGAGACGCCGGGGCACGCTCCGTCCCACGTCGTCCTCCACCAGCCCGAGCGCAAGCTGCTGATCTCCGGCGACCATTTGCTCGGGCGTACGGTCCTCTTCTTCGACTACGGCCACAGCCCCGACCCGGTCGGCGAATTCCTCGCCAGCCTCGAGCGGGTCGAGCCGCTCGACGTGGAACTGGTCCTGCCCGGCCATGGCCGCACCTTTCGCGACCCCGAGGCGAAGGTCGCCGAGTCCCGCCGTCAGGTCGGCGAGCTGCTGGGCAAGGT
>Ga0126305_10000157_pt1 | contig 30039 bp, 28 predicted proteins | sample Plot26_FD_92536 | JGI IMG/M metagenome (GOLD analysis project Ga0126305, IMG submission 92536) | Serpentine soil microbial communities from UC McLaughlin Reserve, CA, USA - Plot26 | ecosystem: Environmental > Terrestrial > Soil > Grasslands | place: USA: UC McLaughlin Reserve, Lake County... | reverse complement strand
TGCGGATCACCAGGTTGCCGTTGAACAGGTTGACGCTGTCCACGTCTCCGGGATTGAAGCTGCCGGAGGAGCCGAAGCCGCGGGCGGTGTTCGGGTGCTGCTGCGCGGCGGCCGGCAGGAACGAGAGGAGCAAGAGGACGAGGAAGGCCAGCGGGCGGCAGCTCACTGTCCGGCCTCCTGACTGGCTCCGGCCTCGACGATCGTCAACTCCATCCGGTTGGGATCGATCAGCACCACGATGTCCTTGGGGCCGAACCGCTTCGGCGGCTCGGCCTCGGTGGTTGTTCCCGGTCCGGCCCCGGTCACCGGGCGCATCCGGTCGAGCGCGGCGGCGATCTTGCCGTCGGGAGCGCCGTCGTCGTCCTGCTCGCTGCCGTCCCCCACCGTCAGCCGCCACGCGCCCTCCCCCGGCCGCACCAGCAGGACCTCGGCGTAGCTCCGGACGTCCTCCACCCGGTCCGCCCGCACCTGGTCCCGCGCGAGCCCACGCCCCCGCCAGCTCACCTTGCGCAGCGGATAGCCAGCCGGCGAAACCGCGTCGGCGCGGCCCGTCGCGAGGTCCACCGCCACCCAGATCGACCGCAGCGGCACCTCCCGGTCCAGGTCCCACACGACCCTGCCGTCCCCATCGTCGTCCGTCTGCACCTCGGCCCGGCGCACGAGCGTCGCTACGTCGTCCTCGGAGACCTCGCGGGCCATGCTGAACCAGACGACCTGCCCCTTGGCGGTGATCCCGTCCACCGTCACGGAGCGTTGCTGGAGCGTGATCGCGGGCTGAGCCAGCGCGGCGGAGGAGAGGGACGAGAGCGCAAGGAGGAGGGGTGGCAAACCCAGCAGCTTCATTCATTTACTCCGTCGGTCAGTCGCTAGAACGCTGGATAGTACGCAAAAATAGGTATTTGTGTCCAGGCGGCCGGTCACGGGACAGGAAAAAGCCCAACTGTGCCCTGAAAAGAGCGCCGTTCCCAACCTGCAGCAGTCAAAAAGCCTGCAAAGCCATCCGGGTCCGAGGTAAAGCCCTTTTGAGTCCGGATTTGCTCAGGGATCTCCGAAGAAAGCCCAATTGGACGCAGAATAGAGTCATTTCTCGGAAGAAAAGCGCTTTCCCTCGCGTGGAATAGTCAATGCTCCCGCCCGATTGCTCTTTTCTTGGTCCCGGCCGCTGCGAACGGGAGCCTAATCCTCTTTCCCTGGAGGCTGCAAGGCTTTTCTCGGCGGAATTGACTCTAAACTGCGGCCAATTGAGTAAAAACCAGGGGCAAAAGACTTTTACCTCCACCAAAAGGTCTTTTGAAAAACGGGAGGAGTCTTTTGGGATATTTAGTCTTGACGGAGCCCAAGCTCGGAGCTATATTCCCGCCCACTTCAAGCAGGTCACCTTGGAAAGAAGTCATCAGGAGGATCTCGATTGCGAGAGTCTGAAGTCCGTCACCGACGTTCGTATCCTGATCCACAAGAACGGTAGGAACTTGCGCGGCAGGGTCCGCCGCGCCGCGTGCTGGCTCTTTGAAAACTGAATCTGAATTTAAGCGGGAGCCAGAGGGCGGCTGGCTCCCGCCTGTCTTTCCGTGGTGGAAGGCGCCCCGAAGGGGCATAGTCATAAAGCCTGGCGCTTCAGCGCCAGGGAAGCAGCCATCCCATCTTCAAGAAGGCCCGAAGGGGCGCAGGTAATTATAATCTTCAACGTTCGTGCCTGCGCCCCTTCGGGGCTTTAAGGGGTTGGGGTGGCGGGCTTTCCTGGCGCTAAAGCACCAGGCTTTATGCCTGTGCCCCTTCGGGGCGCCGGGAAACATGACATCTAGAATCGGAGAAGACATGAAGCCTGACATACGCCTGGAAGGTCTTTCGCCGCAGTGGCCGGCCGACCAAATTCGTGTAGACTCCGCTGAGGTCTTTATGCATCGTCTGCCGGTTGTACCAAAACAGCAGAAAGGTCACATGACATGGCAACGCCCTTCGAGAGTGCCCAACTCATCCTGAAGCTTTTCGAGCTTCGACGAGAACCTGTCCTTCGCGAGGCGCGGACCTGGTTCATCCGTGAATTCCACCCCGATACCTTGGCCGACGTGACGGCGGCCATGGCCAGCGAGCACAACCCGAAGCTTCGGATGGTGGTGGGCTACTGGGACATGGCGGCGTCCTTCGTCACCCACGGCGCCATCGACCGGCAGATGTTCATCGACGCCAACTCCGAGATCTTCGCGACTTTCGCCAAGATCCATCCGTTGCTCTCCGAGATCCGCGAGATGGCGGCCGTTCCCGGCTTCGCCAAGCATATCGAGGAGGTCGTGCTGGCCGTGCCGGGCATGGAGGCGCGGCTCGAGGCTCTCCGTCAGCGCTTCCGGCCGAAGCCGGAGACGGTAGCGGCGGTGGACGGTACCACCGATTCAGGAGGGTAACGTATGCGCCGAAATCCTGCCGCTTTCGCGATTCTCGTCGGTGGCGCCATCGCGGGAGCCATCGACATCACGTATGCGATCGTGTTCGCGGGCTTTCGCGGCGCCCCCGCCAGCCGCATTCTCCAGTCCGTCGCCAGCGGTCTGCTCGGCGAGGCGGCCTTTGAAGGGGGGACGGCCACGGCGGCGCTGGGCCTCTTTCTCCACTTCTTCATCGCCTGCTTGTGGGCAGCCATCTTCTATGTCGCCAGCCGGCGGTTCCCTCTCCTGATCCAACGCGCCATCCTTTGCGGTGCGCTCTACGGCGTCGTCGTCTACGCGGTCATGAACCTTGTCGTTCTGCCGCTGTCGGCCTTTCCCCGCCAAGTCAGGTTTCCGCCTCTGGCTCTGATCACCGGCCTCATCGTGCACATGTTCGGCGTCGGTCTTCCTATCGCCCTGGCCGCTCGCAAGGCTTCGCGGCAAGCGGTGTCCTGAAGCGAGGTCATCCGATGAAGCCAAAACTGGAAGGGTTTGCGCCGCTGCTGCAGTGGCCGGCCGGCTAAAGATGCAACCCCACAGGGCCCGAGACAAGAAGAAGGCACCAACGCCACCACTCGCACCGGTCCGCCGGAGCTCCTCCCGCGATCTTCATGGGCAGAGCGATTACCAGGCGCCGGTCTCTGAGCTGGCGAGCTTCGTCATTGACGAGCGCTTAGAAGCGCGCGTAGAATCCCATGTCTAATAGAATGAACGACATCCGCTACACTCTTCAGCACCCTCCCGCGGTCCGACCGCTTTCGCGAAGGAATCTGGCGGGAGTGCGCGAGGAGATCGCATGACCCGAGTGACAGTCAAGCCCGAGATGCTCCGTTGGGCCCTCGAGCGGGCTGGCCGGAGCGCGGCTAGCCTGCGGGAACGTATCCCGAATCTCGATCTCTGGGAGCGCGGTGATGCGAGTCCGACCCTGAAACAACTGGAGAGCTTCGCCAAGGCTACGCATACACCGATCGGCTACCTTTTCCTCCAGGAACCGCCCATCGAGCGCGTGCCGATCCCGGACTTCCGCACGGTCGGTAACGAGCGCTTCGATCGCCCGAGTCCGGACCTGCTTGAGACGATTTACGTCTGCCAGCAGCGGCAGGAGTGGTACCGCGACTTTGCGCGCTCCGTGGGCGAGGAACCGCTTTCGTTCGTGGGCTCCGTGCGTCTGACCAGCAGTGTTGAGGGGACCGCGGCAAGCATTCGGTGTGCGCTTGGGTTCGACCTGGAGGAGCGCCGCCGGATGTCGACCTGGACGGACGCGCTGCGCCGCTTCATCGAGCAGGCGGACGCGCTGGGAGTCCTCGTCATGTGTAGCGGCGTGGTGCTCAACAACAACTACCGGCCTCTCGATCCTGACGAGTTTCGCGGCTTCGCGATGGCCGATGACCTGGCGCCACTGGTGTTCATCAATGGGGCGGACACCAAGGCGGCCCAGATGTTTACGCTAGCCCATGAGCTGGCTCATATCTGGATCGGACGGTCGGCTGTCTCCGACGCGCAAGCGTTGTCTGTACCGGAAAATCAAATCGAGCGCTGGTGCAACCAGGTTGCCGCTGAGCTTCTGGTGCCGCTCGCTGTCATGAGAGATGAGTATCAAAACGGTGCCGAGCTTCGAGTCGAGATGGACCGGTTGGCCAAGCGTTTCAAGGTGAGCACCCTGGTCATTTTGCGCCGGATCCATGACGCCGGTGGCATCACGCAAGAGCAGCTCTGGCGTGCTTACCAGGAAGAGCTGGAACGGCTGCGAAACATTCCCAAAGGAAGCGGCGGCAACTTCTATCTCACACAGGCGGCACGCGTCAGTAAGCGCTTCGCCCGCGCGCTCGTCGTCAGCACTCTCGAGGGTCAGACGTTGCATCGCGACGCCTTTCGCATGCTCGGTTTCTCCAAGCTGGAAACTTTTCGCGAGCTCGGCCGCAGCGTGGGGATCGTGACCTGATCGGCGTCAAGTGCATGACGCCCTACGAGATGCTCCGGCGCGAGCGGGCGCGGTTTGTCCTGGGGCCCCAACCGTGACGCAGACCGAAAAACACGTTTAGCGCCTCCCGGGCACCAAAGCCACCACCCGCACCGGTCCGCCGGAGCCTCCCGCGATCTTCATGGGCAGGGCGATCACCCAGGCGCCGGTCTCCGGCACCTCCTCGAGGTTCGCCACGTTTTCCACCCCCGGCACGTTGGCGCCGTTGGCGATCTGGTGGACGATGAAGTCCTTTGAGGGGCCGTGATCGATGCTTGCGGTGTCGACGCCGAGGGCTCCGACCTTCCTCTGCTCGACGAGATATCGGGCGGCTTCGGCGCCGTAGGAGGGGAAGTGGAGGTTCGAGGCGTCGTTCGGCTTGTCGTCGCCGAGATAGCGTTTGCGGTCCGGCCAGCGCTTTCCCCAGCCGGTGCGGAGGAGGACGAACACGCCCTGGGCGATGGGGCCGTGCTTCGCCTCCCAGGCCCGGACGTCTTCCAGCGTCAGACGGTAGTCGGGATCGGCCGCCGCCTTGGCGCTGACGTCCATCACCACGGCCGGCGCGATGAGCTGCTCGACCGGAATCTGGTCGGCGGTCCGCTTGCCCTCGGCGAAATGGATAGGGGCGTCGAGATGGGTGCCGCCGTGCTCGGGGGTGCAGAAGGAGTTGGCCGCGTAGAAGTAGCCGGCCTCCGTCTTGCCGAACGACATGCGGTTCAACTGGAACGTCGTAGGGGCGGTCGGCCAGTAGATCGTCTTGTCGTCGAAGGAGTACGTCAGGTCGACGACCTTGACGCCTTGGAGGTCGATCGGCGGGCTCGCGGCCTCCACCGCGTTGAAGCGGATCACCAGGGCCACCAGGGCCAGCACGGGGAGCACCATTCTCGAACGGCTCTTGCGGACCAGCATTTTGCACCTCCTCGAGCGATTCCGGCGCGGGGGGCTGCACCGATCCGCAAAGGTATCACTGCCCCGGATGGGGTCGCTACGGGCCGGAGACGAGGACGGCGGGCGCTTCCAGATCGCGGCTGCTTGATGGAGCGGGCGTAAGCCGTGGAAGTCCTCGACACTTGGTGGTAGATTCTGAGACCATGCAGTCGCCGCCACGTCTGCCGCGCAAGCCGGAGGCCCGTACCGAAAAGGTCGAGGACCTCGTGGAGCGCGTCCGGCGGGGCTTCATCCGCGTTCCCAGGTTCCAGCGCGGGCTCAAGTGGAAAAGCTCGGACGTGGTGGAGCTTTTCGACAGTCTTTACCGCGGCTACCCGATTGGCTCACTCCTCTTCTATAAACGATCGGCCAAGGCGGACCGGCTGCCTCTCGGGCCTCTGATTGTCGACGCGCCCGAAACTTCAGAGGCCTGGTGGGTCGTAGATGGCCAGCAACGGGTCACGGCTTTGGCGGTCTGCCTCACCCGTCCTGTACCGGTTCCAGCACGGCCCAGCGCGCAAGATCCGTTCGTCCTGTTTTTCGATGCCGAGAGTCAGAAATTCGAGCCGCCTCCCGCGACGGCCCGCATTCCCTCCACCTGGGTGCCCGTGTCTCACCTTCTGGATGCCACGCAGCTCACCGAGTGGGTGTATACGTGGCAGCACCGTGACGACGGAGTGTTGCGCCGCGTGGTCTTCGACGCCGGAGCACGCCTCCGCGAGTACGCTATCCCTCTATACCTGATCGAGACGGAGGACACCAAAGTCGCGGAGGAGATCTTCTACCGGATCAACCAAGCAGGTTCGCCGCTCGAGTGGAAGGAGGTCCACAAGGCTCTTTTTGGTGGCGAAGGTTCTTTCCCCTCGACGTTGCCGGATCTATCCGAGGAATTGGCAGATATTGGGATGGGCCGTCTCGACGAAGGCCGTCTCCTGACATGCCTGTTCGCCCTCCGTGGTTTGGATCCGACCCGCAGCCTGGCGGAGCACTATCGCCGCGATCCAGAGGTTCTGCGGGGTGCAGTGCAGGAAGCTCTCCCCGTGCTTCGGCGGGTTCTCTCCTTCCTCAGGAAGGACGCTGGTATCCCGCACCTCCGGTTGTTGCCGAAGTCGATCCTCCTCGACGTGCTCACCCGCTTCTTCCTGCGCAACGAGGATCCCAGCCAGCGGACGCGGACCCTGTTGGCTCGCTGGTTTTGGCGGACTCTCCTGGGCGCCGGGAGCTTCGATGATCGAACTCTGCGCCGGCGCGGGATCGCCGCCGTGGGCGATAGCGAAGAGAAAAGCGTTCAGGAACTGCTCAGGCTCGTCCGTAAGGAGCGCCCCCGGCCTCCCGAGTTGCCGGAGGCCTTCGACGCCCGGGCCGACGAGAGCCGCATTGCTCTCCTCGCGCTTTCCCACCTCGGCCCGCGCCACCTGGCGAGCGATGAGCCCATCGACATAGCCGGCCTGCTCGAGGAACAGGACAAGGACGCCTTTCTCAAAATGTTGGTGCAGTCCGGCTTGGAGCGGTCGCGCGGCGCCGCGAACCGCGTCATTCATCCCAAAGGCACCCCGATCCATCGCCTTCTGCGCGACAGGATTTCAGCCCATGGCATGGACGATCCGGTTCTCAGGAGCCACGCAATCGACGCGCGGGCGGCCGAGCTCCTCGCGGCCGGCGATCTGAATGGATTCCTCGCGCAGAGATCATTGACCTTGACCGCCGAAGTCCGCCGCTTTTCCGAACGGATGGCTGCCTGGGATCATAACGACCGACCTTCTGTCGACTATCTCCTGGCAGAGGCTGGAGTCGAGGTTTGAGCCGCCGGTTGGAGGTCCTGCTCCACGATCGGCCCGTGGGACATCTCTCAGAAATGCCGGATGGAGGTGTCGAGCTCCGGCTCCTCGACGCCTATCGGGACCTCGTGCCGCGGCCGGTGCTCGGCCAGAAGTTCGAGGATGACCTGGAGCGGGTCCACTCCAGCCGCAAGGGGCAGAGGCTTCCCGACTTCTTCGCCAATCTGGTCCCTGAAGGACGGCTCCGGGATCTCATCGAGGAGACCGCCGGCCTCGACGCCGGAGATGACATGGCGCTCCTCGCCTTTGTCGGCCGCGATCTTCCCGGCGCGGTATCCGTCCGGGCTTTGGATGACTTTGGGAACGGCTGGCCCCTGGAGGAGAGGTCCGACTCAGCGGTAGAAGATGAGGCCGCGGCGCTGAGTGAAGGCTTGCGTTTCTCTCTCGCGGGCGTTCAGTTGAAGTTCTCCATGCTGCGCGAGGCCGGCAAGCTGACGCTGCCGGCGAAGGACGCTGCCGGCGATTGGATCGTGAAGTTCGACTCGCCCACCTTTCCCAATCTGCCTGAAAACGAGTTTTCGACACTCGAATGGGCCCGGGCTTCGGGTTTCGAAGTCCCAGAATGTCATCTCCACAGCGTGGAAGACGTGTTGGGCTTCCCGCATCGCTACGCTCTTGCAGATACACGGGTGCTGGCGATCCGTCGCTACGACCGTCTTGCAGAAGGAAAACGCGTTCACCAGGAGGACTTCGCGCAAGCCGTTGGGTTGCCACCCAGGAGGAAGTATGACCAGGTTACGCACGAAGCAATGGCACTCCTGGTCCGGAAGTTCATCGACGAGGACGCCGTGGACGAGTTGGTACGCCGCTTGGTCTTCACTGTTGCCAGCGGCAACAACGATGCTCACTTGAAGAACTGGTCCATGATCTATCCCGACACCATCCGCGCTCGCTGGTCGCCGCTTTATGATCAGGTCGCCACGGTCGCTTGGGAAGGGTTCGACCGTTCACTCGCCCTCAACCTTGCGGCCGTGAAAGAGTTCGGCAGGATCGACCGGTCTACGTTCGAGCGCTTCGCGGAAAGGGCCCAGATCGACAAGCGGCGGGCCATGGAGCTGGTCGATACGACGCTGGAGCGGCTGCGCGCCACGTGGCGAGCGGGCGCCTCGGACCTGCCTTTTCCCGAAGCGCATAAAGCGTCGTTGCGGGAACATTGGCGGAAGGTCCCGCTCCTCTGCGCTGCCGGCCCCTTGGACTGACGCCTCCGATACCTTTAAGGAGGGGCGACGTGCACATCAAGGATCTATATTCGGTCATCGTGACGGAGAAACGGGCCGAGTGCCGGGATTTCTATGTCCGGTGGTTCGGCTTCCAGGTGGTGTTCGAGGCCTCCTGGTTCGTTTATCTCGCGGCCACTGGCGACCACGCCTTTGGAATCGCCTTCATGGCTCCGGATCATCCCTCCCGACCTCCGGGGCCTGAGACGTTCGACGGCAGAGGGGTGTTCCTGACGGTTCAAGTCGCGGACGCGACCGCGGAATTCGCACGGTTGAAGGGCGCCGGCCTGTCGATTGCCTATCCGCTGCAGGATGAGCCCTGGGGTCAGCGGCGTTTCGCCGTATTCGATCCATCAGGAACATGGATCGACGTGGTCGAGCAGATCGAGCCGGCGCCCGGATTCTGGGATCCGTACGTCGCCTGAGAGTACTAGTCGTACCTGATCGCGTTCAGCGGGTCGACGCGCGCCGCGCGCCGGGCCGGGATGTAGCAGGCGATCCAGGAGACGCCCAGGAGCAGCATCGCGATGGCCGCGAACGTCAGGGGGTCGGTGGCGCTCACTCCGTAGAGCAGGCTCGACAGGACGCGCGTCAGGGCGAGCGCCCCGAGCAACCCCAGCACCACGCCGATGAGCACCAGCGCGATCCCCTGCCGGATCACCAGCGCCAGCACGTCGCGCGCCCTCGCGCCGAGGGCCATGCGGACGCCGATCTCGCTCTGGCGCTGGGCGACCGAGTGGGACATCACGCCGTAGATGCCGATGGCCGCCAGGGTGAGGGCGAGGCCGGCGAAGGCGGCGAGCAGCAGGGTGCCGAACCGGGTCCGCGCCATGGATTCGGCGAGCCAGCCTTCCATCGTGCGGACGTCCGCCACGGGCTGGTCCTTGTCGATCGCCAGGATCTCGCGCCGGGCCGCAGGCGCCAGGCTCTCCGGATCCACGGAGGTGCGCAGGAGGATCATCATGGACCGCCCGGGCAGTTGCGGGGGCGTCCAGTAGACCATGGGCCGCATCTCGCCATCCAGCGTTTTGTACTTGGCGTCGCCGACGACGCCGATGATCTCGGTCGGGTAGGGATCGGCTTTCATGGTGACGAAGATGCGCTTCCCCAACGGATTCTCGCCCGCGAAGTGCATACGCGCCATGGCTTCGTTGATCACGGCCACACTCCGGTCCTCCGCTCCCTCCTGCCGGTTGAAGGTGCGCCCGGAGACGACGGGGATCTTCATGGTGCGGAAGAAGTCTTCGTCGACGACGCGCACGTCGGTGCTGTTGAAGTCGCCTGGGGCCGGGGCGGGCCGGCCCTCGATGGTGAAGTCGGTGGCCGAGCCGAGGTCGGCGAAGGGGAGGGCGCTGATGGCGCTGGCCGAGCTCACCCCGGGCAACGTTCTGAGCCTGCCGAGGGCCTCCCGGTAGAAGGCCACGACCTGGCCGTCTTCCTGATATTTCAAGTAAGGCAGTGTCACGCGCAGGGTCAAGACGTTCTTGGCGTCGAAGCCGGGGTTGATGGCCTGCAGCCGCAGGAAGCTCCTGGCCATCAGTCCCGCGCCGACCAGCAGCACGAGCGCGAGCCCGACCTCGGCGACGACGAGAGCGTCGCGCATCCGCTTCCCTCGCGAGCTGCCCGCGTTGCCCCGGCTGGACTCCTTCAGGGTTTCGCTCAGCTTCACGCGCGAGGCTTCGAGGGCGGGCGCCAGGCCGAAGACGACCCCGGTCAGGAGCGAGACGGCGAGGGTGAAAGCCAGCACCGGCAGGTTGACGCCGACCTGCTCCGCGTCGAGCAGGTTCGCGGGGCTGAGCGCCACGAGGGCCTGGACGCACCAGCGGGAGAGCAGCAGGCCGAGCGCCCCGCCGAGGAAGGCGAGCAGGAGGCTCTCGGTCAGCAACTGGCGGATGATGCGGCGGCGCCCCGCTCCCATCGCGGCGCGGACCGCCATCTCCTTGTGCCTTCCCGCGGCGCGCGCCAGCAGCAGGCTGGCGACGTTCACGCACGAGATGAGGAGCACGAACCCGACCGCGCCGAGCAGAACGAGCAGCGCCGTCCTGATCTCTCCCGCGAACTGCTCGCGCAGCGGCACGAGCATCGCGCTCCATCCTTTGTTGTAGTCCGCGTACTGGTTTTCCAGGCGGGCCGTGATCGTATCCATCTCCGCCTGCGCCTTCTCCCGCGAGACGCCGGGCGCGAGGCGCCCGACCGACATCATGTAGCGCCCGGAGTTTTCGCGGGTCCTCGCCTTGAGCCCCGTCGGCATCCAGAGCTGGGCCGGCTTGCCGGTGCGCGAGCTCTCTTTGATGAACCACTTGAAGTCCGGAGGCATGACGCCGATGACGGTCATGTCCATGCCGTTGAGCTTGATGGCCCGGCCGACGATGTCGGGCGAGCCGCCGAAGCGGCGTTGCCACAACCCATGGCTGAGGATCACGGTGTCCGGGCTCTCGCCCTCGGTGTCCTCCGGCGTGAAGGTGCGGCCCAGCGCGGGGTTGACGCCGAGCAGCGGGAAGAGGTTGACGGTCGCGACCTGAGCAGGCACCTCCTCGGGCTCGCCTGTGCCCGTGAGGTTGAGTACCACGTCATAGAAGGCGGCCATCTGATCGAAGGACTTCGCCTGCTCCCGCCAGTCGAGGAAGTTCGCCGGGCTGATGACGTTGGGCCTCCCCGCATCCTGGTGGTTGTGCTCCCAAACCATGAAGGTCCTCTCGGCCTGCGGATAGGGCAAGTCCCTGAGGAGGACCGCATCGACGACGCTGAAGATGGCCGTGTTGGCGCCGACGCCGAGCGCCAGGGTGAGGGCCGCGACCGCCGTGAACCCCGGGCGCTTCACCAGCATCCGCGCCGCGTATCTGACATCCTGCAATAAGGTTTCTAACATGCCGCCTCCGCGGACCTCGTAGGCCCTCTCCTTGATGCTGGCGAAGTTGCCGAAGCTCCTGAGGGCGGCCCGGCGGGCCTCCTCAGGCGGCATTCCCCGCTCGATGTTCGCCTCCGCCTGCATCTCGAGGTGGAGGCGCAGCTCCTCGTCGATGTCCCCGATGACCACCTCGCGTCCGAACAGAGCGCGCAGCCGTGCCGAGAAAACGTTGAGCAGTCTCATGGCGCGATTTCCTCCGATAGGCCTCAGGTGGCGGCCTCAGGTGGCCTGACGCATCGTCGTGATGGCGAGGACCAGGCGATCCCAGCTCGCCTCCTCGGCTTCGAGCTGAATCGTGCCGGCCTTGCTGAGGGTGTAGAACTTGGCGCGGCGGCCCGTCTCGTTCAACTCCCATTTCGAGGAGACCCAGCCCTTCTGCTCGATCCGGTAGAGCGCCGGGTAGAGCGAGCCCTGCTCCACTTCCAGCATCTCGCCGGACATCTGATGGATGCGCTGGATGATGCCGTAGCCGTGCAGCGGGCCGAGCGAGACGGCCTTCAGGATGAGCATGTCGAGAGTGCCCTGCAGCAGATCCGCTTTCTGTTTCGCCATTCGCTTTACCTCCGGGGCTGAACAATACTTAGAACGCCTAGGCAATGTTAGGTGGGGATGCCTAGACTGTCAAGGCTTGCTGAAGGCCCGCGTCGCGGGCCGGAGTGCGGTAGCCTTTCCCGGTCCATGAGCATCGGCCCTCTCGACCTCGCGGTCCTCCTCGCCTACATGGCCGGCATGGTCCTCCTCGGCCTGTGGCTCGGCCGGGGAACGCGCGACGTCGCCGAGTACGCGGTCGGGAGCCGCGACCTGCCCTGGTGGCTGATCCTCTTCTCGATCATCGCCACCGAGACGAGCAGCGTCACCTTCCTGAGCATCCCGGGCTTCGCCTACGAGCGGGACTTCACCTGGCTGCAGATCGCCCTCGGGTTCCTCCTCGGCCGCTTCGTGGTCGCTTTTCTGCTGCTGCCCGAGTACTTCCGGGGCACTCTCTTCACCGCCTACGAGGTCCTGCACCGCCGGTTCGGCGGCGCCACCCAGAAGACCGCTTCCGTGCTGTTCATCGTCACCCGCAGCCTGGCCGACGGCCTGCGGCTCTTCCTCTCCGCCCTCGTGCTCCAGGAGATGACCGGCATCTCCATCCCCTGGGCGGTGGCGGCCCTGGGGGTCACGACGGTCGTCTACACCTACGTGGGCGGCATGCGGACGGTCCTGTGGAGCGATTTCATCCAGTTCTTCCTCTACCTGGCGGGGGCGCTGGTGGCTTTCGGAGCGATCCTGGCCCGTCTTCCCGGCGGCTGGGGCCAGCTCGTCGCCATGGGAGAGGCCGCCGGCAAGTTCCGGGTGCTGGATTTCCGATTGGACTGGAGCGAGCCTTTCGGGTTCTGGGCCGGCCTGGTGGGAGGCGTGTTCATCACCCTCGGCTCCCACGGCGTGGACCAGCTCATGGTGCAGCGCTATCTCTCCGCTCGCGGCCTCAAGGATGCCCGGCGCGCTCTCTGCGCGAGCGGGGTGGTGGTCGCGGCGCAGTTCGCTTTCTTCCTGCTGATCGGCGTCGGGCTCTGGAGCTTCTACCAGCTTCACCCGCCGGCCGTGCCTTTCGACCGCGCCGACCGCGTCTTCGCCCGCTTCATCCTGGACGAGCTGCCGACCGGGCTCGTCGGGCTGCTGCTGGGCGCCATCTTCGCCGCCGCCATGACGAGCTCGCTCAACTCCTGCGCCACCGTGGCCGTCAACGATCTCTTGAAGATTCACCCGCAACGGCAGCTACGGGTGACCCGCGTCCTCACCGCCGTCTTCGGGGCGTTGCAGATCGCGGTGGGAATCGCCGGCCAGTGGGTGAAGGCGTCGATCGTGAGCAGCGTCCTGGGGATCGCTGCCTTCACCACGGGGATCGTGCTGGGGGTCTTCTTCCTGGGCCTGTTCGCGTCCAGGGTGGGCCAGCGGGCGGCGCTCGCGGGCCTCGTCACCGGCTTCGCGGCCATGACCTGGGTCTTCTTCGCCACCCCGCTGGCCTGGCCCTGGTACGCCCTGCTGGGATCGCTGCTGACGAGTGGTGCGGGGCTCGCGGCCAGTTATGTGTGGCCGCGGGAGGGGAGTCTGCCGCAAGGGCCAACCTAGGTTTTGGACTCGATGGGGACGAAGAAGTCCTTCTCAGGGCAGGACAGAAGCCAATCCAGAAGCCCCTCATTCCTGGGCGGAGAAAGGCGCACAAGCCGGTACTCACCGCGGTCGATGCGCTCGATCTCGAATTCCTGTCCAGGCTCGATACCGTCTTGCTGGCGAATCTTTGCGGGGAGAGCGATCTGACCCTTGGTGGAGACGGCGGTCTTCATGGGAGATAAATACCGTCTTGCCGTGGCTTCGTCAAGAAGAGTACCTACCGATCCGGGCGTTCCCATGGAGCCGTGTAACAGAACCAGCCTTCGCCGCGCCTGTAAGAAGGTGACGAAATAAAGGGAGGGATTCCCTTTAAGAAAGGATTCTCCATGCGAAGGCTGATCCTGTTGGCAATGCTGGGGCTGGGGCTCGTCGTAGCGGCTCCGGCCATGGCTCAGAAGGTCCTTTTCGACGCGCGCCACGGCGAGACCGCCGGCGAGGCGGACTGGATCGTCGACGCCGATACATCCCAACTCACGTTCCTCACCTTCCAGTGCCGGACGAATTCGAACCGCCATCACTCGGGGCAGCGGTTTCCCACGCCGCCCCAGAGTCAGATCCAGCAGGGCACGCCGGAGACTTTCTGGGAGGGCGGCATCTCGGCCTGGGCCATGGCTCTGGCCAAGGACGCTCTCAACCCCGTGCGCGGCCGCAACTGGCAGATCGAGCAGTATGCCTGGGACGGTCCCGCCATGACGTTCGGCAATGCCGGCAATCCCCAGGATCTTTCGAATTACGACGTGCTGATCCTCGCCGAGCCCAACAGCCCCTACTCCGCGAGCGAGGCTCAGGCCATCGTCAAATTCGTCGAGGAAGGCGGAGGGCTTTTCCTGATCGCCGACCACGAGACTTCGGACCGCGACTGCTCGGGCGGCCCCAACGGCGAGAAGGGGGACAGCCCGTTCATCCTCAACCGTTTGATGGGCACCCAGGTGCAATCCGATCCGACGCCTCCCTACTTCGATCCCAGCGATCCGGACAACGATTTCGGCGTTTTCGGAATCTGGTTCCACGAGAACGGCAACGACGATCAGAACGATGATCAGAACAAGAATTTCGACTGGTTCGACGAAGCGGTCAACGACAACGTCGACACCGATCCGACCGATCCGATCATCAACGGCCCGTTCGGCAACGGCCACGGGGGGCTCGGCTTCTTCGGCTCGACGCAGATGTCGATCAGCACCGATCCGGTGAAGGGCAATCCCACCGCGCGGGCCCACGTCTGGCGCAACGGGCAGGGCCACACGGCCAACGATGCCGGCGTCTCGGATCGGGTGACCTTCGCGACCGCGCAGTTCGGTAGGGGCCGGGTGGCCGCCATCGGCGACTCCTCGCCCGCGGACGACGGCTCCGGGCAGGGCTCGCTCCACCCGGGCTGGGACAAGGCTACGGGAGGCGTCGCGAACCACATCATCTTCCTCAACGCGACCGAGTGGCTCGCCGGCGCGGAAGCGGACACCACCGCCCCCCGGATCACCGGCGGTCCGAGCACGGCCGTCTCCGACTGTCACGCGCGCGTCGACTGGATGACCGACGAGCCCGCCCTGGGCACGGTCGACTGGGGAGAGAGCGTGGCCCTCGCCCAGCACTCGGCGGGCGCCGCGCCTACCCGCCAGCACGTGGTGGACCTCGCGCCTCTGGATCCCTCGACGGAGTACTTCTACCAGGTCTCCGCGACCGATCCCGCCGGCAACGGTCCGACCCGGAGCACGGTCCTCCGCTTCACCACGGAAGCGGGCAGGGCTCCGGGGATCACCAGCGGTCCGGCGGCGGGCGCGGTGACCGACCGCTCCGCCACCATCACCTGGAGCACCGACGAAGCGGGCACGAGCGTCGTGCGTTTCGGCACGGACCCGAGCCTCGGCCAGGAAAAGCGGAGCGACGACGGACCGGCGAGCGCCCATTCCGTCATCCTGACCGGCCTGGAGCCGGCGAAGACGTACCACCTGCGGGTGGAGACCACGGACGCCTGTGGCAAGACGGTGCAGTCCGCCGCCATGACCTTCACCACGGCGGCGCGGCCCAGTACGCGCGATCTCGCGGGCTGGAAGCTGGTCAACAGCCACGCGGACTTCTCGTACACGTTCCCGGCGGGGAGCGAGATCCCGGCGAACGGCTATCTCGTCGTCGGCCGGGAGAGCGACCGGGCGGCTTTCGAGGCGGAGTGGGGCCCGCTGCCGGCGGGGACCCTTTACGTCAACTCGGGCAACGAGATCCTGGTCAACGGCACAGCGCGGCCCTATCGCCTGCTGGACGCCCAGGGCAACGTCGTGGACGGGCCCACGGCCGAGGTCAAGGCCGGGCAGTCCCGCCACCGCACGGCCGGTTGCCAGGAAGGCGCGGCCGCCTGGGGCCAGCGGCAGGACAACTCCGGAGACCCGGGCCGGGGCGCGCCGGCCTCTTGCGGTGCCGGGGTGATCCTGACCGAGCTGAGCGACAGAGGGGATTTTCACCACGAGTTCGTGGAGATCTTCTTCGACGCTGGGAATGGGCCGTAGGCTAAGCTCTCGATCATGCGAATGCTCACGATTTGCCTGCTCCTGACCCTCGGCTGCGCGGGGAGGAGCGGCGAGTCGACCGATGCGGCCGGGCCGGGGCCCGCCACGCTGGGGGCCAGCCTGGGGGATCCGTCCAGCCTGGGACGCCGGGACGGTGCCCGGGGAGCGGTCCTCCAGGATCTCGACGAGGGCGGTCCGGCCGCCCGGGCCGGCCTTCAGCCCGGCGATCTCGTGCAGGCGATCGACGGCAGCCCGGTGGACGACTCCTGCGGTCTGGAGCGCGCGCTCCGCGGCCGGCAACGCGGACAGGAGGTGAAGCTCATCGTCCGGCGCGACGGCAGGACGGTCGAGGCGACGGTGGCGCTCGGCAATGCCCTCGACCTCGATGGGAAGGCGTGCGGCAGCGGCCAGGCGGCGGCCTGCCACCGGTTGGGAGTTCTCTACGCGACTGGCGCGACCGGCGGGAATGGAGGAGATGTACCGGCCGATTCGCGGCGCGCGGCCGATCTCTATCGCCAGGCCTGCGACGGCGGGAGCGCCGCCGGGTGTGCCGACCTGGGGATGTTCCATCTCGATGGCACCGGCATGGCCCCCGACGAGGCCCGGGCGCGCGGCCTCTTCCGCCAGGCCTGTGACGGGGGTAGCGCCGCGGGCTGTGCGCATCTTGCCTATGTCTACGCCACGGGCCTGGGCGTCTCCCAGGACGACACTCGTGCGCTCGCCCTCTACCAGCAAGCCTGCGAGGGCGGCGATGCGGCGGGCTGCTACAACGTCGGTCTCCATTTCGAGAAGGGGCGCGGCACGGTGCCGAACCCGAGCCGTGCCCTGATCGCCTATGAAAAAGCCTGCGATCTGGGCAGCTTCCTCGGCTGCACCAACCAGGCGTTCCTCTACGAGAAAGGCCTGGGGACCCCTGCCGACATGTCCCGCGCGGCCGACCTCTACCGCCGCGGCTGCGAAGGCAGCGCCTGCGGGCCCGGAGATCCCCTGGCCTGCTTCAACGCCGGCGTGCTGCTCCGGGACGGCCAGGGAGTCGCGCCCGACAAGGCCGCGGCCGCCGGCTACTTCGAGCGGAGCTGTAACGGCGGCAATACGCTCGGCTGCGCCAACCTCGCCGATCTGGTCTACGCCGGCGATGGCGTGGCCAAGGACGAGAAGCGGGGCACCGAGCTGTTCCGCCGGGCGTGCGACGGCGGGCACACCATCTCCTGCCGGAACGTCGCGGCTCTCCAGGCGGATCCGGGCTCGGAGGAGACGGCCCGCGCGTCGACCCGGCTGGAGACGGCCTGCCGCGGCGGAGAGGCGGTGGCCTGTCACGAGCTGGGGGTGCTCTACGACGAAGGCTGGGGCGTGGAGCAGGACCCGGCCCGGGCCGCCGGGCTCTACGAGCAGGCCTGTGAGGGAGGGGAGGCCCGGAGCTGCGTCAACCTCGCGGTGCTGACCGCGACGGGCACCGGCGTGCGCCAGGACGACGTCCACGCCCTCGAGCTCTACCAGAAAGCGTGCAACGCCGGCCTGCCGCGGGGCTGCTACAACGTGGCGGCGCGCTACGCGGCGGGCTTGGGAGTCCCGAAAGATCCCTACCGCGCCCTCGCGCTCTACGAGCAGGCCTGCGACGGCGGGGACGCCCTGGCCTGCCTGAGCCTCGGCGCCATGTACGAAGCGGGCGACGGCGTGATCCAGGACTCCCAGCGCGCCCTCAAGCTCTTCCGCCGCGCCTGCGACGGCGGGCAGGAGGAGGCCTGCGCGCGGTTCACGGCGATCCGGGGAGTCGGGCCCTGACCTCCCGGCCGGCCCGCTACGCGGTCAGCGCGTCGTGGATGCGCTTCGCGACCTCCTTGTCGTCGAGGTAGCCGGCGATGCCGTGACGGTTCCTGGTCTTGTTCCGCACGTCCCGCTTGTTTTCGATCGCGGGGTTCGCGGGATCGAGCGGGAAGCGGCCCGAATCGAGCGGATAGAGCGCCACCACGTCGCGCTCGTCCATGGCGTTGAACCACCTCGACACGCATTCCGGGCAGCGGGTCGGCGCGAATTTTCTGAGCGTCTTCCGGATTTCCCCGACCGCGAGCGGCGAGCCGACGGTGACCAGCAGCGGCACCTTCCAGCCTTGCAGGTGCCCTTGCTGCCTCAGCAGGTTGTACGCGACCACCGTGCCGAGCGAGTGGGCGACGACGACGGTCTCGACGCCGGGCGTCATCGCGGCGCTCACGCCGGTGTCGATCGTGTCGCGGATCCCCTGGTTCTTGAGGTATTGATAGACGTCCTTCGTGAACAGCGCGATGCTCGTGCCGCTGCCATGCGGCACGAACCGGTCGATGGCCTTGAGGATGCTCTGAGACCACTCCCAGTTCAGAGGCCCGCGGTCGACCACCTCCTGGCTGGCGACCTCGGCGAGCTGCGCGTCGGTGATGCCCGCCTTCTGGCGGACCTCTTCCAGAATCGCGCGGGTGAAACGCGTTTCATCCTCGTCGGAATCCTCGCCGCGGACGACGATCTCCGCCGCCTGGTCCGCGGACTTTCCGCCCACCATCTCGTACAGCGTGTCGCCGTAGAAGGGGAACCGCACGTCCGTTTCCGGGATCGGCAGGGTGAGGTTGCTCTTCGCCAGGCCTTCCTCGAGCGCCTCGAGCCACTCCGCCTTGAGCGCGATGGAATCCTTTTGTTCCTGCGCGCGGCCGTGCACCAGGACGAGTTGTCTTCTCATCGGACCTCCTTCGTTTCCATGGCATGTCTCAGTTTTTCCAAACCAGCGTCGTCGAACAGCGACCAGAGCGAATCCCGCATCGTGCTCTCGATTCCCTCCAGGCGCGGGTGCAGCTTGACACGGTGCGCACCCAGGAGCGCCCAGCCTTGAGAGAGCAGCGGCACGAACGGGACGATACCGTCGCCAGGACCGATCGATTTTCCGATCAGCATGCGGCCGAGCAGCGCCAGATCGAAGAGCGTCACTCCAATGTCGTCCCGCAGATACCGCGACATGTCACGGATGCGCTCGACGGCCTGCAGATCGTGATACGCGTAGGCCGCGTAGACGGCGAGCGTGGGATCGTTGCCCTTGGCGTCCTGCATCTTCTGGGCGACCGTGAGGGAATCGGACAGATCGAGGCGAAACCGGCCGTGCCGTGACGACGAGGCGGCGACGGTTCGGAGCGTCCGCAGATCGGCGGCCTGGTCTTTGAACCGCTGCCAGCGAGGGGTGTTGACCGACGGCTCGTACGCGACGTCCACCAGCTCGCCGTCGTCGAAGGTGAGCGCCGCCAGGAAGCCGGGAATGGCGGGGATCACGGTGCCGACGCCACCCTCGAAACGCAGTAGGATGCTGACGGCCGGCGTCTCGAGCCCGTCGATGCGCAGGAGGTCGCCCTCGGCGCCGAGGAGCCGGGCGCTGGCGCGCGGCGCGAAGAAGTCGACGATACGCGCGCCCCGGACCTTGATGCCGCACTCGGATTCGAAATGATCGGGACCGAACGGTACCGCGATCCGATCCACCGTCCCGGCGAGGTCCTCGGCCCCCGCGATTTGTACGGTTTTGGCGCGCCGCAACTGCTGAGTGAGGAGCGCGCGATTCCCTTTCACGGCGGTTCCCACGAGCGTCTCCGTGACGGTACGGAGGTTCTGCGGCGTGGGCGGCGCCGGCGGCGCACCCCGCATGCCGAGCGGTCCCGGGCTCCGCGTGGCGTTGCCGGGTGGCGTATCGATCCGGGACACCCAGCTTGCATCGGACGTGATGATCGCGTCGGGGCTCTGGTTGACTTTCTTCTCGAGCCCCATGGCCTTCACGCGGCGCGGAACCTCGGTCTCGAGATAGCTCTCCAGCTTTCGGGGCCTCACATAATGTGAGCGGTCGCCGGCGTCTCCGGGTTCGAGCACTTCGGGGCGCGCTCCCTTGAGGGCGTCGAGCAGCACGTTGGTATAGAGAGCGTTGAAGCTCGACGCCGCGGCCCCGGGGTCCTTGATCTCGGCGGCGGTCTTGCCGAGGAAGCAGGCGAAGAACTGATCGACGGGTTTCGCCCGGTCGGCGGCGCCTTCGTTGGGGAAGACATCGACGCCGCGGACGTTCTGGGCCTGGATACCCTCGGGAGCCACGCGGCAGGCGTCGGAGACGATGACGACGTGCTGGATGCCGCAGTAGCGGGCCAGCTCGACGCTGCCCGAGACGTTGACGGCGGCGCTCGGCCTCACCGGCGCGTCGGTGAGGAGCCAGGTCTCGTTGCGGTTGATGTTGACGCCGTGGCCGGCGAAGTAGACGAGGAGCTGATCGACGCCAGGGCCGTCGATCAGCTCCTTGATCGCGTCGAAGATCAGGTCCGGGTGCACCTTCTGGCCGTCGGCGTCGGTGATGAGCTTCACGTGCGTCTGGTCGGCCAGGCCCTGGGAGAGCGCCCAGTCGGCCATGCGGCGTGCCCCGGCGGCCGCGTCATTCAGTTTCTGAAGGTTGCCGGTCCTGTCGACGCCGATGAAGATTCCCGCCCGCACCATTCGCATGTCCCCCTGAAAGGCCGAACCCCTCGATTATTTCTCGAAACGGGCCTCCGGGCAATCCAACGGTCCGGTGGCGCTCTAGAATGACCGCTGTATGGAAGTCACCACGCGCCGGATGGACTCCCCCCTCGGCTGCTGGACGTTCAGCGAAGGGCGTCCCGCTCATCTGGCGGGTCTGGTGGAGTCGATCGGCCTGTTCGAGGGGACGACCGCGTATCCGCGCGAGCGGGTCTTCCCGAACGGCATGCTCGACTTGATCGTGCATCTCGGCGAGCGCTACCGGGAGGTGACGGCGGTGGGCACGGAGCTCTGCCCGGCGGTTTGCTTCACGGGACTGCAATGGCGGCCGATGGTGGTCGAGGCGCCTCCCGGCCCTTGCCGCGTGCTGAGCGTGCGGCTCCATCCCGCCGGCGCCTACGCGCTGCTGGCGAGGCCGCTCTCGGAGGTGAGCGGTCTCACCGTGGACTTCCAGGATCTGGTGGGACGGGCGGCGGTCGAGCTGGCGGACCTCTGCCAGGAGGCGGGCTCCGCGGAGGAGTGCATCCGCCGGACGGCGAGGTGGCTCTCTGAGCATATCCGGCAGTCGCACGGCGTCGACCGGCCGGTCGCCTGGTCGGCCGGCCAGATCGAGCGCAGCGGGGGAGCCGTGCCGATCGCCAGCCTGCGCGAGCGCACCGGGCTGTCCAAGTCCCGCCTCGCCGGCGCCTTCCGGGATCAGATCGGGGTGGCGCCGAAGCTCTACGCCCGCATCGTCCGCTTCCGCCGCTTCCTGGCCCGGCTGCACGAGGACTCGGGCTCTCCCCTGGCCGATCTGGCCCTGGCCGCCGGCTACTACGACCAGCCGCACATGAACGCCGAGTTCCGCGAGCTGAGCGGTTTCGCGCCGCGCGAGCTCCTCGCCGCCGTCCGCTATCCCGGCAGCATCAGTATCGCCGAGTGACGGCATTGCCGAGTGACTTTTTTCCAAGACCTCGCTCCGCCCTCTCCCTATTCTGAAGGGGATGTTTGACGACAAACCAAGAGGAGAGACCTTCATGAAGACCCAAGCGACACCGTATCTGTGCGTGAAGGGCGCGGCCGGCGCCATCGAGTTCTATGAGAAGGCTTTCGGCGCGCAGGAGGTGCTGCGTCTCGCGGAGCCCGGCGGGAGGATTGGCCATGCCGAGATCCGAATCGGCGAGGCGCGCATCATGCTCGCCGACGAGTACCCGGAGCTCGGTTTTTTGAGCCCGCCGTCGATCGGCGGCTCGGCGGTGAGCATCGCGCTCCAAGTCGAGGACGTCGACGCGGTGGCCGCCCGGGCCGTCGCCGCCGGCGCGAAGCTGACGCGCCCGGTCCGCGACGAGTTCTACGGCGAGCGGTCCGGCAAGCTGGAGGACCCTTTCGGCCACGTCTGGCAGGTCTCGACTCCTATTGAGGAGGTGTCGGCCGAGGAGATGCAGCGTCGGTACGACGCTCTGATGGTTGGCTAGCGAGGAGGAAGGGAACCCTCGGCGGAGCCGCTCCGCCGAGGGTCGACGGACTAGGAAGCCGGCACTGCCGTCAGCAGCACCACCAGCGCCCCATCCGCACCGTCCGCCTTGGAGGAGCCGACGACGATCGTCTCACCTTCCTTGATGCTGAAGGTCGTCCGGATGAGATCGCGTTCGCCGTATTGGGGCCCGTCCGTTCTCTGCACCACGATTTCCTGGGACAACTCGAAGTGATCCATGAAGAGGGATCGCACCCCGCCGTCCGTCATCGTTCGGAAGCGTAGCTCCACCTTGTAGGTGGCTCCGCCGCTACCCGCGAGGCGTCCCCGCGCCGCCTGCAACTCGGTGGCGCTCAGCCAGGCGGCGTCGATCAACTGATAGCTCTTGAAGGGCAGGAACTTCTTGAGATCGGCAAGCGCCTTCTGGGCGTTTTCCGGAATCTCCGGTCCGGCAGGCCCGGGCTTCAGGGCGGCCGAGAGGAGCAGGATCTGCAGATTCTTGTTCTGGGGGCTTGCGGCACCCTGTTGAGCGGCCTGGGTAGCGGGCTGCTGGGCCGCGGCCAGGGAACCCGGCGCGAGGAGCAGGGCCGCCAGGCCGAAAGAGCGGAGGAAGGTCTTGCGTGTCATCGTCATCTCCTATTTCCTGGTGATTACTTGGACGCTTGACCCGGCGAGAGCATCCAGACGATGCGCGTCCCTCCCGGGGTGGAAAACTGGATTTGCTGCGGCTCTGCGGCGGCCAGCTCCTGCATTGCGGGAGGAGGCGCGGCGGGACGGGCGGCGGGAGCCCGGCGCTTGCGTCGGACCGCCGTCCTCTTGGTCTCCGCCCGCGGCTTGGGCTCCTCCTGAGGAGGGGGTTGGATTGTCCGCGGCGGTGTGGGCCGTACCGGCACGGCGGCGATCCGCGGCGGCGGGGGAGCCGGCTCGGGGACGGGCCGCGGGATGAGGAGCACCGCCATCAGGATCAGGGCCGCGGTCGCCGCTCCAGCCAGCGAGAGGGCGGGCAGGAGCCGCCGGCGCCGCTCCGGGACGGCCATCAGCACGGTCCGGCGCATCTCGTGGATCTCGTCCAGGCTCAGCCCGGGGTGGCCGGCCGCGGGATCCGCCTCGCGCAGGAGGCCGCGCAGCCGTTCGTCTCTCGTCTCTCGGTTCATTTCCGGTCCTCCTCGGCCGCCCGGTCGAGCAGCAGTCCCGCCAGCTCGCGGCGGGCGGCCATCAGGTGCCAGCGCACGGTCACCTCGGCGACCCCGAGCAGGCGGGCCACCTCGCGCACGGCCACTCCTTCGATCTCATGGAGCACGATCGCCGCGCGGCGGCGAGGGGAGAGGCGCTCGAGGGCGGCCCGCACCGTGGCCCGCGCCACGGCCGCGTCCTCCGGGTGCGCTCCTTCCTCTCGCCGTTTCATCAGCTCGTGGACCCGGGTACGGACGCCCAGCCGGCGGTAGCGGTCGCGGCAGAGGTTGACCAGGGTCCGCACCAGCCACGCCTCGCCCGGCTGCTCGCCGTCCGGCACCGAGCCCGGGCGGCGGGCGGCCCGCAGGAAGGCCTCCTGCACCAGGTCGCGGGCCTCCTCGTGGTCCGACGAGAGGCGGCGGGCCAGCCGGAACAGACGCTCGTGGTGCGCGTCGAACAGCCGCGCCAGGCGTTCCATCTCCGTCTGGCTCTGGCGTTGGTCCAAGATCGCGCTCGTGGTCAAGGGTGCGTTCACAAGCGGATAGACGCACCAGGCGGAGAAAGCGTTGGGGGGAACTTCGATCGCCGCCATGAGACGCGGCAAGCGTCTTGCACGATCCCATGGCGCCCCCTCCTCTGAGAGGGTTGGATCACTACATCAGGAGGTACACCGATGAAAGATAACCGAGAAGCTCTCCGCCCTTACCTCGCCGACATGGCCGCCGTCGAGAAGCACATCCTCGAGGCCGTGGAGCGGCAGCGCGAGGACGACGACATCAAGCAGTTTCCCGACGCCCTGCAGCTCCTCGGCCGCATCGAGAGCTCCCTCAAGAGCCACGTCCAGAGCCTCGAGACCCACCTTCAGGGCTACTCGGGAGGCGGTGCCGCCGGTGCCGTCAAGGAGGCCGTGACCGGCGTGCTCGGCGCCATCGCCGGCCTCTACGACAAGGTCCGCAAGGACCCGGCCAGCCGCGCCCTGCGCGACGACTACACCGCCCTGTCGCTCGCCTCGATCAGCAACGGGATGCTCCACACCACGGCTCTGGGCCTTTCCCAGGGAACGGTGGCGGAGCTCGCCAAGCGCCACCTCGAGGAGATCAACTCGCTGATCATGGAGCTGGGGCTGGTCATCCCGCGGGTCGTGCTCAAGGAGCTCTCCTTCGAGGGCTACCCCATCGAGACCGGAGTCGCGGAGCGTGCCGTGCAGAACCTCAAGGAGTCCTGGGGGCGTAACACCACGCATGTGACCGCCGGCGTTGGCTCGGCGCTCGGCGGCTCGTTTACCAGCTAATCACTGGTTAAAGAAAAGACTTCAAGGACGACAAGGACTGCAAGGGTCCTTTGCCGTCCTTGAAGTCTACGTCGCCGCCGCGATCGCCTCTCCCGCTTCGTCGAGCAACGCCCGGGCCGAGATCGGGCCGCCCACGGCGCCGCGCACCCAGGCGTCCGGGGTGAGCTTGCCCAGGCGGGCGATGCGCTCGACGCCGGCGCCGAAATTCTCTTCGCGGAGCTTCTGGGCGATCTGGAAGGCGAGGAGGTGGCCGATGGCATAGTCCGGCAGGTACAGGCCGTAGACGATCATGTGGGAGTAGATCGCCAGGATCTCCGAATCCCGCACCCCGAAGACCGGCGTGAAGTAGCGGTTCCAGATGTCCCGGGCGATGGCGAGCGCCGCTTCGCGCAGCTCGGCCGGCGTGGCATCCGGGTGCTGGTACATCCAGTTCCAGACCCCCATGTCGACCAGGGAGACGCCGGCGATCTCGTAGGTGTTCCACAGGATCCCCAGGGCTTCGGCCCGCCGGCCCTCCTCGCCCTGCTCTCCCAGGCCGAGCATCTCGAGGTCACGGTGCTGGAAGATGAAGGCGAAAGCCTCGGTGCAGGCGTTGTTGGGAACGCCCGCCAGCGGCCAGTGATCGATGCCGTTCAGGGAGAAGACCTGCTCGACGTTGTGGCCGAGCTCGTGCATCGCCACGTTGTAGCCCTTGTAGTCCATGCCGCCCTGGGGGACGCGCGTCCGCAGGTGGGCCTTGTCCTCCCGCCGCAAGGCCTGCACGGCGTGGCCCGCGCCCCGCGCCGGGTCCACTTCCATGTGATCGGCGAGCCAGTGGGCCCGGTCCGGAGAGAATCCCAGCTCCTCGAGCAGCTCCGGCAGGCTGGCCGCGAAGGCCGTGAGGTCGGGATAGCGGGCGCGCACGGCGTCGTCGAGCTCCGATTCCGGGAAGCCGCCCCGCGACTTGAACCCCGAGTACCAGATGTCGAACGGCTCCAGAGGCCGGCCGAGCCGGCGCTCGATGAGGCGCCCGAGATCCGCCACCTCGGGAGAGGTCAGCACGGAGACGAGGAGAGCCTCGACTTCCTTCTCCGGGATCTGGCGCTCCCGCTCGAAACGGCGGAAGACGAAGGTCGGCTCGGCCGGGCTGTAGGGATCGGCCTTGCGGAACGCGTGGAAGATCTCGAGCAGCGTGGCATAGCGGGTGTCGGGCTCGCGCGCGGTGAGATCCTGAGCATCGGCGCCATCGGCCGCTCCACCCTCTCCCGCCGGACGGACGGCGTTGGTCTCAGGGTCCCAGAGCAGCTCGGGATTGTCGATCACTGCCGCCGGGATCTCCTGCCGGACGATGCGCTCCATGACCCGCAGGATGAGCCGCTGGCGGGCCAGCCCGGCCGGGCTGGGATCGGCATAGTAGGAGGCCAGTTGATCGCGCAGGCCCCAGTGGCTGATCATCCGGAGCCCCTCGGGGAACGGGCGCTCTCCCTCCGCAAAAAGAGGGGAATTGGTGACCAGCCGGTCGAGCCGGAGGTTGTAGCTCGAGACGTACTGCTCGGCGGCCATCGAGACCCGGGTGGTCTCCTGCTGCACCGAGGCCGGGAACCGCACGGCGAAGCGGTCCATCAGGCGGGAGCGGGCCCAGGTCTCGCGGTCCCAGGCGGGTCCCTCCTCCAGCCGTTGCGCCAGCGTGTGGACGGGGAAGTTGAGCAGCGCCAGGAAGGCTACCTTGGTGCGGAAGAGGTCTTCGTCCACGTGGGCCGCGAGATCGAGCTCGGCGAACAGGCGGTCCGCCGCCGTCAGCGGGCCCGTGTCCACGTCGATGGGCCAGGTCAGGGTGCGGCGCACCTCGTGGAGGTGGCCGTCGATCTGCTCGAGCGTCGCCGTCAGGCGCTGGAAGGTGGTGGCGAGGGCGCGGGGATCGGCGAGGAAGTTGGCCTCGCAGAAGTCGGAGAACGCCTCGGCGTCGCCGTCCTCGGGCCACCAGCGCTGGGCGGCCTGCTGGACGCCCAGGCGGATGCGGCCGGCATGCTCCTCGCCGAAGCGGGCGATGAGATGCTCCACGGTGGGGGACGTATCTAATGAGGAAGAACCGAATGGGGTCATGGCGGAGATTCTAACTTGTAAGATGTTTGGGGTCCGGGGGCCTAGACGGCCGCTTCCGCCGGGCGAGGAGCGAGCGATGGATCCGAAGTGGGCCGCCTTCCAACTCTCCGAGATCGAGGAGCAGCGGCGCCGGGCCGGCGACGACCCCTGGCTGGAGTTCCTGAAGGTGCCGTCGCTGCGCACGGGCCTCTACGTCCTGGCCGCGGGCTCGGTGGACACCCAGGGCCCGCACGCCGAGGACGAGGTCTATTACGTCGTGAGGGGACGGGGCCGCTTTACGGCGGACGGGGACGAGATGAGCGCCGAGGCCGGGGCGGTGCTGTTCGTCGCCGCGGGCGTCGAGCACCGGTTCCACTCGATCGAGGAGGACCTGGAGGTCCTGGTGTTCTTCGCCCGCGGATAGATCTAGATAGCTGGTTTCAGGGCCTCTCCCACGATCTTGTCGTCGATCACCAGCCGGTGCGGGCCGCCGTCGCCGTTGAGCGGCTTGACCTCGTCGCGCGAGAAGGGGTCGAACTCGAACGGCTTGATGATCTTGCCGTAAACGGATTTGAGCGCCCGGGCGCCGATGCGGCTGCTCTTCGAGGCCTCCTCCGCGATCTTCAGCACGGCGTCGTCGGTGATGTCCAGCTCGATCTCGTATTTCTTGAAAAAGTGCTGGGAGGTCTGCAGCACCCCTTCCCGCGGCTCGCGGAAGATGCGCGCCAAGGTGCCGGCGGTCAGGTCCTCCAGGATGACGGCGTTGTCGAACCGCGAAAGGAACTGCGGCTGCATGCCGTATTCGAAGAGGTCCTCCTGCCGGAAGTGGTGGCGCAGGGTGAAGTACTCGCGGATCGTGATCTTGCCGTTGACGTAGGTCGTGGTGGTGGGGAGCTTGATGCCGCTCTTGGGCGAGACGACCCGGTGGAAGACCTGGTCGTAGAGGGTCTCGAAGGCTCCGGCGCACAGGAACAGCATCTTGCCCGTGTCGATCCAGTAGCTGGAGGCCTCGATGACCCCGTCGCCGTTGGGCGCGGTGATCCGGTGCGGCACGCGCTCGCCCTCGATCAGGGTGAGCACGGCCTGCTGGATGTTGATGCCGGTGACGTAGGGCTTGCCGCCGATCATCCCCGAAACCTTGTCGATCTCGTCCAGGCAGACGGTGGCGCGCTCCATGGCGCGGCTGATCTGCTCGGCGGTGGCTCCCTCGCCCAGCACCTGCCGGGTGCGCTCCTCCAGGCGGGTGAAGAGGCGGCTGGTGTCGACCGCGCCCTCCTCGGTCGCCAGGGTGTTGGCGTTCATGATGAGCACCACCCGGTACTCCTCGAACTCCTGGTGGGCGTTGTAGAGCGACTCGATGGCCCGCATGATGGTCGTCTTGCCCGTCCCCGAGTTGCCGATGAGCAGGAGGTTGCCGTATTTCTCCCCCTGGAGGTGCTTGAAGATGGCGACGGAGACGTAGCGCAGCGACTCTTCCTGCCCGATGACGCTCTGGGACAGGTTATTGTAGATCTCGACGGGCTTCATGGACATGATCGGATTCCTTTGGACGGCGCCGCCCCGCGGCGGGCCAATATTCTACGGATGGTATCTACGGATGAAACGGGGCGAACGTCTTTCCCCATCTCTATCCTAAGCCGATCCGGGGGCGGGGCATTCCCGGGGAGAGGCGGGAGCCTTACAATGATCCCGGAGGGCCGAATGAACGAAGTGCGAATCCGGGTCGTCGTCTACCAGGACGAAGGGTGGTGGATCATCCATGGACTGGACCACGAGTTCGTGACCCTGGCCAGGCGCCTGGAGGACGTGCCGGGCGAGATCCGGCGCTGGTTGTCCGTCCTGTTCGATGCCAGCCGTCAACTCGGCGTCGTGCCGTTCTACGGCTACTCCCCGGCGCCGCCCCGGCTCTGGGAGATGTACGAGCGGGCGGAGCCCTGGACCGAGCCGCTCTTGCCGGTGGATCTGCCCGAGGATCTCGGCTCCACTCCCATCGTCGACACGCGTCTCGCCGCTTGACGGCCCTATCCGTCGTCCCCGTCTTCAGGATCGAGATGGAAGAGCTCCGGCGGGAGGTGGTACTGCACGCACAGGAATCGGAGTAAGGGCAGCGGCATGAGGTCGTCCTCGTCCATGAGGGGAATCGGGAACAGCCTCTGATCCTTGCTCAGGAAAAGCCCGCCGGCCACTGCCGCCGAGGCGGGGTGGATCTCGATCCCGTGGTCGTGCCGGACCTTCTCGATGAACTCCCGAAGCGTGAGCTCCCACGGATGTCGGACCAAAGATCGGATCTCCGGAAGTTATTCCTTGTTTGACGAACCGCCAGCTTTACAGTAGGACGTGCAGGAGGGAAGGCCTTTCCGCGCCGATCTCTTCCCCTTGGGCGAGCCCCGATTATGGCATCAAATCTCCTACAGTTGTCGGAACAGGGGCGGATCTCCGGAAGTTATTCCTTTCCTGAAGCCTCTGGCGTTGCGCGGAAGCATGCCACGAGATCGGGCCTAAACCAAGCAGGCTCTTCCACTTACAGCAAATTCAACGGCATTCCTCGGGATGACGGACGCGTCCGCGCTTGCCATCCCATCTCCCCTCGGACAAACTCCCCGGGTGAAGAAAGCCGTCCTCCAGGAGCTCGAACGCCAACTCAATCCCGAGCAGGTCGCCGCCGTCACCCACGGCGAAGGCCCGCAACTCGTCCTCGCCGGCGCCGGCTCGGGCAAGACCCGCGTCATCACCTACCGGATCTTCTGGCTCATCGAGGAGATGGGCGTCGATCCCGGCGTCATCGCCGCCATGACCTTCACCAACAAGGCGGCCGGCGAGATGCGCGAGCGAGTGGAGAACCTCCTGGGGATCCACCCGCTGCCGACCTCGGTGGGGACGTTCCACCGCTATGGGCTGATCCTGCTCCGCCGCTACGGCGAGCGGGTGGGGCTGCGGCGCGACTTCCACATCCTCGATACGGCCGACCAGATCGGGTTGATCAAGGAGGCGCTCACCGGCGAGGGCCTCTCCGAGACGGCCTTCTCCCCGCGCTCGGTGCTGGGCCAGATCAGCGCCGCCAAGAACAAGCTGCTCGATCCCCCCGCCTACGAGTCGCGGGCCCAGAACTTCTTCGAGAAGAAGGTCGCCGCCCTCTACCGGCGCTACCAGGGGCTGCTCGGGCAGGCCTCGGGGGTCGACTTCGACGACCTGATCTCGCTGTCGGTGAAGCTGCTCGCGACCGACCAGGAGCTGCGGGAGCGGATCCGCGCCCGCACCCGGTACCTCCTGGTCGACGAATACCAGGACACCAACCACGCCCAGCTCCGGCTCGTCCAGGAGCTGGTGGGGCCGGACGGCAACCTGACGGCCGTGGGCGACGAGGACCAGGGGATCTACCGCTGGCGCGGTGCCGACCTCCACAACATCCTGGAGTTCGAGAAGACCTTCCCCAGCGCGGAGGTGCGCAAGCTGGAGCGGAACTACCGCTCGACGCAGACCATCCTCGACGTCTCCGGGGCGCTGATCGCCAACAACTGCAACCGCCGCGGCAAGCACCCGTGGACGCACAGCGCCGCCGGCCCGAAGGTGGAGGTCTACAAGGCGACCGACGAGGCGGACGAGGCCACCTGGATCGTCCGCACCCTCCAGCGCCTAAGGAAC